>Ga0070749_10000898_pt1 | contig 20196 bp, 14 predicted proteins | sample VirMetDEL_Nov_18_FD_75180 | JGI IMG/M metagenome (GOLD analysis project Ga0070749, IMG submission 75180) | Aqueous microbial communities from the Delaware River and Bay under freshwater to marine salinity gradient to study organic matter... | ecosystem: Environmental > Aquatic > Marine >...
ATCCACTAACTATTAAGGACTTTGAGGCAGTATTTACAGAACAAGAGTGGAGTAGAAAAATAACGATTGAACTTGGGTTATGAAAGCTTTTGAAGTTGGAACAATAGTAAAGTTGGGAGTGCCGTACTTGGTTTTCTTTTTTGCGCCTATTACGGCTGCTATTATGGGACTTGGTGTTCTAATCTTCGCTGATGTCATTACAGGATGCAGAGCTGCCAAGCTAAGGGGCGAGGAGATACGTTCCAACCGAATGGCAAGAACGGTGAGCAAGATTATCTTCTATTCCATTGCAATCATCCTGAGCAGAGTAATGGAGGTATCGTTCATGGAATGGATACCCGTAGCGAAGTTGACTGCTGGGTATATTGCCATCGTGGAGTTCAAGAGTAATATGGAGAACATCGCAAGTATTACAGGCGTTGATGTTTGGAAACACTTAATTACAAAGATTGAAGGGTGGAGTAAAAGAGTCTAAAAAAACATGGTGTGACATATCTCCTAGAGAATGCGATGCTAAATGTCTCAGAAGCGGAGTATGTTCATTAAAAGGTAAAGAACCAAAGAAAAGAGATTTGAGAAATGAAGATCAGTATTGATAGAACATACGAAGAAAAGCAAACCCCTGGGTATGCTGCAATCATGGATGAAGAAGGTACTGTAATATTTACTTTTGATACACTTGAATTACCTTGGAGATTGAATCAGCAAAATATAAGCTGTATTCCAGAAGGTGAATACATTGCTGAAAGAAGGTATTCTGAAAAATATAAAGATCATTTGCATATAAAAGATGTAGAAGGTAGATCTCTTATACTTATTCATTGGGGTAACTACGCAGGTTCTGTAAACCCTAAAACAGGAAATCCTGACATAAGAGGTTGTGTTCTTGTAGGTGATGGATTTAAAGATATTTCAGGAGATGGTATTTCTGAAATACTTAGGTCAAGGTCTATATTCAATAAGATAATGAAGATAGTTCCTGATAAAGTAAATCTTGAAATCTGCGGAAATGCAGGTAAATACGGACCAAGTGAATTACAATAACAAACATATAATGTATGTAGCAATAGTGATAATCATTATTATTGCTGTTTCTTTATTTGGTGGATATAGAAACATAAGGTTCTTACAGAGTCAAAGAGACATTTTAAAAGAGCAAAACGAAAGACTGAGAGTACAATACATTTCTTTATCTGATACGTTGAGGTTAAGAGAAAAAAGATACAAAGAGATAGTAAAGCAAAGAAATAATTTAGAAGAAGAAATAAGTATCAGAGAAAGAGAAATAAAGAATATTGATAACGACCATGAAAAAGATCTTATTGTCATTGATAATAGTGATGTCAACAATGACATCATCGGTGTGTCAGACATTTTCTGCAACCACGAAAGACGGTAGAGAGTACCATCTTGATATGGTTTATGATGATGCTCTAGATAAGTATCTTTTGCGTACAGACCAAGTAGGTATGAAGATCATACGTGAAATACATGCTGATAGAAAAAGAGCTGTGGCTGTATCTGATTCGTTAATATCTTTGAACACTCTATATAAGCAAGTTATGCAGGAGTGTGATGATCAAGTGTCTATTCTTTTAAAAGACAAAATTGATCTATCTAAACAGCTTGAGATAAACAATAATATGCTTGACAATGAAGTCGAGAATTTACGTCTTGCGGATGAGACGATCAAACAACTCAAACGCAAGGCTACAACAGGTAGAATAATGACAATAGTAGGTGGTGTAGCTATCGTTGGTTCGGCAGGTATACTGCTTACTGCTTTAATTTTAAATTGAAAAAAAATGCCTAACATTTATTCAATGGTCGCTGCATTCTTTAACCGTGTAACTGGTGCAAAAGGTTGTAAGTTTCAAAACAATGCTGCAGGAAATGCTCCTGTAAAGTTTTCAAGCTTTGTAGTCCAAGAAGATACCACTTTTACTGAGATTACTGGAAGTAAGGGTACAAACTTTATTACATACTTTAATCTTACAGGTATAACGGCAAAGCAAGGTGCTTTATTTACAGCACCACTGGACGAACACATTGTAGTTTGTCACATAGCAACAGGTTCAGTAATTGGTTATAACGAGTAATGAGTGTAAGGAGAGAGGTACTTGATTTTCTTTTAGATCATCGTGGGTGGATAAAAAAGTCACCTAAAGATCTTTACCGAAGATTATATAATCTTGGGATTGATGTATCTATGGATGATGTAAGAGCTTATCAAGCAGAGGCGCGAGTTATAATCAAAGAACCTTCTGCAGAAGAGTACTCTGATAATGAGGATAATATTACTGACAGAATGCGAGTAAAGAAAGTATGGATCACACCTGAAGGTAAAAAGGGTGTTTCATACGAGGTTTCTCCTAAAGAAGAATCCGAAAGTAGTATTATCGAAACAATCGAAAGGATAGTAAAGGAAGGTATTACACCGTATGCACCTAAAGTATCAGAACGTTCAACAAATGAAAAGATGTTGTCTGTATTTACCTCTGATAAACATATAGGAGCGCATACACCATTGAATAGTATTTATTCAAATCGTTACGATAAAGAAGAGATATACGAGAGACATGAAAAGCTTATTGACCATATTACAAAGCAGAAAAAAGTTTTTGGCAAGTTTAGGACATTTTGCTTTTTTGATCTTGGTGACGCTCTTGATGGTAGCGACAGTAGTACTGTCAGAGGTGGTCATTACCTTCCACAGAATATGGATGACCGTGAACAACTGGATACGCTCATTGAGGTAACTATAATGACTTTGGAAGCTCTTATAAAAGCAGATATAGCTGATGACTTTTGGTTTATTGCTACAAGCAATGATAACCATGCAGGTTCATTCGGTCACGGTGCTTTAAGAGCTATACAGATGTATATCCAGGCAAAATATCCTTTTGTAAAAACACTTATTACAGGTAAACCGCTTGAGCATATAACATTCGGTAACCATACATATATATTCGGTCACGGTAAAGATGATGCTGATATGAGATCAGGTTTACCATTGAATCTGAATGAGAAGACTGAGAACTTTATAAACGATTACATTGACAGAAAGAAACTTTCAAGCAAGTACATACATGTTCAGAAAGGAGACCTTCACCAATCGTCTACTAACTATGGAAAACGATTCCGTTACTGTAATAATATGAGTATGTATGGTTCTTCAAAATGGATACATAGTAACTTCGGTAGCGGTATAGCAGGAGTTGACTATGAGATAGTAGAACTATACGGTAGTGACATCTATCGTTCAAGACTAACATACGGACATGACGCTTAATGAACTCGCATATCAGACAGTAGAAGCTGTCAGACCTGAGATGCATGACGATGATATTATCGATCTGCGTCTTATAAAAGAACTTATACATAACCAACGTTCTATTTGGATACGTCAGGAACTTAATAAGAATAGAAGCATTCCTGAAGAACTTATTCAAGATCTTGGATGCGTTGAGTTAGAGGAAGCCTCTGCTGCTGAGTGTTGTGATTTCAGTTCAGAATGTAAGGTTCTTAGAACAAAGAATAAAGTACCTAAACCTATCAATCTGCATCATAGAGATGCTTTTGAAAGAGTAGGTCCTGCAGATCTTAGTAAAAAACCATTCTCTTTTAAATCCTATAAGAATGCTCTTTTCTTCGGAAACGGTAGATTCAATAGAGATATGATCGTTGCTTACTATTTAAATGAACGTATATATCTGGCATCAAAAAGTACTTTACCTAATTTGATGCAGTACATTAATATCAGAGTAATTGCATCAGATCCTACAGAAGCTGCAAAGTTCAACCATTGCAGTGGTGAGCCTTGCTATTCAGATGATATGGAATACCCTCTTACAGATTGGATGTGGGGATATATGAAAGAGTTTGTGGTTAAACAACTTCTTATGAAGTATCAAATGCCCACGGATACTACTAATGATGCTACTCATACACAACAGATGAGTGCTCCACCAGCTAAATAATGCCTAGAAATACTATTGACATAGGTTCTAATGAGATCTACAAGCACTATGTAGATAATCTTGACTCAGTTGAGAAAGAGGTAGGCTATGCTATACCTCAAAGGATTATTAACGCTGCTGTATTTGATCTTAATAAGAAGCTTGTTGAGAATATGATATTGAAGAATAGGTTTATAGCAATGCCTTACAACCTGGATTCTTTAGGTATTATGAAAAACAAACCATCGGTCAAAATGAAAGAGAATGGAAGATTGAGTCTTGCGATTGATTTTCACGAGACCAATAAACTGTGGAAAGAAAATCCTGAAGCAAAAGAAAGTAAGCGATATGTATATCACAGAAATCTACATTCAGGTGGTTATGTAGCATCCTTTAGATGGGTGAAAAAGAAAGCCAGAGTAAAGAATATCTTCGGATATAAGTTTGTACCTGTTAAACAGGCTAAAAGGGATCTTGCAAAAGCAATGAAAGATCCATTGATAAAAGTTGATTTTTTTGAAAGATAAGATTATGCACGGAATGATGAACCAAACAGAAGGCGTAAGCAGAATGAGTGAGACCATTGATGGTATTACTAAAGAAGTTAATGTTGAAGAGATAGAGAATGGTTTTATTGTAAGTATTCACAAGTACGGTATGAAGACTCCAGAAGGAGGATGTTCAGAGTGTGATGCTGAATACATGGATGAAACAAAAAAGTTCTACTCTAAAGAAAACCCTTTGAACAAAGAAGCTGAGAAGGAAGAAAAAGAGCGTGAAATGACACGCGAAGATGTTTTTGCAATTATAGATATGCTGTAAGATGTTAAATGGAAAGTATGTGAGCCTTGAGTCAATTGTTGAAAGAGTATTTAGAGATACTGGTTTTGACGTTGATGTAGATTGGATTGATGTAGCTGAATGGATCGGAAGTGTTATCGATCTGATCAATGCTCCCATGCAGTACATCGAAAGAATAACTGACGGTACGGATAAACCACGTATTGAAATAGAAAACGGTAGAGGTGAACTGCCTTGCGATCTTGTACGTATCATACAGACACGTACATGCGAAGGTGTTCCTATCAGATACTCTACTGATAGTTTTCATATGGCAAGACACACAGATGGTTGTAGAGACCTAACGTGTTCTAGCGACCTTACCTATAAGGTGAATGACAATTACATATTCACCAATTTTAACAAAGGTAAAGTAGAGATGGCATATCTTGCTTTTCCTACTGATGAAAAAGGGTTTCCTATGGTTCCTGATGATGAGGCATTCAAACAAGCTGCTACTAACTATGTAGCTGAAAGAATCGGTTTCCGCCTTCTTATGAGAGGAAAGATACAAGCTGGTGCTTATCAACTCCTTAAACAAGAAAGAGATTGGTACGTAGGTAAAGCTCAAATGCGACCACTTATTCCTAATAGAGATAAGATTGAAAGCATTAAGAATCAGTTTAGAAGGATCGTATCATTTGAAAATGAGCATCCTGGTGGATATAAAGGAACAAGTGTAGGACAATCAATTAGAAATCATTCTAGACTTAGAAGATGAGCGAACAGACAATAAATAGTTTTTCCAAAGGAATGGTGAAGGACATATCTGATACACTCAGATCTCCTGAATCATATGAGGATGCACATGATATTAAGATACGTGGACTTGAGGGTTCTACAGATTACATCGTATCAAATATCAAGGGTAATGAACTTATGTTTACAATTCCTGATGTTCCTCAGATTGCTAAGTTAACAACAAGAGGTGGTGACTTTCCTGATTCATGGAACTTTCCTCCTCAGATATTGGTAAATGGAAGTCCTATAACTGCTAACGTAAGTATATCACAAAGTTCTGATGGAACAATTGATAACTTTTTTGATCAGTTTGAAAACTCTTTAAAGACAGATCCTGCTTTTGCTCCTTACAATTTGATTGTAAAACGTATAGGCAGTACCATCAGAGTGTGGTCTGAATCTTACAACATCGCTCTTAATACAACATCTCTTACTGCATTTTTTTCTTCTTATCCTAATGTTGTTATCGATACTCAGGTTGCTCAAACAACCCAGCAGATAATAGGATGGACAACTGTAGGAGATAATATATATTTCTATTCTACAAACACTGGTTCTGGAGGTGTAGCATCAATATGGAGACTTACATATGATGAAGTTACACTTGCATCTACAGTAACACTTATGTACTCGGAGGCTCTAAATATGGGTACTCTGAATCCTATTGCAAACCCTGGTGGTATTGAAAGCATATTTGAAAATACGCAGACTGAAAGGCTTTATTGGACAGACAGAATAAACCCTCTTAGAACAATAAACATTGTAGATGAGAATGCAATGTGCTTTGCTCCAGAGGATCTTGATCTTAGACTTACATCAGATCTTCAAAAACCCACACTTCTTAGTGTTCAAAATGGAGGTGCTCTTGTTACAGGTGTATATCAAGTTGCTTATAATCTAAGAAATTTAGACGGAGCAACAACCGCATATTCTCATACATCAAATGTCATTGATATAATAGATGCTGAATATTCAAATTATGGAAAAATAACTGGTAATGATAGTGGTGAGCTAACTTCCAAATCTTTTACAATATCAATAGAAGATCTTGATACCACATATAGTTTTTTAGACCTTGTAGTATTAAGAAAAGAAACTGATGCAAGCACTGCAGTAATAAGCAAGATCAATGATATTCCTATTACCAGTACAGATTTTCAATATACTGTTACTGGAAATGAACCTGCTAGTAATATTACAGAAGTAGCATTTAATAAAATAGCGATATTCTTTGAAAAATGCCATGCTATTGCTCAAAAGGATAATATTCTTTTTGCAGCAAACACAGAAGAAAGAACTTTTGATGTAGACTTTGATGCAAGAGCTTACAGGTTTGACAAAAACCAAAATACTTTATTAGCTGATATTCAAGGTAACCAAGAATTTTATACATCTGCAGATCTTCTTTCTCAACAATTTTATATACCTGAAACAGCAGATGCTATCAACCCTTTACCGACAACATCATTTAGATTTCAAGAGGATGGTGTCACATTGGGAGGTTCAGGTGTAAATATTAGTTATAAATTTATTCAAAGAGGTCTTTCTTCAGACGCAAGAGATGGGCAAACAAGAAAAGAATGGGTTTACCCTTGGAATGTACCATACAATCTTACTGTTCCTGATACAAACCAATACTTAAATGATGGTTTGACATATGGTACACAAGCTACTTATCCTAACTACAAGTCTCCTACTTCAAAACATGAGTTTATGGGATATCGTAGAGGTGAGACATATCGTTTTGCGTGGGTTCCTGTAAAAGATGGTGTAGAAGGTTTTGCTAAATGGATCGCTGATATTAAAATGCCTGAAATATTTGAAGCTGATCCAAACAATAATTACAATGAAGACTATAATTATCTTCCTCATATATATCCAGGTATCGGAGCCAAGTGGCAAATACAGGCTTTAGGTCTAGAGTTTGATGTAACAATACCTCAGAATATAGCAGATAAAATAGATAGCTTTAGAATTAAGCGTGTAAAGCTTGAGGAAAAAGATCGTACCATTTTAGGTCAAGGTATTTTACATATGTCACTTCATTATTTTGACAACCTTAATAATGGTACACCAGGGACATACCATCCTATAGCATCTGTTGTAGAAAATGCTCAAGAGTGGGGTTTAAATGCAGGTATAAATAGCTGGCAAGGTACACCTTCTGGTTATTATAATCCTTGGGTACAGGCAACAGATTTTACGTTTACTGACGGAACCACAACCGATTATTATACTCAAGATATATATTCTTTTCATTCTCCTGATTTTCTTTTTGGAAACTCTCCAGGTACTGAATCTGGTGATTATATAAAAATTGTAGGAGGTCTTACAGAATGGGCGAATACATTTGATAAAGATATGGGAGGTGGAAATGCTCATACAAACGCATATAAACTATATGAGTATGCACCTGTAAACTGGCATTTGTCTCCTCAACCTGAAGCTGTTATGTCATGGACTTCTACTGGAGGAGATCCTGTTGTTCAAAAACCAGTTATAAACGGAGGACTTGTAGGTTTAGGCAACTCAACATCTGTAGGTAATAAAACTTATTTTAATAATAGTGCACCTATGGCTGCCTATAACAATGACGGTGATAGTTTTACAGGTTGTGGTTCAATAGGTACAGATACATTTGTAGTAGATCTTGGAGATAGTATTGGAAGAATACCTCATATAATTACAGACAGTACTGCAGGTTCTGGAATACCATTTTCAAATAATGTTACTAGAGATCCTAATGGTACTCAACTACTTTATCCTTATTATGATGATGGTACACCAATAGGTAGAATATCTAATGTAGGTGATAAAATAGTTGCTAACTACATAAGACCTAGAAAAGCTCAATACGGAGGTGCAGGTTATGCAGCAAGATCTAAAAATGTTTACATCAATACTGGCTGTAATATAGTTATGAAAGGTCAGACCACCTTTAACAATATTAAAGTTTTTGGTGGTGACACTTTTGTAAACATATTTGACACCTACAAAATGCTTAGAAATTTTGCTCAAGCAGCACCTGAAGATTGGTTTGGCACAGCACTGTATTATCCTGTAGAATCAAATATCAATACAGATCTTAGAGAGGGTATTCATTTATCAGGAGAAATAGGAGGTCTAGGTTATATATATAACGGTAGTGATCCAAACCCTGATGCAGATAACTTTCCTTTAGATTATGGTGAAGACTACAAGTATAATAAGATGTTTTCATTAACAATGGATACACAAAAGTCTTTTCCTAAACCTATAGGGTTTGAAGAAATTACTGAGCATCCTCATAGAATTTGGGCATCAAATACAAAAACACACGGTGAAAGAATTGATGCGTGGAGGCAATTCAATAATGAAAAATATATAGATATACAAGGTGATCTTGGTGAAATCAGACAGCTTATAAATAGAAACGGTACAATGATGGCTTGGCAAAAATACGGTTTCGGTATACCATCTGTAAATGAAAGAGCTGTAATAAATGACCAAGCAGGTTCAGGTATTATTTTAGGTCAATCTGGAGTACTTCCAAGATTTGATTATGTATCTCAGACCATAGGTAGTTGGCATCAATTCAGTTTTGCCGTATCACCTAACGGTGTAATATTCTTTGATTCAAAAGATGGTGCTATTTATATGTATGCACAGCAAGGAATAATGAATATTACAGAGTCTAAAATAAACAATTGGTTGTATCCAAATACTAGAGATAACCTTTTGAACTACGATGCCCCTTATGTATCAGTACTTACAAATATTGGAGGAATAACATCAACATATGATTATGTAAACAAAGAGTTTCTTATTACAATTTATAATTCAAAAGGTGATTTTACTTTAATAGATAATGACAACTCGTATACGCTTGCGTATAGCGAACCTCTGAACACCTTTGTTTCTTATAGGTCATATAAACCAATTATGTACATCAATGATAAAAAGCACATCATATCTCCAAAACCTCAACTGACATCACCTACAACAGCTTCAAAACTGTATATACATGAGGAAGGTGATAGAGGTGTATTCTACGATAATGATCCTTCTGAATCGTCAATAACAATTACTGTAAATAAAGAACCTTTTGTAACCAAGATATTTGATAATATCAGATGGTTTACAGAAGTCTTTAACCCTAATGGTACTGAAGCATCAGACGAAACTTTTTCGTCTGCTGAGATATACAATACTTATCAGACAACTGGAGTACGCACGGTGTTCAAGCGTTTGATGAGAGAATGGAAGCATGCGATCACATATGCTCAGAATAGTAAGAACAGAATACGTAGTCACTACGTAAAGCAAAAATTCAAGTTCTTAAATAACAACGATAAAGAGTTCAGGTTACACTATATAATGAATCTTTTTAGAAGGATTCTTAAGTAATATTATAAAAACGTACTTGACAAATGAATCTTAATAAATTATATTTGTAATCATGGAATTGAAGTCTTTCAAAGGCATGCCCCACGAGCTTGGAGGTATAGATTATACCGAAGGAGCCGAAGTCGAAGGAGGGGAATACGCTGTCAAAATTGGAACATTAGGAAATGAGTACATTTTTGACAAGGAATCTCCAGAAGGAGATTTTCTTGCTAAAGAGTACAAGAAGCTAAATCGTAATGATAGACTGCTTGAAGATGATCCAATTGCTTTAGCAACGTTTGATCAAATAGCTAGAGATCAAGCACTTACACATGCTCAACGTTCTGTAAACGAGAAAGGTATAGATCCTTTTCGTAATATGTATGATGAAGGTCAAGCAAAGAATGGTGGTGTTAAGTATGCTACAGGAGGTCCGATAGGTTACAACATGGATGAATCTGCTGAAGATAGAATGCGAACTACAGCCTTTGGTGATCAGCAAATGCGTATTGAATCCGAAACTATTAACAGAAAAGACATTCCTGCTTGGAAAGAAGCTGGTCTTTTAATGGGTGATATTTTTCTTACACCTGTAACATCTGCATTTACTGGTAAATCATTCAGTGAAATGGCAATGGCAGATTCTCCATATAGATCAAGTGAAGCAACGAGAAGAGCTGCTGGTGATGATACTATGACAGGTACTGCTTTCGGTTATGGTTTTGCAGAATCTGAAGGTGTTATCAGTAATCTCGGTACACAATTTTTTAGTAAACAAGGTGGTGCTTTACCTAAAGACAAATATGCTCAAGGTGGTGCTTCTGGTCAAAAAGATATGTATATGGGTGGCGGTGCTTGGATGCAATTATTTGAAGGTATTCATAATGTACGTCAAGGCTCTAAGCAGATGGCAGGACCTGCAATTGATCAAATGATTGCAGAAAAAGCTGGTGAAGAGTACGTTAGACAACCTATTGCTGGTTCTCCTACTACTACTGGTGGTGGAACTTTAGGTGTACCTCAAAAACAACCACAAGAAGAACAAGGAAGTTTAGACCCTCAATATTTTGATCAACAAGGTAATCCTTGGATGATGGATGAAGGTCAGCTTACAAATATGCCTGTAACTTCTGAAAGTCCAGATATGATAATAGGTGATACTCCTATTGATCTTGGTGGAAGTTCAGCTTTTGGAGGATTTAAAAACGGTGGAGCTAAAAAAGGTGTATACGGTTACTACGCAAACGGTGGTGTTAAAGAAACTGATCCTCCTATAGGAGTAAGTGTAACACCTGGCGGAAATGTTTTACCAAGTGATCAAATGTCTCTTGATAACAGAGGTGTAGGTTCATCAGATTTTGGTATATTGCCAGCTAATCTTGAACAGTATTTTTATACTTTACTTGGAGGTAATAAACAATTTACCGAAAAAGATATGACACCCGAAGAATATAAAGCTTTAGTAGATTTATACAATCTTAGAGAACAGTCACATACTATAGGTTATTCTGATCACAATAAAGTTGGAAGCACTGATATTGCCAAAGCTGGTATGCTTACTAAACTTACAAATGAACCAGATATTATAAGAAATCTTATAGGTGCAGCCGCTGTTAAAGATGGTTATATTACTACTGATTATAATTTTGGAAACACACCTCTTTTAGAGATTTTAAAAGATCCTAAGAAACGCAATTTAGAAAATTTTATGGGGTGGTTGCACAACAACAGTCCTTTTGTTGACTCAGAAGCTATGGCTAAAAAAGATGCTATAAACATTAGAATACCTAAAAATCGTAAATGATGCCTAATAAAAAAAGACCTTACGCTTTAGCTGACATCGATAGAGTAGACCCTAACGATGTTTACAAATATTTAGTTTACGAAAAAGGTGTTCCTGAAACTCATGCTGTTGCTATGGTAAACAACATGAAGTATGAAAGTGATTACAATCCTTACGTTCAAGGTGACTATATGATTCCTAAAGGAAAAGGTCATCGTAGAAATAGCGATAGACTTGTTCGTAAAAATTCAGATGGTGTTTATGTTTATATGGATTATAATAAAAAAGGTAAAGCTGGTTTACCAGTGGAACAAGAATATTTGGATGCTATTAGACCTCAAGCAGGTGGAATGTTTCAGCATCAAGGTGAAAGATATCAAAACCTTTTAGATTATAGCGGTACTGAATATGTTCCTGATTGGCAAACACAAATGGATTTTGCAATGACGGAACCTCAAACTAAAAGATTTTTAAAAAAGTCTTTTGATGATCCAGAATCTGCATCACAATATTTTACTAAAAGATGGGAAGTTCCTGCAAACGCTGAACAAAAAGCTTTAGATCGTTTAGAAAACATTCCTGAATTACTTGACACCATCGAAGCTAATCCTGACACACCTTATGCTTTAGATGAATTACAAAAATCATATGCTGTACCCCCTGTTACTGTAGTTGCAGACAGATTTGCAAAAGGTGGAGCACACAACATGAATAAAATGAATAAAAGATATTACGCTACTGGTGGTGTAAACCCATCTCTTATTAACGACATTGTTGGTAATGAAGGATTTAGGAGTACTGTGTATAAAGATTCTTCAGGTACTCCAACTATAGGTTATGGTTATACAAAATGGTCGCTTACTGGTAAAAATGGTATTCCAAGTTGGAAAGAATACTGGAAAGCTGACGGCACTCCTATAAAAGAGATGTCAAGAGAAAAAGCTGATGAGATCAGAGAAGCTATTGTTCAAGAAAGAGTAAATACAGTAAATAATAATCTTAGTCCTGAAATTATAGAATCTTTATCTCAAGACCAATATAATAGTATTGTAGACCTTGTTTATAGAAACGGTTCTGGTAATGTAGAAGAAAGTGGTTTATGGAAAATATTGAATGATGGTGATTTTGCTGGTGCTGCCGAACTTATAACTACAAGTCCTGAACTTAAAAAAGCAGGGGGAAAAGTTTTAGAAGAAGGAGATAGGGGTTATGATGGTATTGTAGCAAGAAATAACAGAGCTGCAAGTACATTTGATAGGAACCAAGGAGGTATTAATCCTGTAACGGATAATATGGCAAGAGCATTAGGAGAACCTACATCACAAGATCTTAATGATGAATTATTCGGAGGCTTTGAATCTGCTGAAGCACAAGCTGCCGCAGAAGCTGCATATTATGCAAATACAGATCAGCAAGGTATTATAAATGCTATTGATGCTGTAAGACAAAATCCTGAAGACTTTCAGACAAGCATTCCTCTTGAAGACATGACAGTCGAAGATTATAATAGAGTTATGCCTGGATTTCTGCCAGCAGAAAAAAGAAGAGAACCTTATTATGATGAAATAGATTATACTCAAATTCCTGAAGAGTATGCTATTCGACCTGCAGGACAAAACCCAGAAGATTTTCAAACATCTACACCTCTTAATCAATTAACTGCAGAAGATTATGCTAGATTAGGTATAGACTCAGATGGAATTGGAAATTTTTTAGCTGATCAATACGAAGCAAGTTTAGAATCAGATTTTCCTACAAGGAGAGCTAATATGCTTGAAGAACCTGCTATTGCTAGAGATGCAGAAATAGAAGCAGAAAGACAAGCAAGTTATGACCCTATGACACAGGAGGAAATAGATGCTACTATTAGAGATAGAAACGTTGATGAGTTTATTCGTGAAGAGGTTGCCCCTTTTGAAGATCCAGCTGCAAAAGCACCGTTTGTAGGTCCACCTGAATATGTAGAACCTACAATGGCTAAAGCTGTAGGAAATATTGATAATCCTGATGTAAGGCCTAAAGAAAGAAGAGTACCTAATCTTAATAATATGGATTACATGGGATTACTATCTTCTTTAGGTACATACGCTACACGCATGGGTCCACTAAGAAGAGCGTTAAGTGAAGCAGAAGAATGGGATCAAGTAAAATATCCAAGATACAATCCTGCACTTTTAGATGCTACTGTTCCTAAACGTGATGTAAGAGATGCTTATACTACAGCAATGAGTACTGCAGGAGACCAAGGTAAATTAGATCTTGGTGCTTTAGCATTGCTTGCTACCAAACAAGCACAGGAAACATCACGTGTTGAAGAGAATATTTCTAATCAAAATGCTCAGATCAGAAATCAAGCTCAACAATTAAATAATCAAATTACAATGCAGGAGTTAGCAGATACTGCTGCAAATAAAGGTGCTGCTCAAACTATGAGGTATCAAATACTTAATGATATGGGTAAAGCAGGAGAAATGGGTTTGCGAGAATACAATATGATGCGTAATGATGCTAATGTTAAAAAGATGTTTGAGAATGTGTTTGGTGATGAATTTGGTAGCTACCTTAAAGATAAATACAGTAACGCTTAAGTTATGGCAATAAATAGATTTACACGATACACTCCTAGAGAGTTTGTACAAACATACGATCCATACCCTATGGAGAAGATGATGGCGTTAGCTCAACATCAACAAAGGAGGTTTGATCAAATAGATACTGCTATTGGTAAAGCATATGCAGATGCTGTAATAAAGCCTGGTCTTTCTGTTGAAGGTCGTAGAACCGCTGCTAAAGTAAATAAAGAAAGAAAGGAGCAGCTTGACAGCCTTGTAAACAATTTCTATGAAACAAGAGATGTAAGAGGTGCTGTCAGAGGTTTGTCTGAACTATCTTCTAGTTGGAAAAGTGATGCACGTGCTGATTTTGTAAATGCAGACCGTGAACTTATGAAACCTATTCTTAATCAATCAGGTCAAGAAGGTTATGGTAATTATGTAACTCATAAATCTTATAATCCTGCTACAGGAGAACACACACTCGGTCTTACTGAAGATCAGATTATGGCAGGTTATGCTCCTACATTGGCTGACTATGGTATTATGAGTAACCCTGGATCATCTGCTGCATTTAAAGCACATTATATTGATCCTGTAAAAGCTAAAATCGAACAAGGTTTTTCTCGTGCTCCTGATGGAAGTCTTATAAAGACAGATGATAAGTCCCTTACCGTAAGAAGATTTATGGATCAAGTTTCTCCAGATCTTGATAACTTAAGTTCTGATGGTACAACACTTGACAACCTTTCAGATGCTCCTATAGAGATGCAAAAGTTTATTGCGTGGAAACAACAGGAAGCTAGACAAAAAGGTGAAGTTTATAATCTTGGCTCATTAAAAGCAGATTATATGACAGAGGTTCAAAAGTATACCATGTTTGATCCTAATACAACTATTAAAAGTGCTACTAAAGCAGACAAAGCAGCAGTAGCTGCTGACCAACAAGGCAGTGGTTTGCTTGATGCTATGACTCAAAAAGGTGACAAAAATAATATAGACCTTAATACAGAATTTGCTGAAGGAGGTTTAGAAGCAGTAGCAAAAGCAGCAGGATATACAAATAGAGTAGATGAGTTTATGGAACTTCTTTTACCTTCTAGTGATACAGAAGCAGTTGTAGCACGTGATGAAGCATTAAAGAAAAAGATACGTGATAGAGTTGTAGCTCAAAATAAAACAAAAACTTCTACTACTGAGTTTGAAATAGTTGATGGTGTTAAGAAGGCTAAAGCAATAAGTTCTCTTACTGATGCACAAATTAATAATAGAGTTGAAGAAGAATTTAAAAGGACTTCAAAACTTCTTGATAAAGCATATGAGCTAAAAGTAAGTGCTTTTACTGATTTAAAAAATGAAGGTAAGATTTCACAAGAAGCTTACATTGATGAGCACGGTGATATAATTTTAGGAGAAACAGCTCAAAAAAATCTTGATGAAGCTTTAGTTAAATCAGTAGATACAGATTTAACACAAATCTTGAATGACTTAACTTCAAATCTTACTGAAGAAACTTATAATGAATTTGCTCAAAAATATCCAGAACTTGCAAAAGCAATACCTTTTAGTGGTGATCCTAATAGAAGAGCAATTCCTTCAAGTCCTCGTCAAAGTTTAATAAATGTTGAAAGCGATGCTCATAGAGATAAAATTATAAAAGAGCTTGATAAAATAAAATCAATCCCTTTTGTAGGTATTGTAGATGCGTCTGACCCAAGAGCGCAAAACGTTTCAACAGCAGGAGATATTTTTAGAAATGCTAATAAAAAGTCACAGTTAGAAGTAGAAAAACGACACGATCCTAGAGCAGAAATAAATCAAGCTGTTGATGCAGGAATGAAAGAGTATTATGGTAATAGAGAATATTACAATAATGAACTTCTTCTTTTTGATAAAGACGCTGTTGGTGATAATAAATTTACTAATGAACAACATCACCTATTGGCTTCAGCAGCTGTACAGAAATCCAGAGAAGCTGGTCAATTATATATAAACGGTAAAGCTGTAAATTTTGATGAAATGGAAGATCTTCTTAAAGAAGAAAAAGGTATCTTGGGAGAAGATAGAGATTTTAGCAATCTTGTTTTTAATCCGCGTACTGTCGAAATAGATTACAGAGCTGATGAAAACGGAAACTTCAAAGTTTTTGCTACAGGAAAATTTGAAAAACAGGTCAAAGCAAAAAGCGGAGAGGGTACAGTAACAGTAGAAGATGAAACAGTAAAATCTTATCAAGTAGATATTACCGATCAATTTGTAAGTATGCTGCAAGACTCTGAAAAAGCAAGGCTTATGTATACAGATGCTATTGTAGATAAATCGATGACTCTTGTACCTGGTTCAGATACAGGAGAATCTATATTTATAAATGATAAGCAAAGAGAAGTTGCTACAGAGATCTTGGGAGGTGATACTTATATGACACAGAATGACGATAAGACTTTTAACATTACAGGTAAAATACCTACATTCAATCGTGAAACAGGTGAGCTAGAAATAATTGATCTTGATGCAAATAGTAATGAAGCAGCAAAGTTTAGCAATATTCCAGCAAGTGATCTAAATAGAGTTGCGACTGAGATTGCAACTTCTATATCTTATCTCAATGATAAAAATGCAGTATTTACTACACCACAACAACAAGCTGCTATCCAAGCTGACCCTTCTGTAAAAAATGCAAATGAAGTTGATAGCTATAACATGGGAATGTTCCAGCTTAATACAAAAAATAATGATACTTTTGAACAGCAGCAACGAATAGGTTTTGCTGAAGTTGGTAGCGAGTTTATTCCTATTGAAACAATGAGTCCTCAACGACAAATTGAATATGCTTCTAAACTATTTGTAAATGGTGGAGGAGGTTGGAATCAATGGGATGTAACTGAAAAAGATACAGACGGTAACTTTAAAGATCCAAACTTTAAAAAGGCTGTTGATGTATTTAAGAGCATGAGCATGTCAGATAGAAACAATCCTTCTAAAATAACTACAGCTCTAAACAATGCTTTTAAAAGTTCTTCTGTAGATCAGCAGACTGTAAATAATGTTCTTTCTCAATTTAACGTAAACATGTTAAGAGGTTCTGCTCAGTTGAAAAACAATACATATAACGCAAGTGCAATATCAAGACAAGAGGGTATAAATGACGCTCTTGTAGCACTCGCTGTAATGGCAGCAGATTCAGGATTCAATAGTAATGCTATTGAAGTAGTACCTAAATAATATTAAAAATTTCTATGGCACAAAGACCAAGACTTACTCCTTTAATCAAGGATACCGAAGTTTTAGGACAAGAGCAGCTTGATCAGACAGCTAGTCCTATTATAAACGAGCCTTCCGAAAGACCTCGTTTATCTCCTATTGATAGACCTACACCGAAAGCTGCTCCTATAGGAGGTGTTATGGATACAAGTTTTGATGTAGATTATGCAGAGCTTAATCGTGACATTAGACCTGATCGTGATTTAGAAGCACAGCTTGCTCAAACACAGGACGGTTGGGATCTTCTTGGTGCAGCTGCTGCCAGAAGTGCTACAGAAATAGGTTTAGGCACTCTTGAAGGTCTTAGTTATCTTGCTGATTGGGAGCAAATGGGTGACTACCTGAAAGGTGATGAGCAAGAGTTTAGTAATTGGTTTGCTGATGCGATGAAGAAAGGTAAAGAGGCTGTGCGTGAAGCTACACCTATTTACCAAACAGAGTCTGCACAAGAAGGTTTTGCACCATTTGATGGATCATGGTGGGCAACTAATGCTGATTCAATTGTATCAACACTTTCTATGATGATACCTGCTTACGGTGCAGTAAAAGCTTTGAGTGTAGCAGGTAAAGGTCTAAGAGGTCTTGCAGGAATCAATGCAGCTACTAAAGCTGCTAAAGCTGCCAAAGGTGTAAAGAAAGGTTCTCAGATAATCAGTGGTGTAAACAAAGCTTTAGGTAGTAACAAACTTCAAAACATAGCTAGTGGTGCAAGCCAAGCTGTCGTATCTCGTTATATGGAGAATACGATGGAGGCTGCTGAAACATATGAATCTACATTCCAAGAACTTATGAATCAAGGAATGTCAGAAGAAGAAGCTAAGATCAAAGCTGGTGATGCCGCAAGAACTTCTTGGAGTGCAAACTGGGTAAACCTTGCTTTTGATGTTGCTCAATATATGACTTTGATCAAAGGTCCTAGTATTGCAAACGTTGCAAATAAAGAGTTCAGAAAAGGCTTGCTTGCAAAAGCAGGTGATTATATCGGAGGTATGGCATCTGAAGCTGCTGAAGAAGGTATTCAGTTTGTAACAGCACAAGAAGCACAGCGTTCCGCAGTAGGTGACAAACCTTTCTTAGAACTTAAGAATTTAGGAACAAGAATGGGTGATTACCTAAGTGATCCTGAAATGCAGTCTGCAATGTTCTTAGGAGCATTTGGAGGAGGTTTGTTTCAAGCTGTAGGTAAAGGTGCTGATATTGTTTCAGGTATGAAAAGAAATGAAGATGCATATCTTGCTACCGTACAATCACTTGATAATGGAGACATAGCTACTGCTCATACTGTACAGGACACGAGTCTTTTAAGACAGGCATATGCTTATGCAAGAGCTGGTAGATTAGGTGATCTTAGAACTTTCTATGAAGAAATGGCTGCAGCTTCTGATGAAGATCTTCTTGCTAGAGATATGACTCAAGAAGAGATTGCCGACAAAAGAGTTAGAGATGCAGAGATACTTGAGCAGATCGATTTTATAGGAGAACAGTATTCTCGTATATGGGATAATGCTGATACTACAGATCAACAGAAAACCGATGAGCTTTCAACATTATTCAATAAGGATAGTATTTCAAGAACCTTAACTAAGGTTGACGCAAAATATGAAATTGCTAAAAAGAAAGCTTTAGAGGGAATGACTCAAGACCAGTTTACATTAAAAGAAAATCAAACACGGCTTGATATCCTAAAAGATTCTAAAAAGCTTTACGAAAAAAACAATAAAGACGATATGGCTTATGATGCTACTATAGCAGAGTTTGACAATCGAATAAAGAAAGCTGAAGATAATATTGCCAAAGCAAAAGAAAACCTAAAAAAACAAGGTCTTTCTACTACAGAAGTTCCTACAACTCCTGTAAGTGCAGAATTATTCGGTGATGTAATCGGTAGTGAGCAGATCGGAGATGCCAGTTTAATATTTCAACAAGAGAATTTAGGTGTTCATAATGCTGCATTAGATGGTCTGTTGGGTCAAATGTCTCAACCAGATTATGTAGAAAGAAGAAAAAAGGATCTTGAAAAACAGACTCTTGAAGAATCTCTTGATGCTGTCAATCATACTACACCTCTTTCTAAACTTGAAGCCATATTGAAAAACCCTTCTCTTACTGAAGAAGGTAAAAAGAAAGTGCAACAAAAGATCGATGATCTTACAAACGCTGCTTCTGAGATCGCACCTATACCTACTAACAATGAGACCAAAGACAATGATATCAAAAGGAGATATCAAAGCAGTCTTATTCTAAAGAATGACCTAGCAAAAATAGCTGAAGCTGGAGGTGATGTATCTGGTATTGTGAACGGTGAAACATTTGCTAATAAATACGCCAACAATGCTGAGTTTAGAAAAGTCGTAGACGAACTGTATTCTGATCTACAAAAGAAAAGATCTACAAATGTAGATACTGCAGGGGGTGCACCTGTTGATGTAAAACAACCTTCTGGAGGTAGTCCATCTACAGCTGGTAATGTAGATACTACTATTGATTACAATAGTAACGATGCTTCTATAATGCGATCTAATGAGTACGCATTATATACATATGATGAAGATACAGGTATGGTTACTATAACAGGAATAGAAGATGTTAGTCCTAAAACACTTTTTACACCAGAAGCATTAGAAGACATACTTAGTGAAAAACTCGGCAGAGATGTAAAACTTGCTCCATTCAGAGGAAGTGAAGAATACGAATC
>Ga0070749_10000899_pt1 | contig 20183 bp, 29 predicted proteins | sample VirMetDEL_Nov_18_FD_75180 | JGI IMG/M metagenome (GOLD analysis project Ga0070749, IMG submission 75180) | Aqueous microbial communities from the Delaware River and Bay under freshwater to marine salinity gradient to study organic matter... | ecosystem: Environmental > Aquatic > Marine >...
CCGCACCGTTAGTTATGCTGATACCTGCTCCCTGTGTAAGAGTTGCTGCTACTGGGTCAGCACCTGTCGATCCTATTGCAAGCTGTCCGTTAGTAAGCGCTACGCTTGTAATGCCGTTAGATGCAGCACCTACAAGAACGCTATGGTTAGTTACCGTGACTCCCGTCCAAGTGCCTGCGCCGTCGTAACGGGCTAAGCCTGTGCTATTTGCATTTATACTGTTTGCAGTAACCATAATTTATTTTAACCTCTTCTTTCTGCCTGTTTTGTCTCTTATTTTATGTAATGTTGAATGACAAGATTGACATAGTACTTGCCCATTAGTTTCATCAAATCTAAGATCAGGAAATTCATAAAAACATTTTATGTGATGCACATGAAGCCTTTTATCATTTCCGCATTTTTCACATTTTCCTTTTGCTCTTTCTAAAACTTTCTCTCGCCACATTTTATAATATATTGAGCATCTATCTTGATCTTTGTGACGGCTATCATTTTTTTTCCAATGATGCCTCCCTTCATTTACTGCCTTTCTTTGCCCTGACGAGATCGCTAATCTCCATTCTAAAGAATGTTTTTTCCCTCTTTGAGCCCTTGATTGGTTTAGTTTTTGTATAGGGTCTTGATTCCTATCCAAAAGTTTATTGTTTTCATAACAGTGTCTGCAAGTAACTGTTCTACCATCAGGCTGTCTTTTATCTTTCTTAAACGCTGTTTCTTTTTTTTCTAAACCACATCTTCTACATTTTTTCATGCTACACCTAACTTTTATACAAAGTTTACTGTAGCACTTAAATCTATACCATTGTTAAATTGCCTAAGCTTCCTGGACCTACTTGCCACAGAAGATTTGCTGTTCTACATATAATTCTTATCGCATCGCCCTGTTGAGTGCTTGATAAAGAGCCCCCAACGCCTGCAGTTGTAGAGGTGTTGGCGAGCGTAATCTGTTGACCCGCAGCTTGTGTCACAGTAAAGCTCGTAGAGCCACAAAGAAGCACCTCTATAGTATCGCCTACTGCACTTGTAGCGGGAAGTGCAAGGCTTAAAGCTCCTCCAGAAGAACAAAAATACCCACTGTTTACTACAAGAGTTTGAGAAGCGGAAATATTTGACCAAGAAACACTGGATGGCCCTGTTATAGTAAGGGTATTACCAGACGCTGATGTAGTTATTCCCCCAGAGCCTACAACATTCAATGTTCCACTAGATGGACTAGCCGTTCCTACATCTGCATCTACAACAAGCGTATCTACAATTCCTGAGCCACTAATTGTGATGTTAGGATTAGAGTAGCCTATAGAAATGCCACCAGAGCCTACTAAGTGACCCACGGCGATTTGTTGTGCTGGCGCGACTCCACCTGTACCAATAGCTAAATCACCGGCAGCGGTAAATTCGCCAGCATGGCTAAATTGCGTTCCAGTTGGGTCACTAAAATTTTGATTTCCGCACCAAAGAACTTGGTTATCAAAGCCAGGCAATTAATGCCACCATTTAAAGAAGTTTTACTATGTTTAGGTAAGTGTAAAGTCCAAAACTGTCATTAAGAATATTTACAGTTTTAGTTCCGTTATACACGCCAATATTAATATAAATTGTATTAGTTGAAGAGTAACTATTTACTCCACATATAGGCAGCGTTACTAAGCCTGCTTCTGACATGGCATATGGATTGTAAACTTGCCTTGTAAAGGTTCCCGCATTAGAAACAACATTCATTTCACAAGCAGTATGTGATGCGCCAAGCCCTGATAAAGTAACCTGACCTGTGATTAAATAAATCCCGTTTGATGGGCATGTAAAAACACCTGTTCCAGTATTAAAATTAGAACCTTGTTGAAATACTTGGCTATTAAATACTACTGTAACTACAGTTCCATCGCCTGTAGCATTGCTCATGGCAGAAGAAACAAACCAACTACCAGCAGTTTGACTTGTGTTGCTATATACTCCGCCAGAACTTATTTGCGGGCCAGCATAATTTACAAGACTTGTACCATTGTATGTAACCACACCATTGCTTTGAGTAAAGCTTGTGGCATTTGTGCCTCCGTTAGCTATAGGAATTGTCGTAACTCCTGAAAAAGAGTTTGTCCCATCGAACTTAACAAATCCTGCGGCTGTGATATCAAGGGCGTTGGCTGGGGTTCCCATAAAAGCTCCTAAGCTAGAACCCAGGTACCTTCTGTAGAAATAGAGTACCAGGATGTGTTTGCAGATCTATAAACTAAATAAACTGAATTTCCTGATGCAGAACTTGTAGCTGTTCCGCCTGCAGAAGAGGCTGTGCTACCCATTCGGATAACATCTGTTCCTGAAGCATCGATTATTACATTACTCGATGTAGCAGTTTCGATAATAACAACTTGGCCTTGAGTTGCTCCTGTGGGCAAAGTAGCTGTAAGAGCTGCAGTGCAAAAATATCCATTATTAACAGATGCGGTGAAATCTGTACTTTTATCAGTAAAAGTGAAATTTGTTGCACTTCCCCCACTGGTTGATCCAATGCTTCCAGCTTGTGACATTATAAATCCTTAAACTGTAAATCCAAAAACAATACATCTACCTGTACACACATCAGCAGTCACTCCTGAGGTGATATTTAACACTAATGCTGTCGAAGGCTGCAATAATGGATATCCGGCGGCTGCCCCAGGTTCATCAATTAAAAAACTGGAAAATTGATTCACGTCATCAAAACCAAATGCCACACTTTGCACATAGTCATCGTAAGCTGCTGCTGTAAACCCTATGTTAAAAGTTCCATCACCAGAAAAGTTTGTTACAGCATCTGTAACAAAGGTATAGGCATAGGGAACGAACTCACTTGAACCATTAGTGAGCAATGTAGTGTTTCCTGTAGCTGTGAAATTGATAGTAGGTGAAACAAACTTCACCATTTGCTGACTACTACTCCCTACAATTGCTCCAGCTTGTGACATGATTTACACCGCATAGTAGGTTGATAAATAAACGGTTCCAGTGCCTGCTGCACCTTTTACCGATATTTGAACTCCTGCAGCCAAGCAAAATTCACTATCTGCAACTCTATCCGAAGTAACGTCAATTAATAAAAAAGATCCAGTAGGAATATACTCATGATCAGTGGTTCCCCCATCATATGATACAGTCACATCTACACTTGTGTTATTTGTGATCTTGAATATCCGAATAGGGTGCGCCATAACCGCGCCAAGAGTCTGATATGACCCTGTGAATGTAGAGGCTGCCCGTGACCGGAGAGCCTCGAAAGCTAGTTTACTTTGTACAGCGGGCATATAACCTCTTAGTTAACAATAAACCATGCAACAGTTGATGTATCAGTAGCATCTGCTGATGTGATAACAAAACTTGTTGATGCAGTTTTTGCAGTAACTGCCATGGCTTTAGCAACCGCAACAGTTCCTAAGGCCTGACATTGTAGAAAAATCATCGAGTTTGCTGTCACGGCAGTTGTAGCAACTGTAGCAGTTCCACCCACTAAAGCAACTGTACCAAAAGAGTTTGCTCCTGCTGTAGTTGTTGAACCTACGCTTGTTGAGCTAATCTTATTTCCAGCAGTTCCTAGAACAATGTTACCGTTAGTGGCTGTGATATTGCCCAACGTTGCGGTAAGAGCGGTGGTAGTAGTCAAAGAGCCAGGTGCAGTTATTGCAGCAGGTAGGCTGAAGGTAGTTGTACCAGCGGTTTCAGCTTTAGATATTTGGTTCGCAGTGCCCGCAAGAACATAGTTGCCAGCTACTGGAGCGTTGCTGTTAATTGTGTTAATGTCGGCTGAGCTACCACCAACGACTGCCCATGTCGTACCACCTGCAAGACCTGTGCTTGCTACACATATGTATACACTAGATGCTGTCTTATTGACGTAAATATCGCCAATATTAGCATCACGCATGTTTGTAGAAGGTGCTCCAGCTTGTACAGTGACGTTTGACGGATTAGCGACTTGTGCTCCGCCAAAAAATGGAACTACCTTATTACCGCCTATACCACTATTAAAAGGCATATTTTTCTTGCTCCTAGATTAGGATTTGATTTAGTTAACACTATCGTATTATAAATGAGGAGAAACTGCAAAAAGAAAGATTGTATCTTGTGGTAAATTGTGGTTAATGTTAAGCTTGGGGAAATAGGAAATTAATAAATGTCTATTATTTGGTTTTTGATTGCTTGCTGGGTTTTTCTTTCTGCTCAGGACGGATAGTTTCTATATCGAAATCTTTAGTTTCTTTATAAAAATCTGGTGCTTCTTCTTTAAGAGCTTCTCTAAGTTCTTGAAAAGACTTTTGTGCCAGAATTATATTATTATTGTTTAAAGCATGAACAGTTTTTACACCCAAACTTTGATATCTTGGATTCATTAACATAGCGGTTGCGACTTGTTGAGCTCCCACAAACTTGAGCACTCCTTTTAACATCCTATAATCTCCACTAAGAACACCCCAAATTGCTGCAGCACCTTTAACAATTGGTAAAACATTAGGTTGAGCAGGTGGTCTTAACATACGAGCAGTTCTATAGCGATTAGAAGCCAACTCATTAACTAATCTGAATTCCTCACCCAATTCTGGTGATATATGTTCTAAAGCTCTTCTTGTAACTTCTTGAAATCTTCCAATTATTCTATGGTTGTTTACTTCATGATTTACATGCTGATAAAACTGTATAAAATCTTCACCTAAACCCGGACTATTTACTAAGTCTCTAAGGGAAGGTCGAATTTGTCTCCTAACAGATTCAGGCAAATTATGAAGCTCTTGCGCATAGTCCGTAAAAACCTGTCTCACATTATTTCTAGGTAAAGGTTGGGTAGCTCCAGGAGAATTTCTCAAAGAATCATATATTTGTCCTAATGCTTCACGGCTATCTTCTAATGCTTCTTGAGTTCGCTCACCTTTATTTGCAATTCTAGCAAGTGATCTTCTCCACCAATTTTGCTCTTTAACTGCCGGCACTAATTGTTGTTCTGTCATTCCCCTTGCACGACCAAAATTTATTAATTCTTGTTCTCGAGGAGTTGATCCGACCAATCTTCTATTTAAGTTAGGAGCGGCAAATGCTAAAATTTCGGCAATTGTTTGAGCTCCAGGGCCAAATCCTGCTTCTTCAGTTGCCTGTCCTAATCCTGCGGCTGCTAAAGTTCTTATGCCTTTGCCAACTATTCCTCCTGGGCCTAATAAAGCATTCGGTGCTATTCGTGTAGTTCTCTCAACTATCCTTTCTGGCAAACCTTCCTTAATGGGCAATTTATTTTCTAACTCTTGATCTAATTGCCCTTTTTCAAACTCATCCATAGGTTGAGGGGTTTGCTTCTCATCAGCAGTCAATGAGTCAAAACCGTATATTTTACCTATTTCCTTATCACCTTCTTCAAAAGCAGATGGCTTCATAGATTCTGCAATAAGATCACGAGTATCTGCTCCAAATCTTATTAATCCCCTACCAGCAGCATTTACAAGAGATTTGAATCTAGAGATATCTTGATATGTTGGAGCATCCATAGAGGCTCTAGCGAAATCCATTTCTTCACTTGTTGGTGAATAGGTCGATTCCTGTTTATGTGAAACAGATCTAGAGGTAATAGGCCTGCTTTCTCGAGCAAAATCTAATTCGGATTCGGTAGGTGAATATTTACTCATTCTATGAACTCATTAACTTGTGCATTATTATAAATCTTATATCCCTGCATTTTTGCTCTTTCTATGGTCTTTTTCTCCCTTTCTTCCATAGAGAGTTTTGGATCAGTTTTTCTATAAAGCACTTGGTACATCTGTCTTGTCAAAGGCGTTCCCTGAGGAACTTTCTGATTGGCAACTTTACTTAATCCTCTGTCACCTTTTTCTTTTTCCCAATAAACTCGTGTTCTATAAGATAATCTATCCAATATCTCTTTTGATCTTGGTTGTAAAGCCTTTTCCACTCTAGAATCAATATCTTTACCAACATATCCAAGAGTAGCTCTATCTTGCTCTTCTAAGGCATTAGATATATCTAATTTAGCTTTAGCTAAATCATATGATGCCTGAACACCTTCCATAACAGTTTCATTTGCTTCTTGAGACTGACCAGCTCTCGGAAAAGCTGTAGACATAACCTGTTCTAACCATCTATTTTGAGCTCTAGCACTCACTTGAGAAAGATTTCCTACTAAGAATTCTTTTGCAGCTAAGTTTAATCCTGCACCTGCAGCAGATTCAAAGGCAGGAATCCCAGTAATTCTAGCTAAGTTTGATCCAGAAAATACTCCGACATCCCCTGATGATAAGGCTTGTCTAGCTAATTGTAATGCCTGTTCTTTAACTGGAAGAGATTCTCTTAATCCCTGAAGATTCTTTCTAAAACCTTCGGTTTCTTTTGATGCATAATCTCTTTCACTCGCAAAGATATCTCTTTGTAACTTCTCATTAGCACGCAAGCTCTTCCTAATCTGATTAGCCTTATTCTGATAAAAATTCAACGCATCTTTATCATGAATCGCTGCCGCTTCTTGTGCTGCCTGTTCATATGCAGCTATTTCTTTCTCAGGAGCAATCTGTCTTTGTTGTAGCATAGGAGTAGCTTGTGGTGCACCCATAGGCACATTACCACCTTGAGGTATTACTTGCGGCTGGTTAAGCGCTGTAGCATTTCTTGCTGCCATAGCTGGAGCGTTAGGAGTAAACCCTGGCTGAGTCAGTGTTCCTTGAGGCTCAGCACCTGGTTGTACTTGGTTCACAGGTTCATTAGGTCTAATTGTAGGCGTACGACCAGACATGTCAGGAACCCAACTTCTATCTCGCTGTTCTGGATTTGACATGCCAAGATTTCGGCTCAGGTTTTCTTGGATTTGCTGAAGTGCACTCTGATTTGCAGTTTGCTTCAGTATATCCGATCCAAGTTTCTCGTGGCCAAGTGAGGCCAATAACATTGCTTTTTGAATAGGCGTAGCTCTAGGATCATCTAATAATTTTTGAACTCTAGCAATTTGAACTTGTTTGCTAATTTCTTGAACTCCAGACAATATACCCTGTTGAATAGGATTAACTTTTGGTTGGAGATATTCATTTCCCCCGACATATTTTGCCATATTACCTTCACATTTGATTTGTTGATCCAATTTGAGTAGTAGCAGTTTCAGAAGGACTAAATTGCCCTAGTAGCTTTCTGCCCCATACTTCACCTGCACCACCTAAAGCTCCCCCTATAACTTTAGATACTCCCTCAATTGCTCCTCCTATCAATTGCTTACCAAAACCTGGCTGTCCGCTCTTAGGCTGGTAAACTTGTGTATTCATGGCATTCATACCTGCGTTGCCCCCATATTGAGCAGCTTGCATACGCCTATTGAGATCTCCTTCAGCTAATTGAGCAGCTAATTGTTGAGTTTGACCTGTCAATCTGTGATTGAGATTTGTTAAAGAAGCGGCTAGAGCTTGATTTAGCGCTGATGATGATTTAGCACCAGCACCTACCCCAAGATTTGCTATCAATTGGGGTGCTTCTTCTTGCTGAAATTGCCGTTTCATTTCTTGTGCTTGAGGCTGAAGCATTTGATTTGCTAATCCATATGCTTGCTCATATTGCTTAAGATTAGCCCCTGGTTTTAGTGAAGCTTCTATTTCCTTTAAAGACTTACGTCCAGTTTTACTAGCCTGCTTATAAGTTTTCCATTGTGTTCCTGTAAGTGCTTTTCTTGGCATATTTACCTCAAAATGTTCCTTGAATGTTTACATTAAATGTTCCAATAATGTTTGGTATATTGTGTCTTATTGTAGTATAAAATTGCCCACTACCCGAAGGAAATTCTGCATAACTTAATAAGAATCCTGCATTATTAAGGGTCGGACCTGTTCCGGGCTGTGATTGAGGTTCGGTGTCTAAGCCAGCAGCTGAAGGATCTGATTTAGTCACTAAAAATACGGAAGCTCCCCAAAAATTAATTCTACCTAATGAATCAACGTATGGGCCAGCACCACTAATATTAATGATGTAAGCTCCTGAACTATTCATATTTGGTATTCTTACAAAACTATCACCAATAGACATCTGAAAGATACCATTGTCTTTAGAGTTAATAGCATAGGCCATCTGCTCATAAAGCCTCATCATGAACCAAGGAACATCTTCTTGATTCTCAGGCCAAATTATGCTCACAGGCAGGTTTGGGTACTGAAAATTGTTGTTAATATTCAGGGTCATTGCGTAATTCTTCCCGCTTCACGTGCCCAAAGTATTTGGCCAAGGATACGAAAGCTTGTTAAGCCATTATCTACTATCTGCCATTGAAGCTGAGAGGCTTGTATATTAACAAATATTCTTTGCCATCCGTAATCAGCTCCTGTAGTGCCTACCAGGGCAATATTTTGTGTGAGAGCCACTGCATTACTGTTGTTATCCACAAAGAAGTTAAAGGTTAAAGTCACTTCAGGATTTACAGTATAGTAAACATCAAGATATCCAAAATTAGCTCTCAGACCATCTTTTGCATAGGGATTGTACTTCTTAGTTAGGATGTTCATGATAACGGGAGTGCCGTTGTCATCTGCGCCGTCATTCAGTTGCAGAACCTGACCTGCAAAATCGCCTCCAAGTAGTCGTAGGCTCTCTTTTTGCTCAAGGTATGAGTTCCATGGACTAGAAGCCTCTTCCCAGGGGAAAGTCATATCCGCCCAAGTATTATCTCGAACCCCGAATCCTAAACCAAGACACGATAGAGGCATATTGAAAATTGCCCAAGAGTCTTCCATATAGTTATATAAGAGTACTTTTGTGGAGAGAGTGGCATTAGATACAGAGTCTGGATAAAGCATCCAGGACTGGTTTAGCGCATCAAATCTCTGTCCAAAACACTGTGTGAAGCTTGTGGCGTTGATATCTTCGAATTGATCAAATATCTTTAAGTCATAACGCTCTGTGGCGTTACCATCACAATAGGTTAGGCCTTTAGAGCCCATGGCAGTGATCATATCATCGAATTCTATAGATCCATATGGAGCTGAACAATTTTTAGTAGCGTTGAGCCTGAAAAATTGGAAGGGAGCAAAGGCGCTTCCGGTAAAGCGGAACGTCCAAGTCGAGTTCTGCATGCTTACGACTATGAAGTCCTTGAGAAACTTAGTACTCTGGATCCAATCAGAAGTAGCAGCTGATAGCTCGCCACCGCTTCCTGGGATGTCTGAAACAGTATTGGTAGGCTGAAATTGAGCGCTCCATCTAATGCTTTGAGGATCAGGATTACCATTACTAATTGTAGTTGTAGGCCTGACTATTAGAAGTCTAGATGCAAATGTCTTAACATCAAGGGCTTTGGTGATTTCATTTTTTCCTAAACCTAGATTAGCCTGCTTCACTGCAAAGGCTGGTCTTGATAAATCAGTGCCATTGAAGAGCGTTATCGGGTCTACATTATTGGTAAGATATAAAAATCCTTGCTGAAACTGAGTCGGATCTTCCGCATTTGCAGCACTTGTCACAATTCTATTGGTACTAGGTTCCCAATTTGTCCAGTTAAATAAGTTGGACTGGTCTCCAGAAAAGTAGTCATTCTGTAATGTTAAGCTTACATTTATGGCCCATCCAGATTGCCACGTAGTTGGAGCTGGATCAACAGTAGGAACTAAACTTATTTCAAATCTTCCTGTAGTATAGTCTACCTTACCACTGGCTAAATATGTCGCAGTCGGTGCATTTATTGTTCCCATACCATTATCTTGCCAAGTCTCTACTGTAGCTCCACTAAGTGTGTTAACTAATGTCATCGTGATTGATAGAGGAGCTATTAATGGGAATGTAGGCGTTATCCCTGTAGAGCCGTTGTCAAAAGAAACTACAGAACCATTAGAGGCATTAGGTGTAATAAACAAGGTCTCATTCACTGTGCAGACTGGATCGAAAGTTTGAGTGTTGATGTCATAAGTAGACATCCTTCGACAATCTTCTACGCACAGAGTGAAGGTATTATTGGCCTCATTATTCCACTGGTTAATTCCCATAATGGTTAATGTTGTGGAAGGCCCTGTAAATGAGATGGTTATGGGAGAATTGTTTACGATAGTGGCAGCACCAGCCGGATCGATAAACCATGCGCCAGTTGTGTAGTTTATGGTTCCTGTTCCCCCTGCACTTCCAGTGAGAACATTGGCGCCATTATCAGTGTAGGTTTCAGTACCATTACTTTGACGAGCGGTCATTATTACTGATCCAGCAGTCATCGGAAGGTTTTTAGTAAATGTTCCTGCTCGTGTGGCAGCACCAGTACCTAAAGCTGCGACAGATTTGTTTTTGTTTTGCCCTGTGGCTGAAGATGGGGTGTAGGTATAGTCCATCATGATTGGAGAGCCATTAACTAAGGCCATAGTGACTACAGAGGTAATTGTCCAAGCACCTGTTGTATAATTTATAGTGCCTGCGCTTCCCTCGCTTCCTGTAAGAACTTGTGCTCCATTATCGGTATAAGTTTCTATTGTTCCGCCAGCATTAATGGTCTTTAAAACAACACTTCCCGCAAGAATGGTAAGGTGTGTATTCATAGTACCGCTGTAAGCTCCAGAAGCTCCAGTGCCGAAACCAACGACCTCATCACTACAGTACTTTAATACACCTAGAAGTGTCTGACCTTCTCTCTTCCAGATTTGCCCTCTGTTGATATAGGCGTCTTCAAGAGTATCGAAAGCATCTTCTGGCTTTACCCATGACTCTAGATATTGGAAAAAACCGGTCTTAGTCGTTCCACTACCAATCAAAAAAGGTTGAAAAGTCGAAAGGTTAGTCATTATTTACCTATTGCAAACCAATATATAGGTTCTGGCGTAGATGTAGACACCAATTTTATTTTAAAGCTCGAAGTCGAAACGGTTCCTGGAACTACATAAGAGGTTCTGGCCGTACCTCCATCTCCAGTGCTTGTGTTATGTTGTATTTGAGTAATAATGCTGTAAACAGCTGTGGTATAGGCCTGATTGAAAGATACTGTTGTTCCAGCGGCACTATTCGCCACATTAGCTGAACCCCAATTAAGAATAAGACCATTGGGCATTTTGTAATAGCCATTAGCAGAGTTCCCAGTAACACTAGCTAAATAGGCAAAGTTACTCAATATTGTTGCCTGGCCAGAGGATATATTCTGTGTAGGCTGTGGTTGTGTTGCATCAAAACTCATTAGAACCTCTTCCAAGTTTGATTAGTTACTATTTTTTGTATTGTCATAAGGTCTACATTAAAACAGTTAGCAATATTTTTAAGAGTCATCCCTTTTTTTCTTTTTTCTCTAATTTCATCTACTTGATTCCAATTTAATTTTGCAGATCCATTTTTTTCACCTGATGTATCTTGATGTCTATCTTTTTTAACACAATCGAGCATGTTTTCGCTTTGAGTTCCAAGAAAAAGATGATCAAGATTGATACACGCTCTATTATCACAGGTATGACATACTTTTATTTCTTTACAGCAAAATTTTGGACTAGATGTTCTTGGCTTATTACAATGTAAACAAAACATTTCAAAACCTCGGAACTGATTGACTGTTAGTAAATTGTTCTACATACCTTCCTAGAGCAACATTCTCGTAGCGCTTGAACATTGGCATAAGGTTATTGTAGGCCACAAGATCGCCTCTATCTATGAAGATCTCAAGAGAAGCGCCTATCGCTAATAGCTCTCCCCACTCGGTAAATACAGGGGTATTACCTGGTTCGTCGAGCTGGGTAGTGGTAACAAATCCTTGCATTGTGATCTGATAAACTAGATCTGGAATAGGCCTAAAAGTGAATTGGTTGTTATAAAACAACACACCTTGGGGTCTTGCTGGTTGATATGCTTGGTAATTATTATAAACTAGAACTCCCGTAGTAGGTGCAGAGTTAAAGGTTGCTGTAAAAGCGCCTGTCACATAGTTAATAGTGCCTGTGCCATTTCCTGAAAGAATGCCTGAAGTTGTAGGTAGAGAGTAATCGGCAAGGATTGGTTGACCAATAGTTACTGCGGAGTTAAAGGTAACTGAAAATGCTCCAGTAGTATAGTTGATCGTTCCTGTTCCACCGGCACCACCAATCAAAGTTCCTAAACCGTCATCCAAAAATACTTCAACATTATTTGAAATCTGGAGCGATCCTGCCTGAATTGGGAAAAACCCTAAAACACCAGCATAAGGACCGGTAATACCTGTTCCTGTAGCTATTTGCTCATCGCTGACGGCGGATCCTACATCAGAAAGAACCTGAGTACCATCAGTAATAAAGAATGTCTTTGGAATAACTGGGGCAGCAAGTGTAGTTCCTGGGAAGGCTGTTTGAGCACCTGTTCCTGTTCCTACCTGATCCTGAGTGTATTGCTGTGGCCAGTCTTGGAAGAAGATATCCCTATCTTGATAAAAGATTAAAGGATATCCATTCGCATAGGCCATGGGCTCATCTGTCTGAAAAGCCCCTGATACCGGATATACATCTACATTTGCCTGAGTCGTGAAGTTATAAGGTTGTAAATTAACCTGCTCTTTAAGCTCAAAAGGCATTGTGTAGGCATAATACTTGTTTATATAATCATAGATCTGATTATCGCTAAGCTGATTTACCGATGGCGTACCAGTAATCTTGCGTACTTTAGAAGCAATTTCGGCCATCGTCCAATTACTGGGTGTTATAGTCATAACTATTTAATCCTTATGCCCTTACAGAGCGACATTGAAAATAAGGCTTATATCCTGACACATAGTTTTCAGGTAATCCTTCATAGTTTTTGCGTGTTCCATAAATCCTTGAGTGGCAAGAATAAAGATCATTAGGCTTTTGGCCTTCTAGATGTTGTATAACTTCTACTGGCAGTTCATACTCAAGTCCATGCATCAAAGTGTAATGCTTTAGAGGATGGGTAGCGCTAGAATAATGAAAATATAGCGCGCAACCAGGATCACGGTTATTTACAAAAACTATCTTTTCATACTTAGGTATTTCTTTTGCAATTACTACGAGATTTTCAGGTTGTGTGTCTGGACATTCTTGTAGAAAATTCTTTTCAATTACTTCTTTTGATTGATCGTTTAATTTTGCAGGAGTTCTTTTTGGTCTTGCCATAGTTACCTCATGGATATGTATTTGTTAATGGATTTATGGGAGCTGGGCTCACGAGTACGTTTAAAAAACCTCCACTCGTATAGGCTGAATATTGGGAAGTATCAAGTGCTACGCGGATATTATCGGCATCAATTACGCTTGTTACAAACGCTGATTGGCCATTAATTTGATACATGCCCCTAACTTGTGTAAAATCAACTCTTGGAGTTGATTGAGTTGATGATAGGGTTATGCCATGATCAGCCGCTGTTATCTGTGCTTGTGGCGATCTCGTAATTGCAGTAATGGCATAGACTGTGACTGGCCACTCATTAGGAGAAGGAAATGTCACTCCTCCATTGCCAGGCGGTATGCCTGTTCCAGCTAAATTCCTAGTCATTTCACCTCTTCCCACGCATTTTCAACGCATTTGCGACGCAAAAAAAGGACGGGGACATAAAGTCCCCACCCTTTAGTTTTTTACGGTCCAGTTACTGGAGACTGTAGGATTGCTTCGTAGAACCACACGTCGGTAGTTGCTACGCCAGATCCGTTCGTCCAGCTTGTACCTATAATCACACCAGCACTACCAAGATTTGCTTCTGCTGTTGGCAAGCTTACATTGCTGTAGAGCGTGTTAGCAGGAGCACCTGTAATAACATTGAAGAATCCAGAATTTAGACCTTCAGTATTACCATTGGCATAAGCACTAAAGTTTGTAGTATTAATGTTTACTGTAAAAGTAGTAGTACTTGGCACAGATGTAATGACTCCTGAGAGACCATTAATTTGTGTCATACCTGGAACACCATGGAATGTCACCACAGTTACTCCGACATCAGCTGCCGTTGTAAATGAGTGTGCTTGTGAGCAAGTCACCAAAGCTTGTGCTGCTTGAGTAATTGCTGCTGCTCCATTATCAATGACTTGTAGAGTTGATGCTCCAATGTATGCTCTTGTACCGCTTGTTCCGGTATAAGGAGCTTGGTTTGGAACATACAATGCGCTGTCGGATGTGCTGTAAGGAACAATACCTGTTGCGGTAGTTGTGCTACCGGAAGCAGTTCTTGACCATGTCGCAGTACCAGTTGTGTATGTAGCCAGCATAGAATATGGAGTTGACAAACCACCTAGGCTTGTGTCCCAATATCCTTCAATAACACCTGTTACAGTGCCGCTAGCAAACACAGTTGTATCTCTAAGGCGAAATACTGATGGAACGAAGCCCAAGTTCAATTGATATTGAGCTGTAGTGCCTACAGTAAAAGTACCTGTCTTATAAATAGCCATAGTACTCTCCTTATAGTCTTAGCGTTGATATAATTCTTGTGATCCAGTTATCGTTTAAGATTCTGGTCGCAAAAGGATATTTATAACCCACTGTACCACGCTGGTTAAGCGGGTCAGCTGTTCCACTAGCACCTAGCGGTTTGACGATAAACTCGGCTTCTTTCGCACCAAGTCTTACAACGCCATATGCCTCTTGTCCAAGCATAAAGCTTGAATAAATAGGCGTTGCAGCTCCGTTATTGTAGCCGTTTGTATTTAGCAGCCATCGGCAGTTACGGGTTGATCCCCATTCTGCTTCTAGTGCATTCATTGGGTTTGGATAGTTAGCAACAGAAATGAAGCTAGATACAGCCTCTAGATCTTTTTGCATATCTACCGACATAAAACCCCAATATGATGCACGTACAGGCGCTGTGCCAAACTTATTTTCGCCTGGTAGCGGGTTTGTCATAAGACGAGCGTTACCTTGACGAAGAGCAACAATAGCAGTTTGGATATCTGTATCTGTGATCTCTGTAGGTGTTCCGCCGTTTACACCTGCTGTACAAGCAATAGTCGAAGCAGTCGAAACCATCATGTCACGGATTAGCGTGTCGATTGTCAACCCTAATTGTAAACTTAAAACTTTAGTTGCTTCATTAAGCACCCTATCTTGGACCACGAACTGAACTTGGTCTGATATAGTGACGTAGTCGCCATACCAGCTGATAGCTGCTTTAAAGTCTGTTCTTGAAAGTTGTGAGCCGGCTGGAGTTTGTCCATCGGTTAGTGGGATAGTTGCTGCTGCTAGGGTAGAATATCTTGCAAAAACCATCTGATCGCCGGAATTAAGCGGAATTTGACGCTTTTGGGCGAACAGATCGTAGATGAAGTATGGTCTAGCTAGAGTCAACAACATCCTATCGAAATAGGTACGAACTTCTGGAGGAAGTTGCGTAAGTGTTGTAATTGCCATTTAGATCTACTCTTTTATTAGATCTGCTCTTGAATTTTGTTTACCATAGCTATAAATTCGGCATCCGACATAGTCGCATAATAGTCCGCTTTAGATAGATTGCCAGCACCACCAACTGAATTGGATAAGGTACCTGGCTTCCTAGAGTTTTCTACTATGCGCTGCGCAGCTTGTGAAGGCTGTGGAGGCGCCGCTATAGGCTCTGGTTGTTGCCTTTGTTCCGCAAGCATTGCCATTTTCCCTAATTTATAGAGATAAGCAGCTTTGTTATTGGAGGCTAAAAATCCTTGTGCAAGATCAGGTTCTTTTTCAATAAGAGGCACGCCATACTTAGCAGTGACCTCGTCATAGTCGGGGTTCTGTGATTTGACTTGAAGCTCCCCAAGCATAAGCTGATATTCAGCTTCACGCTCGGCCATGGCCTGTTTGAATTGTGCACCTGTTACGAGATCATCAGGGTTGATGTCATCGATTACCCGCTTACGAGGCGGTTCTGGTTGACGTTGCACTTGATTTCGGCGGAGACCTTCAAACTCATCGCGGAGTCTGTCCCGATCTTCTTTAATCTGTGCTAGTTCCTCGCGTAGTGCCCTGAAGTTGTATTCCTTATCAGATTCCACAGTTTCCACAGGTTCAACGGCCTGATCTACCATTTCCTCTTTAGGTTCTTCAGCTACTTGAGTAGTAGCTACCTGACCCCCGGCGACGGGATCTGTAACGCCCTGCATAGCTTCTTGCTGAGCTGTTAGCTCTGCAACGTAGTCTTGATCGTATATTGTCATAGTTTCCTACAGCCCGGCGACGGCTTGTGTAAAGTGTAACGCCCTTTTACTTGTCACTATGTTGCTTGTGTAAAGTTGCCTTTACGATACAAGCGGTATCACTTTGTTCATTTGTTGTGCTTTGTTAGCTAAATCTACTGAATAATCCTCTGATCGATTCGATAGCAAGCTAGGGTCAATTGGTATATCTGGTGGACTTGAAAGTGCAGGCACAAACTCAAACACTCCCAATGGTGCATTTACGAACCAAACCAGCATCCCTAAAACAAAAGGCGGTCTTTCATAAGAAAGCTTAAACGACTGTCTAATACCACCAGCTACACGCTTGCCCCAGGCATCAGCTCCAGCTAAAGCAGGATCTACCTTGCCTACGTACATTATGTAAAATGGCTTAGGATCATTTCGTCGCTCTTCAGCTATTTTCTCTGCCATATTCCAGCAGTCAATAGCCATAGCTTCTCTAAGATTGCCTAAAGTTTCAGTTGCCATTGTTAATACCCATCATCCTTATATGCACCAGAGAAAAACTGGCTCATAATTTTCTTATGATCTGCCATACAGCCGGATTTACCACCTTGGCCATAGGCTTGATCGGAGCAATCACGCTTAAAATCATTCATTGGGTGAATGTTCGAAGGTTTGACGCCCATTGGTGCCTCTTTAGGCTTATCTACTTCATGTTCGTACATAACTACCTCTTATTTTTACTGGCTTTGCCAGGGTTTACAGGTGGAGGATTAGCCCCACCAGCATTATCCACGGATCTTTTACCGTGTAAATTAGGATCATTACCAAGTCTAGGCTTAGGTTTCTGATCGTTTAAGCTTTTTGCCATTATTTCATCTCTTTCCAAGGCTGTTTTTGTGGCCTCATGGGAGTATTCTTATACTTATCATCGATTAAGCCTTGCATGCCGTTAGGATGCCCTGCAGGAGGCACTTCACCTTCATAGCCATAAGGATATTCATCCATAGCAACTCTGCGATCTAATTGCCTTGAAAATGAATCTGAAGGGCCAAAGCCTTGATCATAAAAATTAAAGCTCATTATCTACCTCTAGGTGCGCCAGGAGATGGCTTAGGTTTAGGTTGTGATGGTTGACCAGGTTTAGGAAATCCCATATGAACCTCATAGGTTAAGTGTTTGATACTTAAAACTAGTTAATACAATCGTATGTTTTATGACAAGAAAAAGCAAAAATAACGCTTGTGATTAAATGTATGTTGCGGTTAATGTTATGCACGATTATGAAACTACGCGATTATCAAACAGAATGCATCGACACCATGCACAAGCACTTTAAGAGCTCAAATAGGCAGCTTATACAAATGCCTACAGGTGCTGGAAAGACTATTACTTTTCTTAAGTACATTTCTCTTTATTGCAAACGATCAATTATCATTGTGCCTACGAGAGAATTGCTTGAACAAGTTGAAGAGTCTTCTTGGAATTTCATGCATAAATCTGAGGTGTTTGCCAAACATAACAGCATTATAAATCTTAAGAATCACAATATCATAATAGCTGCAAGTCTAAACTCACAACCGACTGTAAACAAGCTCCTGACTCATAATGCGGAGCTTATAATTATCGATGAGGCACACAGGGCTCAAAGTGCCACTTATCGAAACTTTATCGAAAAATACGCAGATCGCAACCCTAATGTCAAAATATGCGGTTTTACTGCCACTCCTGAAAGATTGGATAAACAGCCGCTTCTTGAATTATTTGAAAAATTGACCTTTTCTCGGACCATTTATGACCTGGTAAAAGCTGGCCATTTATGTGACATGGGGTCTTACAGGATAAAAACTGGGCACAGGTTTAATGACAGAAGGATCACATCAGGAGACTTTGCTCCCATAGCCATAAAAGAACTTAACAACGAGTCTAGAAATAACATTATATATAATACTTACAAAGAGAGTTGTATAGGTAAAAAGACTTTGGTTTTTTGCGTAAATGTGGAGCATGCACAATGCTTAGCTATTTTGTTTCAAAAGCAGGGAGTGAAAGCTGAGGCTATATACGGCAATATGCCATTGAGTAAGAGAAAGAAGATCATAAAAGACTTCAGAAGTGGTGAAATTAATGTTCTATTGAACTGTCAGCTACTTACAGAAGGATTTGATGAGCCTTCTATAGAGACCATAATCATAGCTAGGCCTACTAAATCTAAGTCTTTGTACTGCCAGATGATTGGGAGAGGACTTAGAAACTACCCCGGAAAGAAATTATGTTATTTATATGAGCTTACTGATAATTCACATAATATCTGCACATTCACAGTGACCTCAGAGCGTGAAATTGAGCTTGAATATGAATATCAAAATGGGATTCGACTTACTAAACTCAAAGAGACTTTAGAGGGGGTCAATTTAACTGACTTTGTACTATTAAAAGAAAAGATTTGCGTATTTGAGAACCAAAATGGCTATCTTGCTTCTCAAATGGCGACTGAATATCAGTTAAAGCAGCTTCAAGAGAATGGAATAAAATATATAGAACCAGTCACATTTTTAGAGGCTAGCTTTATGCTTTGGAAACATAGACTACAGGAGAAGTATGCCAAGAATAGACTTTAGAAATGGCAAATATCGAGTCAGGGTTTGCCAAAAAGGGCAAGATATTTCACATTCATTTCATGATAAAGAAACCGCTGAATTATGGGGATGGTACAAGGAATCTCTTTTGAATGAAATTGAGGCATTTAACCCTAATAGCAAAGAACTTGTGAGTTTTAGGGACGCTATTGATCTTAAAATAAGGCAAGCATTAAAGGAATCTTTATCTGATAGATCGGTTATCGATCTTCAAGCATTACATGTAGTGTTTGCAAAGTTTAAAGATAGATTAATAAATGAAATTACATATGATGAATTGGTGTTATTTTGTAAAGAATATTTGTCTACCCCGTTAACTAAAGGCGGTAGACAAAAAAATGGAACTGGTAGACTCATTATGCCTTCAAAAATGACTCTCCTTAGCAAATTACGTAGACTTAGTAGCATATACAGCAATTTAATCGATAATGGAATACCTGTCGAAAACATAGCAATTAAAGTAGGAGCATGGTTAAATGGCCAAAAATCGGAATAACTTTTACACACGCATATTCAAAAAGCTCAATGATGAAATATCTAATTCAGAAAATGAAGTAGATGCTAATGATGACCTTGTAAATCCCATCTTTTTAGGACACCTAAAAGCTATTGAACACTATATGCGTGTTAAAGATAGAGAGAACGGCTTTTTTGCATGCCAAGTAATTATTGAGAACTGGTTTGAAAAAGAGAGAGCTACTTTTTAATGAATAAATACCTCCTAACTATAAACCTATTGCATGGGCTATTGTGAATGGCTTATGTTCTTGGTTTTATGTGATTTATTGGTTAATTAGATTGGGGGATTGGTGATGACTGAATGGTTTTCGTTATATAGAAAATATCCTTCTGAAGATGAGTATGTTCTATGGTATATACCTTATCTAAATAGAAAAAATCAATTCTTTATTGGTAAGTTTGTAACCAGAAAATTTAGAGAAAATTATAATATAATTGTTACTGTAACACCTGATGGTGAATTGTCAGAATTGACTAATAGTTCTGTGAATAAACTATTTTGGTGCAGACTTCCAGAATATGTTGAGGAATCATGACAGAATGGATTAGCGTTAAAGATAGACTTCCAAATGAAAATCAATCAATAGCATTTAAAACTTCTAGATATGAATTTCCTTTAGCTGGTTATTACAGGGAAAATGAATTTAGTGAAGGAACAGGAAATTTATATATTCATCAATCGGAAGTGATTTATTGGATGCCATTACCAATGAGCCCAAATGACTGAATGGATTAGCGTTAAGAATGAAACACCTAAAAAGACTAGTCGATACCTTACTTTTCATGATAATCTTATTTGCATAAAACTATTTCATTATGAAGAAAGAAATTTCCATGACGAATATGGCCATCGCTGTTCAAACAATATCACCCATTGGGCAGAATTACCGGAGCCGCCTCATGACTGAATGGATTAAGTGTAGCGATAGATTGCCTGAAGAATTTACTGCCGTTCTTGTCTATTTCAAAACTGGTGGCATAACTGTATGTGAACTTAGAGAAA
>Ga0070749_10000900_pt1 | contig 20139 bp, 35 predicted proteins | sample VirMetDEL_Nov_18_FD_75180 | JGI IMG/M metagenome (GOLD analysis project Ga0070749, IMG submission 75180) | Aqueous microbial communities from the Delaware River and Bay under freshwater to marine salinity gradient to study organic matter... | ecosystem: Environmental > Aquatic > Marine >...
AAAAAGATACCCTACAAATTTGTTCATGTATATTGGATTGATATCACATCAGATTCATCATGGCAAAGTATAGAAGATGTAAAAGAAAGTAAATTACCTAGATGTTTAAGTACAGGTTTTTTAGTTAGTGAAGATGATGATGATATTGTTAGAATCGTTTCAGATTTTAATTTCAAGGAAGACGGCAGTATTGATGAATGTGGTAATTCTACAATCATACCAAAGTCTGTTGTTCAAGAAGTAAAAGAAGTATCATGAGTTTTTACATCCCAGAAATTGTTGTATACATGATTGCTACTGTATCAATGATATTAGCATTAATTGATTTATCAAAAATAGAAAAAAAGAGAGAGCAAGAAGAAAAGAATTATAGTGATGTTTGAACATGTAATTAGAAATCCCTTTGACATGAAACCAGTTTTCAATCCATGTGAAAACCCAAAGTTTAATGCAAACGAAACTGACATAGAAATTCAATCACAAAAGAAAATAGAATTAGATAATTTAGGCCCAGACATTTGGTTTGAAACAGATGTTGCAAAGGAAGAAAAACTTGCTGAAAGAACAGCAGCAAAATTATCATTGTTCAATCAACCTGATGATTATCAATTATTTACAGAATGTAATAACATAAAAGATTTAGGTTTGGCAATTGAAGATGATGTAGTTATCATGCACAAAGGAAAACTAGAGGCATGTTTTGTGGCATTTCCGTCATCATGGAATGCAGGAGAAAAGGAAGGTAAAACTTTGGCAGAATTACATGAACCGATTGCAGACAATGAAGCATTACTTCGTGCATCTGATGGCATCATGAGAGCCATGACAAGTGGACAATCATTTCATAGATACACTTGGGGCATATCATCATTAAATGGATATAGTAATCATCCAAAATATGATAAACCAGAGTTTGATTCACTAGATGATTTGACATTTAGAGTAGAACATGAAAGGACTGCGACAGTCACACAGGGCAGCACAGCAGTCTTTCTAATACATGTTGATATCTACCCTCTAAAAGATGTCTTAAAGACTGATTTTGGACTAATTAAGGGGGCTATTGACAGTATGAGTGAGAATGTGTTACAATACAAGAATCTAGTAAAAGTAAAGGAGTTGATGAATGAATATCTTCTATCTACATGAAGACCCAATACAAAACATCAAGTGGCATGTTGATAAACATGTTGTAAAGATGGCAACAGAATATGCACAATTACTATCTACGGCACATAGATACCTAGATGGTGAATTGTATGAAGATAGAACAAAAAATAATCACAGAATCAAAAGGTGGAAACTACCTGATGAAAGGGAAAGTATATTGTACAAAGCAAGTCATGTGAATCATCCTTGTAATGTGTGGGTGCGTGAAAGTAAATCAAATTATCGTTTGATGTACCAGATTTACATGGCTTGTCTTGCAGAGTATACATATAGATATGGAAAAATACATGGTGCATCGAAACCATCTATTAGTCTACTTAGGACACCAAACAATATTAAAGACATTGGATTGACAGAATTACCTCAAGCAATGCCAGAGTATTGTAAGGTGACAGGAAATCCTATTCAGGCATATAAAAATTATTATATAAATGAAAAGAAAGGATTTGCTAATTGGAAAAATAGAACGAGGCCAGAATGGTATGGAAATATATAATAGTAAAGACTTAGCAGAAGATGTTGAGTATCTGAAAATGACAGTTAAAAATTTAGAAAAAACAATTTTTGATTTAGAAACGAAAATTGTGTCACTAGAATATTCATGTGATACAAACAGTAATGAAATAGAAGCAGTAAATGATGCTATTGATGATATGCAACCTGATATAAAAGAAACAGAATTTCCAAAGAGAAAATAATGCCAACATATACATTTAAAAACAAAGACACAGGTGAAGTGTTTGATAAAGTGATGAAGATTGCTGAGAAAGAACCTTACCTAAAAGATAATCCAAATATATCAGCAGTAATAACTGCACCTAATTTTGTGGGTGACCACATTGTTAAAAGAATGGATGGTGGTATGAAAGAAACTCTGCAAAAGATTGCAGACAAGAATCCAAATACACCTCTTGCAGACAGATTTTCTAGAAGGTCTTCAAAGGATATACAGAAAGAAAAAGTCGTTAACAAGTACAATTTGAAAGACACCATAGTATAAATAAGACTGTGATATAGTCAATATATTGTTACTAATAGATTATACACAGGGGGTTGACTGACGGATTAGTTGGCCCCTACTTTTACATTGGTTTGTATTATGAAAACAAGAAATTTTGTACAAAAATATTTAAAGAAATTTTGTAAATCAAAAGTTGAGAAAGATAAAAAGAAAGAATCCAAAAAGGGTTATGTAAAACACAAAGGTATGAAAGATGGCGAAACCAGAAGTAGGTGATATAATAGAACATTCTGAACCTACTTTCGAAAGAGTTGCAACAGGTAAAGTTGTTCAATTATTAGATACTCAATTTATATACGAAGTTCATAAGATAGTTGAGAAAGGTAGAGAAAAAATACCTGCTGATAAAACAAGTACAAGAATGTGTATGTTTAATGAAACATGGAGTAATGTTTAATGTCAAGAAAAAAAGAAATTAGTTCAGGTGATTTAGTAAAAATTGAGCCAATTACAGATAATCAAAAATTAGTATTTGAAGGTCACAAAGCAGGGAAGAATGGTTTCTTTTTTGGTTGTGCAGGTACAGGTAAAACATTTGTATCATTGTATCTTGCATTACAAGATGTTCTTAAACATGGAACACCATATGATAGAGTTGTGATTGTTCGTTCATTGATACCAACAAGAGAAATAGGATTTCTACCTGGTGATGAAGAAGACAAGGCTGCATTATATCAAGTACCATATTCAAACATGGTACAGTTTATGTTTAAACAACCTAATGAAGATGCATTCAGAGGATTATATGATGCACTTAAAAGACAAGGAAGTTTACATTTTGTATCAACCTCATTTTTGAGAGGGTTAACTTTTGACAATTCAATTATTATAGTTGATGAATGTCAAAACTTAAACTTCCATGAGTTAGATACTATTATCACAAGAGTAGGACAAGATTCAAAAATAGTTTTTTGTGGTGACTTTAGTCAAACAGATTTAACTAAAACAAATGAAAGAAATGGCCTACATGATTTTTTAAGGATTCTAGAGAACATGGATGAATTTAATTGTGTAGAATTTGATATCCCAGATATCGTAAGGTCTGGCTTTGTGAGAAACTATCTCATAGAAAAGACCAAACTAGGTATAGGAGTAGATTTGTAAAATGAATATTAGTCAAGAGGGATTGGCTCTCATAAAAAAGTTTGAAGGTTGTAGGTTAAAAGCTTATAGATGTTCTGCAAATGTATTGACAATAGGTTATGGTCATACAGGTGGAGTAAAGGAAGATGATACTATAACACAATCAGAAGCTGATGAATTGTTAGAAAAAGATATTGCAAAGTTTGAAGAATATGTTAATGACAATGTAATCGTTGAATTAAAACAACATCAGTTTGATGCATTAGTTGCTTGGACATTTAATTTAGGCCCAGGTAATCTAAGAGAATCAACAATGTTAAAAAAATTAAATGATGCTGATTATGCTTCTGTTCCATTTGAAATGAGAAGGTGGAATAAGGCAGGTGGTAAAACATTGGATGGTTTAATTAGAAGACGCAATGCAGAGGCATTATTATTTCAAAGTAAAGAATGGCACCAATTATAAATTATGACATTATTAGATTTTCCTGTTTTAAACACTAAAACAGTTGACAAAAAAAGATTTTATATAACACCAGAGGGTAATGAATATCCCTCTATTACTACAGTTCTATCACCTAGAAACAAAGAAGGTTTGATGAAGTGGAGAAAGAGAGTTGGTGAAAAGGTTGCAACACATATTGCAAACAAGGCAGCAACTAGAGGTTCTAAAGTTCATAAGATGTGTGAGGATTATCTAAATGGATTAGATATGGAAAAACATAAGAAAGACTTTTTACCTTATTGTTTATTTAACGAATTAAAAGATAAGACTTTTGACAATATAAATGAAGTCATTGCACAAGAGGTAACTTTGTATTCTGATAAATATAGAGTAGCAGGAAGAACAGATTTGATAGCAAATTATAGGAATGAGTTATCAATCGTAGATTTTAAAACATCTACAAACGAGAGAAAGGATTCTTACAACGAAAATTATTATATTCAAACTGCGGCATACGCTGAAATGTTTGAGGAATTGACAGGTCAACCTATCAATCAAATAGTAATTTTAGTTGTAACAGAGAATGGTACAGTACAAGAGTTTATTAAAGATAAACAAGAATACTTACCATTACTAGAAGAAACATTAGAGGAGTGGTATCAATCATGAATGTAACTTGGACAGAAAGTGCGGCTAATCAAGCAAAGGTAATTTTGGCAGGTGAAGGAGATGATAAATTAAATGTTCGTTGTTTCATACAAGGCGGCGGTTGCTCTGGTTTCCAATATGGATTTACACTAGATGAGCAAAAAGAAGATGACCATGTATTTGAAACAAATGGTGCTAAACTTTTAATCGACCCAATGAGTGGTGTATATTTTCATGGGGCAACAATAGACTATGTGAATGACCCATTACAAGGTTCTATGTTTACAATCAATAATCCAAATGCAAAAAGTACATGCGGCTGCGGAAGTAGTGCGGCATTTTAAATATGCGATTAGTAATATCATTACTAGATGTCCTATTAATTCTCTTTCTCTTAGTGATGATGATGCAATACATGTAGATAATACTTGACAAACAATGTTATACCTAGTATAATGGTTTAAAATAATTGGAGTATATTATGGAATTAAATAGAGATGGTGATGGGTTTCTCATCAATACAAGTGATTGGTCAGAGGAAGTCATGCAACAAATGGCAGAAGAAGATAATTTTGTTGTTACCGAAGAAATCAAAACCTACATAAACAAAGCAAGAGAAATGTTTAACGAAACTGGTACTGTACCAGCAGTTAGAATCTTTGCAAAAGAATTTGGTATGGATAGAAAGGCAAGTAAACTTTATGAAGTTTTTGAATCAGGACCAATGAAGAAAATTGCTAAGTATGGGGGCTTACCGAAACCTACAGGTTGTGTATAGTGGCAGAAGATAAAAACACGATTCATACCCCTAAGACATTTTCTTTAGAAATAGAGAAGATTGCTTTTGATAAAAGATGTACACATTTGGAAGCAATATCAATCTATTGTGAACAGATGGGTATTGAACCTGTATCTACAGCAAAATTGTTAACAAAAAGTTTAAAAGAAAAAGTAGAGGCAAATGCTATAGACTTAAACTATTTACCTAAGTCTGCAAAACTACCTATGTAATGCAACCAATAGATGCGTATTTAATGTATTGTGCTATGAAAGCACATTTTGATAAAAGTGATTATGACTTTGTAAAATACAATGGTAAATCTAAAGTATCAAGAGATTCATTCTATAAAAGAAATGATAGAGTTTTTTTTGTTAAACTTACTCGTAAGTATAAAAGTAAACAAGATATACAAGACTACTTACTAGCTAACTTCTTAGTACACCCAAAAGGTTGGGTGGGTAAATTTGATGAAGATAATTATATACAATGGCAAAGAAAGATACAAAGTTTAAGTTATACATTTAAATCAGAGATTGAATCAATATTAGACAAAGATTTAATAGCAGTATCTGCCAATAAACATCCTAAACTATTAAAAGAATATCTTGGTAAAAGAGTATCATTAGAAAGTATGGTTATATTGGATGGTATTTTAAATTACAGTAAAACATGGAATACAAAATTAAAAGATGATTATGTATGGAAAGATGTTTATAAACTTATAAATGATTATAAAAGTTTTTTAAAATTTGATGTGACAAACTTCAAATTTGTATTAAGAGAATTGATGGCATGAAGAAGATTAGACAGTTAGATATGGAGTTGGCAGGTGGGTGTAATTATTCGTGTCAAATGTGCCCACAGAGTTCTGGTCGTGAAAAAGAATTTAAAAAGTTATTGAAATGGGATAATTTTGTAAAGATTGTAGATAATGCAATAGAACATGAAGTTGAAACTATCAGTTTACATGGTGGTGGAGAACCTACTTTAAATAAAAAGTTTATAGAATGTGTAAAATATATCAAAGATAAAAATATACATTGTAGTACGATTACAAATGGTTATAGATTAGATGATAAATTAATTCAAGAGATAGCAGAAAGTGGATTAGATGTAATTCGTATTTCTGCAATAGGTTATGATAGTGAAACATATAATAAATGGATGCCTGTAAACAACAAAGATGAATCAGATAGATTTTTTACAGTTAGAGATAATGTTCGTAAATTAGTTGATGCATGTAAGAATACAAATACAGAAGTTTACATACAACACTTAATTATAGACATGAATAAAAAAGATTATGAGGTAGAACAGTATATAAAAAATTGGGTAGACCACACAGGTGCAAAGTCAGAAATTTGGATGATGCATAATTGGTCTGGTGAATATGAAGTTGTATATGAAAGAAGAAAAGATAAAAGAAGAAGTTGTGGTAGACCTACGGCATCTATGTTACAAGTTAGAGCTGGTGGTTTAGATAAACATCAAGGTGCAGTGGTACCTTGTTGTATGGTTTTAGGAAATGACAAAGAGGCAACTCTTGGTCATCTAGATACAAATACAATACAAGAGATTTTAGATAGTAAAGAATATCAAGAATTAATTAGGGCACACGAAGAAGAAAGGTTTGATGACATATCATATTGTAAAAACTGTGACCAATTATGGGAAGTGCCAGAAAGTTTGGTATGGACAAATATAGATAATAGAAAATATAATACATCAAAAGTTATTGAGGATATGAAACTTGCTTAATTATCACGATACACCCTGGCCACATTTTACTGGTTCTTTACCAGATGATTTTTATAACCATGTAAAAAGTATGTGGGATGATGATGACACTAAAAAGAAGTGGAATAAAATTAAAAATAGGTCAAATACAATCATAGAAGATGATAAAATTAATATGATATTAAATGATATTATTTTAGGTATATTGAGTAAAAGTAAAAATGTGTTTCAAGAATTTTATCCTAGACTTGACCAAGACAAACTAATAGGAGTATGTTCACATTTGTTTTCACAGAATCCACCTGATAAAGCATATCCTATGAGAAAATTACATATTGATAGTGGTAATAAATTAGTAACAGGGTTATGGTATTTTAAACACCCAGATGAAAAAGATGATGGTGGTAATTTAGTGTTACATAATCCTACCACAAAACAAGAAAAAGTATTTGAGTATGGTGAAAACAAAATTGTATTGTTTCCTAATACACCACTTAGTTGGCATTATATAACAGATAGAAAAGAATCAAAATATCCTAGAAGATTTATTTGTATGAGATTAGAATCAAGACTTAAATTACATGATTACCAAACTAAAATGGGTAAGGATATTATGACTTACGAAGATATAAAAAATAATTATGAGTAAAGTATTAATCTATGGAAATGGTAAATCTAGATTAGATTTTAAACCAAGAAAATTTGAGAGCATAGTTACATGGGGTTGTAATAGAATATATCGTGAAAATATAGAGGTAGATAATTTAGTGGCAGTAGATTACATAAGACAACATGAAATAATTCAAGACAATTATACAGATTCTACATTATGGTTTTCAGACTGGCATGAGTTACCAAAACGATTTATTGATAAACCTGCTTGGGGTAGTAGATATTTAGAGTTATTAAAACTAGGTTTTGACAAAGACCAGATTTTTGAAAATAGCAAAGTAGGAAAAACAAGTTGTGTGGTAAGAGGTAAGAATCCATTTACTGCTCTACAAAAGTTTTACAACATGGATAAACCAAAAGATGAGGGTGAGATAGAGGCACTCAAACACAAGTGTATGAGAAATACAGGTTTATACATTTCATGGATAACAGGAAAAGAGGATATAATAGACATAGATGAGTTTGAGGGAAATAGTGCTGGTAGCACATCAATGTATTTTGCTTGTGAACAAGGAGCAGAAAATATTTACTTGTTAGGATTTGATTTAGCAACAACAGGTAAACCATTAAGTAATGTGCATTTATTACCTGATTATAATAAAGGATTTGATTCTACAATATGGCAAAATCAAATGAAAACTGTCATGAGAAAATTTAAGAATGTAAATTTTTATTGGGTATCACCACAAGAAGAAAAGAATAAATTTCAAGGTATAAGTAATTTAGAATTTGTAACAATGGAAGATTTAGAAAAATGGATAGACCAAACGGAATAGATTGGTATATAAAATGGTTTGCAAGTATAGTCTTGATTATAGGTGCTGCCACTACGGCTATGGATATGTATCCATATAATATGTACTTTCAATTTACAGGTATTACAGGTTGGTTAATAGTGGGCTGGATATGGAAAGACTGGTCATTGATAGTTGTTAATACAGTAGGTTCATTAATACTATTTGCTGGTATTATACACTATCATTTTTTTACAGATTGGATGTTAAGAATTTATGAATATCATTTGGAGGCGTTGTTATGAATGAAGAATCACAATATAAAAAATACACATTAAAATTAGATGGTAAAGATACTTTTGTGTATGCTTCTAAACATTTAAGTTTAAAAGAAGCAAAGGAAGATATAAAAAACAGATTTGATAACTCTAAAGTTACAAACATTAAAATATCATGAAAAGTTTAATTTATGGAAATGGTGAATCTAGACAAGTTTGGGATATAACCAAAAAATATAAAGGATTCACAACATGGGGATGTAATGCAATTTACAGAGATTGTAAAGTTGATAATTTAGTTGCTATTGATTATGAGATACAACAAGAAATATACAAGTCTGGTTATCCAATTAAAAACAAATGTCATTTTGCAGATTGGGCAATACTAGAGGGTTTTGACCCAGAGTTTATAAAAGAAGGTTTTTCACCATTAAACATATTTGAAACACCTAAGAGAAATGACAATAGTGGTTATGGTTGGTATGATAGAAAAAATTGTGTAGTTCAAGGAAAAGAATATGAAACTGCAGAGAAAAACTATCAAGAGTTAACAATCAAGTTTCCAAATTTAGATAAAGAAGATGCTAAGAGAAAATGTTTTAAAAATGTAGGTCTTTATATTACATGGGTAGAAGATGAGGATAAAGTAAACAATATAGAATTCCCTAGAAACTGGTGTGCAGGTGCAACGGCATTACATTTAACATGTCAAGAAGGTGCCGATGAAGTATACATGTTAGGATTTGACCTAAGTGATTATGATGAACCTCTTAATAATATTTACAAAGGAACAGATAACTATTTACCATCTGATTCAAAAGGATTTAATACTGATGAATGGGTAAGTCAATTAATCACAGTATTTAAAGAATTTTCTGAAACACAATTCTATTGGGTTGTTGATTCAGAAAAGCAACCACTAGAGTGTAATAATGTCAAAAGTATTTCATATGAAACCCTTGACAAAGTTTGCAATACCTAGTATAGTTGCAAGATTAACTATTATAAATAGTTATGTATCGCAAGATACACATATAAACATACGATAAAATATAATAACATACGGAGAAAAATATGTCATTAGATAACCTAAAGAGTAGTGGGTCCCTTAATAAGCTGTTAGATGCTGCAAAGGGCGAAACTGCACCTCAAGAGAAAAAATCATATGTAGATGAAAGGTTGTGGAAACCAGAACTAGATAAGTCTGGTAATGGATACGCAGTCATTCGTTTTCTACCTGCCGTTCAAGGCGAAGACTTACCATGGGCAAAAGTTTGGAATCATGCATTTCAAGGCCCAACAGGTCAATGGTACATTGAAAACTCTCTTACAACACTCAATCAGAAAGACCCTGTTTCTGAACATAACACTAGATTATGGAATACAGGTTTAGAATCTGATAAAGAGATTGCTCGTAAACAGAAAAGAAAATTACAATACTTCTCAAACATTTATGTAGTAAGTGATACGAAACACCCAGAGAATGAAGGTAAAGTATTCTTGTTCCGTTACGGAAAGAAAATCTTTGATAAGTTAACTGCTGCTATGTCACCAGAGTTTGAAGATGAAAAGGCAATCAACCCATTTGATTTTTGGGAAGGTGCTAACTTCAAATTAAAAATCAGAAAAGTAGATGGCTATTGGAACTATGATAAATCAGAGTTTGAAGATACATCTAAACTATTTGAAGATGACGCTGATGCAGATAAAGTTTGGAAAGCACAACACTCTCTTGCAGAGTTTACTGCTCCAACAAACTTTAAATCTTATGATGAGTTAAAATCTAGACTAGATGCAGTCCTTTCTGGTACTGTAAAAGTTGGTAATGTTGCTGATGATTTAGATGATGCACCTGTTGCAACACCTAAAGTTGATACAAAACCTGTAACTACAAAAGTGGAAACACCTGTAGTTGAGGAAGATGATACATTAGCATATTTTGAAAAACTAGCTGAGTAATCTATCGAGTGCCTCTATTCTATAGGGGCACTTTTCTTGTATAATTCTATACAATCCTTATAAATAAACATATGGCAAGAAGTAAATATATCCAAAGTGTTTTAGACGCTGCAGGTGGTAGACCTAAATCAACCCAATGGTTTCGTGATAAAATCAAAGAGTTTGGTACCCCAAAGTCTGCAGATTTAATTCGTGATGGTAAAAGAACATCAGTGCCTACCTTTGGTATACTAAATATGTTTGTATATGACCCTAAGTTAAAGGATAAGTTACCATATTATGATACATTTCCTTTAGTATTACCCATTGAAGAATATAACAATGGATTTTTAGGAATCAATTTACATTATCTATCTATGCCTATGAGATTAAGATTATTAGATAGATTAGTAGATTATAGTAATAACAATAAATTTGATGAATCTACAAGATTAAGAGTGGATTATAGTAAATTAAAAAAAGTAGATTTAATTAAACCTTGTTTGAAAAGATATTTAGCAAGTAATATTAAGTCTAAGTTTAGAAAAGTAGAAGCAGATGAATTTATGATTGCAACACTATTACCTGTACAGAGATTTAAAAAACAGTCTGATAGTCATGTATTTGCAAAATCAAGAGGAATGATATAATGGCATTAGATTTTGGTAGTTTAATAGAGGCAGGTTCCGCATCAGTATTAAATGAATTACTTGCACCACTAAGAGATGATGATGGTATTGCATTACCTTCAAGATATGAAGTAAGATTTGGAGCACCATCAGGTAGTAGAGGCACAGGTGGCCCTGGTGCATCACAAAATTTATTTTCACAAATATTGTTTGAAGATATAGGTGGTGGTATTACAAGAGATGTTGCATATCAATGTCACACTATAGCATTACCTTCTCGTGCTTTAACAACAGTTGCTGATGAAACAATATATGGCCCTGCTAGAAACTTAGTACAAGGATATACATTTGGTGATGTTAGTGCAACTCTTTATTGTCACAATGACATGAGAGAAAAGAAATTTTTTGAAACATGGCAAAGAATAGCATTTAATCCACAAACATTTGCAATGGGTTATTATGATGATTATGTGGGTAATGTAAAAATCTACACATTAGACCAACAAAACAATAGAAGATATGGTGTTGAGTTAGTTGAGGCTTTCCCCGAAACTCTTGGAGAACAAACTCTTTCTGGCGCAGTTGCTACATCAGCTATGGAAATAACTGTTGGTTTTAAATATAGATATTGGAGAAATCTAACTGATGAATCTGAATTACCTAAACCACTATTGGATAGACTACAAAATGTACTTGGTGACCAGGTCGAAAGACAATTATTGAGCAGAATACCAAAAGTATTAAGAAGATTATAATTAAGGAGTGAAAAATTATGGCTTTACCTAAACTTGAAACACCAGTTTATACTTTAACTTTACCTTCAACAGATGAAGAAATAAAGTATAGACCGTTCTTGGTTAAAGAACAAAAGAGAATGATAATGGCACAAGAATCTGAAAATGAAACAGAATTACTTGATGCTATGAAACAGTTAATTCGTGACTGTACATTCAATAAAATAGACCCAACAACCTGTCCTTTGTTTGACGCAGAGTATGTGTTTTTACAAATAAGAAGTAAATCAGTTGGTGAAACTATATCTGTAAATATTACTTGCCCAGATGATGAAAAAACTATAGTATCAAAAGATATACCTATAAGTGAAATTAAAGTGTCTGTTTTTGATGACCATTCAAATGAAGTAAATGTAACCGATGATATTAAAATGACTTTTGATTATCCTTTACTTGCATCTTATGCTACATATAATAATGCATCAACAACAGAAATGGCATTTACGATTGTTAAGGATTGTCTAGAAACCATATCTTGGGATGATATAATATACAATAAAGCAGATATAAGTGATAAAGAATTGACAGATTTTATTGATAACTTAAATACTGAACAATTTCAAAATGTAATGAACTTCTTTAATACTATGCCTAAATTAAGATATGTTATTGAAGTTGAAAATCCTAACACTAAGGTAAAAAGTGAAGTGCCTCTAGAGGGATTAAGAAGTTTTTTAGTATAGGGCTCTCACATGAGAGCCTAAAAAATTACTATAAGAGTAATTTTGCACTCATGCAACATCATAAATACTCTTTAACAGAGTTAGAGAATATGATGCCATGGGAAAGAGAAATATACATGGCAATGTTACAACAACACATAAAAGAAGAAAACGAAAGAATAGAAAAAGAAAATAGGAAAATGAATAATGGCTGAGGATAAACCTAAGTTATCATATTACGAGGCTCCAAAAGATATGACTGAAACTAAAAAAGTAAACATAGAATTAGAAGTAGACACAAATGTTGTTGATTCTAGTAAAAACAAATATCAATCATGGATAGACATGGCAAAAGCTGTGGATGCATGGAGAATATTCCCACGACTATTTTTAACAGTATATATTATATTGTTATATAAATGTGTTATTTGGTATATGAATCTATTGGCTCCGACTATGGAACAGTCTGGGTTGATAAGCATCGTTGTAGGTGCTGGTGCTGCATGGTTTGGACTATACACAGGAACGAGTAAAAAATAATGGCTGAAAAGAAAGACCCTTTAGATAAAAGATTTGAAAACCTGGTTGAGAAGTTAGCTTCTCTAAACCAGAATGCTGGACTTCAAGTAATTCATGCTGACAAAATTGCAGATTTAACAGCAGAAAGAAATCGTATTGCTGCTAAAGCGTCTGGACTAGATGAAGAAGAAGCTGGAAGAAGAGCAGATATGGATGCTAAAATGTTAGCACTTCAAAAAGAAATACAACGAGATACAGCAATCGCTGGAGAAGATTCACCAAAAGTTATGGCAAATCAAAAGATACTTGATAAGATGAAAGAAAAAGAAGAAAAGAAAAGACAAAAAATAAATTTTGATATGCAGAAAAGAATAGTTAGTGGATTAACAGATATTGGAGATAATATAGGTGAAAAAGTATCAGCTGGTGGTTCAATGCTTCTAAAGGGTATTGGTGTTATTGCACTATTTGCTTTTTTAACATCAGATTCATTTAAAGCAATAGTCGGTGGTATCGTAAATTTTATAACAGATACATTAAATTTCTTTTCAGACCCAAATTGGGGATATTGGGCCGACCATTTTGGTAAATTGCTGGCACTCTTTACATTCATTGGTCTTAAAATTGCTGCAATAGTAGGTCAAACAACAGTTACAAAAGTAACATTGACTGCTTTACAAGCTGCATTTGCTTTCTTGTTTGGGCCTAAAGGTGTCTTAATGAAAAATATGATACCTAGATTAAAACTAATGGGTGCGGGATTACTAGTACAAGGTAAAGCTATGATGATTAGTTTAGGATTGGCTTTTAAAGGAATGCTTATTGGTCTTGGTGCAATACTTGCTCCAATGTTACCTGTTGTTGCTGTTGTCGCCCTTGTTGCTGCAGCTGCTTATGGTCTAGTAAGAATATTTCAGGGATTTCAAGAACACTTTAGTGAGGCAAATGAACAGTTTGGATTCTTTGGTGGAATACTTGCTGGATTTACAGGTGGAATCAAAATGATATTAAGTGATGTTGCAGGTGTTATAGATTCTATTTTAGGTTTCTTTGGTTTCCCAGACTTAATGGACCCAATTATTAAAGCAATAGATGAATTTGATGTCATGAACTTTGTTGGTGGTGTTATGGACTTCTTTGCTGATATTGGTAATTTTATAACAGAAGGTTTAGCTAGTATTGGAAGAATATTTAAAGCAATTGGTGCAGGTGCTATGGCTGCATTAACAAGTCCTTTTAGTCCGATAGAATCATTTAATAAAGCTTTTGCTGAAGTTATGAGTGGAGCAGATGTTAAACCAGACTTAGGTAATATTGCTGCAGCTGGTGCTCAAATGTCAGGTGGTGAGAATGACCCTGCACGATTTGTAGCAAGAAAAGAAAATGAAAACATGCAAATGGCAAGAAAAGAAGAAATGATGGGTGATAAAAGAGCAGTTATGATTACTAATAATAATGTTATTAATAAAGGTGGTGATAATTATTCAGAAATTAGAGGTGGTGATGTTAATGTTCATGACACCGCACAAAATCCATATTACAATCCTGCCTAACTAGGATTTAAATGGTCTTCGGTTAGTATCTTAAATTCCATGTTATGGTCTAGACAAAACTCAGTCGCAGACTTCCATTTGGCCTTGTTTATACCCCATGTTTTGACTTTGTTATACCAAACACCTGTTCTTCGTTTAGGATTCCTTTCTGGTGGTGTACATTGATTCTTAGGTTTAACTTCAATGATATACTTTTTAAGACTACCATTTTTAGTACGAACTTTAACATAGAAATCTGGGAAATATCTATGATAACGACCATCCCACGGCGATATATACGGTATTACTAATTCTTCACTACCCCATTCTATAATTGATTTAGTGGTATCACAATACTTCATCATCTTCAATTCCCATGAAGAACGATACACTATTTCTTTGATATCACCTTTATATTTGGTAGGATATTTAGGTTTAAACTTTCCTTTATATGTCATAGTCGTTATAAATACTTTAAATCAATATAGGACTATTTATACATGGCAATAGATGTATTAAAAAGACAAGGCAAGTCAGCCGTCACAGGTGTACTAGGAAAAAATCTAAGAAGGGTTGCTGGTAACATTGGTAGTGTTATTCGTGGTGATGTGGGTATAGGTGATTCATCTGAAACAGCACCAATCAATCGTACTAAACAATCTACAAAGATGTTATCTTTTCCTTTAGATGTAGGTGCAGACCCAGGTATAGGTAATCATGGGCACTACATTATGTTTTTTATCAATGAACAACAAAATGCTAAACTAAAATTTGGTGGTGGATATGCTGCAGAGGCAAATGCACAAGATATGGGTTTAGAAAATATAGTAGGTGAAACTAGAAAAAGAAAACTAAAAGGTTTAACTAAAAATTTTGATACAAAAGCACAAAGTTTTTTAGATATGTTTTCCCCAGATAAAATAGGAAATCAATTACTAGGTGGACTAACTGATAAAATAGGTGGATTTGGACTTGGTACTAAAGGAAGAATTAAAACAGAAAAGAAACATCAAATTAGGTCACAGAAAGACCAAACAGTAGCATTTGAAAGACCACCAACAAAAAGATTAGATACAGCAATATCTATGTACATGCCACCAACAGTAAAAACTTCTTACAAGTCAAACTATACAGATACACCCATAGGTGCATTTGCTGGTAATGCAATATCCGCAATATCAAAACTTGGTAATAATGCAGATTTTAACGACCCAGCAGTAAAGGAAAAATTAACAGCTGCAGTTACTCAAGGTGCTGAATCAGCAGTAAGAGGAGTTGCAAGAGAACTTGGTGGTGGAATAGTAGAGCAAATAGAAATGCGAGATGGTGAGATTGTTTCAGACAGAATGGAATTAGCATTTAAAGGTATAGACAAAAGAACTTTTGATTATGTTTTTAAAATGATGCCTAGAAGTAAAGAGGAAGCTGATGAGATTGCAGAAATAATTTATGCATTTAAATTTCATATGTTACCAGAATTAGGTGATGGTGATAAAACAGGTAGGAACTTAAAAGTACCAAGCACATTTGATATACAATACATGTATGTAAATCAAGAAAATAATTATTTACATAAAATATCAACTTGTTATCTATCAAGTATGGATGTATCCTATGGTGGTTCTAAATACACAACATATGATGGCAATGCAGATGGTGCTCCACCTGTTGAAACAGAAATAACATTACAATTCCAAGAAATAGAACTCATTACAAGAGAAAGAGTAGAAGAAGGTTTCTAATATGTATTTTAAACAGTTTCCAACAATACCATATGATTCTAAAGGCACAGGTGAATTTAAAAGTGTTAAAAATTTACTTAGGCGTGTAGGTATTAGAGCAAAAGTAAAAGCTAATACTATGTTATATGATACCTATGATGTTAAGAATGGTGAAACACCAGAATCTATAGCATTTAAACTATATGGTAATGCTGAATTACATTGGGTAATTATGATGATTAATAATATTACAGATAGATATCATGATTGGCCAATGACAGAGGCACAATTTTTACAGTTTCTAAAAGACAAGTATTCAAATATTGATGGTGTACACCATTATGAAATATCTCAAACTTCTGGTAATACTAAAAAGAAAATTGATATTGGTACAGACAATACAGATTACCCATCTGCAACTTTAATTACCAATTATGAGTATGAACAAGAACAACAAGATGCTAAAAGAAAAATAAGATTGTTAGACCCTAGTTACATATCACAATTTACGGAAGAATATAATAACTTAATTAGCGAATCAGTAATATAATGTCAAAAAATTATTCGTATGCAGGTCAATTTACATTTGATAAAGTAAAAATATTTGCTTCATCAGGCACTATTGTAGATGTATCAAGACTTGTTGTAGGTTTAAATTTATATGAGGATTTATACAAAACATGTATAACTGGTGATATTACTCTTGTTGATACAAATAATGTTATTATGGAAGCACCTATTATTGGTCAAGAGTTTTTAGGATTTAAATTAATAACACCAGGTTTAGATGAATTTGCTTTAGATTACAGCACTCATGTATTTACAATTACTAAAATACTTTCAAGAACATCACCAAGACCTGGTACTATGGTTTATTCTTTAGGATTTTCTTCACCAGAGGGATTAAGAGATAACAGAGTTAGAGTTTCTAAAAGTTATACAAATACTATTGATGCTATTGTTGAAGATGCACTATCTGCTTCACAATATATTAATACTAAAAAAACATTATTTTTAGAAGAAAGTAAAGGTATAAAAAAAATGGTAGTTCCATATGTGCATCCATTTAAATTAATTAATCAATTAAAAATGGAAGCTGTATCAAAAAAACATGATTCACCACATTATATGTTTTATGAAAATACTTTAGGTTTTCATTTCAGAACTTTAGATAGTTTATATGCACAAAAAGCTGCAGCAGAATTTAATGCAACTGATATGGGTGGTAAAATATCACTTGAAGATGAACTTAAAAGAGTATTACAATTTCAAATCGTAGGCAGTAATGATATGTTATTAAATGTTGTGACTGGTATGTTAGCATCAAATATAATAACTCATGACATATATAGAAAAGAATATAAGTATGATGATTTTGAATATATTGCTGACTTTGATGAAAACAATAGAATTAATTACGAAGAAAATAATCATCCAATATACAATGATGTACCACTAGATGAGTTTGATAATACAGTTTCTATGTTTACAGATGCAAAGAGATATGTTCATCCAACATCAACAATTATAAATAATAGTGATGCACAACACTATGATACAAGTACTAAATCATATCCGTACACTGCCAACAACATATCAAAGACAATCATGTCTAGAAAATCTAAACTAGCGGAGTTAACACAAGGAATGAGTATAATAGTACAAGTACACGGAACAACAACATTAAATGTCGGGTCTATTGTTAATATGACTGTACCTGTAACAGGTGCAAAACATAGTGGAGAGGATAACGATATATACTTATCTGGTAGATACTTAATAAAATCATTAAGACATATGTTCGATTTTACAGATAAAAGACATAGTTGTGCAATGACACTCGTTAGAGATACAATCAATAAAGAATTACCAATAAATGATTTAGCAATAGAACCTAAAGCTGAATCTAGAGGTATAATATCAGAATTTTATTCATAAAGGAGGTAAACTATAGTAAACTATATCATGTATAATTAATTAACAATTTGGAGTTTAAGAATGACAAATAAAGCTAAGAACAAAATTAAGAACATGAAATTTTTGAGCCAAACAAGAACAAGGGTGATACCAGAAAAACTTGACATAAATAAGATAAAAGAAAACTATAGAAAAAAGGAAGCAGATGAAGAGCTACACAGATTTACAAGAGGGGTTGTATGACCCAAACATATTTAAGGCATTCTTTCTAGCTGGGGGACCAGGTAGTGGTAAGTCATATGTAGTGAAAAAGTCTACAGGTGGAACTGGTCTAAAGATAGTCAACTCAGATGATGTCTTTGAAAAATATCTAAAACAAGCAAAACTTGATTTTAAAATGGATGCCAATCAAGGTAAACAAAGAGATGCATTAAGAACTAGAGCAAAAGCAGTAACTGCCAAAAGAAAAGATAATTACCTAGAGGGTCGTTTGGGTTTAGTTATTGACGGCACAGGGAAAGACTATGGTAAGATATCATCACAAGCAGCAGGACTAAAACAATTAGGTTATGATGTACATATGATATTTGTAAACACAACGCTAGAGGTTGCATTACAAAGAAACCAAGAAAGAGCTAGAACAGTACCAGAAAAAATTGTGGTTGATGCATGGAAACAGGTACAATCAAACATAGGTAAGTTTCAATCATTTTTTGGGCCTAAAAACTTTATCATTGTAGACAATGATATGCCAGACAAAGATGGTCGTTTATTTGACTATGTATTTAAAAAAGTACAAGGACTACTAAGAAGAAAAGTAGATAACTATATTGCAAAAGCTTGGATGTCGAAAGAACTTAGATTGAAACAAAGATAAATTATGTATATCATACTCACAATTATATTATTCCTAATAATAGGATTTGTATTAATCATGCACAATCGCCCAGATTGGTGGTCTTCACTTACTCATTGGTTGCATATCAGAACTTCTATGTTAAGACCAGAAATTAGTATCGTAGAACTAATCATATTAATAGGTGTATTACTCATACTATTCAAATTATACTTCTAAATGAGAATGATTCTCATTTAAATTAACCCTTGACAAACCCTGTTTCAACCTGTCATAATGGCGTCATGATAGAAGAATTAGAGTTTATAGAACAGTTACAGAATATCAAAAAACTGGTGGCTGTATCATCCAAAAACCACCCAAATCAACATGTTTTGAGATATCTTGATATATTGATTGATATTCACGAAAAGAAGTTTAATCAGTTTCAAAGAGATATGGAACAAGAATATTTGGAAAGGAGAAAAGATGCCTAAAGGAATGCACCTAGTCTTAGGATTGACTTCACTAAATACAAGTAGAAAAAAGAAACCTAAGATTACAAAAAAAAGAATGACAGAGTTGATTGAACAACATAGGTTATATAATAAGGAAATGAAACAAACCAACAATCGTAGAGATATGATGTCATTTGATGATTATGTAAAAAGACAATTTGGTCAAGTAAAATACAAACCTAAGAAGACAGGTACATATCAGCCTACAGGTATGACTATTACTAGAACTACAAGTGTACCAAGTCATACAATAGATATAAAAGATTTACAACACGCTTGTACTAAACCAAATGATGATTACAAAAAAGAAATCAGCAGTCAATATGTCATAGGTCAAGCATATAACAAATCGGGGTTACAGGTTTTAACAAAAAGAGAAACACAAGACCCTGCAACAGGAAAAAGAAGATGATAGAATTAGACACATCAGGTTTTAATTGTCCAATACCGATAATTAAAGCAAAGAAAGAATTAAATGGAATGGAAATAGGTGAAACTTTAAAAC
>Ga0070749_10000901_pt1 | contig 20131 bp, 20 predicted proteins | sample VirMetDEL_Nov_18_FD_75180 | JGI IMG/M metagenome (GOLD analysis project Ga0070749, IMG submission 75180) | Aqueous microbial communities from the Delaware River and Bay under freshwater to marine salinity gradient to study organic matter... | ecosystem: Environmental > Aquatic > Marine >...
ATCGCGCCCACTGCCCCGACGCTCTGGGGGCCGCACCCGTTTACGTCGAGCAGCACGGCGAAATGGAAGTGGAGGGTAAAAGCGACACCAACCCGACGCCTCCGCAGCGAGCCGTTGAAGAAAAGCCGGAGCCGTCAACGGAAGTTGACGACCCGATCCCGGTGCGGGTTGCGCTGCTCAATGAGATCATGGATTGGACTGGTCGCACCCGCGAGGAGGCGGTTGGCGACGTAGTCAACCTGCTAACCACGCTGGAACTTCCCACCGACGGGACCTGTGAAGACATCAAACTTGGTCAGGTTCTCGTGTGGGCAATCGGCGCACGCAAGAAGGGTGCCGACTTTGCCGACCTGTTCGACGACGAATACTTCAACGACATCACCAACACTTTGAAGGATGAAGACATTGAATTCTGAACTTGCAACAACAAATCCCCCCGAGGTCCCTATGGCCCCGGCAACCCAAGACCAAATTCTTGACCGCGTCGAATATCTGGTGGACCGCATCCACAAGTGCGAGCAGGAGAAACTGATCTACCTGCTGGAGATTTACCAGAACCAGTATTGGAAGGCGGACTTCGGTTCGTTCGAGCAGTTCTGCAAGGAGCGGCTCGGTTACTCGAAGCAGTATGTCTACCGCTGCATCAACGCCGCCAAGATGGTGGAGGCGGGCGTGCCCGTCGAGAACCCGAACCAGTCACTCGCTCTGGAGGGTCTGGATGTCGAGGAGGCCAAGGAGGTCTGGGATCGGGCCGAGGAAGCGGCAGAGGAGACTGGCAAGAAGGTCACTGCTGGCGCGCTCAAGAAGGCCCGTGCCGAGAAGGAGTTGGTGGACCGTGCGGTTGGCGGCGACGGCGAGATGATGGACATCAAGCAGTTGGCCGAGCCGTTCCAAGATGCCATCTCGATGCTCCGGCAAGCCAAGGAGATGCTTCGCTCCCTTAGTGAAACGCCGGATGGATGCTGGCTTACTTACCAGCCGATGGCGATCAAGATCCGCGACGTTGCCGAGTCGATCAAGTTCGCCATGCCGCACGCGATCTGTTCCGCCTGCCACGGCAAGGGCTGCGCGGTTTGCAAGGACCTTGGCTGGACCCCGAAGGCTCGGGAGATTGCGAGCGAGCAATGAGCAGCGAACGAGATAGCATCCATCCATCGCTGGTGTCGCAGGTCAAACAGTGTGGCTGCGGTCGTGGTCCCAAGGAAGATGACCACTTCTGTACCGAGTGCTACTTGGACATGGAAGCCCAAGAGTGCGGGGAGGCAGGCCACCCATGAGACTTCGTGATTACCAGCAGCGTGCGATTCGGGGGGTATGCGACACCCTCCAATCGCACAAGTCTGCGCTGGTCGTTTCGCCTACCGGCACCGGCAAGACCATCCTGTTCGCGGAGGCCGCGAAGATGGCAAGCAAGCGGTGCATGGTCATCGCCCACCGGGAGGAACTACTGACGCAGGCAGCGGAGAAGATCGAGATGGTTACGGGTGACCGTCCGGAGATCGAGCAGTCGATCTTGTGGTCGAACGAGGGACCATTCAGCAAGTCGAAGGTGGTCGTCGCCTCGATCCAAACGCTCAACGCAAAGATGAAATCAGGAAGAAGGTTCGAGAGGTTCGACGCTTCCGAGTTCTCACTCCTGATTATTGATGAGGCTCACCACGCAGTTTCTACTACATACCGACGAGTGTGCGAGTGGTTCCACAAAATGAACCCTAGTTGCAAAATTTTAGGTTTTACTGCAACTCCTGACCGCTCCGACAAACTCGGACTCGGTGCTGTGTTCGACGCGGTCGCGTTCGACTACAACATCCGGCAGGCAGTAGATGACGGCTGGCTTACTCCGATCAAGAACACCGTTGTGTCCGTGGACGGGCTGGACTTCAGTGGCGTGCGGAACACTGCGGGCGACTTGAACAAGGCCGACCTTGCAGCGGTGATGGAGTTCGAGAAGGTGCTGCACGGCGTGGCGGTGCCAACGCTCGACTTGATCGGCGAGCAACAGACGCTAGTATTTGCGGCTTCCGTCAAGCAGGCCGAACGTCTCGCAGAGATTTTCGACCGTTACAAACCAAACTCTGCTGGGTTTGTGTCCGGTGCTATGGAGCCGGATCGACGGAGGGATGTAGTCTCCCGGTTCCGTGGAGGCGACCTTCAGATCCTCGTCAACGTCGGAGTGGCGACTGAAGGTTTTGATGTTCCGGGGGTTGGTTGCGTGGCAATGGCTCGACCGACCAAGAGCCGTGGCCTTTATGCCCAGATGGTGGGTCGGGGCACGCGACCAATCCCCGGTGTGGTGGATGGCCCGGCAACGCCGGATGATCGCCGTGCAGCGATCGCAGCCTCCGACAAGCCACACTGCCACGTCATCGACTTCGCGGGCAACAGCGGGCAGCACAGGCTCATACACGCCGCCGACATCTTGGGCGGCGAAGAGCCAGAGGAAGTCATCGACCGTGCCTACGAGATCGTAGACAAGGGCGTGACCGACGACGTGGCCGAAGCCATCGAGATTGCCAAGGTGGAGATCGAGGAAGAGGAGGAGGAGAAGCGTCGGCGGTCGCCGGTCAAAGCCTCCAAGGTTTCCTACAAGACCAACGAGTCGGATCCGTTCTCGACGCTTGGCATTCGCCGCGAGTCCGCCAAGTTCATTCCGTCAGGCGGCGGGCTGACCGGCAACCAACTGGCAATGCTTGCTAAATCCGGCATCGACCCGAGCGGATACTCCAAGCAGGAACAGAAAATGCTGCACACTGAACTGGTGCGCCGCATCCGCAAGAAGAAGTGTTCATTCAAGCAGGCCAAGGTGCTTTCCAAGTACGGGTTCAACACTGCACAGATGTCCTTCAAGGAGGCTTCGAGCCTTCTGGACAAACTGGCCCGCAACAACTGGAAGCCAATGGCTGGGTAGTCAACTGTAGTTAACGGAGATAGCAATGGAATCTGAATGGATTAGGGCCAGCAGCAACAAGCCGTGCCCCGTGTGCAAAAAGAAAGACTGGTGCCTTGTGGCGGTCAATGGCGGCGCAGCCATCTGCCCAAGGGTCGAGCAGGGTTCGGTGGCGTACATCGACGGGTCGGGCTGGTTGCATCGCTTTGGCGACGACAAAATGCCGAAGCCCCGCCTGCGTGTGTCCCCCAAGCCGTTGCCAGAACACAACCAAGTGCTGGCTGACGTTTTCGCCGGTCTTCGCAAGCAAGTCACCCCCCAGACGCTAAAATCGTTGTCTCAAGAACTGGGCATCACCGAGAAGTCGTTGGATCGGCTGGGTGTTGGGTTTTCACAAACCAAGAACGCCTACGCATTCCCGATGTCTCGGGCACGCAACCGGTTCTTGGGCATTCGTTACAGGACAAAAGATGGACAGAAATTCGCAGCGAAGGGCAGCAAGCAGGGTCTGTTTGTTCCCACTTCCTTCACACTCTCCAAGGCGGTCGTCGTTTGCGAAGGCCCTACCGACACCGCTGCAATGCTCGATCTCGACTTCAATGCCATCGGGCGGGCCAGTTGTAATTCGGGTGTCCGTCTCGTCCAAGAGATCACCCAGAGCAATCCAGTAGCCATCTTGGCCGACTCGGATGAGGCTGGCCGTGCAGGTGCAATGCAGTTAGCCAAGAAGTTGCCGAAAGCCGTGATTATCGAGCCAGACGGTTGCAAGGATGCGAGGGAGTGGGTGGCCAAGGGCGCGTGCCGTGGCCGGGTATTGGAAAAGATTTGGGAGGCACGCAATGCCTAGATCAATCACTTACGACGACAAGATGGCTTTCGTGACCGACTACGTCTCCAAACTTCCAAGTGCGCAACAGGTCGCTCTGCTACAAGAAGCACCCGCAGAAATGACCATGGCCAAAACGGTGGACTACCTGTATGCAAGAATCGCCTCGATCGTGGCAAGCAACCATCCCGGACTTCGATCTAATCAGCCCGAACAGGCTGTACCGAATGCACTTCGCCCAACGAAGCCGGTGGAAGAAAGCAATCGAGGTGCAACTGGTGGCTTACGGGGGGGAGATGCTGGAACTGAACCCCAAGATCGACCTGCGGATCACGAGGTTCTACGGGTACAGGAAGAGGGCGTTGGACAAGGACAACCTGTACGGGGCATGCAAACCACTGATCGACGCCATCCGTGGGCACAAAATTATCCCGGATGACACGCCAGCCCATATAAACTTGTATGTCGAGCAAGAAAAAAGCCCCGACAAAACAAGTTTCGTGCGAATTGAGGCATCGGAAACTTGAATTCCCGTTAATATAAAATCGCTATCTCTTAAGTAGGATCGCTGGAGGAGACGAATATCTCTTTCAGCGATTCTCTTTTTGGGGTACACCCGTGGAATTTGAGATCCAGAGCCTGTCGAAAGACAGCCACGAAGTCAGTTTCCAAGTTCCCCGGAAGAGTTGGGAGCAGTGGTTTCTGCTGTCGAGCGATCGTCACCACGATAACGCACACACCAACTGGGACCTAGAGAAAAAGCATCTTGACGAGGCTGTTGCACGCAACGCGGGCATCCTCGATTTCGGCGACCTTTTCTGTGCTATGCAGGGAAAGTGGGACAAACGTGCGGACACAGCGCAATGCAGGCCGGAACACAAAGAGGGCCGCTATCTCGACTCACTCGTCGAGACGGCAGCGGAGTTCTACGAAAAGTACGCGCAAAACTGGTTGTTCTTGTCATCAGGGAACCACGAAACGTCGATCCTCAAGAGGCACGAAACGGACCTGACTGAACGCCTTGCGGAACACATGGGGCGTAGCAAGAACGGCAACCCAATAGTGGGGGCCTATTGCGGGTACATCCGGTTTCGAGCAAGCCGCGAAGACCAGAACTCGACGCAGGGTAGTTTGGTCCTTTACTACCACCATGGCTACGGCGGTGGTGGGCCAGTGACTCGCGGTGTAATCCAGACCAACCGAATGAGCGTCTACTTGCCCGACCCCGACATTGTGGTCAGCGGCCACACGCACGATTCGTGGGTTGTCCCGGTCGCCCGGTCCCGGCTCGCTCGGTCTGGGAAGACCTATATTGACCGGCAAACCCACATTAGAATCCCCGGCTATAAAGACGAGTTCACCGGGGGAGACGGGTGGCACAACCACCGGGGCGGACCCCCGAAACCCAATGGTGCGTACTGGCTAAGGATCTTTGCGAACTCCAACCACGAACTGGACTACGAGATTCGGGAGGCCAGATAATGGCAACAAGGCCCAGAGTCACTCCTCGGCAGCAAGAGATTCTCGGTCGCTTCACGGCTGACATGCAAGAAACCGGTTGCGATGCCATTATCGTTATCGGGACCTCGACAAAAAAGAACAAAACACGATCATTTGTGTACCAGCACGGCAACGAACTTCTTTGCAACAGCCTTATTCACCACGCATTCCAAACCGAAACATTCATCTACCAAGATGAAGAAGAAGTAGAAGATGACAATGACTGACCCCGAACGAAAAGAGTTTCACATTCAAACCATCTTGAACTTCCTCCAGTTGGTCGTTCTTGTCGTAGGGGTTGCTTCCATTTTTATGACCATTGGTCGCAAGGATCAGATCGTCAGTAGCAACGCAGAAAACCTGACCACGATCGAGAAAATCGTTCACGAACTGGTCAAGTCACAAGTTGCCGGTGCTACCAAAGATGGCGAACACGACCGGGTCTTAATTGATCTCAAGGCCCGTATTTACGCATTGGAGCAAAGCCGATGACCAACAAGAACTTCTATTACGCCGTGTCCGCAGCCGTTGGCTTTTTTTTCGTTGCCATGGCTGTGCAGGGCTGCGACCTCCAGAAGATGATCGAGGTTGACGTGCCCCGGGAGGTCCAGAAGGCGATCGGCTCCGAGGAGACGATCACACTTTCCGACTCGCGGTACGAGTGGGATCGCTGGCAGGACTGGGTCCGATCCAACAGCGAAGCCTTTGCCCGCAACATCGAAGACGGCAACGAGCGGGTGGCCCTGATCGAAAACCTGACTGCCATGGGGATTGGCGCGTTGGGAGAAGTCAGCAACACCTTCCCCGGTGGGGCGGTTGTGTTCTCTGGACTTAGCCTTCTTGCTGGCTGGTTCCTGAAGCGACCCAGCGAAGACAGGGTTGTCGCCAAGGAGAAGGAAGATTCCTACAACGCTGGAATCGAAAAGGGCAAGGCAATCGCTTCGGCCATTAAGGATGCTGTCGCGGAAATCAAGGAGTCCTAATGGCTCGTGACTACAAGAAAATCTACGCCAAGTACCAGTCTTCCAAGACCGACATCAAGCGTCGTTCGTGCCGAAACAAGGCCCGGCGTATTGCTGGCTTGAAGGTTGGAGATCCTCGTGAGGTTGACCACAAGGATGGCAATCCCTGCAACAACGCCAAGTCGAATCTTCGCATCGTGAGCCGAAACACGAACCGAAAGAAGGACAACAACAAGTGGCGGAACGGAGGCGGGGTGAAGCGTGGCTAGTTTGCAACTGACATTCAAGGACATCCGAGAAGAGGTACAGCGATACCTCGGCTTTGGCCGCACCACTGCGTGGGCCACCATGACGCCCGCTCAACAAGGGGATGTCCTTAGCGTGGTGAACCGTGGCTTCCGCCAGTTCTACAGCCCGATGCCGCTTCCCAATGAGTCATCTGGTCACGACTGGTCGTTCCTTCGTGGCGAAGGTTTGATTAGCACGGAAGCCCCATACAGCACAGGAAACATAACTACCGTTGGCCTTGCCGTTAGTATTGCGGGCGGTGGAGTCTTTGACGCTAGCACGCATCCAGACGCTCTGCTAATTGCCAATGGTGAATACCGAAAAATCACAGAGGTAGGTGGTGCAACCGCCGCGAGCATCGACAGGGCTTTTTCATCCAACCTGTCTTCCTCTGCGTATGAAATCTTGGATGGAACCTATTTGCTACCGACAGACTTCGGCGGGCTGCGTGGTTCTATTACGTTCAGAGACAACTCAGACGAAATCCCACTTCGCCTAGTCAACGAGTCTGCGATTCGAAGGTTGCGATCGGACGAGCCGGTCAAGCGTGGCGTTCCCGAATACGCAGCCATCGTCCCAGCCGACACAGAAAACACTTCCGAAACCGCACAACTCTACAAGTTGTCGCTGTGGCCGTATCCGGACAAGGTGTACGATTTGTTCTACACCTACACCGTTTACGTCAACGCTTTGAGTTCGGATAATTACGCAATAGCCGACGACAATCACGTTCCGATCGGCGGTGCTTACCACAGCGAAACGATTCTTGCTTCGTGCCTTGCTATTGCCGAGCAGATCGTGGACGAATTCAACAACCCCGGCAAAATGCAAGCCAAGTTCACCGAGCGGCTTGCTGCGTCAATTTCTTACGACCGCCGGAACATGCTTCCTGACGGATTTGGTTACAACGGGGACCATTCCGATCACATCATCCCTGACGCCAAGCGGCGTAGGATTCAAACCGTAACCCGTAACAACGTCTTGTATCCCTGAAAGGCAAAACAATGTCCGGACACAACGCAGTCTTTAACCTTGGCGAAGATCAGCAGGGCACCGAATTTGAAGGCAAGTTTCTTCTGGCGCAGGCGGGCGCACCGAGCAACAGCACCGACACCGGTTTTGGCAAGGGCGCGCTTTACATTCGCACAGACGGCACCAACAGCAGTACGACTTGGTACGTCAATCTCGGAACCGCTGGCTCGCCGAATTGGACCGCCCTCACTATCTCCTGACCGTAAACTCCAGTTGACGGAGGGCCTCTATGTCCGCTGAAGCACTATTGCGTCCGCAAAGTGCTGGTAGTGCCATTCTTGCTGGCGGCAATATCGGCACTGACGGCACTGTTATCTACATGAAGGTGCAGTCGGCCCAGTTCAACTTGAGCGTAAAGGTTCAAGACACCACTGGTGACGGCGATGCTCTTGCTCACTACGACCACGACAACGAGTTGCGTGGACAAGTTTCGCTGCGGGGCTTCATGCTGGCAGACAACCATGTCGGCATCGAGTCTCTTACGACCACTAGCGGTAGCAACAACCCACTGCTGGTCGATCTCACCCTTGGGTCCAGCCGGAAATACAAGTTCAAGTTGTGCGTCAACGGACTCGTGGTCGATTGGAACAGGGTTGGAGGCTTGGTGGGGGTTGCCATTAATGGCTTCATTACCGATTCCTACGCTGGCGACGGCGGAGAAGCACTGGATGAGGCGTAATGGGAGTGCCTGAAAACCTTCTTAAATCCAACTCTGTCACGGACATCTTCGAGGCTGCGGCAGACATTAGCAGCAGCGACGGCGATGCCTTCACGATGAAGGTGACCAAGTTTGACTTGGACATCCAGACACCACTTGTAGACGCAACACAAGAAACCCTAGCCACTATGACGGGGAGTTACTCCGACGCCCATATTGAAAAATACACAGGTCGTGTTACAGGGCGTGCTGCTTTTAAGGGGTACATCATTGAGAACCGGGCAATGGGCCTTGCGGGCTTGCCAAACGAGGAAGTCGATGTTGAGGTGGTCATCGGGAAGGTGACTGAAGGTGTGGATACTGGCAACAAGCACAAGTTGGTGTTTCGTATGGCAATCGAGAACATTAAAATTAACTGGGCAAGAACGTCTGTTGGCATTCCAGTTGTAATGGCTGGCAAGATTGTTAGCACCATTGCGGAGACTATTGCCTCGTGAGTGCATCAAAGGAAGAACTCGAAGCCCTGCGACGTATTGAGGAACTTCTTGCCAAGGACCCCAATGCGGATGCTCCTACGCAACCAGTTGAACAGGCAGAAGAACGGCCACCCCAAGAAGTGCCAGTCAACCCGGACGCTATTTCGGAAGCCGAAGCCGCAACCGAACAAACAGCGAACCAACTGGCAACCATCGCAGCCACCCTCGACGCACTGCTGGTCGAGGTACAAGCAATGTCTAACACTCTGCAAAGCATGGTTGAATAATGGGAACAGTTCTAGCATCCGACATTTCGGGTTCCTCGCTGACGATTGCGTTTCAGAACTCTGAACAAGACGCGGCTATGCGCAAGTTCTTGGTCAGCAGCACCAGTCGCGGCGATGCTATTAGCACGGTTACCACAGCACTAAGCACTGCAAATCACCCCGACGAGTCCAACCTCAAAGCCAACCAGATCACCGCCCAAGCGGTTGGACCTAGCCGCTGGCTGGTATCGGTCAGGTACATCCGGCTTCGTATTGGTGGCTTGCCTTCGGGTGCCGACACCACGCTGTGCAACATGCGAGTTTCATCGGAAGCCGTACAGGTGTATTGCACGCCAATTAAGTTTGAAGATGGCTTGCCTTTTGGCGGTGACGGAAAGACGTTCGTAAACCCCGGCAAACCAGCAGGGTCATCTGCTGAAGAAGGCGACAAACCCAAGCCTTGGGTATACAACCGACCAGTCGTGAATATCCAAGTGCCGTTTAGCAGCAACATCAATCCGGTTGCTGCACGCATTGGCAATGTTGCAAAGACCAACGCAGGTGTAATTACGCTAGGTGGCGTCCAGTTTCAAGCAGAAGAGGTGCGTTACGACGGGGCAGAAATCCGGTCGGTTGTGCCCTCTGGATCGGGCATTGGCGGCATTAGGTACTTTGGAACCGAGTCGTATACAGCGGCCTATGGAGGCTGGGCAAAACAAATACTGGAGTGGGAAGACGATGCTTGGATCGCAAAAAACGTGCGAATGTACGACACGGCTTGAGGTAATCACATGGGTTTGACGCTTCCAGAAACAATCCGTGTCCTTTCGCCCGAGTTCAAGGAGTTCGTAAAAGAACTCGTGTTCGAAGTCAACCGGGTGTCCGAGGCATACATGGACCTACAAAGGGTCCGTGCTAACGAAACCGACTGGGGTGGTTCTGGATCTAGCCAGACCGTGTCGTTTTTCCAATGCGCTACTGGAGGAGGACCGCAAACCCCAACGTCAGTCGGAGAGAACTTGGTTGTTCAAACGTACACAGGCACGGTATTCGATGTTGTTTACAACAACGAAAGCGAGTTTTTTGAAAGATCAAATGTTGCCGACAACGTGTTTGGGCACGATTTTGGAACAGTTGAAAACCGACCTGACGTAAGCCCGGATCCGGCAGAATTTGTTGCGATCGACCAACTGGATCCCGGAACCATCGTGATGTGCACGAGAATTACAGAAACCGATGTGTTCTTTTCTTCTGTCCTGCCCCGACTAAGCGTGAGGTGTTCAGAATGAAAAAGCGATATGGCAACGGTCTTATTGGAACTACGGCTACGCAAATTGCGTCGTGTGGGCCAGAAGAAGGTATGTCCATCAACCGGCTCTGGGTGTGCAACACCACCGTCCATAACCGGACATTTACGATTTACCACACCCCACCGGGGGAATCACCAGCAGACAACAATTCAATAATTAGCGGGGATCAGGTTAGAACTGGCATTTCTGTTCAAATTGACGGGCCAATCTACCTAACGCCGGGAGAAAAACTCTGGGCGTTGTCCGACGCTGTAGATGCCGTGAATGTGTTTGCACACGCAGAGGTGTACCCCGCTTGACCTATTACGCCGCTGCTTGTTGTTGCGAGGAATCTGTCGGTTGCGTTGATCCGCAAACGGGAGAGTTTCCTACATGTTTAGATTTCGGGCAAGAACTCTATATTGTGGTAGAAGGCACGGCGTTTTGGAGTTACGACGGAACTGTCGAGCAGAAAACATACGGCACTCCAATTTGCAACGAGTGCATTGAGGTCGAAGGCTGCTTGGAAATCCCCAACGAAGCCATTACCCAAACCGAAGATCGGTGGACGCAGACTTATAGGCGAACTGGTTCCGTTCGATTTAAAGCGTTAATGCAAGTAGGGCAGGGTGGGTCTGCGGCTCTTGTCAACTCTCCGTCTTACCCGCCAGACCTAAGAGTTTCAGCAAGTGGATACCAGCGTCTAGAGAACGAATACGAATCAAGCACTACTAGGTGTTTTGATGGGCAAGTGCTTTTTTCGTCTAACAGAAACAACTATTACGAGTCTGAATACCCACAAAACGAAGAGCCGGAAATCGTAGATTTCGACTTGCGCCGCACCGTTGTATACAAGACATGCGACCCACCCGGCCCACAGTCTATTTACGAACAGATCACTTATTGCGAAAGTGAGTATCTGCAAGAAGGCTGTTATGAAAAGTGGACTATTGATTTGTCCCTTCGATTGCACGATAGCACTTGGAAAGCCAGTATTGACGAAGTAAGCAGTGTTACTGGTTCAAGAGGCGGTGTGTGTGATTTAGTGTGCAGCGAAGTTGAAGACGCTTGCCCGTTGCATTCCAACAGGTGCGTTAGTTATGGACGCATTCCTTTTGGGGAAAGCATTTGCCCTCAAAACTTTCGTCGCCCAGTAAACGCCACAGAAAATCGACACTTGAATTGGGTGCGTCCGCCGTATTGGCTACCGGGCGAAATTAACGAATGCGATGCAATCAACATGGGGTTGTGTCGTGGCGAAGATGTTCATTGGTTTCCCTTAGATCCTTCCGCGCCACACCACTACTTCGAAGTTGGGTTTTACACGCCATCTGCTTTTGTAGTCACTGAATATTGCGGCGATGAAATCCAACCAACCGGTGGTTGGAAACCACTCTACCACTGGTCAGGGGATTGCCGTGGCGTAGTTAGCGGAGAGTCTGGACAAGACCGAGCCAACTATGGCGAAGAGAATATTTTCGTTTGCCTAGAACAGCCCGGCAGTTGTATGCGGTGTGGTTTTACTGGCCAACTACCTCCCAACGAATGCAAAACGTGTCGCACGGGTCTTGACCGCAGCATGGACATTGACTGTAACGAAAGATTCTTGTTTTCTATTCCAAGGCACGACCTGCTTACCAGTCTTCCTAACCCGACAGATTGGCCTACCAATGTCTAAGTGCTTTTTTTTAACTGGTTCTTCTTGCGGCTTGGGCTTGTTTGATGGCAAGCCTAGCGAATCAGATTGCAGTTCTTGCGATCAATACCAAGGCGAACCACGCGGATTAGGGGACAAGGTCCACAAGGTTCTTAAGAACACGGGCGTTAGTTCTGCGGTCAAAACTTTATCTAAGGCGACAGGCAAGCCATGCAACTGCGGCAAGCGACGAGCCTCGCTCAACAAAATGTTTCCCTCTAAGGAATAGAAATGGCAGTTACTTACTCAACTTTGTTTACGCGGCTCGGCAAGTTGTTTGGCATGGCTTCTGTAATTCGAACCCATCAGGCTGCTTTGCGCACGGATTTTGCCGATGTTCTTGGTGCCTACACCGCAGCAGACTCCAACATGATTGGCACGCTGGCCAACCAGATTGAGCAGCGGATTAAAGATTCGTCGCGGCTTCTGAACGTCGTTAAAACAGACGCCGAAAACACCCTTATTGAAATGGTTGACGACGATCTAATCGCTACTTACGGAAGTGGCTTGGATAACAAAAATGTCCAAAACGCCCTTCGTGAGTTGATTAGGCAAATGGACGCTAATAGTTCCAGTGTGGATGGGACAACTATCACCATCGGCACTTCGACAGCAGGGGGCAGCAACAAGGGAGATGGAACCCTGATGCTTTCGGCTTTGGCTTCGCAGGTGTACGCCCCGGATGTAGTCGATTACCCCTCCGTCAAAACCGAATTGATTCGAGCAACTTGCACCCAAGACTCATATAAGTCTGGAACGTCCGAGAGTGCAGAAAAGTTTTTGATTGAAGGGCAGGGGTCGTTGAACCGACTTGAGGATCTCTGGCCCAAGGGAAGCGGGATCAAGCATCCGCTTTATGTTGCATCGCCCAACCGGGAGCAAGGCAGCACCCCGGGCAGCAACGTGCTTCGGAACTCTAACTTTGAGTCTTTTACCAGCAACGCTCCAGATCACTGGACCATTGTTACGGGTACAGCGGGGTCGGATGTTGACGAAGTAACTACGCCGTACACAGGCACTACAGCCTTAAAGATTACTGGCGATGGTTCAACCGCAGTTAAGTTGACACAGGCATTCAACAGCCCAAGTGGGACATTGGGAACCATCAAACCCGACACGCCCTACACCTTGAGTTTTGCTCTTCGACGCGGATCTACGGCAATGTCCGCTGGCAACCTAAAGGTGTATGTAACAGACGGCACGGCAGTTTTGAACAACTCCGACGCCAACCGGAAAATGGAAATAAGCATTAACTACGCCAGCATCGGTGCAATTACTACTACTTACCAACTTAAAACCTTGGCGTGTATGACCCCCGCAGCCATCACTAAGGGGGCGTACATTGTTATTGAAACCGACGTTGCATTCAATACTGGTGTAGAGTTGTATATCGACAATCTGGTTCTAGCCGAAATGCACCGTCCAGTAGCAGGCGGTTTGGCCATGCAGATGATTGGCGGATCGACCGATTTTGCAACCGAAGACACATTCACTGCTCAAGTGACCAATAATGGCGAGGGTGCGTTTAACACTGAATTTGATCGCTTCTTCGATATGACTACCAAGGGCTACGCTTTGCCAGCGAACTACGCGGGTAGCGAAACGATCAACGACAGCCTGATCTCTTGAGGTAAAACATGGCACAGCGACCCGAAGACGAACTCACCACTACCCCGCCAATCGCTTCTGCCGACCCTCCGCAGGCTCCTGCTGTCGCTCCGCCCGCACCCCCCGCCGACCCGGCAGCGGCTCCTATGGGTCCTCCGGATCCGTTGCCTACTGTAGAGCCAACGCCAGAACCCATGGGTCCTACGGATCCGTTCCCCAAGACCGAGCCTACGCCGGTCATGGGGCCGCCAGAGCCAGAGGTAGGTCCTACCCAGCCGACTGCCGAAGAGCAGGCTCGGATGGATCGTCGAAAGGCCAAGAAGCAGGACAAGGAGCGGGTCAACAACCTGCTCATGGAGCGATCCCGTGCGAGGCGTGGGCTGCCCCCTATCGACGCCGAGGCTCGGGCGGCCATTGGTAGCCCGGAGGCCGCCAAGGCTTACAGAGAGGCTCCTGCGGCCCCAGAGGCCCCCACGCCCGCACAGCCGGGTCAGGCGGGCCAGCCAGCGGCACAGCCGGGCGAGGTTGCACAGCCGGGACAGGCTCCTGCTGGCCCGCCCAAGGGTGGCTACCAAACTGGCCAGACGGTCCAGTTGACCGACATGGCGGGCGGCCAAACGTCAACTCAAGTTTACTCCATGGGTGGTGGAATCGCGTTGCCAGACGGACAGGGCATGTCCTCTGACGACTTCATGCAGGCGTTCGAGCAACTAAACCCCGGCAAGAGCGTCACCGACGCGATCCAATCCCTGTCGAGAGAACCCGGCTCTACCGGCAACGCAGCCCGAAAGATTCTTAGGGACATCGGTGCTAGTGGTGGAGCCGCCCTGTCTGCTGAACAGCAGGCACAGGTAGAACAAGCCCTGAAGGGGCGGACTGGCGAACTGTTGCGTGGGCACGCACGCGGCATGGCCCAGAACATATCTTCCGGGGCAACCCGCCTTACCGCTGCTGAGAAGGCCCGGCAAAAGCAAGCCGAGGAAAATATAGAGGAGATCCGCAAGCGGGAAGAAGACCTTCGCAAGAAGGCGGTGGCAGCAGCGGAGCAACGGTTCAAGGATCCCGAGAACTTCAAGAGTCGTGCCCAACTCATCGAAGAGGAGTACGCCACAGCAAAGTCCCAGAGGGACTACATCGAAGGTGGCGATGCCGCTGGGGTGGGTGGCCGGGATCCCGATCGCATCACGCTTGACGTTAAGCAGGTAACCCGCAAGGCAGACAGCATCCCATCTGGCCAGCCCGAGGTCAGTTTCAACGAGCAAGGGCTTTTGGAATACACCGCCAAGGGTTTGCCCGGGAAGTTGCCCGCCGCTTTGGTGGAGGCCGAAGGAGTCGAAGGTGGCAAGCGGGTCGTTCCAATCATTGAGAACGAACGGCAGATTGACTTCCTCAAGCCGGGCGAAGCGTACCTAGACGAGAACGGCCAACTGCATCTCAAGGGGACGCCGGGGCGACCCAAGGGCGAAGGTGGCACTGGTGGCACTGGTGGTCGTGGAAAGCAGCCCGATCCGATTGGTGCCGAAAAGCCGGGTCGTTCTGGCCGCGTCGAAGAAGAAATCAATCTTCAAAAGATCGCAGACGAAATGCGAGCCAAAGCAGCCAAGGACGCAGAATCACAAATCAAGCCGCTTCAAGATGTGTTCGCAGACGACCAAAGAAAATATCAAGAAGCACTTCAAGACTCCGATGGCGACGAAACCGCAGCGATTGTCGTTACGGCTAAAGAAAACCTCGAAGAATCAAGGAAGAATGTCGAAGAGGCTCGGGCCAGAGTTCGGGAAGGTCTTGAAGTCACCCCCGAAATGGCTGTTGAAGAAGCAAAACGACAGATCGAATCGCAACAAGCATTTGCAAAAGCCGAACGCGATTTGCGTTTTAGCCTTGGCGACAAAGACATTGTTGAAGAGCGAATCAACTCCTTCCTTCCAGAAGGCGTCCAGCGAGTTGTGACCCCTCAAGGGAACGCAATGGTTGTGGGCGACGTTTCTATTCCTACATCGGCAGACGACCCCAATATTCCTGACCCGCAAACTCCCGAACAGATTGCCGCACTGGAAGCGTCGGCAAGGGGGAATGTGCCTACTGCCTTTATCGGTACTACCAGCAGTGACGCAGTTGGCAGTTCCGACTGGGAGGAAGCCGGTGCATTGCGGGATTCGATTATGGAGATCGTCAAGGCTGACCAGCAAGAGGGCTGGTCGCTAGGAGATCCGGGCGGGCAAATGGCCATGGTCACGGGAAGTGACGAAGAGAAGATGGCCATCTACACCAAGGCCCAAGATTACGCCCGCTTGAAGTACGGCGACAAGGGCGATGACCCGCAAGTCATCGAAGCAGTTCTAGAGGGTCTTGGGTTTGTTCCCGACGACGATCCGCGTGCAGACGCGGCTAGGGGAGTAGCAGCAAACGAGGCTAGAAACACAGCAAGACGTGAAGATGCCACACAGGCCCACTTTGCTGACCGGCGAAGAAAACTAGATGCGTTGGTTGCAACAGGCAAGGTCACTCGGCAGCAGGCCGAGCAAATGATCGAAGAAAAGTACGGACGCGCAGGTGCGTCCAAGAGCGAAGGCATGATTAGCGACGACCTCGTACGCGGAAGATTCTGAACATGGCTATTGAACCCAATTCCGAAGCCCTCGGCTTCGACGAAAACAACCCGGCACCCACCCCTCCTGAAAACCAGCGTGACTTGGGAGGCGAAGAGCCAGCCCCGGCCCCAGAAGAGCCGCAACGCAGTCCGTTTGACTTTATGGGTCAAGCCATGGACGCAACCAAGCAGGCACAAGCCATGGGAGAAGGGCTTCAGGCTGCGGCCAACGCTTCGGGTTTGCAGACGGTTGAAAACGTCAAGGCCATGTTCAAGGCCGCAGAGCCGCCCAAGTACCAGTCAAAGTTCGACTTCATCAACAAAAAGACCCACGAAGAGCCTTTGGTTGTTCCCCCGGAATACCCAGAGCAACTGGGCCAGCAGGCTCCGGAAGAGCCGCAAGACCCAACCCGAGAGTCGCACCCGGAGTTGTTTAAGAACAGCGACGGTCTTTCGTTCGGCAACAACGACGAATACAAGCAACTCGAAAGGGAACGTCGTGAAGAGCGGATTTCTCTTTCCGGTTACCTAATCGACAACAACCCGGACGTATTCAAAGACGACCCGAACATTACCCAAGAGTCTTGGGACCCCGATTACGTCTTTGAGAAACTAGGCAGAACCCCAGAAGAAGAAGATTTCATCGAGAAGAACTGGTACGCAAGGCGTGGCTATGCCATGCCCGACGAGCGTTACCAGCAGCGCGCGGTGATGGATTACACCGAGTGGGACGAAATGTCCCCCGAGCAGCGTGAAGAACACAACGCTTGGCGTGCTTCGAAGGGCCTTGCTCCGGCTACACGAGAGGATTTTGGCAAGTTCGTCCGCAACGAATTTGTGAACCCCATTGCACTGATGGACGATGTAGGCCCCGCCAACCCTCGCAGGGCAGAAGAGCAAGAAGCGTTTAGGGCTAAGGAAAACGAGGAAGCCCTTGAACTGTTTAACCAGCGACTTGAATATGCAAGGGTAGAAGGCGAATTCGAAAAGGGCGATCCCCGTGCGCGAGAATTGGCCGAAAGAGCATCGTCCATTGAACACCTAGAAATCCTGATTCAAAAGGAAGACGAAAGATTCCAGCGGATCTACGGGGACCAGAAGTACGTTGCCCCGCAGGGTGATGTTGCCGATGACATGGGCGACTACCACTTGGGCTTTATGTACCGAATCCAAAGGGGTATGGAACATGCCGCTGAGTCTGTTGCACCCACTTTGGCGTCTGCTGGAGCAAGTGTTTATGCAACTGGGGCAAGACTTCTGGGTATGGACCCGGAAATGTTCGACAACTACACAGCGTCCGTTGCGGACCATGCTGTAGCAAACCAACTGCGAAACCAAGTCATTGACGAAGCCAGTCTTCGTGTAAATAGGGTTGTAAACACAGGCATTGACGGTTTCGATCGGTTTATGACTGAAACCGCCTACAAGGGTGGCGAAATCTACGGCATGTTGCTGTTCGACATGGGGACATCGTTTGTGACCGGCAAACTGCCGGGTGCAACAACCCTGATGTCGGCGGTTGGCCGTCAGCCAGCAAGAGCCATCACTGCTCTAAACCGCAGTTTTACTACGGGTGTTTTGGCACGGCGTGGAACTTCGGCAATGGCCAATGCCGGTAGGGCATCTGCCAAGTCGGTAGAACGAGTGGCCAAACTTCCACCTTCCAGCCCCACAACCTACCGGGCCATGCAACGGGGTCCCGGCTCGCTTACGGAAGCAATAAAGACTTCCACTACCGCCGGTCTTGCACATGATGCAGCCGGAGCCATGCGACGAATCGGTGCCCGGCAGATCACGCATGGTCCAAACACGTTTTTGGCCCGTGTCTACGGTGAGTCTTATGCCGCATCCATGGCTAGGCAGCAGGACCGAGCAGCCAGTGAAGGTAGAGAAGTAACGCTTCTCGATTCATTTAACGCACTGAGCGATGCGACAGTCTCCGCCACTATTGCGCATCTCATCGGCAAGCACATTCCCCAGTTTAAAAACCGGCTTCCCAGTAATGGCCCGGGATCTGGCGGTATGTTTAGCATCCTCGGGAACAGAGGCTTTACGCCGAAAACAATCGAAGCGGCGACAACAAGAGCGAAGACAAGGGCTTTGCTGGCCCCTGTTCGAAGCGGAGCCGATTTCGCTCTGTTTGATTTGCTGATGGACGCTTATGCGTTGACCGACCAAGACGACCGAATGGACGTTTTGTTTAGGTACGCGGTTACCCCCGACAAACAGTTTACAAGCATGTTTGGATCATTCCTTATTGGTATGCCCATGGGCGTTACCAAGATGCCCACGCAATACAGGGCTGAATTCCGCAAGTTCCGGGAATACAAGGATGGTGCTGCCGCAATCACTTTCCTTCAGGGTCTAAAGCCCGAAGCCAAGAGAGAGATCCTCGACGCTTTCTCGAACGCCCACTTTGAAGGCGCAAGAGATCGTCTTAAGGCCGAGAAGGAATACGTCTACGGCAAGGCGGATTACCTTGGAGAAAAGAGGACCCCCCTCAAGGACTACGACCGCGAAACGCTCGCTGAGATTTTGTTTTACGGCGACAGGGAATTGCCGTCCCACATGCTTTCCACCATGGAAGGCGTGCCGGGTGAAATCGGAGCAAGGTTCACCGAGTCCGGAAGCACTGCAAACAAAAGCCACCAGCACCGAGAACTTCTTATCGGCCCGGACGGGAAGATCGAAGTCACTCGCAATATGGCTCGTTTGGAACTCCAGCGTCGTGGGGAAGCAATCGACGCAGTGGAAACCATGGGTGGCAAGATCGACACGCTCTTTATGGGCAAGACCGAAGCCACTTCGAGGCGGCAGGCCGTCGCGGCGGAGATGGGACGACGCTTTGCACCTTCTTCGCCCAAGCCCGGTCAGGTGACTGGTGTTCGCGGGTTTGTTGAAAACCTCAAGGCGATCAGCAAGCACCCGCTGATTATGCGAAGCACGGACATCATGCGAGAGTTGGACCCTCAACAGAGAAGGCGAGTCGTCCAGTCGGCTGCTGAAATGGCCTACGCCGACGCACTGGTAAGTGGCAACTCGGTTACGGCGGCCAAGATTCGTCGTATGGGGGTCTTGGCTCGCGGCGGAACCAAGCCCGGTAGGGGGATCAAGAGTGGGGACATGCGAATTGGCCCCACCCGCTTCAACGACCCCGTGCTTCGTCCATATCTTCGCAAGGCCATCCACCAGACCGGTATGCACCGCGTGGTTCGGCAGAAGCGAAACCTTGATCCGGCCATGCAGAAGGCGTCAACTGTAGTTGACAACCTGATTCGTTCCAACGAAAGGCTTGCTAAGTGGGTTGTTAGCGAAGCCAGTGGTGGACGAAACACCCCTGAAAGTCCCGCTATTAGTCGGCGACAAATGGAACGTCTTGCTGGCGGCAGGATCTCTAAGCAGGAAAACACCAAGCAGGCTCGGTACGAGTTGGGTCGAATGATCCACGCTGTTGCAAGGGAAAAACTCGCACCCATCAACGAAAATGTTCGTGGCGTGCGAATGAAGCCCTCTCGCGGAGAACTTGCACCGCCAAGGCAGGCTCCAATTCCGCTGGAGCAGGCCACGACGCCGACCGCCATGGGCAAGGCCGTAAGCAAGCCGCAGGTAATGACGGCTGCGGCCTACCAGCAAAAGGTTGAAGAAGCCAAGAAGCGCGGTGCCAAGCCGCTTGCCCTCGAACCTTTGGTGGTTGAAAAGCCCGCTTCGATGGAACGAGATCAGCCAATCGACAAGGTCATTGATCGACTCGACGCAAAGGATCAAATCGAGGCACCACTTAGGGAACCCGTTCCCGTCCGTGCAGCCGATGGCAACCCTGTTTTCGGCATCCCGATCAAGGACCGAATGCGAATGACGCTTAAGCGTCTTCGAGATGAATTCGGCATTGAAAATGTTGAACTGGACTTTTCAGAAGGCTTTTACAGTCTGCTAGGCAACTCCGTACACGCCGTTGGCCGTGCTAACGGCTACAGCGTGGTGATTGCCCATGGAAGCAGGAACAAGGCGATGCCCGAAGTCATGGATATGGGCTACGGTATCATCGTCTTCCAT
>Ga0070749_10000903_pt1 | contig 20126 bp, 35 predicted proteins | sample VirMetDEL_Nov_18_FD_75180 | JGI IMG/M metagenome (GOLD analysis project Ga0070749, IMG submission 75180) | Aqueous microbial communities from the Delaware River and Bay under freshwater to marine salinity gradient to study organic matter... | ecosystem: Environmental > Aquatic > Marine >...
ATAGTAGCCATAGGGACGTAGTTATAGTTATTTGCTATATACTTATTTGTTGATGTTTCTTTTTTCATTTGAATTAGATTTAAAGTGTGCCCTCATTTAACCGCATCAGGCATTTTGGTGACGTCAACGAAATGGTCTAAAACCGCTTCCCCATTGTTTTACATAGCGTAGTATCATTTCTCGTTTGTTTTAATTTTTGATTTAATGTGTTCGTCAAAGTCTGAATACTTCAGCCCCCACATTACATTGAACCAGCGCATCTCCTGCTCGGCATACGCCGCTCGCATCTTGAGTTCACGCATAAGGTACTGCTTACCCCACTCCTTAAGTTGCTCGCCCTGCTCAAAAGTCATAGTGTACTTCTGAAACCATTTGTCTACGCCAACAATGTCTTCGTAAGTGACGTCGTGTCCAGCAATCACAAACATCTGATTGATTAGGTCAATGACTGCCTTCTCTTTCTTTTGTTCTCTGGTTAGCTTCATTCCTCTGTCGTGAAATCGTTAGACCTGTTACACTCCTCACACAGACGCTTGCCCTGCATCACGAGCCCGAGCTTCGGTGTGTGCATAGTTTCCTTGTCGCAGTGTAAGCAGAACTGCTTACCTCTTTTATGTATGTCGTTCTTGCTCATCTTAAATATATTTTGTACATTTAACATTAAATTAACATACGATGAAGAAACTTCTGATTGCCTTGCTTGCATTACTCACCGCCTCTTGCTCAACCATCCAGCCTATGAACAGCTTTAGTACTTTGACGAACTGTGCCGTGGATGGCTGTGCAAACTCGTCGATTCATCAGCACGTTTTTCTCGACTGACCTTAGCGTTTACTTTTAGTCGCGGCATATTGATGATGAGCCAGCGATAGAACTCTTTGACTTCAAGTTCATCGAGTTTTTTTTCGATTTCAATTATTGGATTCATAACTATTCCTCGTCAGTGTCGTCCATATAGTCCTTGTACTCGGGGTAATGCTCTCCTGAGTTCCCGTTGCGCAGGATAATCATCATACGCTCCTCAGCGGCCTTCTCATCTTCATCTTGCTGTAGCGCGTGGTTGGCACACGGAGAAGGCTTGGTTTGTTTGTCTACGTGTTCTTGGCTGTCGCCGGGGTCATCCCAAAAGAGGAACTTCATATCTGAACCTAATCCATTACTCATATTCGATTCTGTTTTTGTAAATGATGTCATCAACTATTTGCTTGGCGTCAATGGCTCCGCTACGCAGACCATCGATGTGTTTTTTTGCTCGTACAACGATGAAATTGTCATTAGACTTACCGAGTACTAACATAGCGATAAATTGTGGCTCTATGCGGCTCTTAAGTGGCTCAAACGACAGGGTACTTCCTGATGCTGTTGCTACACATACCGATAGGATATATTCTTTGTCGTCCTTAGTTAAGATGAAAATGGGGGACTCGTCCGATAACGGAACCATCCCCCACTCAAGACACAACAGCCTCGATATCTCAAAAAGCATTAGAACGGGATGTCCTCACTGCTTTGCTTGATACTTACGGCTCCCTTTGATGAGGGGTCCCACACACTCAAGATGGTGTACGGCTTCTTGCTCTCCTTGGCTACGCCTGAGCGGACCGTGAGGAAAGCACGACCCTTTTCAGTCATATTCTTGGTGATTACTTCGATATCTTGCTTTGACAGCGAGAATCGCAGGTTAAGAGTGGGCTGCTCAACATAGCCGACCATCTCGTCTTTCTTATCTTGCATAAGAGGGGGTTTTGGTTAATTAAAAAGAAAGGATTTGTAAGAAATATAGGTGTCACGATACACAGCATCGCTCTCTATAAGCACTTCGTGTCGGTCAAGGTAGTACATCACAAGTGAATGCTTGAGATTCAAGAGTTCGCAGACAAGGGCATTGGTCATACCCTGATTTCGAATTAGGAAGTTTACGAACATCATACGTGCTGATACTACACGCCGACGTGCAGACTTTGTTCGTGGGTCAACACCGAAGTACTTCGTGCTCCTCAATGCGAATTCATTGAGTTGCGCGGGCACAGGCACTAACTTCATTTAACGAACTTTTGAAGGGCTTCTTTTTGCTTGTCGCTGAACTTATCTCCGTACTTGGACAGCACCTGAGTATATGCTTCCTTTTTGTTGGATGCGCTCTTGATGTAGTTCACCGACTTCTCGAACAGCGACTCCTCTTTAGCCTCAGCCGCTACCTCGTCCTTAGCAACAGCCATAGACACTTCGTTAGCGGACGCGATGGATGTCTCGATACCGATGCCGAGCATAGCGAGAGCCCGGCCTACAGCAGACGTCTCGCAGTTCTCGATATATGACACTCGGTTGATGTTGCTCGATGAGCGGTCCTCCTGAGCGTGGGCAGAAGCGATGAGTCGGTTGTTTTGGTCGAGGATTGAAGACTTGACGATGCAGGTCTCAGCGTCTACCGCTACAATCTCGTTATGGATGGACCATCCTTCGTACTTAGATTCAGAACGGAAGTACAGCACTCGCTGGTTAACCTCAACGTACTGCTTACCCTTGATATTGGTCGTTTTAAATTTATATGTAGACATTTTCAATTAATTAGAGATACAAATATAAGTAATCTTGAAGTAAAATTCAAGCGCTAGACAAGGTTAAACCTGTCCATTAGCCCCCAAATACCGACAGCAACAATCAGTGCGAGCAAGCCCGCACCGAAGTTGTTGTCAAGCATATTCGCAACGTAAAACGTGGCGAGGAGAAAGATGATTGTGAACAAAGATTTTTTAATCATTATGCTTCTATCAGTATTTCTATGGTTCCGTCAGAGGTACGACCAACGGGTAGAAATATGTAGTCTGATATGAGTTCTTCACCGACACCCTCGTCCGTGATGTAGTCTTCAGCAGGAATAATCTCCTCGATGTATGCTGTTACGCTGTCGTCCTCTTCAAGGTCGATGCATACCATAAACTCGAGTTCATCTTCAGAGTGCATAAAAACCATCCAATCACCTTGTGGTTTCGCTGTGCACTGACGTTGCTTGCCCTTGTAGTTGAACAGCAACGTGAACGTAGTGGACGTGAAGTCCTCATAAGACATTTTCATAGCCATAGTTTTCAGAAAGATAAGAAAAAAGATGGGGCCGGAGCCCCACCTCTTACACGAGTTCTGCTAGAATATTGAATACTCGTTGGTCAGTCTTCTGAAGAGAGCCCGTCATCTTAGAGACGTCGCGGCTGTTCTCACGTCCGGCCTTGTGGGTCGTGTAGTGAGTGACACCCGAGAACAAACCCCATAGGTTGTCACCCTTGTACGACATCTCCTTGGCGATGGACACGCTGAGGTCTTGCGCTTGGTTGAGGCGTCGTGTAGAGTACTCGTCACGTGCTGACTTCGCTGACTTGAGGATGTCGACACCGACAACAGCATCTACCACACGCTGTACGTCTTGCTGGCGTACCTGCTTGTCAGCCATACGGCGGAACACTTCGTAGAGCGTAGCATCCGCATCGTTGATACCTTGGATGGCACGCAGTGATTCCTCCACAGCGCGGCGCATATTCGCTGTGTGGCGTACGCTGTCCTTGAGGTCTTTGGCCGCGGCGTTGAAGGAGTTGCGGCACGAGATGGTGATGCTCGATGCGCCCCAACGCAATGCTGTCGTTCCGTCGTGGCTGTTGATGGCGGTAGCGTAGCGCTTGACCACGTCAGTGCCGATGATTTTGTCTTCCATAGGAATCTGAAGGTATACCTTGCCGCCCTCGTTGAATAGCCCTCCACGAGCGATGTTGGAGCCGAGCGTCTGAGCAACCTCTTGTACGAGTTCTGCTAGTTCGTCGTTCTGAAACACCTCGTATTGGTCAGAGGCAGTGGTGAATACCTTCTCGGTGTCCTTGCGGACGATGCCGAAGTAGCCGCTCTCGTTGCCTGAGGGCAGAAGAAGTGGCTGTTTTTCTACGACCCAATTGAGGCCGAAGGAGTCTAGCATATGCGCTGTGGCTTTAGCAGAGACGAGAGAGTTGTGGGTGTCAACGAGTTGACCGAATTGATTGATTTCCATTTTGTTTTGATTTAGTTGGTTGATTTAGTTTTCGTTTATCTTCTTGTCGATGTATAGTTTGTACTGCTCGCGGTATGAGTTCACGAAGTCGAGGAAGTCCTCGTGCAACGGGAAGTCGATTACAATGTCCCCCTCTGATGATGACATCATAGCGGTGACCATATCTCCGTCAGCACTCCACGATAGAGGCTCGACGAGTTCAATGTATTTACTCATAGATTCTTTTTTTGATTTCGTTAAACATTTGCTTGACATCGTCAACGGGTTTGGCTACATCCCATCCCCCGAAGATGATGCTTTCTGCGTCTTCGAACGTCTTATCGGGCCCCATCTCCATCACCAAGTTGGTGAGGTGGTATTGGAACTCGTCAAGGTCGTTGAAGTAGAAGTATTGGTATAGGTCGGCGCAGAAGTCAAAGCGCTCACCTCGCTCGTAGTACGTGTGCCCTGCGAACGATAGGCCGGGCTCGTTGTATTGATTGTAGATGAATACGTCGTAGCGTTTGCTTATGTCGAACAGCATCTCGTCGGGAGGACGCCACGCTGAAGGGCCGTGAGCGAACAGCACGTCGAGGTCTCGGTCGATGGAGTCTATCTCCCACCTTGGCGGCAGGCATCCGTCGTACTTGCGCTCGATGCGGAACACCTCAAGCACACGCTCGACAGCATCTAAGGCTTCGGTGGAGCCCTTTACTCTAAGGCTGTTGTTGCAGTAGTTTGGCATCTTCTGATTGTTTTTCTAATTCGTTGACACGCTCTTGCAGTTGCTTATTGTAGTCAGTAAGCGCTTGGATGCGCAGGAGCAGGTATTGGATGTGTTCGTCTTTCATTGTGTTGGATTTAAAAAAAGTGGGGAGCCGCACCTCCCTCACTTCGGCACTAAACACCTACCATTATGCGGATGGCAGATTTTAACTCAAGGCGTCCTCGAGTTGCTTATTATTTCTATTAGAGTAGTTCGTTATGTTCTAGAAAATCAGTGATGCAGTCCATTTCAGACTTGGTGTTGACGTTGAACTCGCCGTCAAGGAACTGAAGGTATAGTTCAACAGCCTCATCCCATAGTTCATCAAGGCCGTAGTCAGACTTGAAGTACTGAAGTCGGTCTGCGATGATGAACACGCCGTAGGAGTTTTGGTATTCCTTCGTGCGCTTCTCTTGCACGTCGTACTCTTGAATGGTTTGCTGTGCGCCGAGTATCTGCTCACCGAGGTCGGCCGTGGCCTGCTCGATGATGGAGAAGTCGATGAGTTTGCTACGTACGCTCTCGTCAGTAGCCTCTACAAAAGATTGAACAGCCTTGACGTACTCTCCGTACGCAATCAAGACCTTATTGATTTCTTGTGTCATAGTGTTTAGATTTAGTGGTTGATTAATGTTTAGTTATCCTCTTGAAGTAACTCAAGGTTTGCCTCAACATCAGATGGATTGCATAGGTATTTCACTGCATCCGTCTCGAATGCTTCCGTATACGCAAGGTCAAAGGCGTCCTCAAAGTTTTCTGCTTGAACTTCAACAATGGTTGAGTTGGTTATGCTCAAGGTGAATTGATATGTTTTCATAGTGTTTAGTTGTTATCGATTAAGCAAAGGCGTACCTCTTTAGTGTATCCGGTGAGGTCTACCGATTCGATACTGAATTGGTAAAGGTCCTCACCAACAGCGGTATCGTGTATGTCAATGACGACAATATCGTGGTCATTAAACTTTGCTAACTGCTCGCGCAGGTCTTTAATAAATATAATAGGTTTCATATTTTAGTGTTTAGATTTAGTGGTTGTTTAGTTTCGTTCAGTCATCCAATCGGATTCCATATCGTAGTCAAAGATTTGCTTCTTTGTAGCCATTGTTTCGCAGTACCAAGATTTTTCACCAAGGTCATTATCTTTGGCGTTTGGTATGTAGTAAATCACCTCGCGCCCAAGGATTCCTTCCCATTCTTTAGTGAATTCAAATACGTCAGGTTCGATACCATTAAAGTACGTCCATACCTTGATTGGTTCATCGGTTTGGTAGTTATGAATAACATCCCAAATAGCATCCCAAATGCCAGTATCTGCATCACGTTCGTGAAGGACAGCCCAATCAGATTGTCCGTGCGTAACCTTTAGTTTGCCGTCTTCCATCGATACGATGATGCTTGCGGCACCTTTTTCTTTGTTGTTCATAGTCTTTAGTGTTTAGTTAGTTGAACGTTGTGGTGTGGCGGGAATCGAACCCGCATAAACCATTCACACCTACCGAAGATTACTTCTTCTTTACTCGGAGCACAGCACCATCAGGAACTACAAGGTCGTTGATACGAATCTCGTAGTCGGCGGTGTTGAAACCTAACTCACGACCCTCGAAGCCCGTGTCAGCGATTCCGTATCGGATGTACATCGGAACATCAATAGTCGATAGCCCTAACTCGTAAGAGTCACCGAACTCAAAGTAGTCCTTAGCCTCACGTTGCAGACGGCGGCGCTCAGCACGTGCCTTGATGTCTTCAACGAACTCGTCGATGTCTACTTGCTCAAGGCCCTTGAGTGACTTAGCAACCTCAGAGAGAACCTCGTCGTACTCGGCGGCAGACTTCTTTGTAGGTCGGCCACGCTTGACACGTACCAAGTCCATTTCTAGGTTGACGTACCATCCCGTTCCCTCTAGAAGTTCCGAGCCTGCACCCTTGTGACCATAGACGTTCTCGTCGAACTGAATGAGTCCGTTCTCGACATTGACGATGGTCGCCTTCTTACCGATGGCGGCTTCAGAAGGTGCATTTACACCCGATTTGGGCTTGTAGATTACTCGGTCTCCGTTTTTAAAAGCAGTTGCAGTTTTCATAGTGTTTAGAATTAAAAAGTGAATTAGTGGTTGATTAAAGTTCTAGAACAGCCAAAGAGACATTACCCTCTCGGTCGATGTAGCCCTCTCTAATAAGAGCAGAAGCAGTGCGTCCGTAGTGCCCTTGCAGGCTCCACGCCATACCCGATTTGACAAGGTCAGCGAAGAAGTATACGACCTCTTGGTCAGTGAGTTCTCCCGACTCGTATGCGATGATTTGGTCTACTTGGTCCATAGTGTTTAGTGATTGGTTAAGACGAGGACGAATCCTCGTTTCGGTTACTGAACCCATCATCAGTTAACCTTTATTATATGGGCTGAATTCACATACTGCGTTTAGTTCAACAACATCCATAAAGTACCTAAGGGATTCAATGTGCTTCTTGAGCATATACTTCTTTGCCTTAATCAAATCTTCCCATTTAGAAGATATCAATTTATCATTAGAAACATACACATTGTGAATCCATATTGGGTTAATCAAATGTTTGACATCTTCATCTTGAATATGGTGAAACGAAGCAAAAGATTCATACACGAAATATCCGTTTCCAAGTTCGGATGGCTTTCTTACTTCATCAATAAAACTGCCCGACAATTTGATGATTTGCGAATCGAATTCATTTGAAGACGAAAAGAAAAATTCTTGTATCATAGTGTTTAGTGTGTTTAATTGTGTAACGGCAAAAAGTAGTACTCATCCTTGTACGGGTTGTACTCCTCTAAAAAGATTTCCTCACTGACTACAACGTAAGAAACCCAAGGGAACTTGACGTCAATGAGTGTGTCAACCCCAAACTTATTGAGTTTGAGAGATTGAGCAAGTGCAACGATTTTATCGGCATCCTCGCCCTCGTGGGCATTGATTACTAAAAAGTCCATAGTGCTTAGATTTAGTGGTTACTTAGATACGTAGACTAGTCGAGTGTTCTCGTACTCCGCGCTAATACGCTCCTTACGAGCCGTCTTAGACGTGACAAAAACCTCACGCTCCGAAGCGATAAACTGAGCACCGCTAGTGCGCTTAGATGAACCCTTGCGGGTCGTAGAGACCAACTTATTGTAGTCGGCCTGCTTGGCAGGAATAAAAATCATTGTGTTTAGTGTTTAGTTAATGATTTGAGAGGGCGGTAGGTCACGAACCTGCGACACCGGAAGTGTGCCGCCCCCAATTGAACCTCACTCTGCTAGTATCCTATCGTGTGCTAATACGAGACGCGTCCCTTGGTCGCAATCTCTAGCGGGTTGTCGGTAGCAGAGGCACCAACCTAACAGCATCTAAACGCATCCGTATCTTACGTGGTATATGTTCTCAGAACCAATGCGCCAAGGCGCTCCACCACACTCGATACCTCAACGCTCCGCCGTAGCCGCAACCGCTCGTCGTGTATCAAAGTACCTAAGAGTCATTCAGCGCAGACCACAGCAGAAGGCCGTAAGGTCGGTGGTCACTATGGTTATGGGGTCAGCCCCAAGGCACGCTTCTCGCTTACCATCTTCCTCGGCCCGCCTTGCGGCTTCGTCCTCGAGGTGACTCTGACTCGTTTCCCTATCTTGGGCGCTGTCGGTCGGTGACAGGACAAACGTACAACATTCCGGATAGCGTTGTCAAGTGTTGTTTCAAAAAAGTTCAAAGTCGAGAGCGTAACTTGCTGATAATCACCGAGAAAAATTTTCAATTTAGTTTAAACCGAGGTTCTTCCCGCGCGTCATTATTATTATATACCCGTCGCTCCGCTCCAATCCGCTCCTCAATGCTATAGCACTAGAGCGTAGTGGGGGGAAGTGGTAGAAAATGGGGGTGAAGAATGGGTTAAGAGGGTGGTTCGGGGGGGTTGTTGGAGCCTTCTGAAGGTCTCAAACTTCGCTCCATCTACCACTGAATCAATAGGGTAGGGTAGGGGTGTGTTCCGATTCTATTTAACATAATATATATTATGGGATATGATTCGGTACCGATTCCAACACCGCTAAAACTTTGGAGCGGTACAAGAATAGTTCGGCGCTATAGTCGTGCTAGAAAACTCTAAAAGTTTGGAAACGAATCGATTGGAACGAGGGGGCTTGGGTTCGGCATTCCGTTTCGGGTTGTGGTGTGTAACGGCTGTAGAGCACGATTCTCCCCGCAATATGTACAACGCATCAATAAAACCGAATACCCCACGATATATACAACTCATAACAAAAACCGAATACCCCCACAATACCTATAACGCATATAAATACTCAACTCCTCCCCTTTTGTCGGCTTACGGCTTGACGTTCTGGTTACAGGATTTTGAATCTGTTCAAAAAAAGAAAGCGATTAACCGCTTGGTGTATACAAGCTGTTGTTTGCTACTGAGGGGCAGTAATGCAGCAGTGCAACAGCTCTTTGCGGTGATGATATCGGCAGGATATAGTTGGCCCCGAACTACACGGAGTAACTGAGCTGGAAGCGTGGTTAGCAAACCGAAGCGAGCTAGGTCGGCTCCCTTGGCGCGGGGCGGTGGGGCCGCCCGCTTTTTCCGCCGCCTGAAGCGGTGCATTCGTTTTCGGGTGTCGAGCTTTTAGAGTGTTACGCGCTCGCAGAGTACTCGCTCGCGCTGCTTTCGCTCTTTGCGAAGTTACGGTAAAAAAAGGACAATGTCAAATAGGAAAAACCTATCGGGTATGCTGTTATTGATAGTATTTACTGCTATATAGGGTGTATTGATAGGAAGAAGCTATAAAGTAGGGGTATCTGAAAAACGTCAGTTTCTTATTACTCCTCCAGAAACATCCGGAAGTGTGTTTTCTCGTCCACGAGGATGGGTTTACGTCCGTGGAGTTTATCAAGGTACTTCTTCACGACTTTGCGTCCGGCTCCGGATATCTTGTATCGAGCTGTTTGTTTGTTGTTGCGCTCCATTATCACGATAAGGTCTTTGTCTTGTGCTGGACAGTATTTAACTACGTGTCCTCCTTCGACCATTGGCTGGAGTGTCATATCCATAAAGTTGTCTTGACGTCCTGTGTAACCGAATGCTCGTATGGCCCACTCTACCGAGAACATCTCTAGGTCGAAGATGAAGAACAGGAACAACAGCTGTCTCTGGTCTATGTTGTGGTTGAGCTTAGCATCCACGAATACGTGGTTCAACAGCTTTAAGATGTTGTACGGGTCTGCTACGAGGTCCTTGCGTTCTCTATGGTGGTCGATGCGTAGTGCTTGTATCTGACGCATCTGGCGTATCTTCTCTGCTCGAGTAGGTTGCTTTTTAAATGATGGCATAGTATTGAATTTATGGAACAAAGATACTTTTTACTTTTGCCGTATGAAACTAAGCAAGTACGTATCGTTGGCTGAGGTCACAAGAAGTGACACCGCCAAGCGCAAGGGCATCAGCAATGAGCCTACCCCGGAGCATTTGGAAAACCTGAAGGTCATCGCTGAAGATGTGTTTGACAAGGTGCGTGAGCACTTCGGTGTTCCCATCTACATCTCTAGCGGGTACCGCTCTGCTGCTTTGAATAAGGCTATCGGTGGCAGTGCTACCTCGGACCATAACAATGGTCGTGCTCTTGACCTTGACCAAGACGGTCACGGCAACGGGGTAACGAATGCTGACGTGTTTAACTTCATCAAGAACAATCTTGAATTCGACCAGCTCATCTGGGAGTTCGGTACGGATAAGAATCCTGACTGGGTACACGTAGGATATCGTAAGGGTGCTAACCGCAAACAGATTCTTAAGGCTGTTAAAGAGGGCGGTAAGACGAAATACGTAGCCTATAAGTGAGTAAATTTGCAGAGAAGCAGATAACCTATGATTTGAATTATGACTTCATCATAGAGTATATGCTCAAAGAGATACAAGGTTATGAAAGCAAAGAAGATGTACGCCAAGGGAGGACCGATTACTCCGGACCCCAAGAAGAAGATGCCGATGACGGCAGACCAGAAGTTCAACGCTAACGCACGCTCTCGTCAAGCGGAGAACCTCACTGAGATGCGCAATGCGCTCAAGGAGGAAGGTCCTGAGGCTGTAGCTAAGTTTGATGCTGAGCTTAAGCGTATGGGCTACAAAGTAGTTCAAAAAAAAAAGTCTCTAAGTAAGGGTGGTATGATGGCTAAGTACGCCGAAGGCGGAATTGTGCCGGATGACCCTACGAAGAAGCCTAGCTGGGTTGGCAAGGGCCGTCAGCCGAACGACCCAACATCTTCTGGAGATATGACCAAGCAGGAGTATCTGGAGATGCTCACGTGGAACGAAGCAGTAAAACAGCTTGAGAAGCGTGGCGTCACTATGATTGACAAGTCTCGTGCTGGCTCTGAGAACATCTTAGGTCAGGGCAACCGTATGATGCCCGCTAAGAACTACCAGCTTGCTATCGCTAAGGCTAAGGAGTACGGTGTGTACGACCAAGCACGGCAAGATGCTGCAAGGCTGTTCCGTGAGTGGCAGGACTCACAGCGTAAATAAAAAGAGGGGCTCAAGGCCCCTCTCTCTTTTTAACGGATATCTGTTCCGTAGTCGGTGCTCACGTGCAGGAGCCCCGTGTCTTTGTCTCGTTCCTTGAGGACAAGCACCACCGTCTTGGTGTTCGGGTTCCAGTAGTAACGTGAGTCGATTTCATTGAAGCCGTTAGCCTTTAGGTTGGTACGCATAGCGGCCCATTCAGCGTTTGTGAGCAGGTGGCTCGTCATACTATCGGGAGCCATATACCAGCTCTTCTCTTGGTCGAGGACCCACTTAGCGTACTTCTCGGTGTTGACGACAGACTTGTAGTTGTGGTCGTATGCTTCCATATCACCTTTAAAGGCGTTCTGTGCGTAAGAGGACAGACTCAGAAGCGTGGCGAAGGTTAGGATGATGTTCTTCATTTTTAATTCTGTTGTTTCTTTAGCAAGTATACGACTTCAGGAAAGCGTTGTCAAGAGGCAATCGTAAAATTATTTAGTTTTGCACTATGAAAGCGAAAAAGTACAACTACGGAGGTAAGATGGAGGAGATGTCCGGCGAGGAGATTGAAATCAAATCGATGGATATGGCTTCCGGTATCAAGCAGTTAGAGGCTGCCGTTAAGGCTTCTGGTAAGATGCCGACGAGCTTTAAGTTCAAGGCTTGCTTCTACGAAGATGAAGAATGAGGAACTCATAGGTTACGTGTTTCACTACAACCCATACCGTGAGCTGTGGGCTGCCGTACCCCGTGATTTCTATCTGGACTACTTCAACGGTATCTACGACAACGTAGTGTTCCATCAGGACGTAAAGCATTTAATCTCTTATATCTCTAAAGGTGGCGAAGTCAGCAAAAAAGCGAGTGTTTAACGCTAACGGCATCAAGCGCGTCAGCAAGGACCGCGTGGCTGTCGGCGTCAAGAACTTTGAGGTACTAAACAGACTTACCAGTGAAGGCTAAGAAGAAGGTAGATAAGATGATGGTCAAAGCACCGGAGGGGTACCACTGGATGCTGGAGAAGGGCCGTTATTACCTTATGGCCCACGAAGGTAAATTTGTCCCTCACGATGGAGCCTCGCTGGAGGCTTCCTTCCGCATTAAAACAGCACACTGATGAAAGCTAAGAAGAAGATGATTAAGCGTGCTGACGGCACGTACTCACAGCGTGGTCTATGGGATAACGTCAGAGCTAATAAGGGCTCAGGAAAGGAGCCTACAAAGGAGATGCTCGAGCAAGAAAAGAAGATTCGCCGTGAAAGCAAAAAGTAGAACAGCTAAATTCTATAAGGACAACCCTGAGGCTGCTGAGAAGCGACGTGAGTACCAGCGTGAGTACAACAAGTCGGATGAGCGTAAGAAGTACCGGGCCTATCTAACCAAGAAGAACAGAGAGGCTGGCACGTACGGCAACAACGACGACCTCGACTACGACCACGACGAGCGCCGGATGATGTCGGCACGTCGGAATCGCTCGAAAAAGTAATCCGTATCTTTGCCTTAATTTAGTAACGAACCAATTAAGGTAGAGATGAACGACCCGAAATACGACAGCTTTTATCAGGAGCTGCATCAGCGCTTCGCTGATTTGCAGGACTTCATCTCAGAGAACGACAAAGACAATGAGTTCTTCTCACTCCTTTGCGTAGGAAGATACGTAGAGGGTGATGATTCCGACGAGCTGGAGCTATCATTCGCCACCACCGTCACGGACGAAGAAGACCTCGACCTAGTCACTGAAGGACTCTATAACTCAATAAAAGAACGTCTGGACGAACCCAAGAGCGTAGACTTCTGGATAAGGCTGTTCGGGGGAGACCCAGACCAATACCTAAACTAAAATGAATATCATCAGAAAGATTATCATCGGACACAATCCGAAGGACGCCCTCGCGTATGTCATCGATATGAAGGCCGGAGCAGGAGTGGTAACAGCCATTGAGTTCGACGAAAAAGACTTCGCACGCCACGGCAACAAGTGCTACAACATCTACATCAAGTCAGATGATGGCATTATGCTATGGAAGCGCGTAGAGAATATGCCAGTGCTCACCGAGTACGACTGCCACTTCGACTAGAAGGGCTACAATTCAATTCACTTACTGATTAATTTAATATGAAACCACTAAATCACTTTATCATTGAGCTACCTAAGAAGTTCAAGGATACCATCGAGGTAGGAGGAAAGACCCTTTACCTAGCATCTAAGTTTGATGAGTTCGCCAACAGATTCACCTCAGGTACCATCGTCGCTATCCCAGAGCGTGTAGACACTGGAGCACGAGTAGGAGATACGCTGTACTTCCACCATCACGTGGTGATGAACCCGCAGCTGGAGATTGAGAAAGGAAGGTACATCGTTATGTACGACCCCTCAGCAGCGTACGCCAACCACGCTATCTGCTACAAGAACGACAGCGGGATACATATGCTCGGCGACTGGGTGCTGATGGAGGAGATTAAGAAGCAGGAGGTAGAGTCTTCTGTGATTATCCTACAGCAGGAAGAGGTACGTCAGAACGAAGGCATCATCGTGTACAACAACCCACAGCTGGAGGAGGAAGGCGTGAAGGTCGGAGATACCGTAGGGTACGGAAAGAACGCCGACTACGAGATGGAAGTAGAAGGACGTATGCTGTTGCGTATGCTTATTCACGAGGTGATGTATGTCAAAGAAGATTAACTTCACCACCGTCGACGCTACGCGTCGTCTACTTAAGGCTACGGAGACCGCCATCAACAACATCATTGATGAGGTGCAGAAGCCTGTGGACCTCGAGCTGTCCGGCTCTCAGCGCAAGGCAGAGCTACAGAGCATCAAGCAGTCCGTCATCGATGCTCGTGAACTGTTGCAAGAAAGGCAACGGTTGGAACAGATGATTAAAGACCTTGAAGAAGATGGCTCTATCAGCGCAGAAACAGACTTCGCTGGTGGCTTCGCCGAACGATTTAAGAAGTAATGGCAGGTATTAAAGACATAAAAGGATACGATGACTTCGTCATCAATATATGCCCGGACAACACGGAAGGAGAAATTATCGAGATATCCAGTCTTTTTATACAGCTCCCTGAGGTGCCGGAGCACAACAACATCCTGTTTCACGACAAGAAGAAAGAAGAGCAGCACTGGATGCGTCTGCCAGTTCCTAAGGAGCTCGAGCGCATACGTACGATGGACGAATGGATGGAGGCCCCGAAGGAGTTCAGGGACAGATTCACCCCGTACATCGAGCGTGAGTTCCAGCGCCGCCGTAAAGGGTTGTGGTTTTATAATAACGGTGTGCCGACGTACATCACCGGACACCACTATATGCTTCTCCAGTGGAGTAAGATGGATATCGGATACGCTAGCTATCTTGAGTTCCAGCGCCGCCTGTTCATCCACTACGCCGCCGTAGAGGTGGACCCTCGCGCTGTCGGGCAGGTGTACGTGAAGTGCCGTCGCTCCGGATATACCAACGTATCGTCTTCTATCCTCGTTGATGAAGGCACGCAGGTATCAGAGAAGCTCCTCGGCATCATCAGCAAGACAGGTAAGGACGCTCAGGAGAACGTCTTTATGAAGAAGGTGTTTCCTATGTTCAGGAGCTACCCGTTCTTCTTTAAGCCCGTACAGGATGGTACCACAAACCCACGTGTGGAGCTCGCCTTCCGTGAGCCATCAAAGAGGATTACCAAAAACAACAAGGCTGTCACCACTACCGCGGCACTGGACACGGTAATCAACTGGAAGAACACGGTGAACAACGCATACGACGGTGAGAAGCTGCATACGCTGTTCCTCGACGAGAGCGGTATATACGAGTCCCCAATTGATGTCAACGAGCTGTGGCGTATCCACAGGACCTGTCTCCTTGTCGGTAAGAAGATTGTCGGTAAGGCCCTTGTCGGTTCTACAGTAAACCCCCTCGACAAAGGAGGCTCTAACTTCAAGAAGCTGTACTACGATTCCGACCCTAAGAAGAGGAACGAGAACGGAAGGACGAAGTCTGGACTCTACAAGATATTCATCCCGGCATATGAAGCACTTGAAGGATTCTTCGACGTATACGGTAACGCTATTGTCGACGACCCGAAGGAGCCAGTGATTACGATGGAGGGAGACATCACCCGCATCGGTGCTAAGACGTACCTATCTAATGAGCGCAAAGCGCTGATGGGTGACCCCTATGAGCTTAACGAGGTGATACGTCAGTTCCCGTGGACCGAGGAGGAAGCCTTCCGTGATTCTACCAAGACGTCGCACTTTAATATCAGCAAGATATACGAGCAGATAGAGCACAACTCCAATCTGTTCCCGAATCCTGTGGTGCGTGGTAACTTCATCTGGGCTAACGGTCAGCAGGACTCTAAGGTGCAGTTTACGCCAGACCAGAACGGTAAGTTCTACGTATCGTGGCTCCCGAAGTTTGAGGAGTCCAACAAGCAGAACATCGTCGGCGGTAAGCGCTCTCCGGGAAGCACACAGGTAGGCGTCGGAGGTGTCGACTCCTACGATATCGACGAGACAGCAGATGGAAGAGGCTCTAAAGGAGCATTCCATTTCTACAATAAGTTCAATATGAACTACCCCAGCAACAGATTTGTACTCGAGTATGCGGAGCGTCCTGAGCTCGCTCGCATCTTCTACGAGGACGTGCTGATGGCCGCGGTGTACTACGGGTACCCGCTTCTGGTGGAGAACAACAAGTACGGTATCGTAAGATACTTTGAATCAAGAGGTTACGACAACTACATTATGGATAGGCCAGCACACCTCACTCCTCCGAACCAGCGCGGGAACGTAAGGACCAAGGGTGTACCGTCAAACTCTCAGGAATTCATACAGGCTCACGCTCAAGCGATTGAGGCTCATATCCACGAGCATATCGGATACAATAGAGACACTGACGAGTACGGAAAAATGTACTTCGACAGAACGTTGCAGGACTGGATTTCGTACAAGATTAGCGACCGTACTAAGTTTGACTTGACCATCTCTTCAGGATTGGCGTTACTCGGTGCACAGACTATCGTAAAGGAAAAGAAGCAATCTGACTTAACTGAAAAGGTGTTCTTCCGTCGATACAAGCCGCGTTTCTAATTGATTTATATTTGCAGTTGCAAGCATAAACTGCTCATATAAAGGAATTATTTTATGTACAACGGGAAGAATCCGAACCCCATCAATAGCTTTCCCGACCCGCTAGCCCCTTATGAGGTCAAGCAGTCAAAGGATTACGGGCTCCAGTATGCGAAAAGCATTGAGACCCAGTGGGGTCGTCCTGAAGATGAAGGTAGTCTGTTCCGCCGCCGACTCAAGGAGTTTGAGCAGAACCGCGACTACGCTAACGGAACACAGGACACTGCTATCTATAAACAGATTCTTAACTCCCTAGACCCGAACAACGGCGACGGCACCCTGCTGAATATCGACTGGTCACCAGTTCCTATCGTTCCTAAGTTCGTAAAGATTGTAGTAAATAAAATCCTTAGCCGTAACCCGTACCCTAATATTGAGGCCATTGACCCTCTGTCGGTATCGGAGAAGGAGCGCAAGAAGGCAGAGGTGCAAGCTGGCGTAGAGCTCAAGCCTCTACTCGCTGAACTGGAGCAGGCCGGAATCAAAACCGGATACAACGTAGACACCCTCCCCGATACGCTCGAGGAAGCTGAAATCTTCCTTGATACTAACATCAAGATTGCCAGCGAGATAGCTACGCAAATCGCTACGGAGCTTACCCTTAGCTGGAATGAGTTCGGTGAGCGAATCTACCGCCGCTGCGTAGACGACCTCGTATCCATCGGTATGGCTGTCGTCAAGCGTGAGAACGACCCGAACTACGGCATCACAGAGCATTATGTAGACCCTGCATATTTCATTCACAGCTACACTGAGGACCCTTCGATGTCGGACCTCATCTACGCTGGACACGTGCGCCGCATCAGCATTATGGACGTCAAGCGGATGGCTGGAGACCAGTTTACCGAGGAGCAGTACCAGAAGCTCGCTACGATGGTTCAGTACAAGTTCAACAACAACCCTAACCGCCTCACTCAGTCGTACTACGATAAGAACCTTCAAGCTGTTGCGTACGGATACGATGAGTTCATCGTGGAGGTCCTTGACTTCGAGTTTATGTCGGTAGACGACGTGTACTTCGAGGAGAAAGCATCACGCTTCGGCAACGTAGGATTCTACTACAAGGGATACAAGTACGAGCCCAGCCCCGGAAGCGTATACGACCGCAAGCCCTACCGTATGCAGACCACTACGGTCTACGGCGGTAAGTACATCATCGGAACAGACTTCCTGTTTGACTACGGCGTTAAGAAGAATATCCCGAAGAACGTACACGACATCAGCCGTGCTCGTATGAGCTACAGCGCTATCGCTACGAACCTTCGCCGTATGATTCCTAAGTCTATGGTGTCGAGCGTTAAGAGCTTCGCTGACCAGCTTCAGATTACGCACCTTAAGATTCAGCAGGCCATCGCTAAGGCTAAGCCTGACGGATTGATGATTGACATCGAAGGACTGGAGAATGTACAGCTCGGCCGCGGTGGTGAGCTTCAACCTTTGGATATCCAAGACATCTACGAACAGACTGGTGTCTTCTACTACCGCTCTAAGAACCCTGAGGGTGGATTCCAGAATCCTCCGGTGCGTGAGATTAACAACCAGATTCGTAATATCAACGAGCTGATTGCCCTCTACAACCACTACCTGCGTATGATTCGTGATGCTACGGGTCTCAACGAAGTGGTGGATGGAAGTACGCCGAAGGGAGAACAGCTTGTAGGCGTGCGCCAGCAGGCCATCGAAGCTTCTAACAACGCTACGTACGACATCACCAACGCAGCTCACGTGCTGTTTAAGAAGGTGTGCGACGACATCGTACGCTGCTTGCAGATTATCCCGAAGGAGAGCGTCCTATTCAATACGTACGAGAAAGCTATCGGTAAGAGCAATATGGAGGTCATCACCTCATTTGCTGAGCTACCTATGTACAACTTCGGTGTACGTGTGGTATCGGAGATGGAAGACGTGGAGAAGGCTTATCTGGAGGCTAACATCCAGCAGTCGCTCTTGCAGAAGGAGATTGACTTGGAGGATGCTATCGCTATCCGCCGCCTTAAGGATGTGAACCAAGCGGAGCAGCTGCTTATCGTACGTCGTAAGAAGCGTATGAAGCAGATGCAGCTTATGGCTCAGCAGAACTCTCAGATGCAGGCTCAGGCTAACGCACAAGTAGCACAGGCTACCAGCCAAGCTAAGATGCAGGAGGAGCAGATGAAGGCACAGCTTGACGCTCAGAAGATTCAGCTGGAGGCTCAGACAAAAGCACAGCTGTTGCAGCTCGAGTACCAGCTTAAGACGCAGCTCGCTCAGGTGCAGGGTGATTACGATATCCGCCAGCAGGAGATTGAGTCTGGCGTACGTGAGAGCCTTGAGACCGAGCGTGAGGACAGAAAAGACGCACGTGTATCCAAGCAAGCTGTGGAGCAGAGTAAGCTCATCGCACAGCGTAAGGGAGAACGTGGAGAGCTAGAGGAACCAGCACCGGACTTCGTAAATATGCTATTGAATCAATAACTAAATTTGCAGCGTACAGCGTTGCTCTTGATTTTTAAGTTTTCTTTTTAAGTATGTACACTAACATTGTAAACCCAGCGAACTACCAGCTTCAGGGCTTTGCCCAGAGCGGTATGCGCACCATCTCCACCTCTCAGGCTTACGTCGAGGGAGAGTACTACCGAGTACTGGTAGCAACGCAAGATTCTACCATCAGCGCTACGAGCGTTATCGGAGATGACATCACAGACTTACAGGTTTATGCGGGGACGACCATCTACGGTCTGTTCACCGCTGTTAGCGTTTCTGTTGGTGAGGTTACTGCATACCTAGCTGGAGTTACGGACATTGAGAGCGTTTGGTCGTACATCAACACCTACGGACTCAACAACGGGGCGACTATTGAGGCTGCTGACTGCGCTAAGGACGCTATTGAGCCTTTGCTTGACAAGTACTACGCACAGGCTAGCCTTGTGTTGGTACCGAGCCTTTACAAGACGAGTGTTGTATACGCTGAGCGTCCTTTGGATACCAACGGCCAGCTGACCTTTACAAGGGCTAGTGAGGCTACTCGTGTTGGCCCTGATGGTTATGTAGAGAAGGTGCGGACGAATCTTAACGCAAATGGAAACCTTGTCGGACTTGCGCTAAATACAGCTCCGACTGGGTATTCTTCGTTTAACACTGGAACATTTGAACCAGTAACAAATACAACTTCGGAAACGGGTAACTTTTGTAAATTTACAACGAACGGAACTAGAAGCTTTTTAACATATAGCCCAACTGTTGTCATTGGTCAAGTATATGCTTTTTCTTATAGGCTTCAGGCGCTTGGTCAGTTAACCTCAAACGATGCAGCGCATACAGTAATTTCTGGAGCTTCAAGTTATATAACCTACATTAACGGCGTCCCGGCTGCAACTGGAGCAATCACTCTTGAAACTGGTGTTATTACAATTGTATTTACTGCTTCTGCTACTTCAGCATCTATTCGTTTAGGACTTGGAGTAAGCGGAAATTATACTGGCACACTTGAAGTCGGAAATTTACAATTCGAAACGGGCGACATCGCAACAGACTACATCCCAACTACCACTACTGCTGTATCTGTTGGTCCTGTAAGCAACCTTCCTCGTCTTAACTACCCGATTAACGCAGATGGTAGTGTTGGTTGTCCGAGCTTGCTGCTTGAACCGCAGACCACCGCATTCAACACAAATTCAGAGAATGCTGCGGGATGGAGTGTAATCGGAAGTGTTGTAACAAGTAACGCAACAACCGCACCCGATGGG
>Ga0070749_10000904_pt1 | contig 20114 bp, 33 predicted proteins | sample VirMetDEL_Nov_18_FD_75180 | JGI IMG/M metagenome (GOLD analysis project Ga0070749, IMG submission 75180) | Aqueous microbial communities from the Delaware River and Bay under freshwater to marine salinity gradient to study organic matter... | ecosystem: Environmental > Aquatic > Marine >...
AACGGTGGTATTATTGGTTTGAAAGAGGGTGGCATGAATGATATGATGCAGGCCGATAGTTTAATGTTCAATGATCCTTCTGATGAAGGACAATGGGAGTATAATGTTTAATTTTAACACAAAGGATATGTTATGGTTAGCAGGGCTAGTTCTTAGCTTTGGTATTACTTGGGGTATGTGGAGTGAAAGATTAAATGCTGTAGAACAAAAAGCCAATAGTGTTGCAGAAATGCAACAGGACATTGCTGTTATTAAAGTACAATTACAATCCATGGACGACAAAATGGCCTGGATGGAAGAATTTTTAATTAAGAATTATAAGGAGTTTTAGAAATGGATATGGAAAGACTTTTGGCGTCTGTACGTCATAATGAAGGTTACCGCAACAAGGTTTATTTGGACACACTAGGCAAGAGAACTGTGGGTATAGGCCACCTCTGTGTTGAAGATTTTTGGGAAGATGACAAAGAATACGAAGAATCATTCTTGATGGAGATACTAGAAAAAGATTTAGAAAACGCTATATCAGGTGCAGAAGAACTATTAGGTGAATATACAGTTCATGATCAATGTAAAGAATTGTTAGTAGAGATGGTTTTTCAGCTTGGAAAAACAGGCGTCAGTAAGTTCCGCAACATGTGGGCAGCATTAAAAGATAAAACACCACCAGATTACAAGACAGCGGCACTGGAAATGCTCGATTCGAAGTGGGCCAAACAGACCCCGAACCGGGCAAAACGCATGTCAGATACAATGGCTAGTTTAGGATAGGAGGACGTTATGTGTGAATGTTGTGACGGCGGATGTGGTAGGTAGTGAAACTACTTTTAACAATTCTTTTCTTCTTTACGTTAGTAGCTACAATAACTGATGTAAAGGCTGAGACAAATACCGTGTCAAGCACGGTTGTGACTAACTCAACTCCACCTACCGCAAATGCACCAGTTATAGCCAATTCCAACAGTGACATATGTAAAGTTGGTATTGGCGGGAGTGTTCAAAATAACGTACTAGGAGTTGCCACAGGAATTTTAGTAGACGATGAACTGTGTCAAAAATTAAAATTAAGTCGCTCTATGTATGGCTACGGTATGAAAGTCGCGGCTGTGTCTATTCTTTGTCAAGACCCACGTGTCTGGACAGCGATGACTGATGCAGGGACCCCGTGTCCTGTCAAAGGCCTTATCGGGGCGGAGGCAGCTGAATACTGGACTGATAATCCTGATGAGATTCCAGACGGCAGTAAATACAAAACTGAATATGTACAGGCTGCAAAACCTGTAGAGGGAGAGTTAAGCGATGCAGGACATATTGCACTTTATAAGACTTTGTTCCTTATTACTACTGGTCTCCTCTTATTCTAAAGCAGAGTGCTTAATTGATGAAGCAGGACTTTGTATTCCAGGAGTCATAATTACAGAAGATACACAAGTTGACATTACTGAAGAAGACAAAGGCACTGAAATAATTACAACTACCACAACGACTGTTACTACTAACACTACCACAATTACCAACGAAGACTCAGGAGACATTTTAGATGGCACCAATGGTTATGTAAATTCTTCAAAAGAGGGTGATATGGATATTGATTGGGGTGGTCAAGGAGGTGCAAGTATGCCAACAGGTAATGCTTGTTATGGATTAGGTTCAGATAAATGTGCACAGATTACAGGCAGTGGTAATTCCACATCTACTATGGGAGTTGATGGTATGGGTACAACATTTATTAATACGATTGACATATCTGATTTAAATATACAAAAAGGTGGAGAAGTCAAATATACAATTGAAGTAGATAAACAAGATGCTCAAGATAGAATATACATGCACATTACAGGACTTAATGGAACTAGCCAGGTCTTTTCAGGCACTGACATCTTGTCTGAATCTGGAGTATCAACCGGATACCAGTCTTATAATGGGTCTTTCGATTTTGCTGGTGTATTAAATAAAGTCGTAATTGAAGTAGGCGGAAGAGATATTAATCTTGCTGTAGGTCCTTTGTTTGATGACGTTAGTGTCAATGTTTTTTACAACGTAATTAATACTATTATTACACAACAAATTACTACCTTAGAAGAAATATATTATTTAGATCTATTTGATCCTACTGAACTAGATTTTGTAGAAGAGGTGTTTGAATATAATGATATTAGTTTTGATGAAGGTGATATTGATTTTACACCTATTGAACCTGAAACTGAAGAGGTAAGTTTTGAGTCTGTTGAATTAGAATTAGAACTAGAAATGAATTTTGATATGGAGTTTGAAGCACCATCAATGGAAATGTTATCATCCTCAGACATGGAAATGGATATACCTGTAAATGTAGAAACTGTTGAAGCAGAGATACAGATGGAACTAGAAGAACTACCAGAGCCTGAGATGATGGCTTCTGTAGAAGATATGCCAGAACCAGAGATCACGGATCCCGAACCAGAACCTGAGACAGTAGAACCTGAACCTGAACCTGAACAAGAGACTACCGAAGAATCTCAAGAAGAACCACAGGAAGCAGAACAAAAAGAACCGCAACCAGAAGAAAAAGAAAAAGATCCAGAAGAAAAGCCAAAAGAAGAGAAATCATCTAAACCAAAGGTATCAAAGAAAGAGAAAGCTGCCACCAAAATCGTCAAGAAAATTGATGATAAAGCAAGATATGATGACGCTGCTCAAATGAAAACATTGATAGTTATGCAAATACTTGGTAATACAAAATCATTCTTTGACTCACAAGCTACAATAGTAGATACAAATGTTAACGAATATTTAAACAAGACAATAGAAGATCAATATGGTATTCTATTTGATATAGCTCAACAACAAACAATAGATGATATGGTAAACGCACAATGGCAGAAGTAAGTATAGGCGGAATCTCCTTTAAGGGAGGAAAGATGATGGCAATTATCCTTGCACTTAGTAGTGCCGTGGGTGCTTTATATGGCGGATTTGAGATGTATAAACGCTTTCAAGATATGTCTGCAGCTATTGAGGCTTATCAGGAGCCTGACCTCAGCGGATTTGATAAGAAGATTGCACTTGTGGAAAGTGAAACTCAAGCACAAGTAGAACTTGTATCACAACAATTAGACGCTTTAAAAAGTGAATTAGAAATTATATTAGGTGAAATAGATTTAATAAGTCAAGTTAGTCGTGAACTTAAAGATGATCTAAAAACTGATTTACGCTCTGTCGAAGGGGACGTTCGTCACATTACTGAAATAGTGAATGACGTGGAAGATAGACAGAAAGAAGATTCTAGAGAACTGATAGATGAAATGAAATTGTTAGAAGAAAGTCTTGATCTAAAAATAGATAAAGCTTTAAACAACCCTCTATCAGGTATGAGTGCCAAAAACTAAATCAAAATATTTTTGTTGATTATCATTTAGATCGGCTAGATCTTTAATATTACTATCATTTTTACAAAGTTGATTGTATATCTTTTTATCTTTACACCAATCTCTACCTGTCCAAAACTCAAAGCCATCGTATTTTGACTTGTATATACTACTATTTTCATAGCTATAAGAAAAATAATAATACTTGTAGTTCCAATCCATACAGTATTTTATTTCATATAAACTAGCATAAGTTCCCAAGCCTAGCTTTTCGTTTTCATAGTCCCAAGCAAATTGACCTGTCATAAAGTGATCATCAACCAGCATAGCTTCTGTAAAAGCTATAGGTCTTTCTTTGTAATAATATACAAAATATTTCCAATCAATAGGATCATCACGCATGAACTCTTCGCTTTCTTTTTCATTGTTTACTTCGTAGTAATTTTTATGTTGTATATATTTTTTGTATATATGAGCTATGTCATCTTCTAAGTGCCAGGGTAGTTTATCATAAGTATGTACATATATATCTTTTTTGTTAAGGGTATACTTTTGTTTTTTTGAAAATGTAAATTCTGATAGCTGCAGTCTACTAGATCTAGCATTAATCCAAGTAAGGTGATTTATTTTGGTATAGTACCAAGATAAAGGTAACCAGCCGTTATTGAATGCATAGTCATATTCACTTTCCTCAAACTCTGCTAAGGGAAGACTATATAATAGATCGTAGTTTGTTAACTTACCTGTAATATGATCAAAAAATATTTTCACTCAGGACGTTCAAACTGAGTCATATAAGAATCATCAGTTTTAGTATCTTCTTCTCTTGTGTTTTCTACTGTGTAGAAATTTTGATCAATCTTATATCCAGGGTTTTTTGTCAATCTTTCTTCCATAAAAGCATCATCATACCAGATAGTTCTGTTGTTAGGGTATGCAAAAAAGTTGCCATCATCCATACGAAACATATGTGCACATTTGTGTTCAGGATCTTCACTAAAATTTGTATCTAACATACCTGCTTTATTTTCCCATGCCCAATCTATAGTAAACATATAAGTACCTTTTCTTTTTATGCCTTTATAATCAACTAACTCTGCTCTACAATTCGCTAATCTATTGCGCTTTTGTACGTCTACATAAGGTGAAAAACAATCCCAATACTGATGAATATTTAAAGGATGTTTTGGTGCATCTTTTTTCCAACAGAATGCGTGTATAGGTCTTCTAGTCCAATTAACACCATTTGGTAATAAACATTCAAACAATAATGCTCTTCGTTCTAAACTATTAACAGTGTGCACGTCAGTAAATGTATACTCACCGTGACCTTTTTCATGATCAAATAGATATTCGTTTCTAATATATGCGCTGAAAGGCGGTAAATTGTGATTTAAATATGCCATGAGATATATTAACCTATACCAACCAGCTTTTCAAATCTTCTCCTAACACTTCTGTCGCAATATCTATCTTAGATCTTAAACATTGTACTATCTTTTCGTCTACAGTTTTTTCTGCTATAAAATCAACGTAAGTTACCTTTTGATCCTGTCCTATTCTATGTGCTCTATCTTCAGATTGTAGTCTTATTTCTAAGTCGTAACTGTTGCTATAATACACGACAGTGTGACTAGCAGTAAGAGTGAGGCCATAGCCTCCGGTCTTTGGGTTAGCGACCAAATATTTAAGAGCATTTTCTTTATCTTGAAATTTAGATATAATTTGATCCCTTTCGTCCACAGGCGTATCACCATAAAAACTAGATACAGTTTCTGTTCCATATTTTTTCTCCAATTCTTTTGTAATGTTTTTTATATCGTGTCTATAATTTGCCCAGATAATAACTTTATCATCTGTTTCTTCTAAAAAGTTTAGAAGTTCTTTGATACGATTATTTTTAATTTCTATAACCTTACCATCATCTGTTGTCATGTGACCACAAGTTATCTGATGTAACCTCATCATTTGTGTCAAGGCAGAAAAAGCTGTCATTGAGTTACCATTCAACTCTGCTACAGCAAACTCTTTCATCTCTCTGTACGCTTTAACTTGATCGGGAGTAAGTTCTATAAATCTTTTTGTATACAACTTCTCTGGTAGATCTAAACAATCTTCTTTAAGAACTCTTGTAGAAAAATTTTCTAGTTTTTCATTTAGTTCATCTAACCTTATGTACTTGATAATATGGTTATAACTATGTGCACCTCCAGCTGCGTTTCTCTGTGCCATCAAAGCATATCTGCTTTTAAATGCCCAGAAAGAAGTAAAACCTAACAGGTCTTCGTTTAAAAAACCACACTGAGTATATAAATCTAAAGGAGACTTAGTTACAGGAGATCCTGTTAGTATTCTTCTATACTTAGCATACTTGCCAAGTTTAATAGCACTTTTAGTTCTATTAGCTGTAGGTGATTTAATTGTTGTAGACTCATCAACAGCCATCATTACTGCATGTGACTTTAAAAATTCTAATGCCGCTGTGTATCCTTTTGTGGTGCTTAAAGCTTCTACGTTAATAAGAAATATTGTAAGTTTCTCTGAAAAAACTTTAAGAGAATCTAACATAGCTTTTTGTTCTTTGTTAGGTGTAGGAGTCCAACACACAATATTATGTTCTATTCTATCTGGTAAATGTTTAGGTAACTCTGATATCATCCAGTTTCTATAAACACCTTTGGGTGCAACAATTAGGGCACCATTAATTTTTCTTTTTTCATGTAACATTGCCATGTTATCAATCAATACTTTTGACTTACCTGTTCCCATCTCCATAAAAAATGCGTATGAGGTTGAGTTCCAGGATTTTTCTAATGTAGTTTTTTGATGTAAAAACGGCTTTGTTTTATATATATAATTATTCATTTCTGTATTCTCCTTAATTCTCCCACAAATATATACTTGCAAAAAAAATAAATCAAGTGTATAAATAATTAAGAAAATAGAATGACAGTTTACGTAATACAAGAAATGCCTTACAAAGATATCCTCAGTGCTGAGGAGTATGGCAAATTAATTTCTCTCATACCACCTGGCTTTCAATTATTATTGAGCTCTGATTCTATTGTGGACCAATTAAAAAAAGGTCTTAAAGATTTTTCAGATGAAGATTATTTATTGTTAATTGGTGATCCCTCAATTATTGGTATTGCATGTTCAATCGCATCTGATATAAATATGGGATATTATAAAGTTCTTAAATGGGACAGGAAACGTGAAAAGTATCATCCCATTGAAGTAAATATAAGGAGAAATGAGAATGACGAAAATAAACTTTGAAGACGATGTCTTTTCAGATGTCGATGACACCTCACTAAAAGCACTTGCTGATAAATGTAAACAACTTGAGTTTGCAGAAAAAGAAGTTGCTGAACTTGAAGATTCATTAAAAGAAAAAAAAGAAGCTGCAAGAAAATTATCTGAAGAGGATATACCTCTATTCTTAGCTGAAAAAGGTTTGTCTAGTATTACACTAGATAACGGTACTGAAGTAAAAATTTCAGAAGAGATACGACCTGGTGTAAAGGTTGCTGATAAGCCGTATGTATATTCTTGGCTCAGGGACAACGGATATGGTGACATAATTAAAAACAATGTCTCAGTATCTTTTGGTATGGGCGAAGACTCACAGGCACTTAAATTAAAAACAGCTATACAAGATTTAGGAATGACAGGCACAGAAAAAGAAGATGTGCACTATCAAACTATGAAAGCATTCGTAACTGAGCAACACAAAAAGGGCGTGTCTTTGCCAGACGAATTTGGTGTGTACGTAGCCAATAAAACAAAACTCGTACAGAAACGAAAAATATAATCGAAAATAAGGAGCAACGAATGACGCAAAACGCACAAACGAAACCTCAGCAACAAGAAGTTGTTGAGAAGAAAAACACGGCTGTTGTAGATTTAGGATCTTTTGAGGCAGATGCCTCTTTAGGTCTTCAAGACTTACAACAAGACGATCTAGCAACACCAAGGATAAAAATTCTTATGAATGGTTCTGATGAATTAGAGGCAGATGAAAACCTCAAGATGGGACAGATTTATAACAATGTCACTGGTGAAGCTTATGACGGTAAAGAAGGTATTATAGTTATACCATGTGCTTATGAAAGACAGTACGCAGAATGGACTACAACAAGAGGTAAAGGTAATCCTCCTGTAAATACTTACAAAGCTGATAGCGATATCTTAACCAAGACAAATAGAAGTAAAGAGGACAATAAAGATTACTTAGACAACGGTAATTATATTGAGACAAATGCAAATCATTTTGTCATTGTATATGATTCAAAGACAGGCGTTGGCACTCCTGCTTTAATCACAATGAAGTCTACACAATTAAAGAAGAGTAGAAAATGGAACAGCATGATGTTGAACATAAGAATACCAGGATCTAAAGGTCCTTTTAATCCTCCTTCTTTTAGTCATATGTATAAACTTAAAGTAAAAAAGGAAGACAATGACAAAGGTAAATGGTTTGGTTGGGATATTGAATTAGTAGGTCCTATTACAAATATGGAGATATATAATCAAGCTAAACTATTTCACTCCAGTATAAAGTCGGGTGAGGTACAAGCTAAACCAGAACAAGATCAAGAATCATCTGGTACAACACAAACACCATTCTAATTTAACTTGGGGGTGGTGCTGGGTTATAGGCCACCCCCTTTTTTAACAAAGGTAGGAAATGTTAGAATACGATATTGGTACGTTTAAAAATATTTTTAGAGGCTTAGATAGAGCCTATGGACAATATCGTGTGGGTGAACAAAAAGAAAATGGTAAGCAAGGTGGTAAAGCTTACATAACAAAAGGTCAGATTACTGATCAAATGTGGCATGATCATCTAGAGGGTAATGATCCTAGTTTAGGTATTATTCCTATTATGGATGACTCTAAATGCTATTGGGGTTGTATTGATGTTGATATGTATCCTCTTAATCTTAAAGAATTAGTACAAAAAATAAATAAAAAGGGATTGCCTTTGGTAGTGTGTCGATCTAAATCAGGTGGTGCACACATATTTATTTTTACAAAAGAGCCTGTCACGGCTTCTTTAATGCGTGATAAATTAGCAGACTTCGCAGCTTTCTTAGGTTTTGCTAATTGTGAAATTTTTCCTAAACAAATTGAAATTAGAGCAGACAGAGGAGATACAGGTAACTTCTTAAACTTACCTTACTTTGGTGCACATAAAGAAACCAATAATAGATATGCAATAGACAATAATGGTAAACCTTACAGTTTAACAGAATTTTTTACTTTACACAATAAACTCGCTTTAACAGGAGTAGAGTTACAAGACTTATCTACTACAAAAAAGAAAGACAGTTTGTTTGATGGACCGCCTTGTTTAGAACATTTAATGAATGAGAAGATACCAGAAGGTGGTAGAGATAATACTTTATATCAATACGCTGTATACGCTAAGAAGAAGTGGCCAGATGAATGGCAGGACAAAATAGATGAGTTTAATCATAAGTTCATGGATCCTATATTACCTTCTAAACAAGTATTAAAGACAGTTAATCAACACGAAAAAAAAGAATATCAATTCAAGTGTAAGGATCAGCCAATGTGTTCTGTATGTAATTCACAACTATGCAGGACTCGTAAGTTTGGTATAGGCAATGACTATGATCATGATGTTACTGATCTTACAAAGTATGAGTCAGATGAGTCTGTATGGTTTTTAAATGTAGATGGTAGAAGACTATGTATTAGCACAGACGAGTTTTTTGATCAAGCTAAGTTTAGAAAAGCTTGTATGAATACTTTAAATGTATTGCCTAATAAGATGGCAGCTCGTGACTGGGACGCTAGGATACAGGCTTTATTAGCCATGGTAGAAGTTATAGAAATGCCAGAAGAAGTTACTAAGGTAGGTAGATTTGATAATTATATGGAGTCTTTCTTATCTGATCAAGGTGAGGCTATGACTATAGATGAAATTTTAATTGACAAAGCATGGTCACCTGAGGATGAAGAAGTTACTTACTTCAAACTATCTTCCCTAGAAAATTATTTAACTAAGAAAAGATTTACTAATTTTAGCTCTACACAAATGTGTGCAAGAATAAGAGAATTAAATGGTGACTCTATCAAAAAGAAAATACGGGGTAAGGTTCATCACCTATGGTTTGTACCTAGGTTAAAAGATACAGATAGATCCGATCTACCTCTACCTAACTTAGATCCTAAGGTGCCTTTCTAATGAAAACAAAAATAATATTAGGACCACCAGGAACAGGTAAAACAGAATATTTACTTCGTAAAGTAGAAGAACAATTAGAGGCTGGCGTAAAAGCAGAGCACATAGGATATTTTGCTTATACAGTAAAAGCAGCTAATGAAGCACGGACCAGGGCTATGGGTAGATTTAAATTTTTAGATAAAAAAGATTTTATATATTTTAGAACACTACATAGTTTAGCTTTTAAACAATTAGGTCTAACTAAAGATGATGTTATGAAAGACAATCATTACAAAGAGTTATCAGATTTATTAGGTATCAAACTATCTAACACTAATCGTAAAATGGACAGCACAGGATTTCAATTACAAGATGATATGTTTGCTAAAGTCATAGACATGGCAAGAGTTAGAAACGTTACACTGAAAGAACAATTTCACGAGATGTCTCACATGGAAGGTGGATGGATGAAATTAAAATACATAGCAGACGGTATAAAAGAATATAAAAAGACTCGTAAGCTATATGATTTTACAGATATGATTATAGAATTTAGTAAAGCAAACAACGATGAAATGATTCCTAAGCTTGATATACTTATCATAGATGAAGCTCAAGATCTGCTACCTATACAATGGAAAATGGTCAAAAAGATTATGAAAAAAGCAGGTGAAATATATATAGCGGGTGATGATGATCAATCTATATTTAAATGGGCGGGTGCAAATCCTGAGGACTTAATAGGTTTACAGGGTGATAGATATATATTAGATAAATCACACAGAGTTCCTGCGGCTGTTCATAAAATATCTACAAAATTAATTAACAAAGTACAAAATAGAATACCTAAGGTATGGAAACCTAAAACCAGAGCTACACAATACGGTATTATTAAAGATGCAGAAGGGCTAGCTCATGGCACTGTAACTCATCATGTAACACGAGGATCTGTTTACAAACAAATTGAAAGAGATAAAGGTGAATGGTTAGTGATGGCTAGAGATAACTATACTTTAGAACAAGTAGCTGATGAGATGAAAACAAAGGGTTTTTATTTTTCTATGCATGGCCAGCCTTCCGTTAGTAATAAAAGATTGACTGCCATTATGGCTTGGACAGATATATCTAAAAATGAAAAATCAATATCTTTAGATAGAGTAAGAACAATGTATCACTATATGACAGTAAAAAAAGGTGTCGCTTATGGTCATAAAGGCTTAACGCATGCAGATCCTGATAAACTTTATAGCTATGAACAATTAGCTGTGTACCATGGTTTATTGATACCACGTCATCGAATATGGCATCATGCCTTGGATCGAATGCCAGCACATGAGATTACTTACATAGTTTCTTTATTACGTAGAAAAGAGAAACTGAATCAAGAACCTCGGATCAATTTATCAACTATACACGGTGCTAAAGGGGGAGAAGCAGATAATGTAGCATTACTTGCTGATTTACCTAGGAAGGCAGATGAAGCGTATTATAAAGATCCTGACAATGAGAGACGGGTGTTTTATGTAGGTATGACAAGGACCAAAAAGAATTTACACTTAGTAAGATCCGATACGGATAGGGAGTTTAAAGAGATGTTTTATGACTAGATCAAAAAGTGCGAAAGGTGTTATGGGTGAGTTAGCCGTAGCTACTAAGTATATCAGAAAAGGTTATTGGGTTGCAATGGCTATGTGTCCGCAGTGTCCTTTTGATTTAGTGGTTGTAGATAAAAAGGGAAAATGTAGACTTATAGATGCAAAAACTGTGTCAATTCGTAAGACGGGTAGGCAAAAGGGTGTGAAGATTAATAGAATGTTAAATCAAAAACAGAAAGAAATGGAGATAGAAATAGAATATGTCGACCCAAAGACCACTATTTGAACCACCTAAAGAGTGGAATGCACCACAATCCTTTCCTGATTTATCACAGGCAAAGGAGATAGCAATAGATTTAGAGACTTATGATCCTGGAATCAAGGACACCGGACCAGGTTGGGCTACAGGTAATGGACATGTTGTAGGTATAGCAATCGCAGTAGATGGATTCAAAGGTTATTATCCCCTAAGACATGAAGGGGGCGGTAACTTTGATGAAGATATTGTCAGAGAAATATTTAAAAAAGGTTTTGAAAACAATGCAGATAAAATTTTTCACAATGCAAGTTATGACATAGGTTGGTTGAAACGCTGGGGTATCAATGTCAAAGGTAGAATAATTGATACAATGATAGCTGCAGCATTGATTGATGAAAACAGAATGCCAGGTCAGTACAATTTAAATGCAGTAGCAAGAGATTATATACAAGAAAAGAAAGATGAGTCTTTGTTATATGAAGCAGCACAAGCTTGGCAAATTGATGCTAAAGCAGAGATGTATAAATTACCTTATCAATATGTAGGTCCTTACGCAGAGCAGGACGCAGATCTTACACTAAGATTATGGCAAGCACTCAAAGTAGAGATGAATAGACAAGAGTTACACCATATATTTTATTTAGAATCAGAATTATTACCTGTCTTAGTGGAGATGAAATGGAAAGGTGTCAGAATAGATTTAGAGAAAGCTGACACATTAAAGAAACAGATACTAGCCAAAGAAAAAAAATTATTATTGGAAATAAAAAAAGATGTGGGTTTTGAAGTAGAAGTATTTGCTCCTAGCTCGGTGGCTAAAGCATTTGATAAAAAGAAAATACCGTACAATAAAACACCCACGGGATTACCTAGTTTTGATAAAAATTTCTTAGGAACATTACAAGATCCTCTATCTAAAAAGATAGTTGAGTCAAGAGAATTATTTAAAGCTAGGTCTACGTTTATAGATTCTTTACTAAAACATGAGAAAAATGGCCGTATTCATGGCGAAATTAATCAATTAAAATCAGATCAAGGTGGTACAATTACAGGTAGATTAAGTATGTCTAATCCTAATTTACAGCAGATACCAGCTAGAAATCAAAACATTGGTCCTTTAATTCGATCTTTGTTTATACCAGAAGAAGGCTGTAGTTGGGGTAGCTTTGATTACTCACAGCAAGAACCTCGATTGGTTGTACACTTCGCAGCTCTTACTCATGGTGGTCTTGATGGTGCCGATGAGTTTGTAGATTCTTACAGAGAAACGAATGATACAGACTTTCACCAGATAGCTGCAGAGATGGCAGGGATAGATCGTAAAGTTGCTAAGACCATGAACCTCGGACTATTCTATGGTATGGGTCAAAAGAAATTAGGTAGTGAATTAGGAATGGGTGAAGATGATACAAAAGAATTATTTGAGAAGTATCATAGTCGTGTGCCTTTTGTAAAACAATTGATGAGTCTTGCTAGTAAGACAGCAAATGATAATGGCCAGGTCAGAACTATCTTAGGTCGTGTCTGTCATTTTGATTTATGGGAACCTACTAAGTGGGGAGTGCATAAAGCGTTAGCACGTGATGAGGCAATGCGTAAGTATGGATCTAATTTAAAAAGAGCTTTTATATATAAAGCTTTAAATAAACTTATCCAGGGTAGTGCAGCTGATCAAACTAAAAAAGCAATGATAGAAGTATACAAAGCTGGTATTACACCTCACATACAAGTACACGATGAATTAAATTGTTCTTGCAGAGATGAAAAAGATATCAAATTAATAAAAGAGATTATGGAAAACTGTATTGAGTTAGAAGTACCAAGTAAAGTAGATCCAAAGATAGGAACATCATGGGGAACGATAAAAAATTAAAAATTTTAGATGCTGAATGTTACAACTGCAAAGAAATTATTGTTCCTGTGGATCAAAAAAGAAAAGAGGAGGGCAGACAAATTTACTCGTGTCCTAACTGTGGTGAGGAGTTTTTTGTTGAAAATACTATTGTTTTTGAAGCAGAAGAGGACGAAATTGTTACTTATCATTGACATGTCCCATATAATTAGGTAAATTATGGGGATACATTGGTTAAATATATTTATAGTTATTGTGTTTTTAGCAATCTTTTGGAAACAAATATTAATAGCTATAGCTGTGCTAACCTTATTATTTTAGGAGAAAGTAAATGAAAATAGATAAAAGATCAAAAGAAAGTGTTTATATAACAATCAATGGTTGGGTTTATTATATTGATGATTCAACAGGAGAACAAATAATGCAAAAATGGAAGGAATCAAAGTAAATGAACCCCGCAAAATATAAATCAGTTGCCGTGTCGTTAAACATATGGCGATTGTTAAAACTGTTAGGTGCTGATGATTTTAGATCAGTCGGTAAAGTCATTGAATGGCTTTGTATACAGGAATGTAAAAAACGAAACATTGAGGTATGAGTTTTTGTCCACAGTGCATGTGCCCCGAACATCCGAACATGTCGTGCATATGGTGTGGATGCTTACACATAGAAGAAATAAAGGAGAAAAAAGAAATGAAAAAAGACGAAGCAATTAAAATTTTATTAAAATATGTCGAGACCGATCATGCAGACCACACTTTACAAGAGGCTGTACAGGTCTTAAAAGACGAAAAAAAAGAACCAAAAAAGTTTAGAGTAGCTGTTAAACAAACAACGACACTACACTATGAAGTTTTGCACGATAGTCTAGAGGAGGCCATAGACGAAGTGCAGAAAAAAGTAAACGAGAGGGACTGGGGTACTTTACTAACATTTCCTCCTGGGTCTCCTGATTACATCCCTATCCCTCCTTTTACTGAATACGAAATTAAGGATGTGTTTGTCAAAGAACATGTACTTAAACCTAATCCCCACAGCGAAGGGGGTTCATCTGACACCTAGAATGAAACATAGGGGTACCAATGCATTTTATCTTCGCAATCCTTTCGTGCTCGGTATTCCTAATCCTTACCTCTATAAGATAGGAAGTGGTGTGACAGCCCGGAGAGACGGGCACTAAGGAGAAAGTATGGAAAAACAGATTAGTTATGATTTATATACGCCTTTCGGACCACGGATCCTGAAAAGTTCGATACCTCAAAACATTGTTGATGAAGTAAATAAAAAGGCAGATGATATCTTAGATGATGAAAAAAAATCAGAACAATTAGATTACAGTGGCAATTTGGCAGGTAATGTAAAGAAAGAAATCGCTTTGTCGTTGGGTGAAATTAAGTCACTAGAATTAGTGGTTAATAAATTAGTGACGGAGTATATATTAAAGACAGTGGGTAGTCAATTTAACCCTGAAACTACGAACATGACGTATACGTCATGGGTCGTTAGTCAGTACGCTGGTGATTTTAACCCTGTACATATACATGATTCGCAGCTATCGGGTGTGTTTTTTTTAAAAGTTCCGCCAGGATACGAAGAAGAATACAGAAGAGAAGATCATTATCCGAGTGTGGGTTGTTTAGAATTTTTAGGGAGTGTGCCGAATACCTTTAGTAAACATTCGTATATGGCTAAACCCCAGATAGGTGACTTATATTTATTTCCTAGTTGGTTGTCGCACCAGGTCTATCCGTTTCGCAGTGAAGGGGAGCGTAGATCAATGGCATTTAATATTCACTTACGAGCCAAGGCTCCCGGAACAGACGTTGGTAAGGGCATTGATAAGTAATGGCACACACGGGGAGAGCAGGCTTTCACAAAGGCAGACGAAAGCTCGGATCTAAGAAAAGAAAGAGACGCTCTTCTCGATATAAGAATAGGAGAAAAAAGTGAACACAGTAGTATTTATATTATTTGGAGTTGTGATTCTGCAGCTCTGCTTCGTGATCTTTTTGTTATGGGTTATCGGAACACGGCAATATGAAATTAACAAAGATAAATTTAAGGATAGGTTTATAAAATGAGTGAGATAGAAGAACTAAAAAAAGAAATAGAAATTTTACGAGAACAGCTCCGAGATCAGAAAGAGTTGAATGAGTTTCATCGCAAAATTAACGGTGATTTAAATGAAGAGTTAGATAAAGAAAAGAAAAAATATGCGGATTACGTATCACGGAGGTAAGCTCTATATTAGTTTGACGAAGGTAGAAGTCCAAGATGTCAAGGATAATGAAGGGCGTCCTTGTGAAATAGATATTGGTCATGTTCCGATGTTGATTGATGATGTCTTTAAGATTGCTAAAGAATACATAGCTGATATATCAAAAGAGCAATAGTTATTAAGTTATTCGTGCCTATATTAAGGGCATGTTAAAATTACTAAAGAATATATTTAAAACTCCTAGATTACATATGGACGAAGGTGTTAAAGAATTTTGTATGGCTGAGTATGGTAGAGAATGGAAGTACGCTTATAATTGTTATAAGCTAGATGGTCGTTTTCCTCGACTATTTCAATCTAAATAGACGTTTGATCTTCTGGTATTGGGTACGCTGATACGCAAGTCATAGTTGTTGTATACGTAGGATCTCTTTGTTGCATGGTTGTTTCAAAATTGTTTTTGGCTAATGCACAGGATTGCAATGTATCATAAGGCACGGATCCCGCAACCCGGACACAGTCTACTGCAGGTTGTGTAATACAAAAGACACCCACCAAAAAATACTTAATGATCATTAGTTGAGTTTCTTTGTCATGAGGTGTATCAAATAGTCTTTCAGATTACTTCTGGTTAATAGTTCTGTGGTAAAATTAGCGTAAGCGTTCACAATATTTTCTTCTTCTGTTATCTTTTCTAGTTCATATTGATAGTGACATAAGTGAAACAGTTCGTGGACCAGGACGTTGAGTGTTGATTCGTTTTCCATGGCCATGATATTTTCATCTAAGACAATAGTCATTGGTGGTTTAGAATGAAAAGAGCCTTGCTGTTCACTCACTTCGTATGCTAGTTCGTGGCTCACGAGCTTTAAATGGACTTTAAAAGGTCCCATTTCAACATACTCAGGTAACTTAGGTATTTTCACTACTTAAGTTTTTTTGTGATTGCACCGGCTAAGCCAGATAGGGCACTTGATCCCAAACCTGTAGATAGTTCTACACCTTTTCTTTTGTTTAATTGTTTTATAAAGTTTTCAACATTTACTTTAGCTTTTGATAGTTCAAGTTTTTTTTCGCCACCTCTAGGTTTGACTTTTGGTCCTTTACCACCAAGCTTTTTTCTTCTATTTATAAAATCTGACATGATTATTTTCCCTTCGGTTTTTTACCAAGTTTTTTCATATTTATAGCAGTTGCTGCCTGGCGTTTCAATTTCTTTTTACGCTTACCACCAGTCAATTGTTTAGGCATTTGTGCTCGTGAAATTGGCATATAGTTGTATAGAATATATTTTTATTTTCTTTTTACAATTTTTTATTGAATATGAGGTTACCGAGGTTACTTTTACAATAAGTAGTTGATTCTACTGTATAATAGAGGTAACTTATAGGTAACTTATAGGTTACCTGGTAACTTTTACTATACAAGTCTTGCAAAATAAATAGTGATAAATAATAATAATAATGTATATATAAAACAACTATATGATTAATTGATATGGGTAACGTAAGAAAGTTAACAACAAAACAACACAAGTTTGCAATGCTGATAGTCTCAAAAGGCGATCGCATGTCAGCAAAAGACTGTGCAATTGAAGCTGGTTTTTCAGAGAAGTCAGCACAACAGGCCGCAGCTAATCTCACTAATCCTAAAATGTTTCCTTTAGTAGTAGAAGAAATTGAAAGATTACGTAGAGAATGGCAAGAAAAGTATAAAGTAAGTTATTCAAGGCATATCAAAAGATTAGATGATTTGTCCAGAGGTGCGGAAGAAGCAGGTAATTGGGCAGCAGCTGTAGCTGCTGAAAAGTCCAGAGGCCAGGCAGCAGGACTCTATATTGATAGAAAAGAAATACTTACAGGTTCTATAGATCAACTATCTAAGGTTGAAGTAGAAGAAAAACTAAGAGAAATAGAGAAACAGTTCAGTATTAATACTGATGCCATTGAAGTTCATCCTGAAGATTAGTATTGCAATTCATAAATTTATGGGATAAGTTATTCTATATAAGGAGAATATAGAATGGCAAGAACTTATGTAAAGATTGAATTAGATAAAACAGAATTTGATATTATGTGCAATTGTTTGGACATAACTTTGTTTGGTCGTAACGATCTGAAAAACCCGTTGGTCAAAATTCTTTGGCCTAAATTTAAATACAAGTTAACAGAACAACATAAGAAAGGAGGTTTAAAAAAAATAGATCATGAGCAAAATTATCGTAGGCTTACAGCAGATAGATGAAGGTGCAATTAATCCTGGAACTGGTTTGCATGAACAACCAATATGGAAAATTGAAATGCAAGATGACGAGGAAAGATTGTTAGGTAAACATAAAATGGAAGAGTATATTTCAAAATCTTATGGCAAAGCTATTCATAGATTTAAAAGATGGAAAGTTATGACAAAGACAAGTGAGACTCAAGTTTATGTTGTAGTCTTTTCAGACAGAACACATGAAATGCTTTCTCCAAATCAAATGATGGATAAGATATATGAAGGTCATCAAGTTAGAAAAGACCCTAAGTTAGATTATATCGAATCTGAGTTAGCAGCTAAAGGTGGACATAGTCCAATTTTTATACCAGATGAAACTTAAACACTTAGATTTGTTTTCAGGTATAGGTGGATTTAGTCTAGGATTAGAAGCTACAGGACATTTTGATACCATAGCATTTTGTGATTACGAACCTTATTGTCAAAAAGTTTTACGCAAACATTGGCCGTGGGTTACAATTTATGACGATGTAAAGGAGTTAAACAGTGAAAGATTATCATCAAACGGACATACTAAAATCGACATCATTACAGGAGGATATCCCTGTCAACCATTCAGCATCGCTGGACGTCAAAAAGGTGAGCAAGATCCGAGACACGTCTGGCCAGAAATGTTTAGACTTGTCAAAGAACTCAGGCCGACTTGGGTTATTGGAGAGAACGTTAGTGGACACATTAAACTCGGTCTCGACACCGTACTTGAGAACTTGGAGAGTGAAGGTTACTTCGCAAGAGCGTTTAGTATTTCAGCTTCGAGCGTCGGTGCAGTCCACCAAAGAGAAAGAGTCTGGATTGTGGGCTACTCCGAACACAATGGATCATCTACCACAGAGAAGTCCCGAGTCAGTGAAAAAACAGATGACAACAGCAAGGAAGGGCAGAACAAGACCATCCAATTTGAGAGAACAGGTGGATCCCACAATAGTGAAGATGTGGAGAACACCCGATGCTCACAGTGGCCGTGGTCCTTCTTCGGAAACCAGGATGAAGATGAAACTAGAGAAGGGGATGCCTATCAGTTTGAACGATCAGGTAGCACATCCAAGATTGATGTGGCCGACACCGAGGGCGTCAGCAGCTATGGCAGAGAAGACAGAGAACATACAGAACAGAGGGACGCAGAGAGGCAAGTTGGAGGAGAAAGTGGCAATGATGCCCACACCGACATCGAGGGATTGGAAGGACGCTGGTCCCAATGTGAATTACGAGAAAGCCAAGAAGAAGGGCAGATTGGCTGGTCACAGTGGTGGCAGTCTGAACCCAACGTGGGTAGAGTGGCTCATGGGGTACCCAAAAGGGTGGACAGACTTAAATCACTAGGCAATAGTTTAGTTCCAATGATACCGTATTATATTGGAATGAGTATTAAGAAAGGAGATATGTTATGAACAAAATAGCATTGAACATAGTACGTCAACAGAGAGCATTGAAAGCAATGAGAGAGGCACAGTCACCTGTGTTTAAGCATTTTTGGTTTAATGTTTTTGGCAAGGTATGGTCAAATAGCCTCACACATAATGAGGATGGTGTGCCATATGACAACAAAACCAGAAACTAGATTTTGGAAAAAACTGAAAGAATTGACTCCGAACGTACATTGGACAAGGATTGAATCCTTTAGTTCACCTGGGATACCTGATTTGCACGGTGTTTATCGTGGCGAAGACGGGTATCCTGTTAGTGTTTTTGTTGAATTGAAATGTACTAAGCTGAAAAAAGTGGCATTGACGCCTAAGCAAATTTCGTGGAATTACAGCTATTATGAAGCTGGAGGGTTAAATTTTATTATGGTCGAGACCCTCCCTAATAGAGCCTTGTATATATATTCGGGAGGCATGGCCCGTGAACTCTCCATTGCGGGCATAGAAACGGAGCCATTGGCCATTATCCCCTATCCGTGGTCCGGGCAGGAGCTGCTGCTGACGATGGAACGCTTTCTCCATTACCGTGAATCTTGCGACTCGGCTACCTAATCTATGCCATGAGCTGCATCCTGGTAACCAGATGGGTTGACAGCTGCACAAAGATCCTATAATATTGGGACATGATTAGTTTATTTCTCCATTGGCTACTGGGCACGAGCTTCATCGCCATAGTTCTATTGTTGCGGTTTCCCCGACTCAGGAGACCAGTAGCGTGGATCGTGGTTCTGACAATTCTCCATTACGCTTAAATCAACTTTTGCCTACCAACATAGGCCAGGTCAGCTGCTGTCCCAGGCAGGAGAATCCTGTGACGATTCTCCATTGCAGGTGTGCCACGAATCTTTGCCCTCTCTACTATAACAAAATCCGGCTCAGCTCAGGAGTTGCTGTGAAATCTCCATCAGGCGTGACTCACGACCCGTTGCCCTTAGGTATATATAAAAAG
>Ga0070749_10000907_pt1 | contig 20064 bp, 20 predicted proteins | sample VirMetDEL_Nov_18_FD_75180 | JGI IMG/M metagenome (GOLD analysis project Ga0070749, IMG submission 75180) | Aqueous microbial communities from the Delaware River and Bay under freshwater to marine salinity gradient to study organic matter... | ecosystem: Environmental > Aquatic > Marine >...
TCTCACCGCCGCTCCCGCCGAGATTAGCAGTCTTTAGATAAGATGATGTTTGCATGTTGCCTTCCATGAGCAGCTGCTCTCCGTGTAGGTATCTTAGATTTGTAAGCGGATTCCAGCCGCCAATGTTCAAATAAGCTCGCAGGTAAAAGCAGTATGCCCGATTATCTTATAGAATAGCCGGTATAACGTACCAGTGTATCGGCCTTAGGGCAAAAACCGCAATACTTTAGTAAACCTCTCGCTCTGCCGCACCTCGTGCCCAACGTCGGTATTGCTCAATTTCATTTGCAGCTCGGTTATATTCTGCCTTGAGCTGGGCCATCAAATTAGGGTCTGATTGCACTCCAGGTTCACGCATACGCTTCTGCAAATCAACTAGCTGGTTTCCTGCTTGCTGGACTTTCACTCGAACAAACTTACTAAAATCTTTCTTATTGTATGTGTCGCCCGCTTCCATGCGATCATACATGCTTACTAAATTTCGAGTGTTGTCTACGTTTACCTGACGCTCCGCCAATTCAGCTTCCTGTGCGGCTGTAATGTTGTCGCCGTACTGCTTTCGCTGCTGCTCCAAACCCGCAGCCATTCGATTAGCAGATGCCTCAGCATTATCTCGGAAGTAGTCTCCGCCGCCGGTAACCCAGTGTTGGTCAAACAGCTTCCAATTCTCTGTATCGTCTACTGTGTTAGCCGCAAGCTGCTGGGCGTCGTTAATTTGTGCTTGCAGTTCGTCATACTGTGCTTGGAGCTGTGCCGCCTGCTCTGGAGAACCTGAACGTAAAGAATCTTGAATTTGCTGTTGAACCTGCTGCGACTGCTGTCCTAGTTGCTCTTGCTTTGCAGCCTGCATGTCACGCATATCTTGCATATTCTGCTCACGCTGTTTTCCTTCAGCGTCGGTGAGGTAGTTATAGGCACCTACACCCATATCCTTTATTCCGCCGCCTGTCTCCATAACAAGTTCAGTTGCCGCTTGTGCGTGAGACACGGGGCTGATTAGAGAACCGACATCTAGAAGCTTTTCGCCCGCTGCACCTGCAAGAGACTGCCCAGGATCTCGATGCCACTTAGTAAACACATCTCGAACATTTTGCGTGTGCTCGTCTGCCTGCTCCGACCAAGCATTTCTTAGCGTGTCGCCTTGCTGTACTTTGTCGTAAATGTTGTAACCTACCCCAACACCTTCTAACGCTACACCTGCTGGGCCTAAAACCTTACCAGTTGCACCTAATGTTTTAGCTACACCTGGAATAAACTTAGCTGCATCGTCTGCTACGTTAATAGTCTTGTTAAAAGTATTTGCGACATTAGCAAGGTTTTTGACTTGATTAGCCTTAGTCGCAGTACGCATACCTTGGTACGTGTTATAAGCCGTTCTTTCCAACACCGTCGAACTCGGATCAAGAAGTTCACCTACAATGTCCTCATCTTGGTCTTCCGGCATAATCGACGGGTTTATACTTTGCGGCGGAACAGGATCAGGTGCTTGTTGCGTTGGTGATTGCTGAGGTACGGGAAGCTGCTGAGGTACGGGAGGCTGCTGAGGTACGGGAGGCTGCTGAGGTACGGGAGGCTGCTGCATTGGAGGCTGTTGAATATTTACAGCCGGAGGTGTTGGCGTGATCTTTGGAGTTGAAGGTGCGGCAGGTGGTTTAGGAATATTTGGAATTTTTGACTTGCCTGGAGTCATTTCCGCCAAAGACTGGGTATCTGTCTTACCAGAAGAGCTCAACAGGGACTTGTACGCAGCTTGCTGGCTATCGCTACTACCTAGCTTAAAACGACCGCCAAAAAATGTGTTTTCAGGTTCTTTTTTAGCCGTGTCTTCAGGCTGATCTATTTTTGGCAAAGCATAGGGTTGTTTAGGCTGAATAACCGCACGCGTCGGGTCCTGACCAAAATCAGTACCGACCGCCAGACTAGGCACAAAACTTGTTCCGCGTTCTTTGCTCGTAGCACCGCGAGCAGTAGATTCCAGCAGGCTTTTCTTTAAGCCTGACCCGTACATCTGAGTCATCCAATCAGGGTCATGCTGTAATTGATACATTCCTCGAACCATATGCGGTTCAAAAGGAGGAGGGTCTTTATGCGTTTGCAATTCGCGAATACCGAACTCTTCAAAGTCTTTCAACATTGAAGGCCGGATCTTTGTACCTATCGTGTAATGCAAAACCGGACGTTCTAAATACTGGCCTACAGCTTTTTTAGGTGGCAGCCTCTCGTGGTCTAGTCGCGGCTTATATGTATGCTCCAAAGTGCTGTAAGGAATAATATCGTCAGGAGCATGCTCATCTGTCTCGTCCGTCATCTTTACATGATTAATCAAACCGCGAGACAGCAGCTCGATATTTCTGCGATGGCCTTGCATACCGCTGCTAGCCATTGCTTTTTTAAATTCGTTAACAAAATAACGCCTACCCTCACCTACGCCTTTGTATTTAACAATTAAAGAAGGGTTGGGGATACCGTTGCTGATAAGGTCACCGGCTTCTACCTCATCGCCTTTTTTTACTTTGACATCGAATCCCGGACCTACGAAATGCTTTTGGTCGTTAATAGTTACATACTTACCGCCAGCAGGAGCGTCCTCAATCCGTTGCACACGACCATCTAGCTCGGAGTGTGCTGCACCGCCCTGCATCTTTTTAGGGACTTGAATTAGCTGGTTTATGTATTGGAAACCGCCAACAGCTTTTTCTTGCCCTGCAACACCACCTGAGTGTTTTGCAGATAACTGTCCCTGGCTAATTGGTTCACTCAATGCCTGTGCTGCCTGTAAACCAACTTGTTCGCCTCGCCCAGGAAGCGAACCTTTTTCTCGGATACCTACGTCCCTAGCGTAAACTCCTCCTTCCGGAGATCCGCCCACTAAAGGCGAACGGACTAAAATTCTGTTTTTACCGAGTCTCTTTAAATGCTTAAGAATTTTTGGGGTCAGTGGGGTATTACGCTTGTAAGGCCCGGCGTCCCTAGCAAGTAAAGCACCTTCATTATCGGGATCGTCAGTATCAGCAACTAAACCGCGGTCAGGGTTGTCGTCACCTTCTTCGTCCATAACTACCAGCCGGTGCCCAGCCTGGTTTAGCTGTTTAGAAAGAAAACCGGCTTCTTGCGTTGCAAACTTAGTAGCAATGATTCCCCGGCGAGCACCGTAAGTGCCTGCCCAGTATTCCTCAGGCGACAACCCCTCACTGTAACTGCGAAGAACCGGAACAGGTATTACCTCGTCACGGTGGTCGGCATACAGCATGTCTCCGCCTAGCAAGCTAGCCAGATTCATGGGTTTACCGCGACTACCTGACAACACCTGTAAAGCAAGTGGGTTATTGTTTTTAATTGCTTCTTCTAGGATCGCTTTTTGTTGCGGCTCCATCTCACGTCCAACGATACGGACAATCTTATCCGCACGTTGCTTGTCCGTAAGATTGTCGTCCTCTAAGACACGAGCAAGCTGAACATCAATTTTTTTACGAGTCTCGTTCGCGGCGTTAGACCTGCGAAGGTGTCTAGCACCAAAAGACATTCCGCCCTGGTCTTGGGCTGATCGCTGTCCCAGCTGATTCAGCTTAAAAGAGATTTCGCGATATTTTTCAGGATGTTCACGTGCCACCTGCTGCAACAACGCACTTAATCCCTTCTTGTCGAGCACGCGATTGTAGTCACGCATATCGGCAGGAAGGGATTCGTTTACGAGCAATTGTCCTACGGTGGTACTTAGCATCCGTGCAAAGCTCCTACTCGTCGCTATCGTCGTCAGCGTCTAGATCGACACCAAAAGCTTTTGCGATGTCGTTTTCTGTAATGCTATCTGCCTCTACTAAAAGGCTTTCTTCTTCCGCAACTGAGCCCAAAATATCTTCAGCTTCTTCGATAACAGGATCAGGCTCTGCTTTTTTCTTGCGAGGCTTACTGGCTTTTCGAGGCTTTTTAGGTTTTTCTTTCACCGCTTCCGGCTCTTGTACGGGCTCAGGCTCCGGTAGTTTAATCGATTGAAAACTAATAGAGTCTGCTTGCTCCCTAGTAAGCTTGCCTTGGCCAACGGCCATTTCGGTAGCAGATCGAACTTTTTTAAGTTCTGTTTCTACTACTTCAATAACAATGTCAGTTGCTCCTTGATTAAAAGCTGCCGACACCTTTCTAATAATTTGCGGAGAAGCCTCTAGAGTTACTAGCTTTTTTGCTTTCTTTACCGGCTGTGCTGCAATTTCCGGCTTAGGTGCTGCATAGTATTTATCTGAAGACGCGACAACGTCACTAGATTTTTGACGGTAAGAGACCGGCTTAGTCTTCCGACTACGACCTTCCTTCTCGACTCCTCTAATATTTAAAGGCTTTCGTGAAGCGTAATAGGCACTGTCAGCAGATCGGTTAGGTGTTGCCATTAGTTTTCCTTCATTTTTTCAACAACAACGGTGTCATTTATTCCAAGCTTTTCTAGGTTTTCTTGGAAATTTTCGTCTTTACAGTGAGAAACGATAACGGCACCGCCCCCAAACTCGGCTGCCAAGCTGACAGGAGTTCCGTTCGGCATGCGAACGACAAGCTGGCTAGCTTCAATTTTTAGGGGCGGTCTGCCGATTCCGTCTAGAATTTCAACAACAAAAGGCATGTTAACGACGCGATGCTAAAAGAGCTGTAGCCAAATCAGACATACTTCTCGCAGCTTGCTGAGCGTTTACAAACTCATGCGACACTGGTGGTGCAAAAGCTACGCCCTGCTCCCACTCATCTTGAGCGGCTTTCATTGGCTGGATAGGTGCAATTTGCCCAAGGGCTCCACCTCCTTGGCCACTGTCCGCAGCAGCAGGAGCACCCGTGCCGCCTTCAGCCATTTGGCCTAAATCGTCAGGAGTTGCCACCATTTCCGCCGCCGGAATCTGCACGCCCATCGCGTCAGACATGCGGGCCAGTAGCTTCTTGATCTGCATGAGTTCGACATTAACGTCAATCTTGGGCTTGATAGCAGGACCAGTTCCGCCACCAGCTGCACCTCCGCCCTGTGCCGCAAGTGCAGTCTGCACCGCTTGGTCAATCATTGGCTGCAAAGCTGCCATCGGATCTCCACCGCCTGCCATAGCGGGGTCCATTGGCGGAGCACCGCCTGCCATAGCAGGGTCCATTGGCGGAGCACCTCCAGCAGCTGCAGGGTCGCCACCCATTGCAGGGTCTCCGGCAGCAACAAAAGCTACCTTTTTTAAGTGTGCTCTTGCCATCTTGAGCAATTCTGGGTTAATTGCCATTGTAATACCTCCGTGTTACTGCTAATTGGGCAGTTATGATTCTAAAACTTCTACTCGATCGTTGATAGAGATATCACCGTTCGCGTACGCTTTGCGGACATCAGCAACTGTTCTAAAAATTTTCTTTGGCCGGTCACTTTTAGACTTAGTAGCATGGTAAAGGCCACCAACATATTCATTTGCTGGGGCATGCATGACAGACTTAAAGTCTGACAAACTAAATAAGTTTTTGCTAGGCAGAAGCCTTTCAATTGCTTCTTTGCGGGCTTCTTCCGTACTTGGAACGTGATAATTCATCGCGTCACCGTCGAAGTCTGCACCGAAACCTTTAACAATTAACGGGCTGACTTGCAAAGTCTCCCCTTTCGTGAGTCTAGGTTTCATGGCCATGATACCAAATTTGTGCAAAACAGGTGCCCGGCTGATATAGACTGGACGTTCGTCCATTTCTTCAATCAGTATTTTACGTGCGAGGTCTGTTTTGTCTTTGATCTGTTGTCGAGCCTGGCGTATAGACATACCCTGACGAACAAGACGACGAGTAACAAACTTGTCATAAGCTTTAAATGCCTTTTCCTCAGGCAAACCAACACTGTCCATGTCTAGGTCAGGGTTCGGAGAAATCACTGCACGGCCAACGTTGTCTACGGTAGTAGAAATTAATTTGCGTTGCAGGGTTCCAAACTTAGGGCTACTTCCAAATACGGATTTAAGAATACCTTTAACGTTTTTGTCTGCAGTTTTTTTATTGATAGGGTCGCCAAGACCTGTAACTGCTTTAAACGCGTTGTAAGTGGCTAACCTCTCAGAGCCAGAGGCTTCCTGCCCTAGTGCTTTTTGTATGTCAGATAAATTACGGTTAGCTTCAAATAACTCTTTGTAGAGGTAATTAGCGTCGTCGATGAGCGGCATGTCGTTACTCATCATGCTGACAGGTCGAAACATTGGCGGAAGAACAGGTACCTTACTAAGCACGTAATCCGCAGGCTTTAAACCAAGCTTCTTTGCTGACTTTAAGTATCCAAGCTTCTTAACCGCAGCATCCCTCTCAGAAGCCCTGCCAGCTGCAATAATGTTCCTAGTCTTTTCTAGTTCAGAATCTATGTTTATCTCAGACAAAGCACGCCGAAGAGCAGCCGGTCCACTTCCGTGTTTACCTAGCTTATGCTCTCCAGAGATTACGCCTTGGAACTGCTTTTGCGTCAATCCAAGCATGCGTCGAATAGGTTCTTCCATGACAGGGTTAGGCATGGGCTCGGTCAGTTTAATGTGTGACCACCTGGTGCCGCCATGACCGCCGGTCTTTGCTTTATCAAACAAACCACCAGAGATTTCTTTTAATCCTTTGCCCCAATCAACGCCTTCCGCGGAAGTCAATTCGCGATCTCCAGCAAGCTCATCAATGTCCTTGTCTGTTAAGGCCATTATGTTTGTCTGGGCACCTTGTTTTTGGACATTAACGCCCGCAGCCCGCAACTGGTTCACAAACTTTTGGTATACGAATGGAACTTTGGTTGCAGTCGGGTTGTACCCTGCCATGAATTGCATCCAGTAGTCGTCATTCTTTTGACCACGGACAGAGCTGACGTCCTGAAGAGTGGCAGTAGCTCCGTGCGAAAGCAAAGCGTTGGTATCCAGCATGCCAATACGCTTAGAACCTTCTGCACCGCCTTTAGCTGGCGTATCCTCCATCGTGTACGCCCCGCCGCCACGGCTTTGACCTTTACCTTCTGCGGTGTGATGCAGCTTCATAAAGAAGCGGCTACCAGTGGCGATATCCTTGATTTTCTGGTCTTTCGACGGGTCAAGGATCGACTCAAGGTCAGATAAACCTTCTTTGCCTAGCTCCTGCATGACCCATTCAGCCATGTCTTTGCTATCGTCAAAGTCTTGAACTTTAATCGGTTTACCGCGTTTAGCTGCAATCTTACCTAATAGAAGCTCAGCCATCTGAGCCGGATTTGTACGCGTGATTACTCCAAGCGGATTGAGTAGCACTTCGAAGGGCTTACCATCAGCGTCATGCGGCATTTCACTGTCGGGCACAACGTCAGCAATGATTCCCTTGTCTCCGTAACGGCCTGATAGCTTGTCTCCTGTTTGCATTGCGGAGGATGCTTTAACAACGACAGTCGGCCCTTTTTTGCCCATAACCACATCGGTAACGGTGCCAGGGTCGTGATGATTCCAAGTGACTGTTGCATCAGAAAAACCTGCTTGACCCTTTTTATGCACCTTATTGTGGGACGTTTCTTTATTAGACATCCCAAGGATTAGAGGGTCCCCGTAGCGTACTTCGGTTCCTGGCTTAACAACTCCATTGTTGTCCATGTTAGCTAAAGTGGCTTTACTAAATTTGCCAGGAAATAGGGATACGAAAGTTTTTTTACCTAGCTTTGTTTTGTCGTCTACCTCCAAGTCGTGTTGGTACATATGCTCAGAAGACATTTTTCGAGCAAAGCTGTCTGAAATAACTACAGCATCTTCAAAGTTCTTGCCTTGCCATGCCACGTAAGCTGTTCTTGCATTCCTGCCTAAGGCAGTCGCTCCTCCCTTGTCAGTAAAGTTAGAGTAAGCCAGCAAAGAATCAGGCTTGAATGTGTCTCCGGGTTTTACGTTCGCTGTCTGGTGAACGAAGGTTTTGCGGTTAAACGGAAAATTGTTATACAGCTCGTGAGACTCTTCCGTACCGTCATTATATCTAACTTTGATAGCGTCGTCAGTAACATCTGTTACTACTCCGCCTTGCGGTGCTCGCAAAGCACCCATTGTTTTGGAATAGAGTTCTTCGTAGCTTTGATTGCCGTCTGTGCCAGGTACGGCTGACTGCACTAAAGGAGATTCAGCGTCAACTATAGGCAAAGCCTGCGTTGTCATGCGGGATGCCATGACTAGACGTTGGCCTTTAACCTGACTCTTCATAGGAATTACATTTGAGAGCGGGTTAAAAGCCTCTTCCATAGACGGAAGCTCTAAATCAATCTGATCTTTAGGTACATACACCATCTTGCCGCCACGCATAGCCGCAACACGTTTTCCCTGTTTTTTAGAAAAGCCAGGAAAACCAATAGTCATGTCTGCGAGCTGCAATGGAGTCTTGTAAACAAGATCTCCAGTCCGTACGTCACGGAATTGTGAGTACAGGTTTCCGTCTTTGCCTTTACGAGCTCCCCGTGCCATATAGGTATCGACACCTACTTTGCCAGACTCCGGTGTTCGGATAGGGTCAACAAACCCGAACATGCTGGGTTGTACACTTCTGGCTTCTTTAGGGATAGCGTCAGTGGAAGGAATACCGCCTTCGCCTAACCGGCTAACCGCAGTTGATTTATCGTATAGCTCTGCCGGGTTGATTTCTTCAATTGACTGCCCTAAGCCCGATGTCATTAAGGCAGCCATGAGCTGGTTGCCAAGAGCAGACGAAGGCATACTCTGTAAATTACCTTTTCCAGAAGCCTTCCATAAAAGCTGGCGACGTAGTCCTCCTTTATCCCTGCGAATCCTTTCTGAGAATAAATCTTCAGGTCCGACAAAAGACTGATAAGTCAAAGAATCCCGGTCATCTGGTTCAGCTTCGCCTTTGGAAACACCTATCAGCTTTTTAGTGATGTCCATAATCGCATCAGGTGTAAGTGACCTGTGCGGAGAACCTAACGTACGGGAAGTTACGTTAGGGTCCATTTCCATGCCAGCAAATTTATTTACAAGTGCTTGACGCTGTTCTTCAGACGACCCTTCTAATTCTTTCTTTGATAAGAATTTCTGCTTCAGCTTTGTATACTCTGCCGCATCGTCTGCGTTGTAGTTTGAAGCGTATAGGTCCTTTCCCCAAGCATTTTTAATTTGCTCAGAGGACACGCCCATAGCTTTCAACAATGGCATTAAGCCTACAGTGCCTTGACCTAAGCGTATCTTGAATACGCCTTTTTCTGGATCAAGGAAGTAGCGGTGAGACACACCTTTACCGGGCAAGATGTTCGCATGAGACTCGATTTCACCGTTGTCTCGAATGCGAGTGTAAACGCCAGGAAGAAGTCGCTGTTGGTTTTTCAGCGTGTATTCCGTGCCTTTGTTGATGAACGTTCCTCGCTCTGTCATGTGCGGGACAGTCATCAAAACAGAGCTTTTACTGTCGATAACGTTGCCTGTGGAGTTATCGACAAGCTCCCACTGACCACGCAATCTTCTTCCACGACTTTGACCGCTTAAAATCGCAGCTTTCTGGTCTGCTTTACTGACATAATCAGGGTCAGAGTAGTCTACGCCAGTTAGCCGAAGCGTGTGGCGGTCATTAGAAATAGGCTCGATACCTCTCGCAGCTTCTAACACCGAGTCATAGATCCGGCTACGAGTTTTGGCAACATCGCCAAACTCGCGAAGGTCTAGCTCTTCTTGGCTTTGCTGAGGAACTAGCGAATTCGAGACCTGCGGTGCTAGTAAAGGTGCAGGCTCAAGCAAATTTGGCGTGAGCGGCTGCATTTTTTACTCTTCGCTGTCTTCGGGAATATCTACCTGTGCTGGTGTCGCGTAAAGCTCGAAGGGCTGCTGCTTAGCCCGCCGCCTTGCACGCTCTCTTAATGCTTTCTCTAATACAGCCTTTCGGCTAGAGCTTTGCATCTTATCGTTAACAAACGAATAGGCGGCTAGGGGTGCAGCGATTCCATAAGTAAGGGCCAAACCTTTCCCCAGGTTACCTGCTCGCTCAAAGGAATCCCAAATACCGGCGGCACTTTTAGAAAAACAACCTTCTAAGAGTTCGTCTGTAGTCTGGTTTTCATCTTCAGCTGTCTTATACGCAGCTATTAGGGCTTTACGGTACCTATCCTTTTCTGCTTTTAACTCGTCTTCGGTTTTGCCTTTTCTTTGCCTGTCTAAAAGCTTATCAACCCCTTTCCAACCCCCGTAAAAAGCGGCAGGTCCTCCTAGCATAACGGCAGGCATAGTCCAGGGATTATCAAAAGCGTCTACTGCTTCTTTTTCTTTCTTTTTAGACCCGTACGGCACTTCAAAGTCAGCTGTCGAAGGAGGAGCATATTGCTGTGTTGGCTTTAAGACGTTACTAAGCCCCGTCAAGCCCCGAACAGCCATGCCGCCGCCAAGAGCAGTAAGCAGAACCTTACCGATTAGGTTTTTCGAATCTTGATTTATCTTGTCCTGCTTCATCCTATCAAGCAGAGATTGGGCGGTTTTGTCGTCCATTGCTACGTCCCTGTAGGTGCGTGATAAGGGGTAGGTTTACCGTCTTCAAGGAAATACTCTACCCACTCAATGTAAATGTAGTGGTATTTGTCGTCGGCTTCTCTCCACCTATCTACAAAGATTAAGTGGTACCAGCCGTTGGATATGCCGTCCATTACCTTTAGATAAGCTGAATTTTGCTCGTCGTCGCCCGTGTAATACGTGCCGTTTTTTGGGTCAGCAACTCGTACTATACGTTCTTCATACTCTTCCTCCCGTAAAACGGGAGCCATGTTACCTCTAAACGGTAACCCGTCGACGTCAGCTCTGTTCCAAAAAAGCGTCCCTCGACCATTACCGTCTTTTCTGTTGGTGAATTTCACCAAACTGTTAGACATGCCTTTTCCTTACAGAAAAACTTGGCTTGTCCGCTTTTGACCTGCATTACGCTTACGCAAAGCATTTTCACGCTCTAGCTTATCCGACATTCTCTTGTACTGAGAAATGAGCTCTTGACGTTTGACTGACTCGATATCTTCGTCGTCAATGTCGGTTGCTTTGTTTTTAAAGTATGCAGCTAGTCCGCCAATAGCCGGAGGAGCAGCCAACGCTAACGCTGCCGCCGGGTAACCGACAGACTTAAAAGCATCGACCAGACCGTTGCCTGATTGCTTTTCCAACAGATCAAAAGCAGTTTTCGCCAAACCTTGCGTTTCTTCAGGCGATAGGCCTAAAGAAGCACATTTTGATAGAAACCCAATTTTAAACGCTTCTTCTGGAGTCATCCCTGTTCTCCTAAAACTCCGCACTCTTGCCAGTCGTTAAACAAGAGGGCATCACCATGGTAATCGGTCGCTCCTGAGCTTTATGCTTGCGAACTTCCGGGTCTTGCGGCATTCCCTGCTCTTTTGCTTTTTTCACGAGATCAATGGCATTTTCGATAAAACGCATATGCCTCTCAACCTCGTCAGCATGCATCATACCCTCATTGTCCTTCTTTTTGCCATTGGAAATCATATCGTTAATGGCTTGAAGTCGCTGGAGAAACTCTCGCACGGATACGATACCGTAACCGTTATCGCGAGAATCTTCCCAATGAAGTTGTCCACGATCAGCCCACCAGCGGACAGCGTTCGGGTTTTCTCGCGGCCCAAAGTAGACAACACCGTGGTCATTTCCGATAAGTACCGTCACGAAATTCTCCTAAAAAAGTAGATTTTAGAAAATGACAACTGCGTCAGATTTCATGGCGTCTTGCGGACCAACTTCTTCGTCAATCGTATTCCAGCCGAACCGGTTAAAGATATTGACCAAAGAATCGATCATGCCGTCAGCAACTTTAAGGACGAGAGTTTTAACTGCATTATCCAGAATCGGCTCAACGATGTTTGGAATTGCTGCAATGTCCAATGGTGCAATCACGTTATCAAACAAGAAAGAAATGGCTTCCAGCACCGCGGCTTTCTTTTCAGCTCCGGTATAGCCGCTAAAACCTTCTACGAGTTTTACGAAAGTTCCAACTGCATTATTCAAAAGCGAAAAAACTTCTGGAAAAGTTACTTTACCGTCCGATACTTTCGATTTGTAATCTTCGACAATGAAGTCTACTGTGTTTTTAATGTCGTCATATAAACTGTTTGCCATAGTTTTTCTCCTAGTTGAACAGACGTGGAACTAAACTGTTTACGACGCCCAAGACAGCTCCCGTCTGTTTAAGTTTGTCTTGCGTGCCCTGGGGCATGCCTGTAAGTATACCTAAACCTTTACCTACAGCCCAGCCAGTAGCATAGCCTTTTATTCCGCCTCCCGCTGCACCCATCGCCATACCAAACAAACCTGTTTGATGGGGTGTAACCACTCCTGGCCTTGATCTAGGGTCAGGCATTTGATTGGCACCGTACATTGCACCCATGGTCATTGCAGTTGTCTGCGGCCCTGCGTAGGTATCCCACAACACTTGACCTAACCTGTTGGTATTCACATTTGGCATTTCACCGTAAGAGGGTCCGCCAATAGTCGCAAAGTCTGAAGCATGTTTCTCGCTAAGTTTAGAAACATAGGAATCTATAGCTTCTACGTATTTTGAAGCAGGTGCTCGAAGCTTTAGATCGTCCGTGTCAAACCTGTCAGTGCGTGGTTGGTTCCAAAGAGTGTTGTCATTAAAAGACCGGTTGTCCATTAAGTTTACGAAGCCGGGCGTAGCACCTACCGCACCGCCCGCTAAAGCACCTAAAGCAGCACCCCAGTTTTTGAGTCTGCCTTTTTTACCTTTCACTTTTTCTGGAGTCATCTTGTCTAGCAAGGCTCCACCGCCATAACCGAGACCGGCACCCAATAGCCCTGAAGCTATAGTGGAAGCGATAGGCCTACCGCCAAAACCGGGAATTTTGTCTGAAGGGAAAAATTGAAGAATTTCTCCAAGCCGACGAACAGTAGGTGAGTACGCTACTTTAACCCACCAATCTTCTGCTAAATCGTCAACAGTCAGCGGATCTGATTGCAATACCGTTTGACCCACCTTTTCGTTTAGCACAGAAAAACAGGTATCTAAGTCTTCTGGATGCTTTTCGTCGTTAAGAAAAAATGCAACTTTTTCCTTAACAGGATGCCAGTAAATACCTACGCTTGATTTTGTGTATGCATTCGAGACCGCACGCCGAAGCATGTCGGCGGCATCTGCTGATTTTTCGACTAAGTAGTCGATCGTGCCAGGAAAATCGTAGTGAAGACCGACTTCCAGTGTTTCGTATGGCGTCAAGACAATATCGTCAACATTGTCCACGGCTTAACTCCTAGGAGACAGGCATAAACCACTAGCTTAACGTCTAGCAGGGGTTTTATGCCAGCTTAACACCTAAATCCCGCCAATAGCTAAAAAAAACAGGCAGGTGCCCGTGAGCACACTGCCTGTTTCTGCAAAAAGGAGTTTAAAAATGAACAAACACGTTTCACCACGTTTTTGTTATGCGTACTATATTTGACAAGCACCGCCAACACAAGCTACTTGTTGGTGTAAATCCGTCATATCTGAAGTTTCGTAACGGACGAGTTTTGCCCAGTTGATTTCTGGAAATGACTCCAATCTTTTGTTGTAGTCTTCTTCGCTAATTGCCTCGTACGGTGCTAGGTGATAAACACCGCCGTCATAAGGCAAGAAACTAAGACCGCCAACAATATCCCAGTTGTCATACACCCACTTACCTACATCTAGCCACTCTTCAGGGCGAACGTAGATAGTTACGCTAGGATTGTGCTCCGTCCAGTGAACTTTAAAAGTTTTCCACTGTTCAAGCTGACTCATAGCAGTCTGGCTTTCCAGCAGAACGCCATTGTCCGGTGACTGCATTGGAAACTCTAGAACAAGCCCGCTTCCGTCATAGTCAGTATGACAAGGGACACCTTCATCCCGGAGCATCTGTGCAACAGGGTTTGTGTTATTAGCACGAACTCGTCGAACATAATATTTGCCATGGTGGCCTTTAAAACCTGCTGCGGTCCCGAAGAACACGCTGCTATCACCAGAAGGCTTAATGCAAGTAACCGCAGCAGACTCTTCAATACCTAGAAGCTCTGCCCACTCTTGGTTAGTTGTCCGGACAAGGTTCCTAAGCGATTCAAGGTTTACCGCGGCTGTTTCGTTATCTTGAAACAACGGGTGATCTAAAAACCCTAGGAGGTCTACGCCAAGGAGACGTTCTTCTTCACTGTTATTTTTCCAGTCTTCACCGATGTAGTTGAAGTCAGTCATCGTAGACTGCAACGTTCCCCAGATTGTGGCCAGGACAACCTTGTCCGCAATCTCGGTCAGCGTGTCTTCTGGACGAATGACAGCAATAGACAAGTTACAGAACTGCTTATGACGAAGAATGATTTCGCCGCACGGGTTTGTTCCAAAAAGCTGACCGCGAGTTTTACGCCTCTTAGGAAACTGCCCTTTCAAAGCACCGCGATTAAAGATACCTCGTTCTCCTGATCCGCTTTTAGCTAAAGCCAACCACTCTTCCATCCACACAAGCGGGTCAGGCTTCTCATTATAGACTGCAGAGTTGTTGGCCTGATTTCGCTGATCGTCATGCGTCCAGAATTCGCCTTGCTTGCAATCACGCATCTGGTGGTCGTGCAAGTCTGAAAGAGAAATACCGCTAGCACGACGCACCCCGCCCATACGAACAATTCTGTGGGCATAACAGTTGATATCATGAATATCTAAGCTGCTTAGGGCCTGGCCCTGCCTAGCTAAAATCCGCTTGCGGGCAAAATCCAAAAGATCTTTCAACGGGCCAGGACCAGACGCTTTTCCGCCTTTGATCTTTAATGGCGTCCCTGCTTCGCGGATCTTAGAAAAATCAAAGATTAAGTCTTCACCACGCCACCAAGCGTCAAGACCTGCTTTATACGCTTCGCACCAACCTTCAGTCGTATCTTCAATCACCCAAGTTTCTGGCTCGAAGTTCTTCTTCTGACGCTTGACTCTTGGAAACTTCTCAACCGCGTATTCGTGCTCTACAGAAAACCCTACACCGGTTCCTTGCATTAAGATATACAACTCTTCTGCAAGGTCCTGGGTACTTTGAATAAACTGGAAAGAACAGTTGTAGACACCTACATGGCAACGCTCTAAAGAAGGGCCAGCCATTTGCACACATCGCATGGACGGCGAAGCTTTTAAAGTTAGCAAGCTTTCTTCGAGCCGCTCAAACCAGGTGTTTGGAATGTCGTAGCTTTGCTTTTTGCAATGCTTTACAAAAAAATTGATCACTCGTTCTACAGTCTCAGGCCAAGTTTCACGACGACCTTTTTCATGGTCAAACCGGGCGAACTTGTCTAGAGCTTGGAATTGCTGAATAGGGTTTTGAAAATACTTAGCGTTTTCTGTGAAAGCTGCGGCTACAGCTTCAGGAACTTCTGAAGCCTCCCGGACACGCCTCCGATTATCCCTATAGAGAATGTATTGTTTGGCTACTGCATGGTGACCCGCTGCCATGAGCTGGTACTCGACTGCATTTTGAATTTTTTCTACAGCTACGGGCTGCTTCTCAAATGCTGCGAGATTTTTTACTTGTCGGGCAACCGCTTCTGCGATTTCTGCTGCCTTGCTTTCGGCATACTTCAGGTCGTCTACCATGCACCTACGAAGTGCTTTTTCTATTCGAGTAATATCAAACTCTACTACTTGGCCGTCTCTTTTCGTTACCTGAATATCAACCTGCTTTGTGCCGTCCGTGGACAATAACTCATTACGGGCTTCTGCCGTCAGCATGCTTGCACTCCTAATTTGCAATGGACTTTAGTAAGTCACTTTGCCCGAAGTGTGTTTGTATGTACGTCCAGTACGAGATCAGGGAGCTCGTCTGAAGGCGGTTCAGAAAAGAAATGAAACTGAACCGGTACATCATCTTTAAGGAGTTCGCCTTCCAGCCACACTTCAGGTCCAGCGAGGCCGTCAGTATACCCTCTGGTCACTTTCCATTCCAGTGCCGTGACCTCAGAAAATCGGGTTAGTAGTTGTTGTATGTTTAAGCGAAAACCTGAAACAACTGCCATGCCATCATGCCGACCGCCAGATAGCTCGTGCGGCACAAGGTATACCCAGATTATCCATCTGTCTAAACAATTACGACTAGACAGTGGCTCGGAATAACGAAACCCTAATTGACCTATAAAGCCAAGCGGAAGTATACAACTAGAAACTTCTGAAATGAAGTTTACTAGCCAAGTAGCTGGTTCGCCCGACTCTTCAATAGCCATTACTTACCTATCCACACATCTGACCCCATAAAATATTTACCTTTGAAAGAAGGGTAATTATTTTCGATTAAACCTGCAGGGTCGTAAACAATTTTTGGCAAACGTAAAAGTTTTGGCTCACCAGCCACATAGCCAAGCCAATCACTCAAACCCTCACGGCACGCTAAGATCAGAATGTCAGCTAAGGCAATGTCCTGAACGCTAACTTCTGTAGAACCCTTAACGTAGTTCGCAACATTACTCAAACTTTTTAAAGCAAATTCAGTTTTTAAATTAACATTTTTGTCCTCTAGATAGAGGAACAGCTCATTTTCGTACTCATAATCAAACATACTGTTCGCAATCCAAATTCCAGTGCCGCCTGTGGTAATAACTACGGCGTGACTGGCTTCGGTACGAACATTGCAAAACCCAGCTATTTGATCCATTAGCTGGCTGAAGTGGTGGCCGGGTATGTGAGGTTTTTCACACAGTTCGTCTTTTTCATAGGCTTCTACCTCAACTTTCGTTGCAAACCTGTAGTCTTCTTCTATGGGTTCTATATTCACGAAAACATCTCCATCGTGTCAATGCAAAGCACCGGTTTATTGGAGATACTTCGAATTTCCCGTGCTTGTCGCACGTCGCTTTCAATAAAAAGTGGCGAGTCCAAGCTTTTCAAATAGAAATCAGCTTTACGCTTAGCATGGTCACCCGCAGCTCTCCTTTCTTGTGGTGTCTTTGCCGGGTGCATTACAAGTGTCTGGTATTTTACGTTATGTTTCTCTAACCATTGCTCAGTTTTTTCTCTGTAGCACTCTAGTCTGCTAGTAACAATTGCCTTAAAAGGTACATCTGGAACATACAAAGGCGGAACTGTTTCAATATGTCCCTGGAAAAGTTCGTCGTTTTCTTGCTCAGGGTGCGAGGTCCAATCTTCGCATAAAACTCCGTCCATATCTAAGCAAGCGTTTTTTAGGCCCCAATGCCTAAACCAGTTCCACTCAAAAATACGAGGTTTTGAGACTTGTCTGAAATAAAAATCTACTTTGCTTGTTGAAGCTGCTCTGTAGACCGCAGCATAAGAGATCTCTAATTCTTTAACGTCAGCTAGCTGATGTCGAAGTCCATTTAATGTGTCGCTGTTAACGCCCGTACAGTCATCTACGATAAGAAGACGTTTTCCGTAAGGCTTTTGATAATGAACTATTGGGTTGTAGTTGCGAATCGAAGCTTCGCTAATACAAGTTTTAGGATTTTCAAGCAACGACCTTAGATCTACTATCCTTATATTCCTTCTTAGCCCTATATGTGCAGCGACCGGTAATCCGCTTCTAGGAACTCCGCAAACAGCATCAAATTCTGGCAGCTGCCGCTCCCACGCTGCTATATCCTTGTAAAACGTAGACCAGCTAACAAAGTTGTACTTCATTTAATCCCCTCTACACCGCATTCCATCCAGCCGTGGCCTGGATCTACGTCAACATCTCTTTCAATGTACCGTGCTTTAGTGAAACCGCATTTAAGCACAATAGACTGCAGAGACTTTTGCCCAAACATAGATTTATGGAAATGCTGATGCTGACCAATCTCACCAGGTCGAGCACCCCAAAAAACCCTGGCATTCATATAAGCCCAGGGATCTTCTGTCGGGTTTAACCCTGCACACGGCCAAGACTTCTCTAATTCAACTAGCCGCTCAGGGTCTTCCCAAGCCAGCTTGATAATCTTTGCAGCGTCTGGAACCCATACCGTAAAAACACCACCACGTTTTAAAACCCTACAAACTTCTTTAACCGCAGCTTTGACATTCCACCAAGCCACATGTTCTAGAACATGAGAAGCGTGAACCCAGTCGTAAGTCTCATCCGGTACAGGCAGCGGTTGGTGTCCCCACGCGGCCTTATACGTAGGGTTGTAGTGCGTGTCTACCGTGTCCCAAGTTTCTCTTGGGGCTCCGTCCGGTGTTCGTTTTGGGTGCGGACCAATTTCTAGTTTCTTCATACTCGTCTTTATTAGTTCAAACCTTTTCAACTAACTGTGAACCGCCGGGACACCCAGGACATTCTCCGGCGGGCTTCCCGCAGCAGCTATGGTACCAAACTTTTTCCTTCTTGTTTTGCTTTACAGATATAGTTTTTGAGCTCGATACCTTTTCCACGTAGTCTTCTAAGTCCGAAACAGGAATGTCTTTACCGTTCCACTGCATACGTGAATGCGGACCTGCTTTTCTTGTCACGTCGCGATAGTTAACTACCAACTCGTCATCTTGAGAAATTGGCTTAACGGCTACAAAGTTAAAATAGTTACCATCTTTTTCCAGAGCGACGTTATTGTTTTCCTGGTGATTGCAATAGCGAGCAGGCAGCGTTAGATTCCAGATTTTAGCACCCCATTCGTCTTCTCCGCCGTCTGCCATAGCTACGTCTATAATGTCTCCGGCTTTGTAATCCTGACCTGCAAAGATTCCTTGTCCTGCGATGTCAGACTGACCCGTGTACCAAGCGTCTTTTGCAAACTTTTCCTGGTAGGTCAAAAGCTGCGAAAGTGCGGGATTAACTTCTTCAGATAAAAGGCGTTGCGTCAGTGGAAACATTTGATTAAAACCTTATTGTTGTCCCCGAAAGGTGGTACGCCTTTACCTGACATTCGGACTTGTTTCACGGAAGGAAAAAGATGCTGGTACTAAGTAGACGAGAAGGCGAAAGCATCCAAATCGGCAAGGATGTTTATGTAACTGTTATCGAGGTTCGTGGCGACAAAATTCGCCTAGGTATTGAGGCTAACCGAGATACACCAGTACACCGTAAAGAAGTTGCCGACGCTATTGCGGCAATGTCCAGTCCGGAAGTTTCTGAGGGTTCTCCTCAACAATAGCTTTGCTAGTAGCATTTGAAGCAAGTACACCGGATTTGCGGCAAGCTACGACGATAGAGAAGTCACTATCACCCTCTAGTTTAGAGGGGAGCCCGTAGCTACGTCGAAGCTTTCCCAACTCCGGTGACTTTATTCTCAAATGCCAGCATGCTGAAACCCCTGGCCAACCACGTGCTGGGACTTCTACGAGATTCCCAAGCATGTATGGGTACTGCTTGCCCCGCTCACTTACTTTTGCCGAGCCTCCGATTGACTCCAGTTCAGAAGGAGTCATTACTACGATGCCTGCCCTAAGAAAACCGCCGTCTACTGCGGATGGTAAAGAAATACCGGGCTCATTCATGGCATCGAAAACACCGCGTACCAAAGCGGTAGGTACGCCGACAATTAAATGGTTGCTCTTAGTGACCTGTAACAGGCCAGCCATCTGCACTGCCGCTCGCTTCTCTTCATTTAAAACATCGGTGTAAAGCTTGAGAAAGTCAGGCGACGGCTGGTCTGTTACAGATATAAGGCTCATTTTTTAATCTTTCATCAACGTAGCAAGTAAAGCAAGTCCAGAAATTACGGCAGTAACTACCATGCCGACAACGCCTGCAATAACTTGCGATTTGCTTAAAGCTTTTGCCGCTAGGATTGTATTAGCACTCTTGCGAATTTCTGCGATATCGTCGTGATGATTGGATACGATCATCTCTAGGTTTGTCAGCCTGTGAATCATCGAAGGCTGCCCATTACCGTCTCGCACCACTTTGCACAACGAACCAATGTCGTTCTTTATGTGAGTGACATCCGACTCAATAGTTGACAGTCGCTGCACTACATGAGTGTATTGCTCCTGCCTACTACTGACTGCGTCATTTATGCTTTTTGTTACGGTGGCTAATAGTCCCAAGACTTCAGCTTGTTCGCCCCAGCCTGGCTTTGCCGACTCTTGTAGCTCTTCAAGCCGTTCTTGGACCTCCTGTAATTTTGATTTAGCCATCCGCTCTTCTCGTCCGTGACTAAGAGTAAAAGTGACCTCCTGAGATCCCCTGCCTCA
>Ga0070749_10000908_pt1 | contig 20062 bp, 20 predicted proteins | sample VirMetDEL_Nov_18_FD_75180 | JGI IMG/M metagenome (GOLD analysis project Ga0070749, IMG submission 75180) | Aqueous microbial communities from the Delaware River and Bay under freshwater to marine salinity gradient to study organic matter... | ecosystem: Environmental > Aquatic > Marine >...
AACACTTGAATCTATACAAGGGTCAAATGTGTATCCTCCCCCGCGTCCTCCGCCGCCACTAAAGCCATTATCATTTCCCCCATTGGAGAAGCCAGTTCCGAAACCAGTAAAACCGGTGCCACCCCTGGGGCGTTCAAAATTTCCATTGCTGAATGGTATTGCCATAATTTATTCTCATTTAATTGTTTATAGTGAAATTGGTGGATTACCTGTTAATGGCGTTCCTGCCGTTGTATTTATTGTCTGTTTATTAACAGTAATCGTAACAACTGTTTGTCCACCTGTTTCATTTCCGTATATTGTTAACGTCGTTGTCTTGGATGCAGCTATTGCTGATTTAGCTTTTACCCTAAACGTTTTACCTACTAAACTAACACTTTGTCCGGATTCTACTGAGAATGGCGGTGATGCAACGGATGTTGTTCCTAATGACGGTTCCACAACTTCTAAAGTTGCAACATCTGAATCTGCCAATATTGCAGTATATCCATAAGTTTTATTTCCTTCAGAATAATTAATTGTTTCTGGTTTAATAATATCCTGTTGACCTGCGTTTAGTGTTACTGCCGAATTCGGTACATCCACGATTGGTATCCGAATAGTATTTTTTGGCAATGTAACCAACTTATAACGCATCATTTGTGTTTCATCAGGTAAAGCTTCTGTTATTGGCATTGCTTCTATGACAGCACCATAATAGTTCGTTCCAAGTGGATGATCTGTATTATATAGAGTATAATCAATCTCATCATCTGCTAATGCAAAATGTGTTATATTGAACCTGTTTTGCCCTTGAGCTAATAACTCGCGCCCTTTTCTTGTTAAAATTGCGTCAACTACTATTGTAGAGTTATTTAATAATCCCATATTTTATTCTCATTTATTTATTTTGAAATATTTTAATTCAAGAATCCGCCCTTTGTTTGGGCATACCCTAATACTTTTTTCATTTTCCAAACTTTATTACCTAGATCTGTAAAATGTATTTTATTATCGTTATCTGATGTCTTGTTTTCCATATCATACGGAGCAACATGACCACCTTTGAAAGGTGTGAAAACAATTTGCCAAAGACCATCCATACCTTCGATCTCTACTACATCACCTACATATAATGATTTGCCAGTTTTTGCATCAGTAACAGGACCATCATCATTAGTCTCAACAATATTTTCATTTTTTGCGGCATAATTTTTATCCACATAATTAAAAAATTTCTTTTTAGCTGCAGTAGAAGATAATTGATTCAATGATTTTATTTTGAATTTCTTCATAGCGTCTTTAAAAAATTCTTGATATTCTTGTTTATTTGATCTATTCATGTAAATATTCCTTGACAATTTTCCACTTTATATAAACATTCTTTATATAATCTATATTAATAAATATAAAAGTATTTCAAATTTTCAATTATTCAACCCTTAAATTGCCATCAGCACCACCGTCTGAAATAAATAGTGAATTTGGATTAGTTTGCTTAACTACTACAACTGGTCCTCCATCGATTGTTTCCGACGAGTCTATATTAATAGCAGGTCCGGATAATTTTGTTCCTTTAAAGCGCGAATTATTTGCACTTGAGCACTCGTTTATTTGATAATACCAATTTTCCAAATCTACACCAGACGGCCATTGATAGCACTTGTATGCTTCCTTTAACCAAAACTCGTCAGTACGATCGTATTTATTCTCAAATAATCCAACATTATAAAGCACAACATCATTTAAACCATCTGTTTGTATGGTAATTGCGCTACCAGATTCTTTAATGCTTCTAGGTAAATTGAATCGTACTTCCCTGACATGATATTGCGAGCCTGTTCGATAAAAGGATATGTTTTCTGTAACAGGATGTGTATAATAAATAGCATCAAGCGCTTGATTTTGAGTTAAAATTGTAATTTCATTTTTTGTTGTGAAATCTGTAGATATTGCAAATAACCTAAGTAAATACCCATTTTTGCTGGCAGGTAGATCATTGACATTGTAACCAATACTTATAGCATTTTCGGCTTGAGGTATCACTATACCTTTTTTATATCGGTAACTGTCAGAAACATTGGCTATTCCCATCGAACCGGTAATAATATGACTTCCTGAAAAATACCAATTATCAAACCCACTTTGAACGTTTCCATTCGTCAAAAGAGAAACTTGATCAGGATACGAATCATAATAATACACTTTTCTTTTATAGCACGCATTTGATCTTGGGTCTTTAATAACGGTATATACTTTACTGTCATCAAGAGCACCTGATGGTGAAAATCCTAAATATGCATCTAACACTTGAATACTACCGGTATCATTTACTTTAGGTTGAATATCAGCATCACATATGTTTGTTAAACTACCACTGTAATAAACATATCTATAATCAACATCTTCCACTAATTGAACAGATCCTGTGTTATACTTGTATGTAATACCAGCATCTGGTTCATGATCAATATCTGCATCATATACCGGATATTTACCACTCTGTGATACTGGATACGGAATAGTATCTGAATATTGCGGGTTTGTTACTGTTGGCCTTTTACTTAATTTAACTTTTGATCGATGTAATAAATCGGGCTCAATTAAAATACCCGCAATTAAATCTGCTCGGCCTGGTACTAATTGTTTTATTTGTTCAAAGAAAGTATAATCATACAGACTTAAGATTCGTATAAATGCATTAATATCATTTCGTGACTGATATTTTTGATAATACTCATTACTTCGATTTTTTAATGTATTGTATTCAGAGTTAAATTCTTCTTCCGGATCGCCTACCCAATTATGCAAATTCGCATAACCCATATGATTAATAATCTCACGATTTATTTGATCAGTTTGTGAAAAAACAATAGCGAGTCTTGAACTATCTGTCGGTTTATCATCATACTGCGATGTTTCACCTCGTGCACTTGGCGATAAATCAAATTTCAATGAATTATCTTCCAATCGTATTTTTTCTGATCTGAACGTATTACCAACAGTTTTCGGTGCTACGGCATAATACGTTTCATTCACAACTGTATATTGCGATTCTTGATCTCCTACAAAACCAGAAAATGAAACTGCTGTTGGTAGAATACCTGTTTGGTTAGGATGACTTGACGATTGCGTAACTGAATTGTTTGTGCTATGATTCCATCGTTGATTATCTAACCCAAACGGATGATATCGATACAAAGAATAGAACGACCCAGATAGCGAGTTTACATGATACGCAGCTGGATTTTTTACGTGTTGATTAAACGTGGTGTTATTATATGTTGTATAATATTCTTTATATGCTTGAACTTGCCCAGAAAATCTGTAAACGTCAGTTCCGGAGCCGCTTAGTGTATAACCTGCACTTGAGCTTGCGTTTAACTCAGACAGCACTGATGCTGGTGAACCTCCTAAATATGCAACGTTATAAGTCGTATTATGATTATTTGTCGCTGCTAAGCTTGAAGAAAAATTAATTACACCGTAAGAACAATCCAAAGATTGTGCGATATCAACATACCACTGACCCGTTGTTGGGTCAGAATCCCAACTCTTATACAAACGAACAGTCCACAAATCATCATTAAATAGTGGCAAGTATTCAGAATATTCAATTTGACTTGAGCCGGTAGTATTTGTAAAGTTTTCGATCATCAGTTTTCCATATTCAGTAGATCCAGAAATGCTTGCTGATGATTCTAGGGCTACTGATGATACTAATGATAGTGCAATTACAGGTGAATTATCTGTCCTTGCTATTGTGAATAAATTCCTTGGATTAGTTGATCCGGTGGTATCTGTAGAAAAACGAAACTCATATGTATCCGGGTATCGATTGTATGTTGTTGAACCTGTTGTTGCATTGCACCATTTTCCATCGCCAAATCCATAAGTAGCTACATCGTTTAAAGTCTGTGGGATTTCTACATATGAGCTTGTTTCTGTATTTAATTTATACCCAAATCGATCTTCGATAAATACTGGCGTATCTACATCTTCTATACCAGGACCACCATATTCCTTTATTGATAATAAAGTATTTGGTATTCCATATATTGATAATAGTGCCTTTACTGATCTTGAGGTTCCTTTAGTTTTTAGCAAGTATGGTAAGTTATTTACAATTCGTTTCCAAACCTGTTGTGTTTGCTCCTCATGAGATATTACTCGCATATTAGAGCTTGTTTGGAAACTACCCGACTGATCTGTTCCTAATTTATATTTCCAAAGATTGGATAATGATCTCGTGTTTTGTAAATCCCAACCAAAACTCTTTGCAATTTCAAATAACAACTCTTTTGGTGCACCTCGTTCCGGATGTTCATCTTTATCATGGATTGATGTTAGAGCATCGATATATGAATACATATTATCAAAATGCTCCCCGATCATGTTTACAAAAGTAACATAATCACTGTTATTTGAATCCATTAATATATGCTCTGGAATTGTCCACCACAAACTATTGTAATTACGAGCATCATAAAAAGAAGCTGTTGCAAGGTTGTTTGAATACCATGTTTCAGCAATAGAAGATGTGTATGAATGTAGGATATATTTATCACCTGACTCGTATTTAGGCCATGGTGTTAATGAACCTGATATGTCGTGTGTGAATAATGAACCAGACTGTTGATAATATAACCATCTTTCAAATGGATCAAAGTTGGATACTAATTTATCAATTCTATTTTGAATTGTAGTAATTGCTGCTTCTGTTGTATTTGCTAATGATTGTGTCGTGGTTGAATTAAGAGTCTTCTTATCTGCGTTGTAGCTTTCAATTAATTGTATTTTGTATTTGAAATTTTCCAATCGATTTTCAGCACGGCTATAGAAAACAAAATTATTGTAATCCGTATAATCTATGTTAAGAGTAACATTGGAAGATCCTGTAATGACGCTATCAAGAATTCTTTGAGTGGTTGGCAAATCCGCATCTAATAAATCATTCCAACTTTTATAAACAGTTTCTTGCGATTTCCAATCATCAACATCAATATCAAATCTTGGACCTCTAATTGTATATTGATCCGGTATTAGTTTCTTACCAGCATCTAATAAAACAGTATCAGTATAAGAATCAATAACTTGAATACCAAACCACGCATCAGAAAAATCTGGTATTTCGTCAGATATTGGATTATATGTCTTTATATAAAATACGTTCTGATCTAATTCATCAAACCTGACGTTTAGGACTTTATATATTTCATTTTCACCGAAATTTACAATGAAATTATTCAACATATCGATTGGTGATAGCGAGAATAAAAATTCTCTAAATTGTTGCAATGCTACACCAAATGTCTCCGGATTTGAAATTGTAAATTTTATCTCGTTTCGTTCTGGAGAAACCTCTTGTATAAATGCCGGTTTTAATTCACCCTTTCGCGCAGATCCAAAGACAGGAGATATAATATTAGTAACAATTTTATAACTCCCTTTCTCTATACCTAATACTGCAAAAACTTCTCGGGCATCTATTAAAATGCTATTTGAATCGATATCACGCAACAATGTTGCATCATATGTTGATCCTATATAATCGCCGTTAAATGTATAAACATGAACTTCGGTAAATAAAGATCCGTCTTCCACCGTGGGTATTTGTGCAGCATACTGCTCATACCCCATATTCTCTAAATCATCATTCTTGTAAACCACACCGTATTGTGGTTTATTGGTAGACTTGATAGTTTCGACGTTTATATATCTTTCTAAACTCATATCTTAACTTAGATCCCGCACCAGATCAAATAATTCATCTATTTGATCTTGTACATTGTCATAAAAATCATTTATCTGCTCTGTTTGTTGTTCCTGTTGCGATCTTGCGGCATCTGCCAATACTGTTGCTTGTGCAATCGAACCTTCTGCTGCTGTTTGGAATGCTTCTGCTTGTGCTAACGCAGCTGCTGCGGCTGCTCGTTCTTGTTCCACTTCATTATTTAATGCATTGAATGTTTGATCTACTGACGCTTGGAATGAATCCATGGCTCCACACGCTGCACCTACTGTATCAGATAATTGTGAAAATGATTCACCGAATGGTGTTATAGCCATTTCTTCAGTAAATTCCGAAGATCTATCAGCGCTAACAGTTCCGCCACCAGCACCGCCGCCTCCTCCGGCACCGCCACCAGATCCACCGGCACCACCACCTCCTCCGGCACCGCCACCAGATCCTCCAGAACCGCCACCAGATCCTCCAGAACCACCGCCAGAACCACCTCCGCTTCCGCCAGAACCACCTCCGCTTCCACCAGAACCACCAGAACCACCAGAACCGCCAGAACCACCACCGCTGCCACCTGAACCACCTGAACCACCAGAACCACCTGAACCACCACTGCTGCCACCTGAACCACCAGAACCGCCTGAACCGGCTCCTCCTCCTCCGCCTGGTGGTGGTGTCATTATATTATTCTGAACACTTGGGGGAATTGGAATAGACGGTTCATTTCCTAATTGTATTTCAGCTGCCACTTTTTCTGCATCCGTCGGTGTGAACCCACCATTAATGAGTATATTAGTGTTTGATTGTCTAATTAAATCTGCATATTGTGATGGCTCAATTACTCTAATTGATTCGTAAATTTGCCCTTTTTCTGCTAATAATACCTGTACTGTTTTAAAGTTAGGAATTTGTGTGGTAATACCATTTATAATAGTGTGGTATGTGTAATTTTCTGGTTTCTGTACACCTTGACCAACAACTCGAAAGATTGTCCCGTCATCAAAAACAAACGGATCACCTAAAACAGATATTGACTCTCGTGGGCTGAAATATTCGAAATTCCTATTGACTTTATATATAAAATTTGCATCATTTAAAAACACTTTCAACGGTAATAGATTTATAAAAGACTTTGATTCTTTTATTGGTATTATTGCGGTTTGACTAAAATTCCGCTGAGAAATTTTGCTAGCAATTGGATGTTTTGCAATCATTTCAGCCTTAGTTTCTTTTGTAATAGATTCACTATCGCCCGGAAATCCATTCAAAATAAACCGCATTTGCCCTGCTTCAGGTGAACCAGGTACTGCATATTTAATTGGTGCAAAAATTGTGTTTATACTTTTCATCGCTCAACTTTAAAATTAATACCGCTGTCAATAATTTCTGTTCCATTATCATCCACTACTTTTATCAGCACTTTATAATAACGAACTGGTAAAAAGTTCGCTAAATCTAACGTTATAAAATGCCCATCATCATCCAAATCTATCTTAGTTCCGACCGTATTATATGGAACTATTGAAGTACCTGTTACATAATCCACAACTGAATAGTATGTCGTTTCTGGAAATCGTAATGGTGTAATATTTCTAACTGACCGACTATAAGATTTAGTTGGATATTTTTCACGAACACCCAACCGCAATTTTATATTTTCTCCAACTCGATAAAACGATTTCAAGTTTTTACAATACACCGTATAATTGTTATCTACAAAACTCGCTGTTGAAAAAGAGCCAGTATAACCTGAGTGGTTATCCCAAAATATTTCCAACCTTGGTATGTAAATTGTGTGTGTATCTTTACCGAAAAATTTCAAACTACCATACACATTTGAATCACCCTCACTACCAGAAGAATGCTTTAATATAAAACCATTATTAGTAATTGATCCGCTTACCCATTCTTGAACAATTGGTGTTACATTCATCCTAATATCTGGGCTTTGGAACGAGAATGATTGCGATGCTACATAATTTGAGTTCCAACTTCCACCACCCGATACAGATGTATATTCAACAACATAAGAAGCGGAATTCCATTGATCTGCAGTATCTTTTGATGACTTATATGCCCAAGAAACGCCATTTGTTACTTCAGGCCTATCATTATAATAACCGTTACCATTTACCCAGCTTTCTGCTATTGGATGTGCATATAACGTATATTCATTTGCAACAGCAACTGAATCAATTGAATACAAATTTAAATAATATTGAGCAGAACCGGTATCGATTGTTTGTGAAGTAACACCACTTAAATCAAAATCAAGTAATATTCTTGAATTATATGTAGAGCCCCATTCGGCATATAAATCAGACTCATCATCCCGGGTTTGACCTTCTGCAAACTTAGTTATTTCAATAATCTGATCCGCTCCTGTGTTTCTATACTGAGCTTTTTCATATATTGTTGCATCACGCTTTGGATAAAGTATTTTATACATTCATAGCCTCCAAGCAATTAAAAGCTTCACGAAAATGAACTAATGCTTCGTTAAACTTTTTTTCATTATCTATATTTTGATCATTTTTTACAATAACTGAGATATTTTGTATAATTTCGTCGATTTCTTCGATATAGTTATTCAGATCGTCTTGTGATGACTCTGGTTCGTAGAAATTTTCTAAAATATCTCGTAATCTTTTATTTTGTTTCATCATTTTACTTCAAATTTAAATTCATTACAGGTCAATCACCCTCCCTTTAATATCTTCGCGAGGATATTTAACTTCAAATACTGATGGATCGAGTGATGGATATATTATATTATTCCGTGTGGCATCTTCAATTGAATACACATTTCCGGAATAACCGAGCGTAGTATCTGATAAATTCGTTACTTTAAAATTATCAATTGTTTGCACGCCATCAATCTTATCTAATTCAATAACAATATCTGTTATTTGGATTGGTGCGTTTATTTGCATATTATCATTATTAAATAATTCAATCAATCGATTATTACACTTCAATAAAACCTCATACGAATTGAAATTCGGGCGTGTAATTATATCATATTCTATGCCAATATTAATGATGAATGGATCCTTTATATTGATAGCATCAGTCATTAATCGATATTGACTTAGATAATTTCTTAAGTTTTCTTTAATTGCATCATTAGCAAATGTAAATTCTCCAGACGCGTTTTTTGTTAATATATACAAATTTAATGCATATGGGTTTGGTATAGTCTCTTGCGAATTCCATCTCGATGTTTGAAAATCCTGCTCGATATATGCTGCTGCTATAGAACCATATTTATCTGGCATAGTGAAGCAACGCAATATATAATCTTCACGAGTTACAGATCTGTTTTGAGCAGCAAAATTTGCCATTGCTTCTTCACGAATTACATCAATATCTTTTCTATTCATACCACCATATGCCGGATGTGGATTATTTGCAGTTACAGAATTCTGTATTTCCGTCAATACGACTTGGTCTACGCCTGCTAATTGAGATCTGAAGTTAATAGTACTGATGGTGTTTAATGTATTTGCTTTTACGTTTCCATCAAGGCCATTCGATACTGCATATTTTACGGTCAATGTAGTGTCGTTTGGTGCTAATCCATATGTCTTTGTATAAAGAAAATTTGTAGGATCAATACCAACATCTTCTGCTCTTGCAAAGTAATCCAAACCTAAACCAACATTCATAGGATTTGGTATAATTTCCTCATCAGCTTCACTATTTAATCCTGCTCCAAATTGTATTTCCAAAAAATCGTCATTTCTCCGCCTTGTTATAAATCGTTTCTCTGTTTGTTTATAACATAGCATATACGGTACTGTTGAAGCATATTGTGTATAATTTCGATTATTGAATTCTGTATTTCTGATCGATATTGGCACCAAATCTTGAGCTAAATATGGAACCTCATACCATATATTATTATCAGAGTCTGTAATTGATACAACTTCGTAAATATTTGAATTGCGTAAAACAATCTTGTCATATTTTTTTGCATCCGTAAAATCGTATGTTTCAGTAAATAGCTCACCCTCAACACCCTTTACACATTTTTTCAACAAATAATATTCTATAGAACCGTCCTCAAGAACACTATATACAGAAACGTCAGTTTTATCGTAACTGCTACTAAATCGAAAATTTACTGCATCAATTGTTCTAAACGATACACCGTCTGCATTAGATACAATCATTTCCGGTTCGATTTCTAAAGCATAATCCCAATTTGGTTTTGTATTTGTACCGGCACCTGTTGATGGAATTAGCTGCATTATGTCAAAATCAACTTGTGCTGGAACTAATGTTTTTGGTTTATACCCTAATCCTTGTGATAAATTATACAAATTTTTTCTTTCTTGTACTGTATACAAAAATGATTCTTGTAATTGCACATCTGCATAGAAATTTAGTACATCACCTACATACGCTGCCATTTCGATCATATGCATACCAGGAGATGTTTCATTAAAATCACTGTACGTATTGGGAAAATAATTTTTCGTATGGTTAATTAGCGAATTACGAAGATCGCCAAAATCCTTTGAAGTATATTTTATATCACGTTTTATTTTATCGGTTAACGATCGTCTAGCCATTTAATACCTCGATATTTAAATTAAGTTCAGCATCTGTAAAGAAAGAGAGTTGAACATTTGCACCTGATTCAGATACTTTAAATGAAATTAATATGTTTAATGCGTTTGAATCATCCTCATTTTCAGTAACTTGAACATTTAGGAGTTGGATATATGGTAACCAACGATTAATTTGATCTTCTATCCGATTTTTTAAATTTGTTATGCCAGATTTCGTAATCTGTTCGAATACATAATAATATAAACCAACTCCTAGATCTGGTTGCATTACTCGCTCTCCAGAACGAGTTAATATTAAATTAATTAAATTTGAAATTGCTTGTTCTTCAGTCGTTCTTGACTGGCTGAATGTAGATTGCGTTGACGTACTATTTAAAGGTAACTTTAGAGCCAAGTATCCGTCATCTTTTCCGGAATCACTTGGGTAGATTTTACCATCAATAAATACTTGTCGAGCCATTACATTATTCCATTCTTACTATTTGAAAAAATCCTGTCCGGTTTTGTTCATTTTATCAATAAAAGCTTTATTTCGATTTGGATCTAATATCTTTGACCATAAATCATCTTGACCTGTTTTTTCTACGTTATCTAGGATAGATTCTGCGTTAACTTTGGGTGAATTACCGGCATATGCCGTTTCATTAAGCTCATCTGGATGATATGGTTCAACATTTAGATCTGATAATGTTGAAAATAAACCTGCAGGTTTAAATGATTTTTGTTTACTTTGGTATTTTTCTGTTAAATTATCATCAGCGTTATTATGAGAACGATATTGATTTGATTGTTGGTTATTATTTGATTTTAATTCTCTGATCTCATTACGTAATGTTTGTATATCAGTTCGTAATGCCAATAAAGCCTCGAATAATACTTTCTTTTCTTGTGGTTTCATAACGTATCACTTTTTATATAAATATATGGTAATATAGATTTCTATTTTTATGCAGGTGTTTTAAACGTTTTTGGAAAATCTGTGTTTAGTATTTTTGTGACTTGGCTTGAATTTGTTGCTGGGCCTGTTGGTCCCATTGCGGATGCGTATACCGCTGATTGCGTGACTGTTTTATGAAACTCAGCGTATGATTTGTTTAACCAATCCATTAAATCATCAAGATCTACAGAATATTTATCACTTTGTAATAACACCTTTTTACCTGTAACTACTACTTGCTCTTTCCCAATAATAAAAGCTCGCTCTTCTTGTGCGTTTACAATCACTCTACCTGAATTGATTACGATTTGTGATGAATCAGACCAATTTGCCATTCCTCGGGTAGCGCTATGCTTATTGAAACCTGGTTTAAATTTTAGTAGTTTATGTGTAGACGTTAAATAAATGCTAGATTCATCTTTACCAATATCTTCAATATCATAACTATTTCCAGAAGAGGGTGTTTTTACTTTCAATATCATTAACGGATCATCAATACCTTTACCTTTCCAATATTGTACACCTTTTTGTTCATATACACCTTTACCAGGAGAATTAACTGTATCGTAATGCCGAGTAAATCTGATTGATTGTCCAAATCGCCCTTCCCATATATCATCACCCTCAAATGGTTGAAGTGGTTTTGTTTGCGATGGCTCCTTTTTTATAGTATACCCTAACTCCTCATAATCTGCCAATATTTTTGGCTTATTACCCTCTACTAAATTGGGTGAATATTCTTGATCGAATAATCTTGGAAAATTGTGCTGCGTAACATCATCAATTGAATTGACTGTTGAAAAATAATAATAGCGGGATTGTTTATTGCCTCTACTACTTTCTTCGGTATGTGGTGCTTGAAATACAATTACTTGCTCACCTATTAGCGGAATGCGTTTATTAAAAACGCACGGAGCTGCATATCTTGCTTTTCTTCGCGAAAATATACCATTGTTTGCATTTAATTTTACGAGAATAGATCCATTAAATAATGCATCTCCATTCTCATCTTTTTCCCCACTTTTAAATGCCTTTTTTGTGTCTATAACTTCAGCAACTGTAAAATTCATATTAGCTGGTTTTCATTTTAATTACTTTATTTCCAGCATCCTTACTGTTTTCAATAATCTCTGCTATTTCACTCTCAGTTAAACCTACACTATCTGAATTAGATGTGGATGTTTGGTTTTGATTTGATTTTATGACTCTTTGAATAATTGCAGCTAATTTAATTAATTGATCATCGTTTTTTACACCAACCTCCAAGTATGTTGCAACTAATGGTACAAGCATTGCTGCATCATCTGGATTTTTTATAAAAGCAGTCAATTTTGTTACAAGGGATGCAATTTGCTCAGATTTTTCTTCTGAGTTTATGTGTATTTGTTTCAGTAATTGATCAAACGTTTTGCCTTCATATATCTCAATTTCACTAAAATCAATCTTTTCCATAATAAAATTCCTATCATTTATTATAAATATTCACGCCCATCAATTATACCTTCTTTTTGATAAATTTCAAACATCGAGAAAAACATCTCTTTAAAAATTTTAACAACTTTTGTTATATGTTGAGTTTCTACGCCTGCACGTTCTCGTATAAGAACATATATTATTTTCTTATTGTAAATATCCAAATCATTACTTGACCGCATAATTTCAATTAATGAATCTGCAATTTTTTTATCTCGTGTTGAGTTAAACAAATATTCTAAATTTGTGTCTGCCCATGAACACCACAGTTTTAGAAAATCCTTTAATGATTCAGTGTAATTATCCCGGGAAATTTCGTTTGCAATATTTCGATCCGGATCAACTAACGTTAAATCTGTAGTCTGCTGTTCTCTTTTATAGTTTTCTTTTACGAGTGCGAGTAGATAATTCTTGCAGACAATAGTAAAATAAGAATATGCTTTACCTTTGTCTTCCTGATATTTTGGCATCTTTTCAAGCAAAAAAGCAACTGCATCTATTTGTAAATCATGGAACGATGTGTCGTACCTATAATATTTTTTTGTATTAATTATGTTTTCCGCCAACTTCATAAAAGCAGGATATATTAGATCTGAAAACAATGCGTTCTTCTCAGCCAATTTATAATTTTCTTGCTTGTCCAATTCATTATAACGAATTATCGCAGCTTGCACTTCTTTACCAAAATACGGCTTTCTTTTTGTTTTACTCATTATTATCCAATTCGTCTGTGGTGTTTATTTTAGAATTTATATATTTTAGGTCATCAACTAAATCAGCAATGGTGTTTTTAATAGCTTTAAAAACAAAACCAACTTCATCATCCGATTCGAACCCACCTAACCTGTCGATTCGCTTTAATGACGTGTGTATTTTTACATATCTTTCAAGTAGTGATTTAATTACTCGTTCTAAAGTATTAGTGGAGTCACTTATCATATCCTCCATTATAGAATTCTTCTTATTTAAATTAAAAATGATAAAAAGAAATACTAAATTAACAAAAATGCTCACTACTAATGAGATTAAAACAATCATATACTTTAATTATTTAGAGTTTCCAAATATATCATCGAATGCAGACACGAGTTTTTCACCCTCTTCTTTTTTCTTCTGCTTTTGTGTTTTTATTGGATCAGTTACAGTAGCAGATGGTTCAAATCTTGATGTCTCTAAGCGTTCACAATTTAATGAATTTGTCGATTTTACCCATCGCTCGAATTCAAAGCGGGTTGCTGCCATATCTGCTTGGTGTAATAATTGCGGCATATAATTTCGTTGTTTTGATTCTAAACTGCGACTAAAATAATATGCTTTATTGGCATCGTCATATACGCCATCGTGAATTCTAATTGCTAAATACTCATTCCAAGTACAAGAAATATTAAATGATTGTAATAGAAATAAAGATGCATCTTGAACTAATCTAAATGGTATATTGTTGTTTGGTTTATATATTTTCCCTAGCTTCTCTCTGTGCCAGCTCGAGTCATTAAAAACATATCCATCTTTTCCTTCCCCAACAAAACCAAGTTTCCCTAGATCGTGATTAAGGGCTGCAAACATAAGCTCTTCAATAGTGAAGCCAGAGACATCGATGCCAATTTCTTGAGCTTTTTTATATTCGATTAATGAAAAATCCATTACTCTTAATACATGATCAACATATCCACCAGGAATTGCATTATGATAATAATTTGTTCCGGAGGCGGGTGCAAACATTAATCGTTCTTCACCAAAAGCATCAAGCATTCGTAGAATGGCATCAGACCTTGTTGGAAATAATTTACTAATTCTGGCACGTAATTTTAAGTAATTCTCTTGGATTTGTTTTGCAGTTAAAGAAAATTCTGACATTTTTTTGTTTTTTATTTTAAAATAATTAATTTTTTCGAAATGTATGCATCTTTGTTTGTTGGAATATCATCTGTTGGAGTATTGATGCTATTAAGAAAAGATACGAGTAATTCTTCCTGTCTCCTTCCGGCTGCATCCACTCCTGTATGAAATAGTGTATTTTTACTTACTAAAACCGGCACATTTAAATACAGTAAAGGTTGGAAATAAATTGGGAAATTTCCACGAACCATTATCGTTATCGATATCGACTCATCTATACTTTTGATATTATGTAAATACTCAGCTAATGTAATATAATTCTGATATAATTGAATGCTATTCAGATCCCTTTCAATCATATACGAAATACAAAAATTTAATACAACTTCTGGATTTACTGATGATGATTTGCATGATAAAATATATTGACGCACTTGTGTCATTACTTTACCAACGCTAGGCGTTAGTAAATCATCAAAAGTCAATATCAACTGTTTCGGGTATTCAATTTTTTCAGAAGGCGCTTTTTTATTGATGCGATCTGGTATTTCTTCTCCATAAATATTTTTATCACTACTCATTTAGATATTCTTTGTATTAAATACAATATAGGGAATATTGTTAAGAATTCCAAACATTTTCTAAAATATTTTACTGGTCCTGTAGATATTCTTTAATTGCTTGACTTGACATATTTCGCATTTGACTTGGGGATAGAATCTTTTTTTTCGTTGGTGCTGGTTGTTCTTTCTTTATCACTTCTTCCGTAATAACATCACCGTCTGGTAACACTTGAACGACTTTTCGCAATCCCGTAATTTCATCTGTGTTATTATTTTTGTCATTATTATCCGTCTTCTGTTCGTTGGGTTCTTTTGCTTTGTTTTTTATTAATTGTTTCTCTGTTAGTTTTTTTGCTTTTTGAAACAATTGGTCTACGCTTAGTGATGTATTATCAGATTTTACTTTTTTTTTACCAAATTCCGAATTGTGTAGTGCTTTTGAAAATGCAAAATTTGCAGCTAACACAAGCGCAATTGCTAACGGATCAAATACAAAAATTATAGTAAGTAATAAATAATTAACTACCATATCCATTGGAATATTAGTTACACTACTTACATATTTTAAAGGTCCTAATTCAGCAGCAGTGTCTGCAGAATTCAGCAACTCAATTTTTTTAATTTCATATTTTCCAATGGAATCTGTCGCGTTTTGTATTTTTTCACTAATCGCGTTTCTATTTTCTACAGCTTCTTTTAGTTGATTTTCTAAAGAGCGACGAGCTGCTGCTGATGTTGTGGTAATCTTCTCCCCTGTTTCGCGATCTATATACTGTATTTGACCTGGTTTAGATAATCCCTCTCTTAATTCTGATATCGATGCAACTAATTGATTTTTTTCAATCTGATATTCTGATTTTTGATCTTCAAACACCTGTTTCCTTGTATCAACTAATTCAATTTGTCTGGTTGTTATTTTATCAGCGTTAGCAGTTTCTTGATATGCTGCACTTAGAAATCCGTAAATCCCAATGCTGGTTATGATTATTAAAATAGCTGTTGCTAATACAAGATAGAATTTTAAAAATCCATGCAATGTTTTCCAATAATGATGAAGAAGGGTTGCAGTGACAATTTTTGAAATTTCCAAGCTCGAAGCCATAATTATGACTTGTAATGAAGCCCCGGAAAATAATTTAGATAATCCAAATACTGAATAAAATGCTGCTGATCCACTAACTGAAATTGCTGTTAAGAGGATTATAGAGGGTAAGAAATACTTTTTCATAATTATACATATTTTCAACTCGTGATTTATCCGATCTCACTATGTAAGTTTTGAAAATTATAAAATAAGTAAATAATTAAATAATTAAGTGATAATAATTTAAATTTTTAAATAATAGTAATTTTATTTTTCAATTTCAATTAACTGTATAAATGAATTTAAATAATAAACTTTGTATCTGGATGTGAATTTATTCACTTCCGAAATAATTTTTATAAAGTTACCGAAAATTTTTGAGAAAGTCAAGGATTTTTTTCATTTTTTCATTTTTTTTATAAATTATCTAATTATAATAATATTTATCAGGATATTATTTAATTATAATACTATTTATCACAATATTATTTAATAATATACACAAAAAGAAAGAGTATAATAAAACATTATACTCTATATTCTTGAAAAAATACAATATGATTATAATATTAATATCGCATTTGTCCCATGCGATACTTTTTCCGAAGCGACGCCTCTGCCGATTGTGCTGTTTCTAAAATCCTTTGTAATTCTTTAAACGTAACATTGAATTTTTTATTACCGATGCAGAAAGCGCCGATCGGTTTAATCTCAGACTTTTTTTGGTAATCGTCAACTGTCAATTCTTCAGATAATTCAAAATCTATGCTACTAAACAATGCACCATATCGTCTAGTCCTCTTCTGGTCGTATCCATATCTGTGATTTATTCCCATTTTTTTGTTTTTATTTTAATAAAATTAATTTGAAAAATGATGTAGAATCTGTGCAATCAATTGCGTAAGGTACTCCTATCGCATTCATAATTTCTACGATTTTCGATCTTTTATAAAATATGTAATCTGATTCATTATTATTACTTGTTTCAGGTAATAACATAAAAACTGAGCCAACATTACAAATATTTAGAGATTTTCTAATCATCATTTCTAGATATTCGTATTGATCAGTTTGTATATTTCCATAATTCATAGTAATATTCGTATTATGGAATACCCAATCATATTTTGTAGTTTCATCATAGTTTTCATCAAACACTTCAGATTTTAACGCAAATTCAAAAAACTCTGAGTTATTTTCTTCTATAATAAAATCGTATTTGTATTTCCCTACTTCTATCATTAATGGATTACTATCAATACCTGTATATTTAATCTTCTGGCAATTCATATCCATCAATAAATAACGGCCAAAATCCCCTCGCCCACATCCAACATCTAAAACAGTTGATGTAACATCAGGGTGCACAGTACCAACAATTGCAGAACTATATATCAAATTTTGCAAGTCTTCTGTTTCGTAACCAACTGTCAAACTATCAGTAATCATATAATCAGGAAATGCCTCTTCAGTACGAGTCTCTGAAACTGGAGTATCTTCTATACTATCAATAGTATTCGTTTCATTAAAAACTTCTTGAATTCTTTTCATTAAAAACTATTTACAATATATATGAAAAAATTAAAGGCTTTTTAGCATTTCAAGCATTTCTTTTTGTGGAAATATATCACTCTTATCCTTTCTTACGTTTGTGTGTGATAATAATCCCTTAACTTTACCAGAAACTGCATCTGTTTTGTAACCAAATGCATCTTTGTCATTTAAAATCCACTCTTTCAAGCCAATTTCTAAATCGATGTCAAATCGCTTAGATAAATGCTTCAATAAAAAATATGTGGAATTAATTTGTGCGTTACTATATTTATGCCAATAACGATATCCTCGAAAATCATAACCTAAATCAACAATTTGATCGTCATCAGCTCGAGTACCAACATATGTATAAAATGCGCCGTTTTTTTCCTGTAACCAACCGAAGTTACATATTTCTATACCAATTGAATGTTGGTGCATATATGAATCAATACCGTGTTTTGTTTTGCCACCTAAATGAAATGCAAAATACTCATCAGGAATACATTTTAAAACTATACCATCATATTCAGAATCTCCATTATTAATTTTTTGTCCTCCAATTACAAAATGGGTGCCAATTCGCCCCCTATTATCAGCATTCCAATAATCAATCGTTGAATATGGATTATTTCCACCAGCAGTATGATGCAAAAATATATAATCCTTTTCACGCTTTTCACCATACGTAACAACATATTCATCTGAGTCAAGCATATGTTCTTGAATTTCAAAATCACCCTCACACAAATCAGTAGTACAATCAAAATCATCAATTTCATTATATAAAGACGATTCTACTGAGCTACCATACCGATTCATTATTTTTGTATATGTGTCAAGATTTAAATCAGAATTACTTCCATTACCTAACGTCAAATTAAAATTACGTACGGCTGATTTTGTAATGCTGTCATATACACCTGTTTCAGGTACACCTAAACAACTTTGTAGATTTTTTATTAAACTTGCATCAAATGTAAATTCTTGTAATGGCATCATAACCTTTTATAATATTTATAAACCAAATTCCATTTCCGGAAACTCAAGGAAATTCAATCAACTCAATATCACGAAATGCATCGCCAGGTGATGGCACGGGCGGAAAGTTAGGAGTTACAGGTGACGGTGGTAGTGGTGGTGCCGGAAAGTTAGGCGGCGGTGGTACGGAACTTATAGGAACGGCAGGCATCCCTGCAGGCAAACTTGGTGGTGTAATTGGTGGTGCAGTAGGATATTGAACTTCCGGTGGAAATGGTGCGTATTGTGAAGGTAATGGCGGTAATGGTGGAACAGCACCAGATAATAAGTCCCCAGTTGATATAGGTGGAACTGGTGGCAATCCAGTCGGTAACGGTGGTAGTGGTGGTAGCGGTGCAGGAGGCATTCCAGGTACTATTCCAGCAACAGGGCAAGGTGAAAGAAATACGCCAAGCCACGGAAAAGAAATACCAGGAAAGAAATTTGTAAATATGCCAGTTAGTGACTGAAAATGTGCAGCTAAAACACTGGATAACATATTTAACCAAAGATTATAGTCTAGATTTTCTGGAATTGGTGGACCTTGTAATATCCCGGGAAACGTTACAGCAACAATACCAATCGGTCCTACAAATATCTGACCTGTCCAATATTGTATAATTAATGGATTTAATTGTTGCCAAAAATTCAGTTTATTAAATCCTGTTTGGCGATTTGTATTAAATATCTGCTGTAACCCAGCTAATAATGCAGGAGTCCGAGCAGGAGCTTGAACTGCTGTACCTCCTCCTGACATTTTCTCAAAATGCCGCAATACACAATTTGTATACGCTTGTGCAATTACTCGAGCTTGTTTAGAAGGATCTGTATGTGGTGGCACTAATTGTGACAATATCTCTTGCCGCATTAGTGGAAAACTCATAGTTAATTAGCAACTATTTTAGTTTCTAAAGAACTCTCAACAGATAAATGAACACTATCATTCTGGCCTTCGCCGATTACTGATCTGTTTTCCAATATTGAGTTTTTAACTACCGCATCATTATGCACTTGTGATGTATTTAGTAAAATAGTATTACTGATATTTGAATTATCACGCGCTATTGTGCCATCTTTCATAATACAATTCTCAACTGAAGCTTGACCAAAACACATAGCTGAATTATCCAAAACAGATTTGTCGATACACGCCTTACCTTTAACTTCAGATAATCCACCGACTATAGAATTGGAAACTGTGCAATCTTCATGTATTTTAGAGTAACCACTAATTTTAGACGATGATATTACAGAATTACCAAATACAATAACATTATCAGAAACGATACTATTATTTAATATCTTAGCATTGTC
>Ga0070749_10000912_pt1 | contig 20031 bp, 15 predicted proteins | sample VirMetDEL_Nov_18_FD_75180 | JGI IMG/M metagenome (GOLD analysis project Ga0070749, IMG submission 75180) | Aqueous microbial communities from the Delaware River and Bay under freshwater to marine salinity gradient to study organic matter... | ecosystem: Environmental > Aquatic > Marine >...
ATAGCCTTGAAACGGTCTATCTGACTCATTCTTCTTTCTCAGTAAAAAGGGGGCCTTACGGCCCCCTGTGAAACATCAAAAGGGAGCGTCTTCCGAAGAAGGAGCAGTGCCTTCGTGCTTGACCTTCACGTCACCAGCTTTGATCGACTGAGCAAAGGCCTTAGCCGTTTGGTATACCCCCACATCTTCAACAGAGCCTACCCGCTCGACTTCCCAGCCGTACCACTTGCCCTTGTCATTGGACTCGCTGACGGTGGTGAGGCGGTAGACCTGACTGTACATCGGAGGCGTGTACAGGCCTGACTTACCATTCAATTTAACACTCATCATCATGCTGTTCCACTTCCTGCTTTTCTTAAGCTGAGTGGACTTCATGACGATCAACGCAGGACTCGGGACCCCTGCATCGTCCAACACCATCACGTAGTGATTGGCGGTGTTCTCGATGTAGTTGCCGTTGTCCAGATAGTCGCGGTTGTCACCGGGCTCGCGGTGCGTCTTCGACAGGATGTCACTGGTCGCCGGGTGCATCGCAATAGGCGCGCCGCTGCCGCTGCCACGCGGTGCCCATTCGATGTACTGGCGCAAGTAAGAACACGGAACCACGAGAATTCCCTTCTTACCGTCGTACAGTTGTCCCGTCACGGTGTTGTAAATCATGCCCGGCATCGCGCCCTCAACATCGCCCACTTCAGGGCTGGTGGCGGTTAGCAGTCTCAGGAACGGAAGAGCAAAGTCCTCCTGCCCCATCGAGTCAAACCCATCAAATGAATCCTCTTCAAACACGGAGAGGACGGCAAGTGACTTCTCTTTCGTTGCAGCTACTTCTTTAGTCATGTGTAGTTTCCTTTAAGATTTAATTACGGCCTTCTGGCCCGTGTAGGCACCAAAAAGCTCGCTGGGGAACTCGTTGCCGCGTTCCACCTGCTCACGAACCCATGCCTTCAAGGTCATGGGCTCTACCTTCTCCGTCTGTTCGACTGGATAGCCGTTCTGACGAAGATTCTCCAACAACCCCGAGCAAAGTTCATCTTCACCGCGCCCGAAGCGCACGCTGACGATGTTCTTGATGAGGTCATCATGTCCGTGGTCCCTGAGCCATTGGAAGGCTTCCGCTCGCCGTGCTTCTGAGATCGACGCACTGTAGTACGCCTTAATCTCAATCTGCGAGCCATCGTCCATCTTCAGTGAACGCACACCGAATGAGGCTAGCGCCTCCGGGATGGCTTCTTCAAGCAGTTTGCGATACTGCTCCTTGCGTTCCTTCACAACCGACTCTAAGTCTTCCAGCTCTTTCTCAAGTTCTTTGGCACGTTTGGCAAGCTTAGCTACGCCTTCGATGCCTTCATCTTCCATCACAAAGATGGAAGCTTCCTTCTCAAACAGTTCGTTGAGTTTCATTAGCTTTCTCCTTTCTGAAACAGGTCGACTTGGATAGGGATGTAGCGTCTTTCGAGCTTGTCCCATTTCAAGCACTTGAACCGTCCTTTGTTCTTGTAGGCCGCATACGCACTGATGATGCCTATGGCGGTAGGGTCTCCAATGAACAGCAGATAGTCCTCGTCCGTGAAATTCTCCAGTTTCCTGCGGATACGAGCAACAGTTGGTCCTATCGAAAAAGCCACCTGCGAGTTAGGGGGCAGGATGGTTTCGATGTTGCCGTAGTTCAATGCGCTAGTGATGTTATGCCGGTCTGTTTCAGACACGACGTAGACAGTTGGCACCTGATTTCTCCTTTCTTCGTGACGAAGCCGAGTGTACACTCCCAATCGCGGCAGATGCAAGCCGTCAGAAAGAGAGATATATGAATACCGAATTTTATGAATTTTATGAATTTTTAGCCAATTATCCCTTCAAGAACAAGCCTTTCCTACATCAGAAAGCCTACCTAAGTAGGTTCTGGGACAGGGAGGTTGGTGCTCTGTTCGCAGACATGGGCACTGGCAAATCCTTCATGGTCATCAACAACATCGCGATGTTGTATGACTTGGGGAAGGTCACTGCCGCCCTGATTGTAGCGCCGAAAGGTGTCTACCGGAACTGGGTCGACAGTGAACTGCCCAAGCATCTGCCTTCACACATTGTCCATCGTATAGCGCTTTGGTCGCCCAGTCCACGCAAAGCTGAGGCAGATGCGTTGAACAAGGTGATGGAGGTGACCGAAGACCTGAAGATACTGGTCATGAACATTGAGGCGTTGTCCACGGTCAAGGGAATGAAGTTCGCGCAGCTTTTCCTGCAGTGCTTCCCTGCCCTGATGGCGATTGACGAAAGTACGACGATCAAGACGCCGTCCGCCCAACGTGCAAAAAACGCCGTAAAAATAGGCAAATACGCCAAGTATCGCCGCATCATGACAGGCTCCCCGGTCACCAAAAGTCCGATGGACCTGTACCAGCAATGCCTGTTCCTGTCCGAAGAGTGCCTGAACCTCGCCAGCTACTATGCGTTCCAGTCCCGGTATGCAGTGACCATTGAGCGCAACATGGCGCGGCACAGCTTCAAGCAGATAGTGGGCTACCGCAAACTGGATGAGCTGCAAGAGAAGCTGGATGAGTTCAGTTTCCGAGTGACCAAGGCCGAATGCTTGGACTTGCCAGACAAACTGTACACGAAACGCGAAGTGGACCTGACAGAAGAGCAAGGCAAAGCGTACATGGAGATGAAGAACATGGCGTTGGCCTTGTTCGAAGACGGTCAGATGACCAGTACGATCAATGCACTCACCCAGCTGATGCGACTGCATCAGATTGTGTGTGGGCACATCAAGCTGGACAACGGCGAAGTGCGGGAAATCCCCAGTAACCGTATCAAAGAGCTGATAAGCCTGACTGAGGAGTTCGAAGGCAAGGCAATCATCTGGGCGACGTACCGACACGACATTGAGGCGATCAAACTAGAGCTTCAGAAGATATACGGCATGAACAGTGTCGGGACGTACTACGGGGACACAGAAGAAGAGGACCGGCAGGCGGCTGTCCGCAACTTCCAAGACCCTGACAGCGAGATGCGGTTCTTCGTAGGCAACCCTCGGACAGGCGGCTACGGTCTCACGCTCACTGCTGCCAGTGTCGTCATCTACTACAGCAATTCCTTTGACTTGGAAGTGCGGATGCAGTCGGAAGACCGTGCTCACCGCATCGGACAGACCAAGAACGTGACCTATGTGGACCTGATTGCGCCGAAGACGGTGGACGAGAAGATAGTGCAGGCCCTCAGGAACAAGATCGACATCGCCAATCAGGTGCTAGGGGAGGAAATCAAAGCATGGTTAGTCTGATTCCATGGAATAAGTTGTACAAGTATGAGGCGCTTGAACGGATAGACTCGACCGAGGGCCGGAAGTACGTCTATGGCGACCAGCGCCTGCCCAGCGTGACCACCATTCTGTCGGCTACAGGCGACAAGTCGTCCCTTGAGGCGTGGGCCGCGAGGGTTGGGCCAGAGAACGCGGAGAATATCAAAAACGAGGCGTCCACTATCGGGACGCATATGCACACGGTGATGGAGCGGCTGCTCGCGCACAAGGACCTGCCCCGCCCGACCAACTGGCTGATGACGCAAGGCTATGAAATGGGATACCGCCTTGTGAATCAATATTTTAAACACTTGGAATGCGTGTTCGGCTCAGAAGTGCCGCTGTTCTACCCGGAGAAGTACGCTGGAACAGCGGATTTGGTAGGGGTCTATCGAGGCAGGCAGGCCATCATAGACTTCAAGCAGTCAAACAAGCCGAAGAAAAAAGAATGGATTCAAAACTACTTCCACCAGCTTGCTGCATATGCCATGGCTCATGATCAAGTCCACGGCACCTCGATTGACTACGGGGTGATTCTAATGGCCGTCAGGGATGGCACCACTGCGGAGTTCACCACAGTGGGCCATGAGTTCAAGTCGTATAAAGAGACGTGGATGCGCCGCGTAGAGCAGTACTACGCGGGCATCGGAGGTTGAGGCGGCGGCATCTGCAGCGTCGTGTCGTTAGGGAACAACGACTGCAGCATCATCCGCGACTGCGTGTTGGGCGGACCTCCCGGAGGGGGACCGCCAGCAGGCGGCTGGGGGCCTGCGCCTTGGCCCGGGGGCAACGTCCCACGGGTCTGCACTCCCGGAGGGAGCGTGCGCCTCTGCGGACCCTGCATTTCCCTGAGCTGCTCCTCCGCTTCCTCAGGAAGTACGTCTGGAATCTGCGGGCTCATTGCGGTGTAGCCTGCGGAATACAGATAGGCTCCCATTTGGCGCAGGAACAATGCCTTTTCTTTTGCCGTTTTACCTTTTCGCAAAAGAAGAAAGGTCAACTGAGGGTCAATAGCAGCCTCTTCCAAAATCGTTCTGACCTGTGTAGCAGGCATCTTGTCAAAAAGCTGTTCTGCATATCTCGCGGTTTGACCTGCAATGACCAAGGACCCCGGTCCTTTGGGGGCAAACAGGGATGCCGCTTTTGCACCAAATAACCTAGCTGCAAAGCCGGACATAGCCTCTGATAGCTCTTCATCAACCGGCACATCCGCCCGGCCCTTAATGGCTTTCTCAATCCGCTCCATAGGGGCAAGGAGCTTGGAAAGGTTTTTATATTCCGAAAGCGACATCACTTTGTTGCTGGACAGTACCCGCGCAAGAGAAGGCCCATCTGGCGTGATGCCCTTGTAAAAGAAATCCTTGTACTTCTGGGGACTGAAATTATTTGCCCCACCAGCTTTTTCATAAGCAAGTGAATAGAGGCTTGATTTCAAACCATTGAGAGCAGAAGGCCCTGCGGTTTTCGCTGTACGAATAATCCTCTGTAGCTGGAGAACAGGGGACTTGCTGTTCAGCGCAGTAGAAAGAGCATCAGCGGGACTTGCGCCATTCAGTACTGCGGAAAAGTCCTGCTCATTAAGTAGCCGTCGTCCCTCTACGCTCGCTGGGTCGGTGATAGACCGCACGGCATTCTCTGCCTTAAGGGCGTCAGTAAGGTCGTCTGTCAGCCCTACTTTATCCAATACATCCTTGTTCTCTGTGATGAATCGAGAAAGCCTGTTCGGGTCAAGAGTTTCCGCGCCTGTGATCGGATTACGAGTGATTGCGTTGTTCGCAGCAGTCAACATGAAGGCTTTTTGCGCCTCACGTATGGTCACCGCTCTGTCTTGCGCAATATCCGCAAAAGGCGCGAGGGCAAGTGCCTCCTTGCTTCGTTTTCCTCCTTTTGCAACCGCTTCTCGATACAGTTGGGACATCATACCTACCGCATTTTCAACATCTGAAAACCGCTTGGCAGTAACGTCTCCAGCTTTTGCAAAAGCTTTAGCCACTAAAAGCTCTGCAGGTATTTTTTCTCCGCCTTTTTTGTTGACAGCTCCTACATCTCCCGCAAAAGTACGAGTGTAGTAGTCATTAAACTTACGTGAAAAAGTACGGGCCTTGTCATAAGCGGAAATGTTCAATGTCTCAAGGTCATTAAGCGCCGCAGACGCCATCTTCCCATAAAGATTGGCCATGGCCATGTTGCCCGCTCCAGCGGCCTCTCGTGCATACGCCAACATGTCGCCTCGAATGCGAATGAGGTCTGGGACTTCCGTTTCTTTCACAATTGGGGCAAACGTAGCAGGAGCCGTAAGCGTGTCAGGCATGCCCGCCTTTGTCTTTTTCCCCTGTAAAGGAGCGGACAAGAACTCCTGAGGAACCTTCCCTGTCTCAAGGTACTCTCTAGTTTTTTTACCCGCTTCGTAACGAGCAAGGGCCTTGTCGTCGACGCCAAGTCTAGTCATTATTTTCTTGATTTCTGTTGGCACTTGCGCCTGATAACGCTCCGGCGTCATGGTGCTGACGAAATCCATAAACGTCTCGCCCAAGCTAGAGGGGCGGACCTTCTTTGCCTGAACGCCTTTTGCGCCTATCTTGAAGGACTTCCTGTACGCCTCTTCCCAAAGTGCACTTTCGTACTGTCGCGCATCTGCCAAGGCTTCCATCTGGGTATCATGGACGATACGCCCAATCTGTCTCCTAGTGGCCGGGCTGTCTACCCGAATAGCGGCTATCCGACTTGCCGCTTCGGATTGAGCCTGAAGGCGGCTGGCTTCAAGCATAGAGGTGTATAGGTTTTCCTGCATTTTGGCCGCGGCAGTAAGAAGCTCCGGGTCTCCAATGGCTCGGAGGGAATCAATCACCCCTTGATAGGCTCTAAAGGAATCGCGGCCTTTCTGATCAATCCTTGAAAGAAATGTGGGATTTTTAGACGCGAGTGATTTTTCAAGTCCAATAAGGATAGGGCTACCCGTTGCTTGTGCAGCAGTAGGATCAGCTCCAACTGCCCGTTGTATTTTTTGCAATTGCTTCTGCAGCTCTATGGGGTCTTCCCCGCTCCTCTGCAGAACGTCAACAAGAAGAGTGGCGGCACGTTCTTCCCTGCCTCCTTTTGAGAGAGACTTAATTCGGTTCTTGATGAACGTAGTCAACGGACCTACCTGTCCAATAACGAACTTAAATGGAGAAACGGCTCCTCCCACAACTTCTGCTCCGAAACGAGTAACAGCATCGCCCGGATCGTAGCTCTCGGCCACCGCAGCCCCTACACCTGCACCTGCTGCGCTAGAAGCTTCTGTCAGAAGATAAGACTTAGGAAACTTACGGGCTTTCATCCCAAGTTCAGAAATGAACCTGCCAAGAAGCGAGTTTCCGTAAGAAGCGGGAAGGAAAAAGGCAGCAGGAGCCATCGCGATGCCCGTGCCAAAGGTCTTTCCCCCCTCTCGATAAGGGACGGTCGCCTCGTCTTCCTCCTCTGGAACTATATACTTAAAAGCGAAGTCTCCTGCCAGTCCCCCTAAAAAACCTCCGGTAATTGCTCCAAGTCCCCCTCCAGCCATTGCTCCCGGAGGACCTGCCGCAGCCACTCCAATTAGCGCGCCTGCTTTTGCGCCTCCAATCATCCCCGTAAGAGCAGTACCGCCGGTATAAGCACCTTCCTCAATCCCTCGAAGGATTGCCGCCCTTTTTTCCTCAGCCGTAGCGCCATCTGAGACTTGAACAAGTCTGCGTCCACGGTCCCCAGAGGGTTTTTCAAATGCCACCGTTTCATCAACGGGAACAAGTCGGCGGGTGTTGGCCATTCCTTTTCCTTACTCTTGTATCTGAAAAATAGTATCAGAGGCCTTGTCATACACCATTGAGCCTACAGGCAACTTATCCAATATAGGATCTCCTTCTCCCTCGATTGTTATTGGGGCGCCCAACCATGCGCGCGCATCTTGCAAACTCTTAAGAGAGTCACGAATGTTCCTTTGCGTCTCAACGGTAAGATTGGGATTTCCCAAGTTTGCTAAGTCTTGTTCTTGAGCTTTTCGCAACTGTTCATCTAAGCTAATAACCCTATTCCTATAAGATCCGGGGCGATCAAAAAAGGAAGGCCCCAAATCAAGTTCCTTCATGATTTCCTGTCGCTCTTTGTCTACATTACGAGGGTTACTTCGCATTCCGTTGACAATCTCACGCATGCTGTTAGACAAAAGCAGTTTCTTTGCTTCCATCTCCTCAGCCATCTCAGGAGCGAGTTCTCCTAATCCCGGAATTCTATTCAAAGTTGACATAAACATTGCTACGGGGCCAGTTCCGCTAGCCGCGTTATACATGCTCAACGCCTGAGGAGAGTAATAGCTACTATACAAGGCTTCTTTACTCAAAGGATTCAACTTCTCAGTGGAAGGAACTGGCAAATAAGATTCTTCTGCAGCGGGCGGTTGTCCTGCCGACTCAGGCGCAGGGCCTCCTTCCATTTCAGGGGAAGAAGGAGATATGGAAGCCTCTCCTTCCGGAGAAGTCACATTGCCTTCCTCGTCCAAACTAATATTCGGACGACTTATTGAAACAGGCGCTCCCGTCTCTTCTGCAACATCCGCAAGTCGACCACGGGCTTTAATTGCATCCTCTGCCCACGTCAATTTCAATCCCGGGATAATTATTTTCCTCGGTTGCCCCGTTACAGGGTCCTGAGAGATGTAATAACTATCCCTAGTAAGCTTGTAAACAAGTCCTTCAAAGGTTCTTGAAACATCATCAGGCGCAGTTCCTGCAGAATAGGCAGGGGCGACACGTGCCAACCATTGAATAACTTGGTTATCCTTAGAAGGGACTTGAAAGGGGTCATCATCTTCCTGCGTTGCCCTATAGGTCTTCAGCCACTCGCCTGTGTCTTTCCCGATAAGGTCTGCGTTCTGCTTACGGATGGTGTCAATATATCGCTCAGCCGATTCAAGCGCGGCCATTTTAATGCCGAGGTCCTGTTTCCGTCGGGCTTGGTCAATCGCCGCAATCTTACTGGGCGTACCTTTGAAGGACCCACCAAGCTTCGACAAGAATCCGCCGCGCATGGGCTTTCCGGTTGTTGGATCAGTGTTAGACGCCAGATTAAGGAATGCCTCCGTCAACGCCCAATACTTTTCTTTTTCCGCTGCCCCTGCGTCTTCTCCAATCAAGGATTGGTAAACGGATTTTCTCCGCTCAAACTCGTCTTCAAGCTTGGGCTCAGGGACTTCACTTCCTCTAGTCAACTCAGAGTTAAGGATTTTGTTGACAGCCACGCTGCGAAGCAACATGCGCTCTGTTACAGGATCAAGAACCTCAGCGCGATTAGCAGAAGGAGGGGTCACGCCGCGCTCATCGGACCCATCCTTAAAATTTTGGACATAGCCTCCGTTACGGAAGCGCTGGACATAGCCGCCCGCCGCCATCTGAACAGGCGGTGCCATCGCTGGCCCTTGGGCCATGGGCAGTCCACCGATACCCGCTGCCTCTGGTCCCGGAGGAGGCATTGGGGGCATACCGGGCGGCGCTCCCGGAGGTGCGCCAGCGGCACCCGGAGGCATACCGGGCGGCATTGGGGGCATGGGCGGCGCTCCCGGAGGTGCGCCAGCGGCACCCGGAGGCAGGCCCGCGATACCAGCGGCCTGCTGTTCCTTGAAGATAGGCTGGAGGAGCGTCAGCACTTCCGGAGGCGTTTGATAGGCTGCTTCCTCGCCGACGAGGTCGATCAGCTCATTCATTCGCTCGTCGACGGAGCGCATGTCACCACGAAGATTATTCATAAGGATTTCCGGTGAACGGGGCGTGCGGGAGATCATCTTACCACTGTCGTAGTCACTGTCGTCCGCCGCCAACGTGTCATCAAGCTCCTGCATGATGCCGACGTTTCTGGCATTTGCAGACTTCTTGAACATAGGCCTATCAAGGACTTTAGATTTCATAGAAGTACCTTAAATAACATTCATGGCTTTTGCGCCAGATACCGCTGCTCCAGCAAGACCAGTGATCTGCTGCAATGCACTAGGCTGCGGCGCGCTGGCAGAAGTCAACGACATTTGAGAGGACGGCGCGTTCTTGTAGATGTCGGACAAGAATCCGTACTGTTGGAACGGTGCCATCATCTGCTGCGTCAGGGTGCTGTATTGGGCAGCGACTTCGCCCTGCTTGTTGGCCTGCTGAATCTGGCCCAACTGCGCCATTGCGTTGATATCGCCCAACGCGGCCTGCTGCTGTAGCTGCGCAAGTTGTGCCTGCTGCATGCCCATCTGGCCCATTTGCGTTCCAAGCTGCCCCATAAGCTGCTGTTGTTGCAGTTCCTGAGCCGTCTGGTTCTGGGCCAACGAACCAAGGCCAAGGCCGAGCTGGTTGTACAACTGTGCCTGTTGACTGCCGATGTTCGCCTGCTGACTCGCGACGTTTGCCGGAAGCAGTCCCAACTGCGCCAACTGCGCATTGATATTCGCTTCCATCCCCGCCAGCTGCCCCGGAAGCAATCCCAACTGCGCCTCTTGTGCGCTCAATTGCCCCTGCAGCTGCGTTCCCTGCAGGCCCAACTGCGCTTGCTGGACGCCCTGCTGGCCAAACTGCTGACCAATTGCCGCCAACTGCTGTGCACGCTGCAGATCGAGAGCGGTCTCTTGCCCTTCCAAGGCACCAAACTGCTGGCCAAACTGACTCTGTAGTGCCGCCTGCTGCGCCAGAAGGTTCGCCATTTGCGAACCGACCTGACTTTGCAGCCCGCCCACCTGAGACATGGCCTGCCCTGCGCCCAGTTCGCGACCCTGCTGCGCCTCGAAAGCCTGCATTGCCGCCTGTTGGGCCTGCCCGTAATTCTGAGCGTAGTCCTGAAAGATACGTTGAGACATCAGGTCCTGAACATTGCGCTCCTGCTCTGCGCGCTGCACGCCTTCGCGAGTACCACCAAATGCACCTGATCGAACAGCCTGCGCCGCCGACTGATTCTCAGCAATATCTGCCTGACGGCGCATTTCTCTCAGCGCCTGCTGCGTTACTTCCTGCTGATAAGGATTCATGAACTGCGCGGCGCGGTTCGGGTTGTACCCCTCAGTAGCCCCGGTCAACGTCCCAAGGCCCATTTGCAAAGTGGACTGCGCCTGCTGCTGTCCGGGAAGCCCTGATTGTGCTACCTGCGTGGCGGTGCCGAGGCCCCCGCCAAGGACATTTCTAGCTTGCGAAAAATCAGAGGTAGCTCCGCTGGTGGCCTGTGCCCCTTGACCCATCAGGTCCTGAGAACGGCCAAGATCGGCCTGAAGGAACTGGCCTGCTTGATCAGCCGCTGCGCCTACGCCCTGAGTGCCTTCAGCAATCGACCCGAGTCCCTGACGAACGAGACCAGCAGCTTGGCTAACGCCCTGAGTGCCTTCAGCAATAGTTCCCAGCCCGGAGCCCGCAGCAGTTTGATACTGCTGAAGCTGCTCCGCCTCGGTCAGGCCGCGTTGAAGCGCCTGATTGCCCTGCTGATAGGCCTCCGCCGGAGAAAGCGCTGATACGTTTGCCGCCGCGCCTCCAACAAACCCTTGGCCCTGCTCAATAGCCTGTCCCGCCCCTTCCATGTAGGGCTGATAGCCGCCAATGCCTTCTCCTGCGCGGATATCAGCATTGACCTCACTAATCGCTTTCTTCTGAAGCGGGGAAAGGCCTGCAGTAAGTCGGGGAAGCTCAATATTTCCAGCGAGATACTCCCCCATGGTCTGATTGACCCCCTGCATTTCTGCAGCGAGGTCATATCCGGGGGCTTTGGAGACGGTCGCAGAACTGACTACATCAGCGGGGACTTCTGCGCCGGTGTTTGAGTACCGCCACTTTCCGTCCATGCCCTGATAGGCAGGGATGGCGCGGCCTTGCGCATCGGTAAGGGTGGGAGCGCCAAGCAAGAAGTCCCTCGCCCCCGTCATGAGGCCGAGTTTAGCGGCCTCGATCTCAGGAGCTTCTCGTATAATCTGGCCGGTATACTCCATGGTGCTCATCAGGAGAGGTCCTCAAGCGTTTTCATCAGATCATACATTTGACGTGCTCCATCTTTCCGCGCTTTTTGCGGATGAAGAGGGGAGCCTCCGTTCGCAAGCTTTGCCGCGCCGTCCACCGCTTTTTTGGTAAACACGAATTCGCCGTCCGACAGCATTGCAGGGATGGAGTCGGAAGTCGGAGTGCCCGGACCCTGTATTTGACCCGTGCGCCGTGGGAAATTGGACGGGTCTCGCGGATCAGGGACATTGCCTCCCTTCGCAAAGGCAAAGGGTGTCTGCAAGTCCATGCCGCCATACGTGCTCATCGCATTTGGAGAGTAGGACAGCGGGGTTTCCGGGAAAGCCGGTCCACCAATGTTGTACTCCTGCACGTAGCCACCATCCGCATACCCGGAATACGGGTCTCTCCGTCTTTCTCCTTCAACGGGCGTGCCCTTGAACGCGCCCGTTCTCTGCATGTCGACCTTGTACAGGCCCGGACTTTCGGACAGGAGTTGAACGCCAGTCTTGCCATCACCTTGCGCCAGCCCCTCAAGACCCGGGGGAACCTCCGCAGGCTCTCCTTCGGTCAACGAGCCGTCTGACAAGGCATTGGCGAGAAGCAGCGCTCCTCCGCCATAGAGAGCAGCACGAGGCGGATTCTCTTTCACCCAGTCCCATGCCTTTGAGAACAGATTTCCGCCCGCTTCCTTACTGGAGGAAGCCAAAGAGGAGACAGCGCTTCCACCTCCCCCTGCTCCGCCAGCTGCCGACATGTCAACTGAAGAGGGGTTGTACAAGGAAGCTTCCATCTTTGTGAGCGCTTCGGCGGACATTCCGCCGCTATCAGCTAGCCCACCGCCCTCTGTCATCGCTCCTTCAGGAGAGATTCCCGCTGCAGCGTCCACGGCCCCCGCAACGTCAGGTGTCCCGTAGGCACTCTGGTAGGACTCAGGTGCCCAGCCAGTCAGTTTGGATGCGCCACCCGCCAGTACGCCAGCAATTGCGCCATTCTTGACGGCATCACCAAGGTCTTGCCCGCCTGCCAGATTGACCACGGTGTTCGCCGCAAAGGTATTGATGCCCATGGCCAGTGCTGGCGTCATGGAAATCCCCAGTGCGCTGCCTACGCCACCTGCGAGGTTTAGCCCGGCAGGGCCAAGTGCCCAAATTCCTGCCGCAGTCAGTGCAATCTTGCCAATTGAACTCTTGGCAACCTTCTTCACGACGTTGACAACGCCTTTTACAGCCTTGCCCGCGAACTTAAAGACGCCTTTTACAGCCTTGCCAATGCCCTTGATGACTTTGCCGAGGAAAAATTCAGGCAGTCCGGTGTAGGGGTTGACGGTCCCTGACCCTCCCCGGCGACGAAGCAGCCGAGCCTCTGATGGGGTGATGTGTGCCAACATGGAGTCGCCATTGCGGCCCATGTTAGACATCGCCGCAGCCATCGGCTTCAGCTCCGCAATGCCGCCTTCCGCACGATTGATGGGAAACGGCTCAAATTCCTCTTCCCCGCCGCCCATTTCTCCCGGAAGAGCCATCGAAAGCTGGTCAAGGGCAATGTTCATGGCCGTGAAGAAGGCCAAATCGAACTCTTCTGGCAGGAGGTCTTCTGGAACACCTTCCTGAATCAGGCCCTGACGGATTTCCGCGTAGTTTTCGGGCTCGTCAAGGATGAGATCGACCATCTGACCAAGGGCATCAATGGCTTCCGCAGGCAGGGACAGCCTTGCGAGCTGGTCACGGAACTCTCGAACCATCCCGGGGTCGGCTTCTTCCATCCCCTTAAGAATATTTTCGCCAAATTCAACGGGATTGTTGCGGGCGTAGGAGCTTACTTCAGGCGTGAAGAACTCAGGGTCTACCTGCATTCGCCCTTGCTCTCGCTGGTCCTCCCCCGGAAGGGACATAATTCCGCTCATCGCGTTCTCTGCCATGCGTATTACCTTTCCTTTGATGGCCCGTGGGCCGTGGGCAGCGCGTCGGGAAAGGACGCGAAATTACCCTTAATAATGCGTCAAACCCTATGTTCTGTCTACTTCAAGATAGGACAAATAAAAATGAACCGTGGCCACGGAAGCTTCCACAGTGAGCTTGTCCCCCGCCTCAAGGATGCATGGAACCCCGTTAAAAACGTCTACGGTGGCGTCCGGTCCAACCGAGTAGCCTTTAAGCAGATAGCGCTCTGAGCCCCCGTCGTCGTACTGGGACACCGTGATCGAGGCGGAAGAGGCATTAGCATTCGTGACCCGCAAGGACCTTAGTACGCCTGTGTTGGCCGCAGGAACAACATAAAGGTCCGTTTCAGTGGTGGCAGAAGGGACAATATGTTTTCTAAAGTACTTATTAGACATACTAAATACCTATAACCACTAGCGTTACAGAGGGGGCAGCGGGACAGAACGCCGTTGCAGCAAGCCCATGGAGATCTGCATCCAAAGCATCTACTGCAAACATGGCCTCTAGGTAGTCCCCTCGATTGATTTGAAAGAGGGCTCCTCTGGAAGTCAACGACCTCTGGTCGTTGTTATGAAGGGTATCAACCATCGTCGATCCTGTGATGTCTACGCCATTCAACCTCGGCCAAAAGTAAAATCTTTTTGTGTTCGCGCTTTCTGAATGAAGCTCTGCTGTGAAATAAATAAAGTATTTGCCACTTCTAGCAAAATTAACCCTGCTCGGATAAGTGCCATCAATCTCGACGTTTCTTGAGTAAGCAGTTGTCCCCCACGTAATAGCGGTAGGGGTATCCACTGTATCCGCAGACTGAATGTCGAAATCCAAAAACTCCCCATAAGCGAAGGGTTCTCCGGACTGTAGCGCCCCTTGAAACAATGGGCCTAGAGCCCCGCTATACCAGTCAAGCGTAGTTTGGTTATTCTCAGTTGCCTGAGGGGTATAAGAGTTATTCAACTGAAAAATAACCTGTTCCAGTGAGCGAACAAGTTGATTAAAGTTTTGAGGGCTATATGCCTGCGCATCCGCGTTGGGAAGACGCACGTTGAGTATCTTACTCATCTAAGCCCGTCCGGTTGTACGTCGACACGAAGCGTGCCGTAGCGCCAATGCGTGCCCGTCGCCGTGCTTTCAATCTTCAACGCAATCTGCCTGCCTCGTGCTCTGGTGTCCACTTTTTGTGTACTTGTGGTCACCGTATAAGGGTCCAATGAACTCGGGGTAGCCGTTGCCTGAGGATAAGCGCGCAGTAACAGGTGCACGGAGAGGTCCCCCTGCTGGTCACTGAAATCCGGGATGAACCGCTTCATGAACATCATGTTGTCGCCGTCGCCAAGGTCAAAATACCCGGATGTGATGTATGCCGGAAGCGGCTCGCCGTTAGCGTCAGTCCCTTCCTCTTGGCTGTACATCAAGGTCCGACCAGCAGTCAGGCCATAAACGGGGACCAATGGTTCCCCTGTGCTGTTGGGGAGATACACTGCAGCAAGGGGCTTGCTGTAGATAGTCGCGTCCGACCACGCCGTGCGTGAAAGGGTCCCAATATGCCATGTTTGTTCGAGGTAGTTCAACGTCACGCAGCGATCAATAAAGTCACTGCCTGTTGAACAATAGAACCACGTGACTTCGTTGAACTGAGAGTTCAATCCGGCATATACCTTAATCCCTTGAACAAGGTTTATGTCTTTGAATACATAATCTTGAACAGTGCACGGCATTTTTTTAACCGTACCATCAAACATGTAGAACGCTTCTTGGCCCATCCAAAAGGTCAGGCCGTTAACGTCTACCGAAGCATGCGCCCCAACGCACCCGCAGTTACTTCCTAACTGTTGGAAGCCGAAAGTGAAAGGGGGACCTATGTACTGCATGGCATGCAGCGACTTATCTGTATGAATAAGTATCTGGCCCCTAGAACGGACAGCTGTAATAACCTTGGAACCGTCAGACAGCCGTTGCCCGCCCGCTGTGTTGGTGGCGGTTTCTGTAAATTCTTCGATGTTTTCTTGGTCGGAGAAACGAACAAACATCGGGTCCTGAGTCACCGGGTCACCGATAGTCGTTTCCGTTCCAAACAAAACCAGATGCCGATCTGGAGTAGACACCAACGCATACGCGCTTTTTGTCGGAGCGCCCGAGAGAAGAGTTGCGGGCACAGTTACGCCAGCGCTCAAATCCCAATAGTAGGTCTCGCCATTCACTAATTGGCAAACGACATCTTCGCCATACGCATCAAATGCCCAGATTCGAGGATAGAGGACAAGTGCTTCTGTCTGGGGGCGAGGAGTGCCCCACGTAGACTGCCCCCAAACGCCAATGCCCCAGCCATAGTCAAAGTAACTGATGTCTTGGCCCACGCTTATCTGATAAGCGCCGACGACTGCCGCTCCCCCATCCCCGCTGTCAGAGGAGTTTGCGGCGACAGGAGCAAGGATGGTGTAGGTATCTGAGGTCAATACTTCTTGGATCTCATATTCACTGTTCAAAATAGGAGCGGTGATGTTTCCGCCAAGGGACGATGCCCCACTAAACGTCACAAAATCCCCAGCTATCGCTCCATGGTCGGTATTGGTGACCGTAATGATCGCGCTTCCATCCGTCGCAGCGAAAGTCACATCGCCCGGATCGGTGGTAAGACGAATAGGCGTGATGTCATTCCATTTGCCACCAGTAAAAACGTAAAGCTTCCTGTTAGTGCCCGTAATTGCATAGGCCACCCCGTTCAAGGACGCCCATGTAAACACATCTGAAACAGCCCCAATTAAGTATTGGCCGCCTGACCCAAAGGAGGTCCATCCTCCTATCTTTTCGGGAAGACCGTAACGAAAACGAATATTGTCACAGTCCACCCAGCCACCCTCAGCGCCGTATTCGGTGTTCTGTTTATCTATTCCGGGCTTGAGCGCGAGTCTGAGAAGTGGCACTTGGATTACCTCACTAGCACATTAGTAAGAAAACTCAACCACAAGACCGTCGGCCTTGAGGGACCACGCTGTTACCTTGTGCCGGTATTCAAAGTTTCTAAGCGCGACCTTCATTGAAGGAGGAACACTTTCGAATCCTCCAAAACGAGTGATCGTAGGCTCCAATGCCTCCGGACCTACTTTTACAAGACCTCTTTGGTCGAAGGTATACCGGTCAAGCACCCGCCCATTTGTAAGATTTTTGGAGACATAGGCGTACTTAGTCGCCCCTACCGTAACTCCCTCCTCATACCACTCGGTGACAGCGCCGTTAAGAACCTTGACCAACTGCTCGTCGCAGCCGAAGAGGTTAGCGAGAAGTTGATCGGTAGAGACGTTATACATAGTAACTATATATTCCGACTCTTTATTTATGCCTTTGGACGCTAGAAAAGAATCTACGGCAAGTTTGTCGGCGGAATAACCGTCGTAGTTTGCGGGTTCGGGTGGGGCAGGGGGCGCTACTGGAGTGGTATCTACTTCCCCCGAAAGTCCGGGGTTGGGGGGTACAACTTGTTTTTCTTGCTCCTGCCAATATGCCACGGGGGCATACGCACGGATAACGTCTTCAACAGTTTCTCCCTCATATGGGAGCCGCGTGCCGATATGAAGAGTCTGTCTATTGTTACTGGAATACACAACTTCCATGCAACGGGCGGCTTCGTCTACATTGATAATTTCATAGGTATATTTGATGCTCATGAGATTGCCCCTAATCGTGTGCCTGTCGCTATCCAAGTAATGTTGCTATTTCCAGTGACTGCTCCACCCGCAGCGCCCCCGGAACCGCCAGCGTATGGAGTAGCACCCGCAGAGGCGGTAACACCTGTAGCTCCTGCGCTGCCCCAGCCTCCGCCATCTCCGCCATTCCCAGTAGTGTATATATTTGGGTAACCCCCAGTGCTACCGGCTCCTCCAGTGCCTGCCGCCGAAGAAGTACCCGCATCCCCCGCAGATCCTCCAGTGCCTGCTGTTCCACCCGCCGAATTCGTAGTGCCAGTACGCCCTCCTCCCCCTCCTCCTCCGGAATAAGAAGTCCCGGTGGAAGCAGTAGCTCCGCCGCCACCGCCACCGCCACCGCCACCGCCACCGATAGTGCCGGAAGTGTTATCAATCGACACGGCGGTAGAAACCGACAACGCCAAGCCCCCAGCGGAACCCGCTAACCCCGTATTACCTACTCTCCCATTCCCTCCAGCGCCCCCCATTCCAGCGATGAACCCGTTGTTTATGAGTGTTACATCGTTAGGGAACGACCCGGAAATAGTGAGGGCGGGGGTGCCTGTAGCGTTACTACTGATATAAACGCCAGAATCAATAGTGGCTTTTACTTCGATATCTTCATCCCATCCAGCATTGACGGCGAGAGTCCTAAGATTCGCGTTTGTCTGATTCGAAGAGATAGTAAAGGTAAAGGGTCCTCCACCTCCCGCAACCAGCATATTGAGAATGCCGCTCATTAGGTGAGCCCCGTGCCCGAGAGGATCCACGTAGTAGAAGCCGTCTTAAGTGCAGTGGCTACGCCCCATTGAGCGAGTGTTTTTGTGCCCGTGGCCCCCGTTCCAGCGAGACGTAGGGTATTTACACAAGCAATACTAAGAGGATCAGCACTGTAATTAACGAAAGTAATCGCCGTTCCAATCGGGTAAGGAACGTTGCCATTTGTCGGAATGGTGAAAGTCCTCGCTCCTGTATCTGAACTAGGTCTATAAATATGCTTTCCTGAATCGGACAGCACCAGCGTATAGTCAGCGGATTGGGAGTTCTGGGGGACGTTTCTAAACCCAACAGACGCGCTCTCATCGGGGAACGTCATCGTGGTCGAATCGGTCCCTGAGAACGTAATACTGTTGTCTACCGTCGCGGTCTTGCCATCAGCGATAGTCAAAGTTGCAGAGGAAGCAGGGGCAGTAATTGTTACTTTGTTAATGCTGGTAGCAGTGGCCGCGCCAAGAACAGGGGCAGTAAAGGTTTTATTAGAAAGAGTCTGCGTATCAGTAGTTCCAACAAGGGCCCCAGACGGCGCTGTCAATGACGTAGTCCACGCCGACCCCGTAGAAACGGCAACGCCTGCCGCAGGATAAACTTGAGAGGGTGTAGTGGAAGCAATTGTGATGCTCCCCGAGCCGTTGGTGATCGCAATTCCGGAGCCTGCCGTCAGGGTGGACTTGGTCAAAGTGTTTCCGGTGGTATTGCCGATCAACAGTTGGCCATTCGTATACGACGTTTGGCCCGTACCTCCATTGGTCACAGCCAAGCTGCCCGTAATGCCGGTGGACAATGGGAGTCCTGTGCAGTTTGTGAGCGTTCCGGAAGATGGCGTGCCCAGAACGGGGGTTGTCAACGTAGGAGACGCCAGCGTGGGGCTGGTTCCAAATACCAGCGCGCCACTTCCAGTCTCTCCTGTTACCGCTGCGGCAAGGTTAGAGGAAGAAGGGGTCGCCAAAAACGTCGCAACACCCGTTCCCAGCCCTGAAACTCCGGTGGAAACAGGAAGCCCTGTGCAGTTGGTAAGCGTTCCAGATGCGGGTGTTCCCAAAACGGGAGAAGTCAGGGTGGGAGACGCAATCGTAGGGCTTGTGCCAAACACCAAAGCACCGCTTCCGGTTTCGCCCGTGACTGCTGCGGCAAGGTTAGAGGAAGAAGGGGTCGCCAAAAACGTCGCAACACCCGTTCCCAACCCAGAAACGCCCGTTGAGACAGGGAGTCCTGTGCAGTTGGTAAGCGTTCCGGAAGAGGGGGTTCCCAAAACAGGCGTAGTCAGTGTCGGAGAGGCAAGAGTAGGGCTCGTTCCAAACACCAGCGCGCCACTTCCAGTCTCTCCTGTTACCGCTGCGGCAAGGTTAGAGGAAGAAGGGGTCGCCAAAAATGTGGCAACGCCGGTGCCCAGCCCTGAAACTCCGGTGGAAACAGGAAGCCCTGTGCAGTTGGTAAGCGTTCCGGAAGAGGGGGTTCCCAAAATAGGGGTCGAAAAGGTCGGGGAAGTAAATACGGGGTTTTCTAGTATGCTGCCGACCACCGCCGCAGTAGAGCCGCCCCCGTCGCAACGGATGACGAGGTCTTTCCCGTTCGGGACCTCTATATCCTTGGTGGCATCGTAAGAATCGGTCTGAAAAATAAAGACAGAGTACCCACCCGCGACAGAGTTCCGTACAAAATAGTACCCCTCGAAATCGTTTGGAGTAATCTGGACGTAAGTGGCCACCCCGGGAGTTCCAGTGAACTCGATCACACGGTTACGGCCATTGGATGCAGCAAAATCCGCCACATTCAGGGCATAAGGAGCGCCTGACGTATAGCTATTTGTCATTGCGATGCTGACATAGCCAACAATCGCCGTGTCAAAGTAGTCGAAATTTGTATTAGTAGAGTCGCCCCACGTTTCCGCCTCGTCTCCGGTGGCGATCTTCTTGATACCGAGGTTTGTATACGTTGCCATGCTTTTTTCCTGTTCTTAGGCTACTTTGAGCCATGAAACCGTGTTGGAGTCGTCTACTGGAGTCCAGTCCGTCGCCTGAGAATCGTCTACTGGAGTCCAGCCGGGATTCTGGTCAGGGGAAACGGGCGTCCACACAATTACCTGCCCCACGGCCCCTATAGCATACACCGACGGGACAGGAGTCAGTATCTCCGGGGTGCCCACCGCACCGGTGGAGGCCACTCCGGAGGGCAGTACTGTAAGACTTAGCTCAACAGTAGGGGTGCCAACAGCACCGGTGGCTGACTGGCCGGTTACCGTATAGTCAACATTCTGGGCTGTGGTGACGGTCCCTACCGCACCGGTGGCTGACTGGCCGGTGACCGTATAGTCGACATTCTGGACTGTGGTGACGGTCCCTACCGCACCGGTGGCTGACTGGCCGGTGACC
>Ga0070749_10000922_pt1 | contig 19883 bp, 30 predicted proteins | sample VirMetDEL_Nov_18_FD_75180 | JGI IMG/M metagenome (GOLD analysis project Ga0070749, IMG submission 75180) | Aqueous microbial communities from the Delaware River and Bay under freshwater to marine salinity gradient to study organic matter... | ecosystem: Environmental > Aquatic > Marine >...
ACCAACGCAGTATCAAACACCAAAGTATCATTAGCCGCAATAGGAAGTTGATACATAATAGCATTAGAAGCCGTAGAAGTAGCCCCAATACTAATAGTCACCCAAGCATCAACACCATTAGTATTTGTTACAATAAACTGCTTAACAACCCAAACCCGGCTAGAAGGAACCGTACCAAGAGTGGTATCAGTAGTACCAACCGCAGCAGGTCCAAAAACTCTAGTCTCTACTCTATCTCCAACAGCCATTAGGGTCCAATCTCCATTAATATTATAGCACTATCTGTTGTATCATTAGTAATCGAATAATCAGAAGAACCACCAGAAGTTCCACCACCAGCAACCTCAACCCACACACCATCATAATAAAACAACAAAGCACCAACATCTGTCTTATACCACAAATCCCCTTCAGCAGCATTACCCGGCGCTGAGTCAGAAGCCGTAGTACGACGATCAGTATTAGCAAAATTATGAGCAGAAATGCGACCAATCATGCGATGTACTCAACCCCGTTAACAGTCAAAGTAATATTTGCGTCAACCGGATCATAATACAGCGCATCACCCGCATTCAAAACATAAACAGAATCAGAATGAATAACATCATTAGCCGGAACAGTAACATTACTAATAACTTTATTATTCGCACCAGCAGAACCGCCAGAAGGAATAACATTCAAAGAAAACGTCTTATCAGTAGCAGACGTATTACAAACATTAATAGTTCTAATAATAGTATAACTGCCCACATTGGATGATGCAGTATAAACATTAGATGCCGTATCATTCCCAATGTAAAGTCTCTTAGGTGTTAAAGCCATTTATACCCCCATCCAAGACAACACATGGTTGTCAAAAGTAGTCGTGTTCATATCCTGCACCGCTGTAGCATCCAAAACATGATTAACAGTAGTACCGGATAAGTGAGAATTAGCAGCAGGGCCATCATAACCTCTCTGAGAAACAGTGAACGTATTAGAAGACCTAGACGTACACAAAACTTTCTCTTCGTTAGCCTGACCCCGACTTAAAACGATAACAAAAGGATTACCACTTGAACCGTTAGGAAAAGAAGAACCATCAACAACAGTGATAGAAGTATCACTATTAGACAAAGCACCCGTAGTCGTTGTTTCTACTACCGCACCAGCAAATTCCCTTCTTTCCATCAGACCTCCAATTAGTTAATGCTAATGTCAAGATCACCAGTAGCAATACGCAAAGTATCACCAGCGTCAAGACTTTTATTAGCAGTAAGAGTACCGTGAACAAGCAGATTGCCAGAAGTTGAAGCATCATAGATAGCGATACCAACAACAGTGCAAGCAGGCATATCAGTGAAATCAATATTCGCACTATTCTGCGTTGCACCGCTCGCAGCAGCATCAAAAGTAGCCGTCTGACGAGCATACGAACCACCAGAAACCTCAGTACCAGCAGTACCGGTGTCATCCTCAGCAACAGTCATCAAAGCAACATAAACATTAGATGGTGCAGTGTATGAAGTTGTAGCAAGGAAATGATCAAGAAGCTTGTTCTCAAGGTAATTACTTAAGTTACCAGCCATTAGTTATTCTCCTTATAATAATCTTCCAACTCCAACTGAGTCGGAATTCTAAAGTTATCAAGAGTCAACAGATGATCAGCCTCAGCCGCATCTAACTCATAGATCCTTCTATCTCTTGTAAAACGGACACCACTCTTTGTTGAATAAGCAGAACCGCTATCAAAATAAACAAATTTCTTACCGGTAGATGCCTTAGCAACAGTCTTTTCAGGCACCGGAGACTTCTCTGCTTTAGGAGCAGTCTTTTTAGCCGTCGTCTTCTTAGCAGCCGCCTTCTTAGCAGGAGCCTTCTTAGTAGGCTCAGGAAGATCAGACGACTTCACTACATTCTCACTCATAACATCAATTCTATCATAAGTATCATTATAAAACAGAAAAGGTGGGGGATATTTCCCCCACCCCTTCCGCTCTAGGACAAGTAACTATAACGGTCCTAAGATCAGGTGCTGCGAAGCTTAACATTCTTAGCGATGACATAAGAGTCAGCGTTCTCAATGTTACAAGCAACACGCATGTACTGAGTGTACTCAATGGTGTCAGTCTTAGGCTGGAACTGACGGTACACCGTAATGTCACGATGTAGACCAACAACACGGTTGTTCGGGAAGGTAAGTTCCACATAACCGTGCGAACCAGCGGCACCAGAGTAATCACCCGACTCAGCCTCAGGCATGAGCGGGACCTCTACCAGACCAATTCCATAAGGAGCAAGACCGGTAGCGCCAGCACCACCATTGGCACGCATGGCACCATTAAGGAAAGCCATGTCGCCAGTTACTGAACCGGGGCTGGGAGCACCAGCAGAAGCCTCAGTAGCCGAGTTGGGGTTCTGAAGCGAGTAGATTGCATCCTGAACAATGCCCGGGCCAGTGAAGAAGCGAAGTTCATTACGACGCTGTAGGTACTTGCTAGGAAGGTTACGAAGAACACGGTCGAAAACCGAACGTGAAACATTGTCACCAGCCTCGTCAACGGTGGTACCCGAAGCGAGAGCAAGTTTCACAAAGCCATCAAGAGCCTTGAGCAGAGTATTGCTAGATGAGGTGTTGCCATTGATGAGAAGGTCATCAAGATCGTTAGCGGTCTGGCGAGCCATGACCTGAGCAAGATGATCCTCAAGCGAGGCACCCTCAATGTTGTCCTCTAGGGACTCAGTTGAAATCTCCCAATCAAGACGAAGCTTGACGCTGGAGAGAGAAACCTTCGAAAAGGTTACGGCTGCATTGCTACCATCATCGGTAGCCTCAGTAGCCTTGCGCATAATGCGCGTACCAACCGACAACTTGTCAATATCCATGCTTGATGCACGCATACGGACAACACGGCTGTTCTGCATGAGGACAGACTGATCGACCACAAAATCTAGGAAACGATTCGACTGCTCAGCGTTAAGAAGACCGCCAGAAGCACCACCCACAACGGAGGTAGTTACTTCGTTAGCCTTTGCTAGAATTTCTTCTTGAGTTGCCATTTTATTATATCCTCCTAATCACGACTCATAGCCCAGAGCCTTGACTAGCTCTTGAGGCAGATAAATATTATTCCAGAAGGAAGGGGCAGACTTACGGATTGTATCCTCGTCACCCTCATCCTCGTCGTCGTCTGGATCGACGCTCTTCTTGACTGCACCAGCAGCGGCAAAAGCCTCTACCTTCTCAGTCTGCTCAGCAAGCGAAGCCTCAGCCGAAGCAAGCTTCTGCTCTAGTTCCTCACGCTGCGCATCTGCGCTCTTGGTAACCTCTTCAATCTTAGAGTCGATTGAAGCCTCAACCTCTTCCTTGAAAGAAGCGGCGAAGTCAGTCAACTTCTGATCGAAGACCGAACCGAGAGCATCCTTTAGAATTTCAATATCCATTTGATCCTCCATTTGATCGTTATCCGCTTCAACCTCAGTTTCAGTTGAAGCTTCTTCAATTTCGACAGACTTTTCAACGACTGTCTCTTCTTCAACTGTTAACCAGTTGACGAAACGCTTTAACAAAGAAAGTTTCTCTTCGGCAGTCGTATCCATCTCTGATACCTTAGCATAATTTTCATCATTACGCAAAGATTTCTCAACTGCCTCAAGAGTTGTACCCTCTTCATTAAGAACTTGTTCCAACATATCTTCCATATCGGTGAACTCCTTAATAATATCATCATTACAAGTCCCGCATCCGCACGAACAAGTAATTTCTTTTTCTAAGTCTGTGTCGTCATCAAATTTGCGTGTGCAATTATCTAACTGACGCACTTTTGACCTTGCCCAGACCCAACCCGGAGTACCACCCCAAAGGTTCCAAGCAATTCTACCATTAGAAGGATAACCCTTATCACCCGGATCGGCACCCTCTGCTCTTAAATCAACAGCGTGCCTAGGGAAATAACGAGCAACCTTTCTAACGAACTCTGGAGAAACAGAACCACCACGGGCAAGCCTTCTAGCCGAACCCAAACCGACACTCGTTCCTCCACGACCGTGTTCCCTTCTTTGATCAAGACCAACCTGAGCCATACGCTGTACGGACTTAGGAATAGTCAAGTTAATGTCATTACAATCAATTTTAAGAATATAATCGAGTTGATCTGGCGTATCAAACTTCACAATATCAATAACCGCAGCAGGATTCGCTGGGTTATCTACCAGACTTAACTCACCAAGTTCGTATTTCTTAATAATATTAACAGGTCTGCCTCTAAACATTTTCTCAGTGTCAATTTGCTTATCAAGAACTTTTCCACCCACAGAGAAAGAACGCAAAGTACCATCAAGAACTTTTTCCCACGTATCCTGAGCGCCCTTAGAAATGTACGCTTCAACTTGCATGGCATTATATTCTTTGCCATCTTCACCCTTGATTCTAACAGGCTTGTAATTGATAGCCTTACCTACAGCAATAGGTGCGTGCATTTCTCTAATGTTTCCGGTCCAATTCTTAAAAGCCTCAACAGAGGCATCGAACTCAATAAGATCTCCAGCCTTATCAATATTGTCAGCAGTAGCGATACCTACAACAATACGCTCTTCCCGCTTGATCATATCAATCGGAAATGTAAGGTTTAAATCTTCCATAGTAAGAATAGGATACCACAACTTTGTATTTAAATATAAATTAAATATCCATCCAAGATAAAACTTGAGAATCAGTTGGGGTATTAGAATCACCACCGGGGCTTATGGGAACATCACTAGTGGTGCCCTCAAAATATCCGACACCACCAAGATGATCCTTAAAAAAAATTTTACCATCCCTATAATTAATCGCTAACTCACCATAAGATAAAGAGTTCGCAGAAGGCTCATTATTAGCAGTCCCAGAATTCTTTATCTTAATTGTATTAGCCATCAGAAACCTTAGAAAGTACCACCATCAACAGTAACGTTATCAATTGTACCACCAGTAATAGCAACACTACTCGCAGCCTGAACAGCCATCGTTCCCAAACCAAGAGTGGTTCTACCAGCAGCCGCATCAGCATCATCTACAAGTGACCGACCAAAAGAGGTAAACGTGGCAAGAGCAGCAGTACCGCTACCAGTATAGTAAGGCAAACGATCAGCAGCGGAAGTTAAACCAGCAATAGCCGCAAGATCTGCGCTGTAAGCCTGAACATGAGTGCCAATAGCAAGACCCAAATTATTTCTAGCATTGGAAGCATCAGTAGCACCGGTACCGCCATAAGCGACAGCAACAGCAGTACCCTGCCAAACACCCGTAGAAATCGTTCCAACACTTGTAAGGCTTGAACCAGTAATACCAGAACCAAGTTCACCAGAATCTAAAACCTTGGTTCCATTAATACGGTACTCTTTACCGCTCAAAAGATCCATATGCTCAGAAGAAGTCCAAGCATCAGTAGCATTCACCCAGTTAAAAGTGTGGTTAGAAGTACCAAGAATTGTTAAACCACCACCATCAGCAGAAGCATCAGAAGGAGAAGCAGTATTAGCAAGAACAATATTCTTATCCTCAACAACAAGAGTTGAAGCATTAACAGTAAGAGTATTACCATTAACAGTTAAGTCGCCAGTAACAGTAAGATTACGACCAACCGTCAAGTCTTGTGTCAAACTGACGCTATCAGGAAGCGTAACAGTTACAGCACCAGTAGATGCGCTAACATCAATCTTATTAGTAGTTCCCGCAATCGAAGTAACACCAGAGTTAGTGATAGTAGCAGTAGATCCTTCTCCAGCAGTATGGCTAACCGAGATGCCAGTACCAGCAGCGACATCAACCATATAGTTACCAGTAGTATCTGCTCCAAGAGCAACAGAATTAGCAGCAACAGTAGCAGTTAAAGTAGTATCTCCAAGATTAGTTACTGTTGCACTACCAGTTAAATCACCATCAAGAGTGATAGTGAAATCATCAACATTTAAAGCAACCGTGCCAGCAGTATCATCGTAAGTCGCTGACAGACCAGAATGCGATGCGCCCGTCAAAGTTGCGGCAGAAATATCTTCAATATATTCCTGAAGACCGGTAACAGCAGTCGTAGCGATCTGAATAGCGGAATTGCTTGCGGCAGTCAAACGACCTTGAGCATCAACAGTAAAAGTAGAAACAGTGGAGGCGCTTCCATAATCACCAGCAGATACGGCAGTATCATCAAGGTTTAAAGTAATAGTATCAGTCGTAGCCGCAGAACTTAAACCGGTACCACCAGAAACTGTAAACGTATCAGTACCGACAACTACTTGAGTACTAGAGGTATCACCAGCAACAGTTAAAGTACCACCAACACCGGCAATAGCAGTATCAACATAAGCAGTAGTAGCAACAGAAGTAGAATTATCACTTTGAGACTTTGTTGCCGCAGTTGCACTTGAACCCAAAGCGACAGTGCCGCTAAAAGTTTTATTGCCAGTTACCGTCTGAGTATCTGACAGTGACACAAAAGCACCGGTACCACCGATTGATATGACAGTGTTTGCATCACCATTAACATCTGTTCCGGTACCGTAGTACAGAACATTATCAACCTCGTTAAACGCAAGTTCTGCGTTCTTTAAACTTGAAGGTGCTCCCCCTAAACCAGTAGCCCTCCTCTTAATACGAATCGTATTAGACATTAAAAATTACCTCCACTAATGTACATACCAGTAGAAGGATGCACATGATCTGATCTTGCAGCAAAAAGACTTGTACCAGCAGAGCCTGTGTTTGCTAACTCCAAAGGAGTATCATTACTCAAATTAACATACACCGGTACATTAATAGTTGCAGCAGCGGCACTTATCAAAGTTGAATCAGCATTAGTGACAGTAACAGCAGTAGTTGTCGTATTAGAAACCGACAAACTTGTCACATCAGAATTAGATACAGAAAGAGAAGTCGTATCCCCCGAATTAACAGTTATTAATGTTGCATCAGAAGAAGTAACCGTAATCGTTGTCGCTTCTGCACTCATCTTGAAACATCTCCAGTAACAGTAATGTCGCCGTACATTAATGTTAAAACATTACTACCGTTTGTCTCTTGAAGATCATAAGTGTATGTGCCAGCCTGAAGACTGGCAGTCTGAGCACTAGTTAAACTTAGTTGCAAAACACCTCCAGCCGCATCTGTAACAGTAGAAGTAAAAGTTAAGACAACATCGGCAGAACTAGCGCTTCTCCTGATTTGGGCTAGATAGGTTCTATCGGTAATATCAATGGCAACACTTGAAGAATCCTTTAGTGTAACTTCATGTGTATAAGTATCTCCTTTGTAAATTGAAATATTCCTTATAGCAGCCATTCACAAACCTCTATTTAATTGTATCAGCGATTAGCCTATAGCATAAACAGCGACTTCTGACGAAGCGGTAATAACTTCAATAGTATTGTAGTCACCCGGAATATGAATATAGTCATGAACATGACCAGAAGCATCAGGAATCATAATCGAATGCTTACCGTTCAACTTGACCTCAACCCAATGATTAGTATCAACATTAACAATGTAAATAGCATAGGTGTGATGAGAAATAGTTTGCTCACCATCAGAATCAGTTAAACTTGTATTCGAATATACAATATGTCCGTCAATCATTATTTCCTCCATTATCTTGATTTTCGCCTCTCTCGGCTTGATCACCGGTTGTACGTGGATCAGTTGAACCACCCGGCGAGTCTGCTCTAGCATTTCTAGGTACGGCAGACTCATTATTCGTATTACCCTCAGGAGCACCCGGACCACGCCCAGCGCCCTGCTGCATCTTCAACTTAGTCGGATATGGCAACGGCTCATCAGCATCCATCCTCTCCGGCATACCCAAATCATTACGAACCTCATTCGGCGTAATAACCTCGGTACGAAGATACCTATCATGAATCCTAGACTGAATATCCTCATCAACCAAGTCAATGCGCTCAAACTTGATATGAACCAGATCTGTGAACTCAGAGATAAGTCTGTTAAGTTTCTTCTCAATAACAGATTGATCCGGCCCAATAACCTGAGTCTTGAACGTCTTGTCAGCATCTCTAGAAACCGCAAGGTTAGCATTATCATAAACACCTACCTTCGGGGCGGGAACCCTATTAGCAACAAGAATCTCATCCCGGTTAGACTTGCGGTACTTATCAAACGATGCGTCTTGGATACCAGCCTCAAGTTTCTCAAACTTAATATCGGTATCACCACCAAGAGAAGCGGGCAAAGGAACAATCAACGTTCCATGATTACGACCTTTTACCTCTTGACGGAAATAGTTAACAAGTTCCTGCTTGGAACGATTGCTAAGTTTTGCTCCCTTAACAATAATTGCATAGCGAGGAATAGCCTTGTTTTCAAAGTAATCAATATTGTACTCTTTAGCAAACTTATCACCAATAATTGCAGCAGCAGCCGACACACTCGATGGAATACCATAATAAGTATTGTTAGGTGAATAAGTTTTAAAGTGAATTACTTCATTAGGGTTAGGGTCCGAATTAATCGGATCTTCTGTTTCTGTGTCCTGAAAGTTTCTAAAGAACACAGCCTGAATCTTGTTGCTCTTGGCTATTTGAACATATCCATCACGATGACGACGAACTCGCATCAAAGTAGAAGGAATGTGGCCAATATAGCCGATTTCACCAGAATTGTTTCTACCAATTTCAAGGTAACCATTACCTGTAGTAAGAACATCTAGCCAGACCCTTGTAATGGTCTCAATAAAAGTTTCTTCTTCGTTAAAGTTTTCAAACTTCTGCTCAAGATCCTGCCGTGTATCCTGAATAGCCTTCCTAACCCGACTCAGCCTGTCAGAATTACCAGCAGCCTTCTCAAGCCTTCTCTTCGACTTCAACGTTTCTGGGAACGAATATCCCAGACCGACCGTATTCATAACTCTTGCATTAATAGCCGCATTGTGAATTGCGCTGGAATCATACAGATCCGCAAGAGTCTCCAAATCATATGGAGGAGTTACAACATCGTATAAAGAATAGCCGTCCAGTTCTTCAGGATCAATATACTTTGTTCCTACACCTTCAACTCCTTCATATTTCTTAGCAAGACGAGTAGCCTTACGCTTCATCCTCGGAGACAAAGATGTATACTTGACCTTTTTAAAAGGATCATCACTATCTGTCTTCTTTATAACTTGAAAGTAATTAATATCATCCAAATACTCTTCAGTATCCGAATCTTCCATATGAGTCATCTCGCCTCTCATCGGCCCCTCCTAGCAAGTTCTTTTCTTACAGCCGCTTCAATCACATCTTCATAAGGATCTGGATTGAGACCGGCTGCTAAACGCTCTGCTTGATCATCTTTTTCAGAAGCAGTCACCTTTCTAGCCCCTCCAACCCAAGTAGCGTAACCTTCCTCGCTACCTGTCCAATACTTGGCGGCTTGAGCAACCTGCTTCTCAACGTTCTTGTCATTCATAACGCCCTCAGCGCACAGAACACCGTCACCATCAGATAATGGTTTACCATCTGGCATGATCCAGATGCACACACCATACGCTCTTTCTGGCACATATAGTTCTTTCCGCTTCACATAATCGTCAATCATCTTAGATATCATACACTACTTGGTCTAAAAAAGCACCGTTAACAGCAAAAAGCGTATCTGGTTGATACGCTTTTGCCATTTGCTCGGGGAGCAGGGATCGAACCTGCAACCGTCTGATTAACAGTCAGATGCACTGCCTATTGTGCTATCCCCGATAAACTTTACCTGCTAACGAATAGGGCAGGCACCACCTTCACACTCAAGATCTTCAAGAGCATACTCGTTGATCTGATCTACAAATGAAACAGACTTGATCTTTGCTTTCATCTTTTCATAAAATTCTTGATCAATCTCTTCATAGGGAGCAAGAGCAAAACCGTGATCACTATGCAACAAGAATGAAACAGACTTTAACTTATTCTTATAGTTCTTCTTCATCCAGTCTTGAATCTCAGGCAGTTCTTCTTTACGATAGTAAACCGTAACAGAAACGTTATTATCAGCCCATTCGCTTTGAGCCTTAACAACCCATTCTAATTGATCAACAGCGGTTAGATTCTTAGCAAGAGTTGCGTGCTCAGGAGTCTCACATGGGAAAGATACAACACAAACCGTGTGATTCTCCTTGCCATCAAGACCAACATCATACTGGACATCGTAACCCTTATCACGACAATAATTCACCAATGGATCAGCACTACCCATACGAACACGACGAATATAGTATTGAGAATACGCAGGGTGAATACCCGGAGTCACGCCAGCAAGAAGGCTTAAAGTACCTGAAGGCTTAACCGTAGTCAGTTTAATCGAAGGGTTAATTCCGATAGATTCAGACCATTCCTTATCAAATTCACGAAGTTGCTCATAGCACTCAGAGACCCATGACAACTGTTCATCAGTAGACTGAAGCCATCCAGTAATGCCCTGACCAAGACGGCGGTTTCTACTAATTACAGCCTGTGACTTAGCGTAAGGATACGCAAGAGTAGTAATAGCCTTTTGAGTTTTGTACAAAAGACGGCTTAAATCATACAACTCTTCTTTACTTTCAATATTAGGTAAGAATATTTCAGCAAGATTACAAGGCTCCCCATCTTCCAAACCAATCTCACCACAAGGGTTTGTACCAATTACGCCCTTGTCATTAATCTTCTCACCAAGACGACCAGTCTTACGAATAAGGTCACGATTAATAAGTCCGTAAGGCTCACCTGTGCCATCATACCCCTTCCAGAATTCATCAATAATTTCATCATACGAATCAGCAAAAATAGAGTTATTAGAGTTACCACGCCATGCAGGAATGTCACCCTTACCCCAGTTCTTTGCACGAAGATACAAAAAGTCGTCAGGATCACCAATAGCAATCTGAGCCGAACGACGAGCAGAACCTGCTACAACAATCTTCCCGATAATATTACAGATATCAAGAGCATCAACAGAGCGAAGTTTCTTACCGACTCTGGCTTCAAGAATCTTTTGAATATCAGCAATGCCCTCAATCAAAATCTCTGGACCGGAAGCAGTCCCACCAAAAGTCTTAAGCGGAGCACCGTAACCACGAATCAATACCGTGCTGTAGGTAAAAGAAGATCCTGTGTGGAAATAACTATCTAGCACCTTACCGAGAAGAGAAGACCAACCCTGTCTTGAGTCAGGCACAATAAAGTCTGCGTCATTAGTTCTTTCATGCTTAATGTAATCTACTGACTTAACCTTAGGAAGATCGTGTACAACTGCTCTCTCTACAGTAAACCCAACACCGCCTCCAACCATAAGATGATCCATAAGAAACTGGAAGTCTTCAACTTTAGAAATAGTAGTCATCCAGCAGTTAACTAAAGACACACCGCTCATCTGACGAACAAGAGGTGTACCTAATTGCCAAAGGGCACGGCCAGCAAAAATGCCCTTTAGATTAAAGATATAATCGAACAAACGTTCTGCTTCATCTTTTGTGTAACCAGCACCAATTTCTTGAGCACCATTGATTGCTCTAGCAATAGTCTCAAACCAATACTCTTTACGACCTAGAGCCTCAATATCTCTAGAGTAAGTACGACGATAAACAATCTCGCCCATACCATTAAAACCCCAAGGTGGGGTCTTATCAACGTAGCCAGAAACAAATTCTGGTGTAATAATGTTATCCATATAGCCTCCTAAATAATGATAGAGAACAATCGTATCAACTAGAGTATTCGAAAGAAAGAAAAGGTACTAAGGATGATTAGAAACTATTTTCGAATTCTTCAAGCCGTCCGATGATCATATCAGCCACAGCGCTCCATGATCGCTCCTGATGAAGAATTCTTGCGGATTGTAAAGTATATTTCTTAAAATCATCGTACTCATTGACTACATGGGTCATTAAATCACACAAAGCATCATAATTTGGTACAGCCCAATCACCAGCATCACAGCCATACTGATGGCTTTGCCAAGGAGCCTCACCCCACTCAGCATCCAAAGGCACAGAGTACTTTGCAAAATCTGCGGTACCCGTAAGATTTGTAACAATGCTAGGCATCCCGGTAGAAATTGCTTCAAAAGGAATCATACCAAAACCTTCACCACTAGAAGGATAAACGAGGCAATGACATTTATGATACAAAGCAACCATGTCAGAAACTGTTAACATTTGAGGTAAAGTATAAATCTGAGGATGACGACTAGCAGGAACTATCTGACCATTAAGATAAACGTCAGCATCACAGAAACCGTTATACTTTAAAACTAACTGATAGTCCATATTGCCATCATATAGTTCAAGAAAAGCATCAACTACCATTTGCACATTCTTACGCTTAGAGTCACCGCCTACATGCAAAAAGTTAAACTTATCTGTAATTTCTCTGTCATAAATTTCAAAGTCTTCTGAAATACCATGAGGGATTACATGAATGTTATGGTGAACACCATTTTTTTCATAAACTTCTTTTACAAATTCTGAGGTAGCCCAGATCTCGTCACACTCCGACATAGGCTGTCTCCAACTAACAGGAATCTTTGTACTTTCCCAAGGAGTGTAACCTACAATGTAAGACCTGCCGGTCTGATAATACATAGGCTGACAGAAGTTAACATGATAAGGGATATCTCTACGATTGTAGAAAACACCTACGCCCTTATCCTGTAGAGCCTTGATTGTATTTAAAGCAGCATTTGAATAACCCTGGCTGTACCAAAGTTCACCAGACTCATCAGTGCTGCTGGGAGTGAACCAGCTTATTTTTTTCATAGACCAACTACTTAGTATAACTCTCTATCTCTATGCAGTTTACACCTTTTTTAATTAATTTATTTGCGTCCTCTTCAGTTAACTCACAGGTAATTGGTGTTCCTCTGAACACGCAACGAGTAGCACCGAGATAAAAACCATCACACTTCATAATTGAAATGAAATCAGTGTCTAAAATGGCTGCTGGTCCACAGTCATCTGACTCTACAATGGCAACAATTTGCATAATTATATACTATCACTAAGTAAGGTAAAACGATACTGAATACGGTCTATCAGGGCTTATCAAGCCATTATGAGTGACACTAGCATACCGAGACCCCGCCGTGTGCGGTTTTGAAAAATTTTTTTTGAAGAAGATTCCGATCACCGTCACAGATTGTGTTAGTATCACCTTCATGGGACATGGAACAGAGATTGAAGTTTTAAATGCAGGCTCAGTAAAACTATTAGACAGATTTGGTTCTGACGTTGATATTGTTAACTCTGCCAGAGTTAGTTTTGCATCCTACCAGACAGAAATGGATGAGAAAGCATCTGGTTTAATCAACTTTTTAATTAAAAACAAGCACGCTACACCATTTGAACATGTTACGTTTAAGTTTTACATTAAATGCCCAATCTTTGTTGCTAGAGAATGGTTTAGGCATAGATGGTCATCTTTTAATGAAATGAGCATGAGATATTATGTTCCTGAGAAGTTAGATTTCTTTTTTCCAGACATTGATGCAATTAGAAAGCAAGTCGGAAAACCCGGACATTATACATTTGAACAAATTGAAGATACCGCTGTCTATGATTTTGTAACAGACTCGTTAGAACAAGTTTACCAAGCAGCAGAATCTGCGTACTACGATATGATTAATGCAGGTATTGCGAAAGAAATCGCTAGAACTGTTCTTCCAGTCGGTCAGTATACAGAGTTTATTTGGACAGTTAATCTTCGTAGCCTTCTAAACTTCTTATCATTAAGAAACGATGAGAACGCTCAAAAAGAAATTCGGCAGTATGCTGAAGTTATTGAAAGATTGATTACCGCCTATGTTCCAGAAACAATGCTGGCCTTTGAAAATAACAATAGAGAGGCTATTTGATGCGGATTGTTCCTTATGATGGGGATGACAATATTGAAGATATTGAATCAATTTCTTTAATAATTAAAGCAATTCCATTTGAAGACAGTTATGTTCCTGCATACACTCTTGTTGCCCCAACAGATGATTACTTTATTAAAATAGATGAAGTACACTGTTTGATGGATGGCATTGAGATAGCTTCATCAAAAATTGATGAACTTATTGCCATGATGCTTCAAAGTAAAATTAATAGTTTAAGAGATAATGCTATCATTTATGATCAAGATGACGATGATTTTGAGGAGGATTTAGACGAAGATGATACTGGGGAGAGTGATTAAAGATTTTCCTTACCCGGAAAAACTTTGTCCTTACTGCAACGCTAAATTAAAAGTTGTTAATGCTATTCATTACGAAAATGATCCATATCATTTCAAAGCATTATATTTAGATCCAAATCCAGCATGTCCCGTGTATGATGAAGGGGCTATGCAGGCATATGCTCGCATATACTATTCTTCTGAAGAAGCATATTGGTATTACGGAAATGTTAAGATTCCAATTCAAAGATGGAATCGTGATGATCTATATACGATTTATCAATAATCTGGTAAAATAGTGGTTACTATGCCAGTTGAAAGATGTTCTGAGGGCGATAAGCCCGGTTTTAGATTTGGAAGTTCAGGAAAGTGTTACACTTACACTGAGGGTGATACCCCCGTATGCGTAGAGCCAGAGAAAAAGCCCGAACTCAAGAGCGTGCGGCCTATGCTTCAGGTTTCACAGGCAAATCATACGGGGATACCGAATATGACTTTTTAAATGAAATTCTTCTTGCAGAAGAAGTAAGTTGCTATGAAGAGTTTCTTCCAGATCCAACAAATAATTTTCAATTCTTATCAGATGTGATAAAAGAAATGCATGATGATGAGATGGATGACGATGATGAAATGCATGGTCCCCCAGATGATGAAGAAGAAGAGGGTCGGGGACATGATTTTCTTGAAATGCTTGACCCAGAAGAAAGAATGTTTGCTAATGCTTTAATTGCTATCACGCAAAAGTACGGCAAGTTTGATACAGATGATGAAGGAGTATGGGTCGGGTATACTCCAGCAGAAGAGAATGAAGATAAAGATATTGGTGTGAAGTGCGGCAACTGTGCTTTGCATGAATCTGAAAAGGTTTGCCGTATTATTTCGGCACCTATTGAACCCGGTGGTTATTGCCGTCTAGCCGTAATCCCTAAGGGGTACGTTGACCCCTCGGCTGACGAGGATGATGACGATGTGAGTAAAGTCACATACGGTCGTCCGGGTCGTAATGACCCTCGCAAGACCCCGGCTAAGCCTTCTGAGAGGCGAAGTGGTTCCCGACGCAACCGTAGGGGGTCGGCTGAGTCCGGTTCCTCTGTCTCCTTCTCAGAGGCTGTGACTGGATCGCTTAGGACGAAGATGGAGAATCACAATAAAAAGCATGATGCTGCATCTAAGCGTGCTACAATGGCTGCATTGAAAGCAGTTTATCGGCGTGGGGCTGGGGCTTTCTCAACCTCACACCGCCCGGGTATGACGAGAGGTCAATGGGCAATGGCTAGAGTGAATGCTTATCTCTACTTGTTGCGCAATGGCAGGCCTTCAAATCCAAACTATACTACAGATAACGATCTTTTGCCGAAGGGTCATCCCAGAAGCAGTAAGAAGTAATAAGGAGATAACAAATGATCATTAATCTACCCTATGACAATGTTGAGATGATGAAGTCCCAGCATGAGCAAATGAAGGCTTGGAACGATAACATGAAGAAGCAACATGAAGATGCTTCAGCATGGCATCAACGCCAGATTGAGGAACTTGAGAAGGCTATGGTTCGTGTTCCGCTTGAGCCAGAGCAAAAGCCAGCACCTAGCGCTGGCGGTGCTCAAGGTTCTTCAACGGATGGACCAGACCCGGCAGCACCCGCTGCTACCAACGTTCCTCTTGATCCTGTAAAAAAGGCTGATCTAGTGTCCATCCTTGAGGACCATGCCGCAGAATATGGCGACTTCAATAAGTCAATTGAAGAGATTGTTCAGTTAATTGCAGGTGAGTGATGGATGCTGCACTAGGTGGTATCATTGTTGCTTTAATAACAACAGTAGGTACCATCATGGTAGCAATTCTTAACACTTTAAGAAAAGAAAATCGTGAAGATCACAATGTTGTGAGAGATAAACTTCAAGAGTTAAGAGAAGACGTTAAACACATTGACAATAAATTGGATGACCACATCACTTGGCACTTAGATCAAGAGTGATATAATAGGTTCGTGGTGGACCCTCTGGCTGTAAGTATTTCGAAAGATTATTTACGGTGCGGGGGGTTCACCCATATGTGAGGGCAAATGGAAAGAAATTTTTATCCAGTCGTGGAACTTTTTTGGAAAGACCACTACGGAATGGCCGACGAGTGGTATGATGAGATCGAAGATACACCGCCGAGGATTCTTTCAGCAGTAGGATATTTCGTAGGTCAAGACGACGACTACTATTATGTGTCTTGCAATTACGATTTTGGCAACTGTCAATTTTCCAACGGCACAGCAGTATTAAAAAACTGCGTTGTTAAAAGAAGAGTGATTAGCAAGGGGAAATTTGACTATGATCAGTTTTGCGGAAAAAGAGAAACTTGTTCAAATTGTAAATCGAAGTTACAACCCCCATCGACCGGAGATTGGTAGAGCCGGATATTGCGTCATAATTGGCTACTATAACGAGAAGTCTTTAAAAGAGATTTGTAATTTTTATTCCATAACCGAAGAAGATGCATATTACTGGTGGAATCATTTCGGTTTTGATACAACTAAGGCTAAAGTTAAAAGTAAGCGTAGCCACAAGAAGAATGCCATATTTGATTACTTAAAAAAGAATGTTGGCAATAACCTCACCCCAGCAGAAATTGCTGATGCTTGTGAAATCAGTATGCCAACCATGTATAACTTTATAAACAGCAATATTGGTTGGTTTAAAAAGGTTAAGCGTGGTTTGTATGAAGTTGTTGATGCCGACGAGGAAAGAAAAAAAGAGAAGGGTCGTAATGGATGATATTGACGGCGACACGATTATCATTCTTAGATGCTGTAGGGATTGGCCGATTCAGGCTAAGATGGCAATGATGAAAGGTGGGAGTTGTGGACTCTGTGGAGAATATCCAACAGTCGTATTTGAACGATACGTTGCCCCTGAGCGAGACTCTTAAAGTTTTTGGTGACATCTGTCTAGCAATAGAAAATGGGGCAGAGATCAACTTTAAAATTAACTCTAACTTTTTTTATGATGCCGCAAAAGAAGTTGAGGATCTTGAAGAAGATAAGATCTTTGTAGATTGTGGTGATGAAGTTGTTGTTATAGATGGTGAACTTGCAACAAGAACAATAAAGTCTGCTGTTACTGAATATGTTAACAAAGCTTTAGAATATTATTTAGATGAGATATTTGGAGGAAATACAAATGAAGATTGATAATAAAACATGGGAAAGCGCTGCTGAAGAAGCAGTGAGTAGCATTTTTGATGTTGCTATTTCCAACGGGCTTCAAACCCCAGAAACATTATGTAAATTTATGCGTCATAAGTTTGATGAAGCATTAAACAAGACGGTAGATTTTAATTCTATTCCAGAAGGGGTTTTGTTTAATTCTACTGGTAGTCTGTGGTCTTTTGTTGCACGCCATGCTTTACACATTTTAAGATATCAAGAAATTTCTCCAACAAAAGAAGAGATTGTTTCTACGCTTATCAGAAAGCAAAGAGATTACGGTCCTGAGAATATCAGCCGATTTGGTGATATTGGTTTACTTATCCGTATGCACGATAAGATTGCCCGTCTAGAAAACATTATGGCTAAAACAAATAACGATTTTAATCGGGCTATATCTATTAACTCTGTTCAAGATGAAACAATTGTTGACACACTTATCGACATTATTGGTTACTCAGCGATTGCTATCATGTGGTCAACAATAGACGAAAACAATAATCGTGCTTTCTTGTATCCAATGGGGGAAGAATATGTGTAATTCTTCCAATGAGGGTAAAGACTGGACGGTTAAGTATCTGAACAGGTACCTCAGCAATGTCCCGAACCCGAAGTTTTTAGATATCGGTACCGGACAGGGCACATATTTCCGTCTGCTGAATTCTAAGTACGAAAACGCCCATTGGACCGGGGTGGAGGCTTACAAGCCGTACATCGAAAATTACGGGCTAATGGAGAAGTATCACACGATGCACCACGCCGACGCACGGGAATTGTACGGCAAACATGTCGATGTTTCTCAACTTGACTACCACACCACATTTTGCGGTGACGTTTTAGAACATATGACCAAAGAACAAGCATTGGCGCTCGTAGAAAAACTAACATTATGTTCAGGTATTATTGTTATTTCTATTCCTATTGTGAAGTGGCCTCAGCATGATCATGTGAACGAGTTTCAAAATCATGTGAAAGATGATTGGTCTCATGATGAGGTTATGGGTACGTTTCCCGGTATCATAGATTTTTATAAGGGTGTGTCAATCGGGGTATATGTTATTGCAGGAGACCGTTACACGGGAGATCGTTACACAGGAGATCGTCAACGTTGATAAAACCACATGAAGAAAAATGGTATGCGGCATGTCACCAACTTGCCCCCATATTTTCCACATGTTCAAAACGACAATACTTTGCAGTCATCGTGGCAAAAAACAAAAGACTACTCGCCCAAGGATACAACGGAAGCGCACCCGGCATGGGACATTGCAACCAAGGCCATTGCCCCCGATACCACAACAACACCCCATCAGGCGCAATATACGATGATTGCATTGCCACACACGCCGAAGCAAACGCCATCATGTGGGCCGACCCACACGCACGACAAGACGCCACACTTATTATAAACGGCTCACCCTGCTACAATTGTGCCAAACTTATCGCAACAAGCGGCATACAGCGAATCATAGGCCAATCAGACCAAACGTATGCCCAACAGCAACACGTAGTTAACTACCTACTGAACAATAGAATCGAAACGATTCTGCTGACAGAAAAAGAAACCCGCAAAATAATGAACCTCTATACAACCAACCCTACGGAACGAGATCTTCGATCTACCAAAACGACACCTTTAACCCTACCAAACTACAACCTTAACCCCACCCTTAACCCCGACCTTAACCCCGACCACTCCCCCATACCCCGACACACACACACCCCCCGCACAACCCCCAAAATTTAACACATAAATTTTCCTACTAAAAGAGCACAATTACCAAAACCAAAAAAGTAATTGTCCTAAGGAACACCCAACCCAAAACCACCAAAAATTTAATACACAACCGAAGAAGGCAATGCGATGGAAAATGCGTGTCTCCGAACGTATGTTCGGTAGGGTCAATCCGGTTCGTAACATTATTGTCACAAAGAAATCTGCCCCAGACTATTGACTCGGGCGGTGATGAGAGTAAGATACGGGTAACGGATCGGAGATACCGACCGGGAAAGGAAACCATGAAAGCACCAACACTCAAGAGCATCACCGCCGAGATCACGCCCGAGGGAATCATCGACCCTCGCACCGGTAAGAGGGGGGTCACCGGCTCCGATGTCGCAACGGCGCACCGTGCGGTGATGGCATGGGCGAACGGTGACGCTAAGCGTTCCACCTACTCGGAGACTCGGGTTGCCATCGTCGCCGGTCTGATCGCAATGGCTCGCACCGGCTCCGGTTCCATCACGGTGGATGCTCTCGCCGTCACCGAGCCGATCACGACCGAGGGATGGAATGACGGCTCGGCTCTCTACCGTTGGCTCCGCTCCGCCGGTTGCGCCGGTTGCGCCGGTATCCCGGCTCTGAAGATTCAGACCACCCGGGTCACGAAGGGCGAGCCGGTGTTCACGGTGACCATCCGGTGACCGGCTCGGGGGAGCGAGTGCGACGCTCCCCCACCGGCCCCGACCGAACAGATGTTCGATCCGCCGCTTGGTGTATCGACTACCCTACTCACAACTTTATTACACTTTACGAACTACCCAAATCTACCCAAATCCAAAGGAGAAT
>Ga0070749_10000923_pt1 | contig 19837 bp, 27 predicted proteins | sample VirMetDEL_Nov_18_FD_75180 | JGI IMG/M metagenome (GOLD analysis project Ga0070749, IMG submission 75180) | Aqueous microbial communities from the Delaware River and Bay under freshwater to marine salinity gradient to study organic matter... | ecosystem: Environmental > Aquatic > Marine >...
AGAAGGAGAAGGAGAAGGAGAAGGAGAAGGAGAAGGAGAAGGAGAAGGAGAAGGAGAAGGAGAAGGAGAAGGAGAAGGAGAAGGAGAAGGAGAAGGAGAAGGAGAAGGAGAAGGAGAAGAAGAATAAAAAAATGTTTAAAAATTACCTAAGTTATATCGCATTTTATAATGTCCAAACATTACAAAATGGAGAACGAACTCTTTGAAATTAAGCAACTTCTTTTAACTATTTTGGAAGAGAATAAAATGCTCCGCCAAAAGGTTGAGGAACTTTCTGAAAAAATTGAGAAACCCAAATCTACAAAAAAGGTTCAAAACGACCGCGAACAATGTTCTGGTTTTACGTCCAAGGGAACGAGATGTAAGAACAAATGTATAGAAGGTGATAAATGTAGAATGCATTCGAACCAAGACCCAGAACAGGTGGTGCAACCCAAACCCAAAAAGGAAAAAAAGAAAAAGATTGAACCGCCAACGCATACGCATTTACCATGTGAAGAACCCGAGGTATATTGTGAATTATGTGAAACACACGGAGATATTATGGATCCAACTCTTCCAGATAGACAATTTGAAATAGTTCCCGGTAAATCTTGGGCTGATGACGATGACGACAACTTTTTTGAAACCTCGTAGTATCAACTTGTAATAGAGAATACACTTCAATAACATATATGATTGAAATAATTGCAGAGTTAGATACTAAAATAAAAATAATACAAGTGTATGGAAAATGTATGCTTTATATATTCCATTATCTTGGAAATCAAACAATCGTTATTCTGACATTTTTAACTTTTACACTTAATTATTATGGACTTTTCTTGAGTTTATTATTTTTGGATGTGCCTTTACAACCTATATTGGAGCATTTATCATATACAAATCCCATCGTTATAAAAAGGGAATATACAATTTTAACATATGTTTTTGGTATAAATTATTTACGTGATGTCATAGATTCTCTATTACGTCAGGTGGTTTTCATAATTTTATTTATTTGTATAAAGATTTTGTCATATAATAAATTATGGACATATCCAGTTTGGCTCAAGAGATATATAATTCGTTAGGTTCGGGATATAATGAGTGTGTGTATAGTAATGCTTTTCAAGTTCTTTTGAGAAAATATCACATACCATATGAAGTCGAGAAGATTGTTCCAATCATATTTGAAAATCATACCATAGGGTACTCTCGTTTAGACTTTGTCATACGAGACACTGTCGTCGTTGAATTAAAATCAGTGAAAACTATTCAAGAAGGCATGAGAATTCAAATAAAAAATTATTTAAAATTGACCGGTTTAAAAAATGGTATTCTTATAAATTTTCCTATTGGTGGTGAGCGTATAGAATATGAAATATTTCATTAAAAAAAAATAAATATTATTAATAATGATACTCATACTTTGTATTGTGTGTGTGCTGGTATTATTAATAATATTTCCTAGTAAAGAAACATTTGGTTTAAGATACATAGAAGATTTTTTTCCGGAAGAAGTTTATTTACAAATAAGGAATGAATGTCTTAAACTTAAGAAGAAATTAAAAGAAGAAAAGAATAGTATCGCTGTTGGTCGTATTGGAACAACTCTCTCCGAAGACCATCCCATTTCTCAAATATGTAATTCAAACATGACGATTCAAAAACTTAAACTTCCCCCAAATGTTATTCCTAGTGATACACCTGTTGAATACAGATTATACCCGAAAGGTGGTCAAATGGATTGGCACAAAGATACAGTTCTCTATACCAAACCTCAATATGAGATGGTATATACCGTGAATAATACATCTGATTCTAAAACACTTTGGTATGATAGTAAAAGTGGTCAGGTGAATAGTGTATCGACGAAACCCAATAGCATGATTGTTGTAAAAGCAGATGATATTCAGCATGCGGTATCCGAAGTTACTACTGGGGAGAGGGGTATATTAAAATTTGCTTATACAGATACATTGGAAAAGACGAGTGATTATTACAAAAATGTACCTTATTATTAAAATGTTGTTGGGCAGAACCCCTCTTGTTTATATCTACATATTTCTTTGTATAACCACTCACCCTCTATGATTTCTTCTTCAATTAATTTATTTTTTGTAAATTCTAAATGTGCTCTATGTTCTTTTATAATTTCGATTGTTTCTTGATATGATTTTTTAATGAGTTCATCAATTTCTTCATCAACACATCTTTGTGTAGTTTCACTCATTCTTGTGTAATCATAATTATTTTTTCCGAAACCAAATGTAGTGACCATATTCCTCGCGACTTGATATGCTTGGTTGTAATCTCCTGATGCCCCTGTTGTAATTTCATCTGCCCCATAGACGATTTCTTCTGCCGCTCTTCCCGCGAGTGCGACTTTGAGTTCGGACATGTAATAACTTTTGGATTTTAAACCATTTTCATCATCATCCGATGGTTGAAAAAATGTTATTCCCCCCGCGTCCCCTCTTGGTATGATACTTATTTTGCGAACAATGTCGTAGTTAGGCATGAGTGCCCCGACGAGGGCGTGTCCCGCTTCATGATATGCTATGAGTTCCTTTTTTTTATCTGAAAATTTCGTTGAACCTTTGGAACCCACGACAATTTTTTGATAGACATCCTCTATGATACGATTGTTAATGATTCCATTGAAACCATCTCTCACCGCTTGAATGGCGCATTCATTTAAAAGATTGGCGAGGTCTGCTCCTGAAAATCCTATTGTTTGTTTTGCCAATTTTCTGATAGAAACATCCTCATCAAATTTTTTATCATTCGCGTGAACTTTAAGAATTCTCTCTCGACCATCGACGTTAGGGAGGGATACTTGGATTTTTCGATCGAAACGACCCGGTCGAAGAAGTGCTTCATCAAGAATATCCAATCTATTTGTCGCTGCGATGACAATTATTTGACTTTCTTTGTCAAAACCATCCATCTCTGTTAAGAGTTGATTAATGGTTTGCTCTCTTTCATCATTTGATGCCATACCATTCGCGGAGCGTTTCTTGCCGATAGCGTCTATTTCATCGATGAAGACGATACACGGTTGATTTTTGCGTGCGAGTTCAAATAAATCCCTGGCTCGTTTCGCACCAACACCGACAAACATCTCCACAAAAGATGAACCCGAACAATTGATAAAAGGGACAGACGATTCACCGGCAATCGCTCTCGCCAACAATGTTTTACCAGTTCCCGGGAGACCTGACAAAATAGCACCCTTGGGAATGCGAGCCCCTGTTCCTTTATATTTTTCAGGATTTTTAAGAAAATCAACAATCTCCTCCAATTCTTGTTTAGCATTGTCGATGCCCTCCACATCCGAAAATCGGGTGTCTATTTGAACATCCATGTCAAATTCAGTTGGTTGAAACATTGGTGGCATCTGTCCTCCAACCTGACCCAAGTAAAAACGAAAGAGTAAATATAAAAATATAGGTAAAAATAAGAATGAATAGTCTGGAGTGGAAGACATATCAATACTCACGTCACCTTCTGAATGAGATAATACTTTCCATAATTCTTGGTTTTGAATAATACTCACTTCACCAACTCCCCCATCATCTTCTACAAATATAGCACGATTTTGGTTTGGTTGAACGACGACCTGTTCTATCTTTTTTTCCTTTATCTTTTTTATAAACTGTGAATACGCCACGTGTCTTGGTTGTTTTACTGTTCCGACCTTGACAGGTGGCGCTGTTTTTGAAAAAACACTCAGCATTGTCTATTATTATTTAACATTATATTTACTAAATACATTAAACGCTAAAGTTATTCTTTTTTTTATACATGGCTTTACGAGGTGTTCCAATGTCGATGGAAATATAATAACACTACCTTCTTTTACATCTTGGTAATCTCCTGTATCTACCACAAACCTCTTGAAATATGGAAAAAATGGTAATTGTATAGAACTAGGTGATTGAAATACTGTATTACTTACATCGTTTTCATCATGTAATATGTATATACCTGAAAATGAAGGATAATATGTTTCATCTTTTATTATCACTGGGTTTATCAAATGATTATGTATTTCTTGAAAACTTTGATCGTTGCAATAACTGTAATAGTTTAACCAGTATTCTTTTAATATCGAATGACTTGGTAAAATTTTATGAATACCATCTGATTTGTTTATTTGATATATCATGTCGTCTATTTTGTCCCAAATTATTTGTTTTATGTCTTCATTATCCAAAAATGTATTTCTCATATCAAATGTTGTTTTTACGTTACAGAACAACCAGTGGGGTTTGCGTTCAGTGTCTAATATCCGTTTCATGTATTTTTCTTTAATTTTTTCATGATTTTCAATCTTACTCCAATATATACATTCCATTGGAAATCCAATAATTTTATAATTTTTTGGTTTCTCTATACCGAGGGATGACCTCTTATCGTACTTATATTGTGAAAATGGTCCATTGGCATCCACATAATGTAAAAAAACCTGAACTTGGAAGGAACCCTCTTCTCCCTCGTATTCGTCTCTCCAATGTTCTAATTCACAACCTCTGTAAATGAAACCATCCCCTTGTTCTAAATCAATTGTTTTTCCTTCGATTTGGAGAGGGAAACGGCTTTTTTCGTATTTTAAAGTGATGGACACAGATATTTCACATGATGGTCTATCCAAGTGTTTTTTTAGTGAATGCCCTAATTCATACACTCTCACATATGAATACGTTGGATGAAGTTTTAAACCCGTATGTTCTTCTATTGTAGGTTTTAAATGTTCTAATAGAGATTCAGTGACTGGAACAGCGTATTTTGCATAGGAACCTTGAACCTGACTGTCCTGTTCTGGTTCTGAATCAATCATTTTAGTAAATAATATAGATTGTCCCAATATTTCAGCCACATCCGTTGAAATTATTTTTTTAACAACCTTAAACATGTTTGTGTTAAAATGGATCTATTTTTTTATATATAAATATCATGGAAGAATTAGATATTCGTAGTCAACATTTAAAAATACTTCCAGATGACTTTTTTCCAAACCCTGATCACATCGAAAAACTCATAATGGCGTTTAACCATTTTGAAGAAGTTCCCCATTGTTTGAAAGAACTCAAAAATTTAAAATATTTATGCATCTCTGATAATAAATTAAAAGATATTCCAGATTTTTTTAAAGATTTTAAACATTTGGAAATACTCGATATCACAAATAATAATTTTGAAGAATTTCCTAAAAATATTCTTGATATAAAGTCCCTCAAAATATTACATTTAAGTTATAATAAAGGTATAGAAACAGTTCCGGATGATATAGATAAATTGGAAAACTTAGAAATACTTGACTTATGTTGTTGTAATAGTATATATAAAATACCGGATAGTATATCAAATTTAAATCATTTGCATGAACTAAATGTTCAGTCAAATAAGTTAAAAGAAATTACTAACGGAATTGTAGAATTACCAAATCTGAACAATTTATATGTGGCTGAAAATCAAATATCTTACATTCCCAAAGGATTACAACAAATCAAAGAACTTGATGTCAATGAGAATTTAATTGAAGAAATACCAGAAATGAATAATTTAGAACTTTTATATATCGCAGACAATAAATTATCAAAATTTCCCGAATGCATTAAAAACATGAAAAAATTAAAAGAATTAGATGTTTCTCGTAATGATATACAAGAAGTCCCTGAATTTATAACCGAACTCACTGAATTAAAATTATTATCTACGACAGCGCCCTCTTTACCACAAGATTTGTCAAATCTTACACGTTTAGAAGAATTATATATCAGTTCACCAGTTGAGAAATTACCAAATAATATAATTGAATTAATTCTCACCAGCGATGCGTGCGATATATGAATCAACTTCTCCAGAAAATTCAGGGCAACTCTGAACTGTTCTCTTTGTCACCGTATCTTGAATTTTATTTAAATGTTGTTTGTATGTCTTTGTATCTATACCTGTCGCATTAAATATTTCATTTTCTGTAGCGATGTCTTTTGCTGCGTAAAAATATGCCGCGGCGTAATTGACATGTAAAGTTGCGATGAGAGGTGATTCATCTTGTAGAGACGCTGTCGCATATCTTGCACTTTGTCTCATCAATATGTGTAAATCATCTTTTTTGTGATTGTTAGTTCTTTGCGTTATGACAAGTATGAGTAATATAAATAATACTAAAGACAACATGTTATTATAAAGATTTATTTTTATTTTGTATATATATATGAGTTCGTTCAATCTTTTAGAAGTTAATCGTCATTTTTGTCATCTGAGAGGTCAAAAATCCTTGACTGAAATTAATACAAATAATTTTTTATACTCCAAGGATGGCTGTGGCTTTTATACACCTGATAATTTCAACAAAGTTGTATTTTTTGAAATATTCAGCGATGAACATAACACTTTAGATTTCAGACCCACATATTTAATGTCATACGTCTCAAGGCGACCTTTCCCAGGTAATCTCTGCCTTAAGGAGACACATGAGTATGTAACCGAGATGGATAAAAAAGCAGTCATAACTTTGTTGAGTGATTTAAAGATTAGTTGATACTATTATAAAAATGACGATGAAGGTTCGCATTGAGTGCTACGATAACAGCAAACCAACGATCGTTATGAAACGTTATTATAATGATTATTATGAAACTGATCCAGACTATCAACCAAGTGAGGATGAATTGGAAAGTGAAAGTGAATACGACCCGGATGAAGAACAAGTTTCAGATTCCGAAGATGGCTCTGATTATGAACCAACTTCAGACGATGAAGAACACGAAGATGAAGATTCTTTGAAAGAACCAACACCATATTATGGACGAGGATTTACTATTTATTTTGATAGTCATGAAGATAAAAAGGAATACTTCAAGCGTTTAAATGCATCTGAATAAAAAAAAATAAAAAATAAGACCTAAGTTAATCTCTCTTTTGTGATTTGATAAATAAAACAAATCACAAAATGGACGATCTCGTGGCACTCATGCAACTTATTGATTTGAACTCAAAGGTTTTACCTGAAGGTTCATATCTCGAAATGTGCAACCGAATGAAAAATATATATGGAAATATCAACAAACCCGAAGAATTACCGAGCACACCACATCGTCTGATGGGACCGCGTCAGGTACCCTTTCAACCGGTGGAAGAGGAAGATGACATTCGAAGACGACAAATAATAGCACAAATGCGTCGCCTCGCTACTCTCATACATAAAAGAAAAAGCGAAATCAAAAAACACGAACCTTGGAAAAGACTATCTGTTTGGAGAAAGAAGGAGGCTATTCAGGATTATGCGAGGAGATTGAATATTCATATTCGAACTGGTTTTACGTTAGAAAGTTTGGAGAATGCTGGTTTTCGTATTAATAATCCTGATGAGTTTTTCAATACATACATGACGAGACGAAATGCGATCGCGGCTATTCAGAAAATGGATTTACAAATGGAATTGGAACATTTCCAAGACGAGTATGATAGACTTCAAGAGGATTTGAATATATTAAGAAATGTGTATTAAACTTTACGAATTCTAAGAATTTTAAGTTTTTCTTCGAATTCCCTTCTTTCCCCGGGAGATTCAATGGGTATTCCGTTGTTTAAGTATTCAATTTCTAGACGCGAAAATGTAATAGTATTCATTCTGAAATCTTTAAATGCTTCCATTGTGATTGGAACCAATGGTTCTATCATATCATATATTGTTTGTGCGTATTCTCTGATTTCTTGTTGTGCCCCTTGACCCAACCGAAGTTGGAGATAATGCATTAAATTATGAAGATTAATCTTCCAGTAGAATTGGGTATATGTGGCTTGTGGGAGAACAATGCGTGCTTGTTCTCTACAGCATCCCATATCGAGGAGGTCATCATAGACATTAAATGAATTTTCTAGAGTATCAGACACCCTATTTTTGAGAATTTCATTATATTCAATCATTCCTTCAGAACTTTGATGATTTATACTGGATTGCCTCCGTAAATCCTCGGGTTCGAAGTATTCTTCTGGGACGATGGAATACCGAGCGGATAATTCATTGACACTGGCAGTGCGGTGTCTAAAGTGTTGCCGCGCCAAAAAGATTGGCATCTTGATGTGAAATTTAAATTCCACCATCTCGAAGGGGGTGGTGTGCCAGTGTCTAAGGAGATATCGTATAAGTCCCCGATCATCTCTTGCGGACTTTGTCCCGTCTCCATAAGACACTCGGGCGGCTTGGACGATCGACGCGTCCAAGTTTTCCCGAGGCATGAAGTCCACGAGTCGAACAAATCCCTTATCGAGAACGGGGACATTGTTTGACATGAACCTTATATTTAGATTTATATTTAAATCTTTAAATTACGCGCCGTCCAAATTGGGCTTTATGAGCGTATGGACATTTTTATCAACTCGGTTAAATATTTTAACATGATGACATGTTCTTCAGAATCAATTTCATCCATATTTTCCATTAAATACAGAATTCGTTGATTATCATCCTCAACATCTGTTCTTCTATAATCATCATGTTTTCTTATATAATCACACAATACGTATATGTAAGCGTCTAAATACTCTTCCAATGCCATGTGTAGCCATGAATTGACTGGTGTTCCAAAGTTGGTTGTATCCTCTTCCACTCTCAGACCATGTCCATAGCGCGCTCTACCAATTTCCATTCTATCTAAGATGAGGTCAAACAATATCATCCTTTTTATTATATCATTTGTTTAATTTTTAAATAAAGAAATAAAAAGATATTAGTGTATAATAAAAGATGTTTTCGATTACAAACCCAGTTATTTACAGCACTAAAAAGGTTGCTAAAAAGTTCAAAAAGTTCGGTAAGCGTATGGCTCGAGAGCGCCAGTTGGATCTAGAGAGATACGGTCAGCGACTAAAAGATATCGCTCTCGAAGAGCGTCGTCGCACTCGTGAATTGTTCCGAGAACACAAGGAATTCTTTGAGAAATCTGTTCCAGAACAAAAGAGTGCCTCTCAATCTATTGACTTTTTCGAGAAGTGAGTGCAAACCACATTGCACCTAATGCAAACGCTGCAAATGCGTATTGATTTTCTTGTTCAAACGCTATGAGCGTGCATAAAATACTATACTGTGCAAATCGTATTTCTCGTCTTGTCTTTTTTAAACTTCTTTTTACAGATGCTCTTGATTTTTCCAAACTCATGACAGCCGTGCTTAAGTTTTTTATTCTCAATGGCATTTCGGCCGTTGTTTTTAGAATTTGTGATACATCCACACTTTTTGAAACATTATCTTTTATAATAGGTTCCAAATAGTTAAAATAGTTAAAATCTGGATCGAGTTTCAGACATAGTCCCTCCACGATAGAAAATGTTTTTGCCAAATAGATGAAAGACGATGGTATGATAAAAGGTTTCTCTTTTGCCAAATTAATCATGAGTTCATCAGTCATGAGTTCCTCCGTAAAGTTCTTTGCGTCTAACTTTTCCATATATGACAAAATGGATTCAAAGAAAATTTCCAAATCTTCCAAATCCGTATCCGTTGTTGGTATGATTATTTTTAAATCTACCAAAGTTCTCACAATTTCTTTCGTATCCCTAGCGACAATGTGTACGAGGAGTTCCATGAAACCATTTTTCAACTCATCTGATATATTTACACAAAGTCCAAAGTCATAAAATACAAGTTGGCCACCTGGATTAAATGCTACATTTCCAGGGTGTGGGTCAGCATGAAAAAATCCATCCTCCATGGTCTGTTTTACATAACTTGTTATCAGCGCCTCACAAAGTTTCTTTTTATTTACACCGGGTGTTACAATGTTTGTGAGTTTTTCTGATGGTACATATTCCATGACAATTATTTCTGGAGTACAATATTCAAGATACACTTTAGGAACTCTTACCCATTTAATATTTTTGAAATTGTCATAAAACTTTATGGCATTCTCTTTTTCTTGAATGTAGTCCGTTTCGTTAATGAGATTATCTATGGCTTCTTGAAGGACGTATCCTTTTCCAGTTCCCGTATCAATTCCAATTCTTTCCATGAGTTCCACAATTTCTTTGATATTATTTGTATCTGTTTCCATGATTTTTTTAATATTTGGTCTTTTGACTTTAACGATAACCTCATTATTATTTTCCTTCAACCGTGCTCTATAGACTTGTCCTATGGAAGCACATTTGAATGGTTTATTCATGTCTATGTCTGAAAATATGTGATATGGTATAGTTGAATCGTCATACTCTACAACAGTTACATCATCCTGGAGTGATTCTAACTCTTTTACAAATTCCAGGGGATACAAGTCTCCTCTTGTTGAAATGAATTGACCTATTTTTATGAAAGTTGGACCCAAATCAAGAAGTTCATTTTTAGTCCATTTTCCTAATTCAGCTTTGTTCTTTGTTGTGGCATTTTTTATTAAAAATTTGGCTGCGAATTTCCAAGTTTTTAATTTTTGATTATGACAAGAACGCATTTAAATATATTTATATAAAAATATTTGCTTGACTTAGGCGATGAAATTAGATGAATTTATTAAGAATGTTTCACTCATTGGAAACTACATGTGTATCTTAGACAGCTTACTTCGTATCCGAAAATATTAATACAGTGATCCAGGGAAGGGAGTGGTTGAAGATCTTATTTAAAGTCATAATGCAATGAAATAGTATAGTAATGTCTGACCTTCCATACCTTGTGAGTATTATTCAAGAGTGTGATGTCCGCATATTTGAAGAGGGTTCCCATAATATGATTGATATAATTTCAAAGTTTTTAGAAAATAATGATGACAATTCAGCGTTTTATATAGTGAATGTTAAGAAGATCGTTGAACAATATGAAAAATGGGTTGAACACCTTCCCCGTGTAAAACCATTTTATGCAGTCAAGTGTAATCCTAATCCAGTCATTACAAAGATTTTGAGTAAGTTTGATATTGGGTATGATTGTGCTTCAAAGAATGAAATCAGTCAAGTTATCAATCAAGGCGTTGACCCTAAGAATATTATTTACGCCAATCCTTGTAAAGCGAGTGATCAAATTCGTTTTGCTCGCTCCGAAGATGTTGATTTGATGACTTTTGATGATGTCCATGAACTTTACAAGATTAAGTTGTATCATCCACACGCACGACTTGTTCTTCGTATTAAGACAGACGAGTCAAATTCTATATGTAAGTTTAACTGCAAGTTTGGTGCAAACCAGAGTGATATTAAAAATATTTTACAAACTGCCAAAATCCTAGGTTTAGATGTTGTCGGTATTTCATTCCACGTTGGAAGTAATTGTCAAGATGCGAAAACGTACTACACAGCCCTTGGAGATGTTCATTATGCCTTTGATACCGCAAAACAAATTGGCTATGATATGAAACTGGTTGATATAGGTGGTGGTTTCCCTGGTTATGATTCATCGAATGGTGTCACATTTGAACAGATTGCTATTGAAGTCAATAAAGGTCTTGACGAGTTTTTTGCGGATGAAAGTATTCAAATAATCGCAGAGCCTGGTCGATACTTTGTATGTTCTTCACACACTCTCGTGACAAATGTCATCGGTAAGAAGAAGGTTGATGATAAGTTTGTGTATTATCTCAACGATGGCATTTATGGTTCCTTCAATTGTGTTTTTTTTGATCACGCAAAACCTGTGATCCAACCTTACAATGAGAGAGATGGAAAGTTGTACGATTCAGTTGTATTTGGACCGACGTGTGATTCCATTGACGTGATCGCTGAGAACTGTCAACTTCCAGATTTAGCAATTGGTGAATGGGTATACGTTGAGAACTTTGGAGCCTATACAATTGCTGCTGCTTCTACATTTAATGGATTTCAACAGACACGTTGTGTTTACTGTTTCGTATAGACCTTTTCCATTTTCTTCTTATACGCGTAATACTCATCGGACTTTTTGAAGGCTTTTAATTCAGCTTTGAAACCCTTGTCAATGAGACTGAGTTCCTTTTTCTTTTGGGCAGCGGTTGGGTTCTTCATCTTGTCTAAGGCTCGTGAATAATTAGTGGATTTACCCTGAGCCTTTATCATATCTTCTCCTGTCTTAACCCATTCTTTCATGAGTCTCTTATATTTCGCGAGGTTTGTAGTGGTCATTTTATTCGTTATTTTTTTAGCAAGTGGTTTTGGTCCTTTCATTTCTACTATTATCTTATAAAAAAATATACAGGATATATATATGACTATTAACAAGTCAAAGATTTCTAGTGTTTATAATAAGAATTTTACAGATACAAAACTAAAACAAATACCAAAGAGACACATTGTGTATATACAAAATAACCTACCAGCCAACAGTGCTCCAAGAACAGTATATCATGTTTCGGGTTTAAAAAAATATCTAAACTTACAAAAGACAAACCACCCAAAATCCCCTGCGACAAGAAAACGACTCACACACCCATGGTATAAAAAGTTGTATACAAAAAATGAAATAGAAGCATCTAAACATACACGTTCCAATAAGTTTAAATTAGTCAATCACATGAAAACAAGAAAACGTTTATCTTCACAACAAAAACTTGAATACTTGAAAAGATTGAAAAATGGAGAAAGTTTAAACAAAATTGTAAATAATATAAATAAATGTACTGAACCCAAAAAGAATATAATTGTCAAAAACAACTTGAACTTAAAAAATGTTGTTGACATATTTCGTAATAATTTTAAGACGAACCGTCATCTATTTAAACGAATGACAGATAAGAATTTTAAACAAAAGATGACTAGCGAATATAAATTTAATGAAGATATATTTTATATATTAAAGAAAGTTAGAATACTCATGTATAAACAATTACTAAAAGATTCTAAAAATATTCCAAATTTCAATTATAATTATGAGCAATTTTACAAAAAATATACAATAATTCTTAACAAATTAGAAGATATAATATTTACTGTCACGTATGTTGATTCGAGTAGTGAGAGTGAGTTTAAAGGTCTTAAAGGAATAAAAGATGTTAGAAAAAATTTATACGAAGTCATAGAGAAAAATATATTTGAAGAAGGTGGTATACTGAAAATACAATTATATGTGGTTCACGCATTTTATAAATTAATATTTGGTGGTTCAGTTGCAGAAGATAATTTATCTATTAGGTCTCAAGCGATATTGGAAATTATTCTATTCGAAGGTGGTAGAATAGATGGTCCCAAGTTAGAATATTGGCTTATGGAAGATTATAAAGACTATTTTTCTAATTTTAGAAAAAAATTAGAAAATAATAATATGAATATTAATATTAATTATTCGAAATATAATGAACCAGTTTTAAATAAAGTGAAAAAAATATTGAAAGATGTTGTATTAAAATATTATCCAAACAATAAAAAAAATGCCGCTATAAACAAAATAAATAAATTTAATAACATCAGTATGTATACTAATACATTAAACATGCTACCAAGAAATTAAAGATAAAGCCCTAGATATTTGTAATGGATAAAACCCTTGGTCAGTATTTTACTATTGATATTTCTCTTCAACAAAGAGTGTATGACCTTGTAAAAAATAAACATTCTTTGTTGCTTGAGCCATCATTTGGTGCGGGTCATTTACTTAAGAAGTTTAAAACACTTCATGAAAATTACCCAATGTATTGCTATGAAATAGATGATACAATTGTCCCCGAGATAGACTTTAACAGTCATCAAAAAGTTTTTTATGGTGATTTTCTAACAGTTGATATAGTTGAAAAGTTTCCTACTATTATTGGAAACCCTCCATATGTGAAGAGTTCTGGTATGAATTTATATATTAAGTTTATTGACAAATGTTATAAATTATTATCTGATGGCGGTGAATTGATATTTATTGTTCCCTCAGATTTTTTAAAACTTACGAGTGCTTCAAAAGTCATTAGTTCAATGTGTTCTGTTGGTTCATTTACACATTTTTATTTTCCAAACAACGAAAAGTTATTTTCAAATGCGAGTATAGATGTTGTTATTTTTAGATATGAGAAGGGTTTGATGTCAAATCTTGTTATTGTGAATGATGTTGAAAAGTATTGTAAAGTTTTAAGTGGTATCATTACATTTTCTGATGAGGAAACTCAAGGAAAAACTTTGAGTGATTATTTTGATGTGTGCGTTGGTTTAGTTTCTGGTCGAGATGAGGTATATAAAGTTCCGATAGGAAACAGAGATATTCTAGTTGATGAAGACAAAGTTGAGAAATATATATATGTTTCAGAGTTTCCAAGTGGTGATATATCTATTGATGAACACTTATTGAAACATAAGGATACTTTACTTTCTCGTCAAATACGTAAATTTAATGAAAATAATTGGTTTGAATGGGGAGCTCCTAGAAACATCAAACTGATTGAAGAGAATTTTGGTCGTCCTTGTATATATGTTCGAAACATAACTCGTAAGGAGTGTATTAGTTTTATAGGTAAAGTTCAGTATTTTGGTGGTAAATTATTGTGTCTCATTCCACATGGTGATATAGACCTTGACAAAGTTGTTTCTTATCTTAATAGCGAACAATTTAAAACAAACTATATTTATAGTGGTCGTTTTAAAATCGGTCATCGTCAATTATGTTTGTCAATTTTACCAATTTGAAAAAAAAGTTTGTAATAATATATATGAAAATACAAATAAGAAGCATAGATGAACTCCCTAAAACAAAAAATAGGGAAATGTATCGGGCTTTACATCCCAAGACAATCATTAATGATCGATATTACAAAAAATCATTTAATCATGCGATAAACTTTTTGAATATAAGAAATCGTATTGATGAAAAGTGTAAACATTTTGAAAAGGGGAGAAAGCGTATGCGTGCTCGGCAACAATGTGTATTAGATGCTTTAATAAAACGCGCTAAAAGCAAAAAGATTATTCAGAACAAGAATGAATTTAGAAATATTTCTCTTAATGTCATACGAGAATATGAAAGGAAACGTGATAATATACCTCGTAATTTAGGAAAAATTCAAGAACTTTTGAAATTAATTAATTAATTTCTAAGTAATAATATATAAAATGTTTTCAAGAACACCAGAAAAAAAGCTACTAAAAAAAGAAGCTAAATTAAAAAGGGAACAGAATAAACTTAAAAAAGAACACGACAAATATACAGGTTCATATGAAAATGCGATGAAAAAATGGCATAAAGTGGATAACAAGGGTAAAGAGATTAATAATATACATACAAAACTACATCCCTATGCTAATGCGAAGTTGAGAACGACGACAAGAGGCAACGCGGCAAAAATGCTTAGTTTAATAGAGAAAAAAAGGAAAAATATACCAAGTATACCAACCAATGTAAAAAGGTTAATAATGAATAAGTTAGGAACAGTAAATGATAAAAATATTGTAAAAAACATTGTATCCAAATATACTAATAATCAACCAAAACACGTTAAAAGGAGAATTGAAGATTATCTTCTAAAATCAAAATTTCCTGCCAAAAATATATTGTCATACGAAAAACTAAAAAAAATAATGATAAATGTTGATTCTGCCAGGAGTGGTGTGTATTCGGTGAAATCATTACTTACTATGGGTAATGTGAATAATAACATGGAAAGATTATATAATAACGGTGCGAAGTATTCCACTATTCATAGCCATATTCAAAGAGTTAAATGAGTTGTTTTTATTTTATGAGTAATATAATATATGTCGTCAAACAACAGACAACAACGTTCTCAAACATTTAGTTCAGGGACATTGTTGTCTAGGGGTGGTTCTTCAAAAACATACCGTTCTGTTCGTTCTGTTGTTCGCGGAGATACTATGGCTGCTCTCAAAGAACAGGCGCAAAAATATGGTGTTCGTAATTTGAATGTTAAAAAGCTTAACATTGCTGGTGTTTTTAAAAAAATAGAAATGACACTGAAATTCCTCAATTTATTTACTCTATGAAAAACTTGGTTGAGATGAATTTATATAACAGGTCAATCCAGACTGTACCAGATAATATAGGCAATTTCCCCAAACTCGAAAGATTGAATTTGGGTTTTAATCCATTTCGTAAGTTGCCTGACACTATAGGCAATCTATCAAATCTTAAGACACTTTCTTTGGAGGAGTGCACAAACCTTGATAATTTACCTACTAGTGTTACTAATCTCACAAACCTTACGCATTTAGATATGAACAATAACAAAAAAATTACTAATTTACCTGATAATATTGGTAATCTCAGAAAACTTTCTAATTTGTATTTAAGTGGGACCCAAATCACATATCTCCCTGAAAGTATTGGTAATACAGACCTGACTAAATTGGAACTTTTTGGAACCAAAATTACTACTCTACCTAAAAGCATAGGCAATCTCAAAAAATTGAAAAAACTTGATATGGGTGGATGTCATAATCTAGAAAGTTTGCCTGAAAGTATAGGTAATATGAATCTCGAAATGTTGACTTTGAGTGGAAAACTCAAGAGTTTGCCTGATAGTATAGGCAATCTCAATAACTTGAGAATATTGAGGATACGTAATGTTCCGATTACTAGTTTGCCAGAAAGTATTGGAAATCTAAAAAACCTCGAGGTATTAGATCTTGGCTATTGTAGTAAGTTGAGAACACTACCTGACAGTATAGGCAATCTCAAAAAACTCGAGGTATTAGACCTAGACTATTGTAATATAGAAACACTACCTAAAAGTATAGGCAATCTCAAAAAACTCAAACGATTAAATTTGAGAATGAATCCCTTGACAAAAGGTTTACCAGAGAGTTTTAGAAATTTATCAAATAACATAACAATTCAGTTTCATCATTCCAATGGGAGTATTAAGAAATATATAAAATCTCGTTTCTTGAAATTATTTGGTATGGGTAAGAATCCTAAAAACTATGAAAGGGTTTATCGTATTAACAATAACACATTGTTATGGGGTTCTAATGTTCCTGAAAATAAGAGAGTATTTGTAAAAAGTAATGTAAAACCAAACGGGACAATTACTAACATTTTTAACAAGAATAGACTATTTAATACTAATACTAATAGTAATAGTAATCGTAATAGTAATTATAATTCACTTTCGAGTAATTCTAATTATAATAGTAATAATCGTAGGGTTCGACATATAGGTTCTGGAAAAAATATCCGTAAAGGTGATTTAATATATATGAAAAATGTAAAAGTTGTGAATAATAATAAGAGAAATGTAAAAGTTGTGAATAATAAGAGTGTCATTAAAAAATTAAGAAATAGCGTCTTGAAGACTATTGATTTTACTAAAAAATTAAAAGCTGCCAAGAAACGAATTAATAATACCTAAGTCATCTCAGTATTAGACAAATGTCAAATCAAAAAAATGTCCTGCAACAACTGCTGCTACTCTCGTGTTTACATCGCCATTGATAATGGATGCGTCCCGTGCTTTAAGGTGTGTCTCAGAATGGGAAGGAATTCTGGATGGGACAAGAATACGATGTTGACTTGTGTCAAGAGAAATCAACCGGATATGCTTAAATACGCTTTGGAGATGGCTAACGAACCCAATGTTCCACCCGAAATTCGGGCCGATGTTCCGACTGCGTATGAAGTTGCGACCCATGCGACACAACATAACAATACGGCGTGGTATCCCTACATTCTCAATACTGTTGGCACATCTTCAAATGTCAGACGAATTGCTCTTTTTAAACTCGCCATCAAGTCTGGTGACCAAAATTTGTGTTCCCAAATTTACCCATACTTGAAGCCGAGAACGACCGAGTCAGCCACGAACAAGGATATGACTGATTTTATGGAATGTGCTGTGTTTAGCCGACGACTTGGTATGATTATGTGGGTTGAGCAAAAGTATAACCCTCATCATGAAATGTGGCCAAGTCTGTGGAGAAACAATGGTCGCAGATTGATTGAGATGATTTTCAAGAACAAGAAATACTACACGCGTCTTTCTATGTTTATGGAAACGTTCAGACATGTGTTTGAGCGAATTAATGTGCATTGTTGGGATGAAGTTGCAAAACACATTCTTAACTACAACAATCCTGATAATTCAAACACTTGGAGTTTGTTCAATCATTTCTGGTTTAATGGTGGTCGTGAAAGTGCGAGACCCAGTTGGAAGAATTATTGTATTCGTTACAACAAACTCGAAGAATTACAACTCATTCATGAATCTTGTCCGGAATGGCCGGCTGATTTTGCCTCATTGTGTGAGTTAACTCCAGGTGTCAGACAGTGGTCTCGAAGAAACTTGAAGGAATGGGCCGAATGGCATGGTTTGGATGCTCGAAACATCCGGGGTGAAAATGAGCGCATCCTTGAGAGACAAGCGAATGCTGTTCCTGTTGAAAAGGAAAATGAGAAGACCACCAACCTCCAGAAAGCCCTCGCTGTGATTGAAGACTGTGATATCCCCGAAGGCAAGTACTTAGAGTTGTGCAACCTCCTTATGGATGTTCATAGACGAGGTGTTGTGTAGATAAACCATCTCGATGAATTTTACAAAAAAATGAGAGAAAAGTACACCTAAGTCAGATTAAGCACGACAAAAAGTCACTTCAAAATGCGTTGCCAAGACTGCAAAACCTGCTTATCCGCTATCAAGAATGGACACGACGTGTGTATGAAAACATTCAACTACAAGAAATCCAAGACTGCCGTGGAAAATGCAGCTCACCACAAGCAATTGAACATCTACAAGTTTCTGATAAGATCTGGTTGTCCCAGATCCTTTGAGAAAGAAATCCACCTTTGTGCCCAAAATGGATGGAATGATGAATTCTATTCGTTTTTCCAATACCAAGAATCAAATTTGAGTGTCATCCGTGAAATGACCTACGCTGCCCTCAAATATGGTGATATCGGTATGTTGAGAAATGTGGTTTGCACTTTGCCTCAAACTTTCAGGGATGCTTTTTTTGATATTGTACACATGCACGATGTTATTGAAAAGACCATCAAGAGGGGACACTGTCAAATGATTGAGTTCATTTACGTCGTTTTTAGTCACAGATACCAATTGTGGTCTCCGAAAGATTTTGAGCATGCCATCTCTACCGGTAATATCAATGTGCTCATCAAAGTTGTTCATATGTGGAAGCAAACCCCTGCCGATTTGACGGGTGTTGAAAACGACATGTTGATGGAGGTCCATAGACGAGGTGTTACCGTGTAATTTTATTTTTTCATTCCTTTCATGAAAAAATAAAATATGAATGATGGAAAAAGCCAAACAGCTAAAGAAAGAAAGTAATAAGGCTATGAAAGAAATGGAGAAATCATGGAAAAGGTACCATGCCTATCGTGCTAAGATTGGTTTCGACAAAAAGATTATACTAATGTAAAAATTGGAGGAGTGACCCATAGAAAAATAAAATCTATGAAGGTTGACATCACACCTATACAGAAGAAAAAGATGGATAAACTTTTTGCTGATACACAGAGACTTTCTCGGCTTTCTTCTAAAGCCTATGATAAATATGAAAAATATATGAAAAAAATATTTTAATATTATATAATGAGTAAGCGTAAGTTAAACAACGAAGTTAATGAAATCAATGAACTTTTAAAAATTTTAAGAGTATCAAAGAATAAAAACAGGAATGAGTCTCCGGTATCAAAGAAAAAAAAGAGTGGGTCTCCAGTATCAAGTAAAAAAAGGAGTAGGTCTCAGTCTCCGGATTCTAATCTTCCTACAGAAGCCAACAAAAACGCCGCGCGTAAAGTTCGTGTGGCGCTTACAAAAACAGTCGGTGGTCAGCGCGTTGCTAAGACAAAACAAGAACTTTTGCGTGATATAGCATGCAAACAACGAGAAGAAAACTTCTATAAACGTTACCCTCATGAAAAATACCCATACTTGAATGAGATTAATTACGTAAATTATTGTATGGAGTATGCGAAAAACGGTACCAACGCCCTTAACCT
>Ga0070749_10000926_pt1 | contig 19829 bp, 31 predicted proteins | sample VirMetDEL_Nov_18_FD_75180 | JGI IMG/M metagenome (GOLD analysis project Ga0070749, IMG submission 75180) | Aqueous microbial communities from the Delaware River and Bay under freshwater to marine salinity gradient to study organic matter... | ecosystem: Environmental > Aquatic > Marine >...
CCTCTTTGAAGTTATGCTCTGTAGCTGAGAAAGGATAACAGGATGGTTACGTATCAAGTAAAAGTGTACTCTGATGGTACCAAAGTGTGGTACCTCTACGGTCAGCGTCACCGTGAAGATGGACCTGCTATTGAGCGTGGTGATGGTACCAAAATGTGGTACCTCAACGGCTGTAAAGTAACTAGAGAGGAGCATGCTAAGCGTACCTCTAAGGTTAAGTCGCTAACGGTAAAACAGATTTCCAATCTGTTGGGGTATGAAGTTGCCATCATAAAAGGATAGCAAGCCATGAATTTAACACGTGGGCCGCCTTTCCTGTGGGTGTAAAGCAGGATAAGCCTGGGTATGCTTCGTAAAGACCCACAACCAGCAAACAGAGTTTGCTACACTTAGAAAGAAGACTAAATGTTTACGTTCAAGACTGTTGTTACCCGCCACAAGCGTCCCAATCTCACTGTGTCCTCGTCGAGTGACGTAGCCGGTCGCGTTACCATTGCTAAGCAAGGAAAGAACGATCCTTCTCTGGTAGAGATCACGTTGAACTCTCCAAGTGAAGTTGATGCTCTCATTGAGGCGCTTCAGGCTGGTCGTCGTATGATTAACTTGATTAGCTAACTTCTAAAGGTGGTATGTGCAGAGCTAAAGGTCCACTGAACAGCACGTAATGGGACACACTAGCTCTAGGGCATACCACCCTCCTCTTCTTAGGAAGTCCATTATGGATGTATATGAGATCATTATCTTTGGTGATGGTACCAAAGAGTGGTACCTCAACGGTGAGGCTCACCGTGAAGGTGGACCTGCTGTTGAGCGTGGTGATGGTACCAAAGAGTGGTACCTTAACGGTAAGCGTCACCGTGAAGATGGACCTGCTGTTGAGCGTGGTGATGGTACCAAAGTGTGGTACCTCAACGACAAGCGTCACCGTGAAGATGGTCCTGCTTACGAATGCTTTGATGGTTCCAAAGAGTGGTACCTTAACGGTAAGCGTCACCGTGAAGATGGACCTGCTGTTGAGTACTCTGATGGTACCAAAATGTGGTACCTCAACGGTAAGCGTCACCGTGAAGATGGATCTGCTGTTGAGTACTCTGATGGTACCAAAATGTGGTACCTCAACGGCTCTGAAGTAACTAAAGAGGAGCACGTTAACTCAAGGAAGGACATAGTATGAATCAAAGAACAGAAGCTCTTTGTACTCTTTTCGACCTTTTCACCTTTGCAATCTTCCGTGTAGCTATCTTAGTAGCTATACTTAAGTATATCGTATCGTAAGGAACAATAAAATGGCCTACTTCATAGCTACTCACAACTCAGAACCTCAGCAGTTAAAAGTAAGAGCCAACTCAGCAAGGGATGCTCTTACTTTGCTAGAGTACGAAGTTACCTTCATCCGAAAATGGAGTAAAGGCTCGTACAAAGTTCTTCGGGAACAAGACCCGTACTCGGACTGGACAAACACTCATCCTCTTAGAGCCACTTCAGAAGGCTCTCCTATCCCACCAATACCAGGTAGGCGCGCCGTCCAAGAAGGAAGGTACTGGTTCCCCACAATAGGTGACGATGGCGCTATCACGTTTGTTCCTGACTGGAAGTATGGAGAAGATTACCTCTCTGTGTCGATGTCACCGGGTAAGTTCCTACAAAAGTACTATCCTTTTCTGTCTTCTAAGGAAGTTGAGGATTGGATAGCAAACTGTAGGAACTCTAGTGTATCACTAGAGATTCTTAGTGATCCTTCTGCAATAGCAGAAGCATACGTCAATGGTCCACGGTCCTGCATGAGCCACTCTGCCGCGTCTTACGACTTACCAATACACCCTTCAGAAGCATACGGAGCACCGGGAGATTTGCAGCTTGCTATTCTGAAACACCGTGGTCTCGTTAAAGGGCGTGCCTTGGTGTGGCCGGAGCGTAAGTACCATGGCCGGGTGTATGGTATGGTTACTGAGCTTACACAGATGCTTAACGCAGCAGGGTACACTCGTCATCACTTCAATGGTGCTCGTATTCGTAAGATTAAGCATAAGGACTACGATGAAGGTGTCTATTTGTTGCCGTGGATAGATGATTCAAATTCATCTCAGCATTTACTAAAGCACCATGATGATAACTTCTTTGTTCTTCATGACAAAGGAAGTATGATTGCGAACTCCACACGTGGTGTTATTTACGTCCGAGGGTTCCACGAGTGTATCCACTGCCATGGGTTATTTAACATTAGAGAAGGTGAATCTTGCAACACCTGTCGTGAATTGCTTAGACCGTGTGAAGTCTGCGGTGAGATTCACACTGAAGAACATCCTTTAAGGAGAGACATGATAGTGCTTGGAAGATATGGCTCCTACTCTCCTAACCTTCATGAAGAATGCCTTCTGTCGTTAGATATGTGCGACCACAGTGGGTATCGGTGTATGCCTAACCAATCCTTGGTTATAGAGTACAAGGATGGGAAGAATACCTATCATGCCGGTAGAATCTCTAAGCAGTACTTAAGTACGGTCTTCGGTTTACGCCGCCACCGCAGTGTAACCAATGGTATCCTTAGGATTTCCAAAAAGGAAAGGGAGAGTAAATTTGCAAGGTATCTCTTAACTGTATCACACCAACTCGCTGCCAACGTGTAGTACAAGGAAAGCACAATGTCAAACTTCAAACCACCAACCTCTCAAGCTAAGGTTCCTACTAAGGTATACACACCGTGGGTGCCTCCAGTAGTGCCACGTCCACCATGGATACGAGAGCCTTTGTCGCAAGAAGAACTGTTATCTCCTTCTTTGAGTAAGCTCTTTAGCATGTTTCAGTACATGCGACCCCACGGTAGTGATGCAGAAGCAGCCTTCGTTAAGCGATTCATTGATGTAATCCCTGGTGTAACTAAGGATACCTTTGGTAATCGCTTTGTTGATGTAAAGAATGAGGATGGCAATAACTCACGTGTGTTGTGGTCTTCTCATGTAGATACTGTTCACAAGAAGAGTGGTGCTCAGAAGATACGTTGTTCTAATAACTACATCACTCTATCAGACAAAGAGACTGAGGCTACATGCCTTGGTGCTGACGATACTTCAGGCGTATGGCTTATGCTTGAGATGATAGAGGCTAAGGTGCCTGGACTGTACGTGTTCCATCGTGGAGAGGAACGTGGTGGACTAGGCTCTGCTCGTGTAGCTTCAGAGCAGGTGGAACTCCTCAAGCAGTATCGCTATGCAATAGCCTTTGATCGTAAGGGATACTCTAGTATCATCACAAGCCAAGGTATCCCAACAGCATCCGATGAGTTTGCTGAAGAGCTTGGGTTATCCATTGGGCTGCCTCTATTCAAGGATGATACTGGTTCCTTTACTGATACCGCACACTACACCCACCTCATTAGTGAGTGTACTAACGTATCAACAGGGTGCTTCAACTGTCACTCCAAGAGTGAGAAGCAAGACATACGGTATCTCTTTCAACTGAGGGATGCCATGGTCTATCGTTTCAAGGAAGCTGATCTTCATTACTACCGCGACCCCGCTGACGTGTGGGCATCTAAAGCCAAAGGCTCCAAGGTACAAGGCAAGGTACTGAAGACACGCTCAACAGGGAACTCATTCATAGACTTCGATGACATGATCTTTGATGAGAACGACATTGCTGAGTTGTGCCGTAAGCATCCTGCTGCTGTAGCTGCCTTCATGGTCAACGACCTAGGTGTAACCTTCGATGAAGTTAACGATTATGTCTACATGGAGACAGTAAGGAAGGTTTTCTGAATGAAGTGCTTTGTAGTACTACTCTGTTCAACAGCCGCGGGGATCTGTTTAGCTGGTGCAATACTAGCTGATAGTCAAGGGCTCACATTACTCTACGCAGCACTTGTTGGCCTAAATATAGGAAACATTTTAATGGCACTCTCAAGTGATGACTGAGAACCCACACCAACCGTGTCCATACTGTGGAAGCAGTGATGCATACTCAATCAATAGTGACACAGGTATGTACCATTGCTTCTCCTGTGGGGCTAAGCCCTCTACTCATGGCTCAAAGGGAAACAAGTTGACAACTACACAGGATACATCGGCTACACTAACAGATACCTACACAGAATACAGAGGGATTAAGCCACGGACACTACAGTTTTATGGTGTGAAAGATCTTACGAAGGACGGCAAGGTGGTAGGACAAGGCTACCCATACGCCGATGGGGTTAAGTACCGTGTGTTTCCTAAGACATTCCGTACCACTCCAAACTTTAAGAGCGATACTCTTTGTGGCTTAGACAAGTTTAGTGGAGGTTCTGAGATTCTATTGACAGAGGGGGAGGTTGACATGCTCTCAGCCTTTCAGATGCTCAACGGGCAGACACCTTGTGTATCGCTACCCTCTGCTACTCCCTCTCGGTTATTGTGGGCTAACCAGAAAGTAATGGACACACTGGGTTCATTCAGTAGAATCTACTGCTCATTTGATTCCGACGGTAAGTCAGACCATATCATTGAGAAGCTTATAAGCATCTTCCCTAACCAAGTGTACGCCTTGAATCACGGAAGGTACAAGGATGCTAACGAGTTTCTTGTAGCTAACGCTAAGGAATCATACGTATCTGCTAAGCGTAATGCTCGTAAAGTAATGCCCAAGTTCTTAGCAAATACTGCCGAGGACTTCCTAAGTATTATTCGAGAAGATACAAGTGATACTCCTATTCCGACTGGCCATACAGAGTTAGACTCACACCTTGAGGGTTTGTTCAGAGGACATATGTATGTACTCCAAGCGCCTGAAGGTACGGGTAAGACTGAGATTGTAAGGTCTATCGAAGCACATATACTACAACACCACCCTGAGGTTCCTATCGCAGTGATGCACCTTGAAGAGTCAGAGCAACGATACCTCCTTGGGTTAGCTTCTTACATACTCCAAACAGATGTAACCCGGAAGTCTATTATTCCCGCTGAGGTATGGCCTGAGGTCGAGAAGGTTATCACTGATATAGGAGAAGCTGGGAATCTATACCTATTCCAGATGAGTGAGAGTGAAGACCCTGCTTCTATTGTGGATCGTATAAGGTACATGGCAGCAGGGCTTGGAGTACAGTACGTATTCTTTGAACCAATACAAGACCTTTCTGTGAACCGCGCTGATGGTGTCACTGAGGAGCAGTTCCTTAGTTTCCTATCCACCAAGTTAGCCCTCCTTGCCAAGGAACTTAAGATAGGTATCATCACAGTGGCACACGAGAATGACGATGGGAAGGTCCGCTCTTCCCGTATGATTTCTAAGAAGGCTTCTGTAGTGTTACGTGCAGTACGCGACAAGGATGGGCCTGAAGAGGAGAAGAACATAGTCAAGCTTGTACTAGAGAAGAACAGACCTACATCATACCGTGGTCCTGCTGGGTCTCTCCACTTCGACATCGATTCATTCACACTTAAGGAAGTATAGCATGCCAGACATGGTACTTAGATACTCAGAAGAAGATGTACGTGCAATCATCCAACAGAATGCTGAGGCTATACTTGGTCATTCCGTCCACGAAGATAACGTGACAATGGGTGACGTTGAAGGATCATGGGAAGTATCAGTAGAAACTACAACAAAAGGAGAGAACTAATGAACATAGAATTCCGACATTGCGTCACAGCTAGCGATCTCCATGCAGGCATACGTGTTATTAAAAGGTACCGACGAGAGACTAACCAGCAGGTTGGCTGCAAAGAAGCATACTTTTTTAGAGATGTGCAACAGGGTGACACTAGCGTTGAAGACGTGTGTCGTGTGTTCAAAGTCTATAGCTCAAAGACTGGCAAGATAATCTGTATCAACTGGACAAACCCCTCAAAATGAAAGGACCGTAATAATGTATACTCCACTTGAAACTGGGCTGATATGGGCTATCTCTATCTCTCTTTGGTGTCTAATTCTTTGGGGTATCACATCAATAGTGGGATTGTTCTGATGTTTTACTCGCAGATAGGAAGATACCGTGAAGGGTATGACGACCCTGTTCTTGTGTATCAGGTGTACAATACCTCAGAGGAAGGGATACGCGTTGAACTAGAGAAGGTACTACGCCCAGGTGACTCTGTGTTTATTTGGGTTGGAAACTATTACGGTGCTGAACAATTCGAGATACTTGAGGAGGTTGACAAATGGGTAGTGAACTAACATGAGTCCTAAGAAAATAGTACTTGACATAGAGACAGACTCGTTAGACCCCAAGTATGTATGGTGTGTAGCTACAAAGAACCTTGCTGAGAAAGAAGTAAAGGTATTCATAAGGCCGGACATTGACATAGGTGAGCTTGAAGGTTTAGTTGAAGAGCTTGAAGATGCTGATGAAGTCATCATGCATAACGGACTTGACTTCGACTGGCATGTATTAAAGAACTTACTTAACATTCAAGTACCAATAGAGAAAGTCTTTGATACTCTTGTAGCCGGTAAGCTCATCAACTACCTCACTGTACGTAACCATGCCCTTAAGACTATTGCTCAGTTCTTTGGTGACACTAAGCCATACATCGAAGATTTCTCTGGTGGATACTCTGAGGGCATGCGTGAGCGTGTGGTTGCTGACGTACTAGTGACAGAGAAATGGTACCGGCATACGATAAGGTCTATGTTCATGCGTGGTGGGCCTGACGTATGGCAAGAACCGTTACGCCTTGAGCATGACGTACAGATAATTATGCGTCAGTTTCACGAGGATGGTTACTTCTTTGATGTACAGCGCGCCACTGAATTGCAGAAGGTAATCAACCAAAGACTTTATACACTAGAGAATGAGTTCCAAGAGCTATGGCCACCCTCTCTTGAGGTTGTAGATATCAAAGAGTACCGTGTGAAGGCTGATGGTGAAGAGTACGAGTACATTCAGAAGGCGCGACAAAAGTACACACAGATAGAGATTGACAATGACAAGGTTTTATGCTATGACTACGTCTCCTTTGCCCCAGGGTCTCCTAAGGATAGAGTGGATAAGCTATGGGATGCAGGATGGAAACCATACATAAAGACTAAAGGCTACAAGAAGTGGGAGAGATTACCACGGAGAGATAAGCTTAAGCCTGAGGTAGCTGTTAAGGGTAAACTTTACGCGCGGTACGGTTGGGTTGTTAACGAAGAGAACTTAAGCACTCTCCCTAAGGATGCCCCTGAAGGCGCTAGGAAGCTCTCTGAGTACCTAACTCTTAAAGGTAGGGCCGACGACCTTACGGAATGGCTTGCTGCTGTACGCCCTTCTGACAGCCGTATCCACGGATCATTCATAGGCATTGGTTCATGGACACAACGTGCAGCACATAAGAATCCTAACCAAGCTAACATCTTTGCTCCCTTCCATGGCGAGGCTGATACTCCGGTTAAGCTAGTGAAGCAGGAGTTTGATTGGAACCTTAGGTCACTATGGTGCGTACCCCCTGGCAAGGTGCAGTTAGGGTGTGATGCCGAGGGTATCCAACTACGGTTGCTAGCACACTTCATGAAGTCTGACATGTACCGCCAAGCTATCCTCGCTGGTAACAAGGATGAAGGCACAGACATTCATTCACTAAACAGAGATGCTCTTGGTATTGTAGGGTTAACGAGGGATGTAGCTAAGACATTCATCTATGCATGGCTACTGAATGCTGGTGTAGGTCAGATCGCTTTCATCCTTGGTGTGTCTGTAGCTGAGGCTAAGATAGCTATGGATTCATTCTTCCATTCAATACCAGAACTTGACGTGTTCAAGAACAAGACGTTACCAAGCATCTACAATCAAGGGTACTTCGAGGGCGTCGACGGTAGGCGTATCAAGGTACCATCCCTCCACCTACTCTTAGCTGGTATGCTACAGAATGGGGAGAGTACCCTCATGAAAAAAGCCTTGACATTATGGAGGAAGTATGCTACACATCTTGACTATAAGCTACTCACATGGCCACATGATGAATGGCAAACAGAACTCAACAACGAAAAGGATGCTAATGAGTTAGGCTCCATCCAAGTACGATCAATCGAAGAAGCCGGTACCTACTACAATCTCTTCTGTCCTATGACAGGTGAGTACAAGATCGGTACCAACTGGTATGAAACACACTAACATCTTTACGAAAGAATCAAATGGCTAAAGCACAATCAAGAGTTATCTCCTTCCGTTGCAAAGTAAAGTACCCTCAGATCTTTGAGGATAACCGTGACATGGGAGATGAAGAGACAGAGGTAGGCCAGAAGGTAGCCTCTATGGGTGGCGCATACAAAATCATGTGTTATCCTGATGACCTCAATGACTTCGCAGAGAAATGTACCAGTGGTACTCCTGCTGTCAACATGACACCAATGGGAAATCAATTCATTAAGAACAATGATGAGGGCGAATATGTCACATTGCGTCGTTGGCATAACCCACCTACATCTAAAGATGGTGAAGTATACGAGAGCCTAGGTGGCGCACCTAGGGTTGTTGATGCTGATGGAAACCCATGGGATACCAATATCCTTATCGGCAATGGCTCCGAGTGTGAGGTAGCTTTCGATGTATGGGGTAAAGGTTGGACCAAGCTCCGTGCTATCAAGGTTATTGATCTTGTAGAATACGAAGGCTCCGATAAAGACCCCTCTCTTGACTGGGTATTCTCATGATATATTTCGTTGAAGTACACGCGAATGTCTTGGCTGTAGGAAAACCATTCGCCGTCCATGCAAAATCATTTCACAGCCTGTGTGCGGCTCATAAGTGGATGGGACACTATAAGGACTGTGGGGGTTACAGGTATACCTTCAAGCTTTACACAGCTACTGAAGTATCGTGGGCTATTGAGACTAAAGAAACTCTAGTAATCAAGGATTAATAAATGCTATCAGTTGACGAAGTGTATGATATCATCGAGGGAGCTAACGATGACTGGGTTCTTTATGATGCTAACGCAGACTTCGAAGTGTACGCTAAGGAGGATGGGCGAAGATACCTAGCGGTACATCTCAGTGATGATGGAGGGTTTGGTGAGGATATCGGTGAAGTATCCCACTGGTGCTACGTTACACCTCAGTCTGTGACTACTACCGAGTGGGTACCAGTGAGTACGTATGGTCGTGCTGATGACTAAGCACCTTCTCATTGACGGTGATCCTCTGGTGTACCGTAGTTGTCTCACTAGAGAAGCTGTCTCCCCTGCTGAAAGCTTAGATTACTTTGCTAGTATTCTTGATTATATCCTATGGGATGCCCTACCCTTTCCTGCTGTAGATGACTATACGTTGTTTCTTAGTGGTAAGGGTAACTTCCGTAAGGATATGTATGAAGACTATAAGGCAAATCGTATTACACCTAAGCCTTCATCCTTTGGAACTGTGATGGAGCTAGTCACTAAGTTGTACGAACCAGAAGTATGTAATGGCTATGAAGCTGATGATGGTATTTGTATGGCTGCATACGAACGTGGCCTAAAGAATGTCATCATTGTATCCTCAGACAAAGACTTTAAACAGATACCCACTGAGATCTACAATACCTACAACTGGACAAGGGAGATTATTCCTAAGCACGTAGCTACAAGGAACTTCTGGACTCAAGTCCTTACTGGTGATTCTGTAGATAACATTAAAGGGTGTCGGGGTATAGGTTTTGCCAAAGCTAAGAAGCTCCTAAGTGGGTGCCGCAAGGAGGAAGACTATCGCAACGCCACACTAAAAGCCTATATGGCAGCAAGCCCAGAGACATACCTCGAAGACTTTAACAAGGCGTACACTCTTGTTCGCTTGCTTCGAAACAAGAAGGAGATACCAAAGCATGACGCGTAAGGACTACCAACTCATCGCCAGTGTTCTGTTTGAGTATGGTGCCGATGAAGAACTCATTCAACTCTTCGCCAAAAGACTAGAGGATCGATACAGTAACTTCAAGAAGAGTGTGTTTATAGAAGCGTGTGACCCATTCCTAGTGGCACCACGTGAAGACTAGCAGCGCCAAAGCTAAGGGTCGCTCCTTCCAACAGAAGATAGCAAGTGCCTTACGTAAAGCCTTTAATCTAGAGCCCGATGATATACACTCAAGGGCCATGGGTTCAAATGGTGAAGACCTCATGCTATCTCCTGTAGCTAGGAAGGCGCTACCCTTTTCTTTTGAGTGCAAGAAACATAAGACTTTCGGGATATACACACATTGGGCACAAGCCAAAGCTAACGCTGGTAAGTATGACCCAGTCCTCGTGGTAGAAGCAAACTACAAAGAGCCTTTGGTAATCATAGGGCTTGATACTTTCATTAAGATACTAAAGGAAACTAAGTGAACAAATTACAAATGGTGACAGTTACTAGGCGTAAAGCAATTACCATCACAGAGTCGTACCTCCTACACGCAGAAGATAAGACTGAAGCTCTTATGATAGTAGTAGACCAAGATGCATGTCCAGAACCTTTAACTACTACTGAAGAAGCTCAATCAACTGTAGAAATCATTAGCATGGTACCTATGTTAAATGGGTAAAACAGTAGTAGTAATGTCCTGTGCTCACACACAACCAGGGGTATCCAACGAAAGATTCACTTGGCTTGGTAAAATGCTGTACGACCTAAGGCCAGACGAGTTCATTAACCTTGGTGACTTCTCAGAGATGGAGTCTCTTAGTTCCTTTGACACACGCTACCCTAGTTCTGTAGTTCGTCGTAGCTACGAAGCAGATGTTAATGTAACCAATGATGCCCACGAAAGGATGTGGTATGAGTTTCGTAAGAACAAACGTGGTTTACCCTACCGTATCTTTCTGGAAGGAAATCATGAGCGAAGGATTGGCACAGCTATCTCCAAAGATCCCGGATTGGAAGGATCTAATTATGGAATCTCAATGTCCCACCTGTCTATTGATTCCCATTACAATGAGTTTCATCCTTATGAACATAGTGCTCCTGCTATTGTTTATCGTGATGGTGTTCTCTACTCTCACTTCCTTAGTTCTGGGGCTTATGGGAGGAGCATTGACGGGGTTAACCATGGTCTCAAGATGGTGGAAAAGACTGGATCTTCTGTAACAGTAGGTCACTCCCATAAGTTTAACTACTTCATAAAGGCAGAGACGTATCCTAAACCAGCGCATGGGCTATCGGTAGGGTGTTTCCTTGGCTCCCCCCAGGCGTGGGCTGGTCAGGCTAACGATGAGTGGTCACGTGGTGTGGTTATCAAACGAAACCTTGAGGATGGTAACTATGATCTCCAGTGGGTATCACTTAACTCTTTAGAAAGAGAGTACTCTTGATATGATGCTGTTTAAGAATGTTAAAGACTCAGCAAACAATACCATTTGCCACACTGTGCGGTCGGGGTGTGATGATCCTGTCGCTGTAGTAGACGTACCTGTTAACGGTGGTGTTACACCTGAAGTACCTCAAGTTCCACTTCCTCTCGGCGGGGCCTTACTTGGTGTTGCTATCGTTGGGACTGTACTCCTAAGGAAGTTCCGTAAATGAAAAACAAACTTATAGCGATGTGGTACATTCTTTTAGGTGAGCCAGTTGCATACCGGTTTTACTTCAAGGACTACACACCTCTAACTGGTTCTGTCATTGTAGAGTGTTATCTCTTCTATCAAGACCAAGGGAGTCCTACCAATAAACCCTAAACTAATCGTAACTATAGCTGTATGTACTCTTGTGACTATAGCTATAATCTTTGGTGACGTTACTGTTGTCACTTCTCTTATTGATGTACTAAAGGAAACAATCAATGAACCTCTCTAAACCACTTATCATCTGTGCTCTGTTGGTACCTCTTCTTGGTGCTTGTGCAGCAGTTACTGATCTCGTAGACAAAGGCCGCCCGTACGCCACAAAGGTTGCAGTTGAGCTTGTCCAAACTGAGTGTGTTGTTCCACTTGAGCAACGAAAACTCAACGCTGATGCAATCGCACTTGGTCTTACTCAGGCTGGTAGCCCTGCTTTGTTCACCCTTGACTGTGATGGTGACGGGCAACCAGACTTTTAAGCTCTCATAAAGTACAGCTTAGGTACATACGTCGCAATCCTAAGCACGAAGGGGAACACGTGAGCCCTTCCCTTAACCCAGCTTAGTCTGGGTATTTTATTCTCTAAGGAAACGTATGAGTTACAAATCAAATCTGAATCCTATGTTTAGGTCTCAGTTCAGTGAAACTATCTTCAACAATAAGTACCGACACGAAGGTGCAGAGACATGGGCTCAGCTAGCTAAGACACTAGTTGATGACGTATGCTCACAGTATATGACTACAGGAGATTGCTCCCAGCTTACCAAATTCATTGTGGATATGAAGTTTATCCCTGGTGGTCGTTACCTTTATTACGCAGGCCGTCCTAATAAGTACTTCAATAACTGCGGCGTAGCTTCTACTAAACTTCTGACTAAAGAAGGTTGGAAAACCTTTGGTGAACTAAATGGAAGCTCGGTAGATCTCCTATCTCCGATTGATGGCCTCTACAAAAAGGCTACAGTCTACAGCCACGGTGTTCAGCCCGTCTATGAGTACACCTTCAAACCACTGCGAGGCAAGTCCAAGGTAGAATACAAGGTAAGGTTTACAGAGGACCACAAGTGGGCCTTGACCAACGGCACCTCCACTACCAATCTCTCTGTAGGAGACGTAGTGCCTGCCAATACCTTTTCATTGGATAGGGTTGACCAAGCTTTCGCCCATGGCTTTGTCTTCGGAGATGGTAACGCTAACGGCCAGTTAAGATTGTGTGCAGATAAAGACCTCGCCTATTTGGAAAGGCTATCCAAAGTAGCTACATCAGTAAACTATCCAGAGTTTGCTAACGGGGATCCTGTTCTCTACTTTACCCAAGGTAAATATGGTGAGTGGAAGAGCCTACCTGAAACAAAGGATCCTGAGTATATCGCTTCGTTCCTTATGGGATGGATAGCTGCTGATGGTTCTCAGGACCGTATGCTATGCTCTGTGAACAAAGAGGCTCTTGAGTACTTCAGAGAGCACTGTGCTTATGCTGGCCTTGTAGTTTCTGGGGAGTTAAGGTCTCAAGTTCGGGATGTCACTATCGGTGAGTACTCCTACAAGGATCACGAGATCTTCATCCAAAACTACTCCAGAGGTTCAGCTTGGGCTGGCTTCAAAGTTGTCGATAAGAAGTATGTAGGAATGGAAGAAGTCTTCTGTCCCTTTGAACCAGAGTACAACCGTATTGTTATTGACCACGGCATCGACACCTTCAACTGCTATCTACTGAAAGCAGAAGAAGACACACGTGAGGATTGGGCTAACCTAAGTTGGAAGTCTGAGTCCTGTCTTATGACTGGCGGAGGTATTGGTGCTGACTACTCAGTGTACCGTGGGGAAGGTACTCCTATCTCCAAGACTGGAGGTACTGCTAGTGGTCCTATCCCTAAGATGCAGATGATCAATGACATCGGTCGAAGGGTTATGCAAGGTGGATCAAGACGATCAGCTATCTATGCGTCTCTTAATTGGAAGCACGATGACATTCAGAAGTTTCTTGCAGCTAAGGATTGGCATACTATGGTTATCCCAGGTACAACCTCTACGCTATGGGATGTAAAGCAACATGACTTCAACTTCCCTGCTCCATTGGATATGACAAACGTATCTGTAAACTACGATACTGAATGGTTGCTTAACTACTATAAGACGGGAGACATTGGCAGTGTATTCCTACAGAATGTTGTACAAGCAATGCGAACTGGTGAGCCTGGGTTCAGCTTCAACTTCTTTGACAAAGAGAATGAGACACTACGTAATGCCTGTACTGAAGTTACATCCGAAGATGACTCTGATGTATGCAACCTTGGCTCAGTAAACCTAGGCCGTATTGATAGCATCCAAGAGTTCAGAGATGTAGTGGAACTTGCTACTAAGTTTCTGTTGTGTGGTACACTGAAGGCTAAACTTCCATACGAGAAGGTATACGAAGTACGTAAGAAGAACCGTAGGCTTGGGCTTGGGCTTATGGGTATCCATGAATTTCTAATCAAGAGAGGTTCCTCCTATGAAGTTACTCCTGAGCTTCATAACTACTTATCAGTTTACAAAGGGGTATCGGATAAGGTGTCTAGAGAAGGCGCTGAAGCTATGGACATTAGTAAACCAGTGGCTAACAGGGCCATTGCACCAACCGGAACAATTGGCATTCTTGCTGGTACTTCTACCGGCATTGAGCCTATCTTTTCTGTAGCATACAAGCGAAGGTACCTTAAGGGTGGAACACGTTGGCACTACCAATACGTTGTAGATGATACTGCTAATGACCTAATCAATAGGTACTCTATTGACCCCGACAAGATACAGTCAGCCATTGATCTATCTGAGAACTATAAACAAAGGATCAAGTTTCAAGCTGATATCCAAGACTATGTAGATATGAGTATCTCTTCTACCATTAATCTACCAGCATGGGGTACTCGTCACAACAATGAAGATACCGTTAAGGACTTCGCAGCTACCTTAGCTTCATATGCACCACGGCTAAGGGGTTTCACTTGTTATCCTGACGGCTCACGTGGTGGGCAGCCACTAACGTCTGTACCTTACTCTGAAGCTGTCGAGAAACTTGGTACTGAATTTGAGGAGCATCTTGAAATGCACGATATCTGTGATATCTCTGGAACAGGAGGAACATGCGGTGTGTAACAAAGAGGTAGAACTAGACGCCAAAACTAAAGGGTACTACTGTGCAAAGTGCGACTCTATCGTACTGGAGCCATGCTTGATGTGTCTAAAAGGCCGCTCATCGTATCATGAAGTATCCCTAGAAGATGCAAAGAATACATTAGCTCTTCGAGATAAAATACTAGAGTACATAGATCATCAGTGTAAACATCCAGGGAGAATATCTAATGGATAAAGAAGACTATGGCATGACAAGGGAACAAGTCCAGTCAACGCTACAACAAAGAGCTACAACGTATAGACCTATGAAGGATCTCATTGTAATAGGATCAGATGGGTCTAAGTATAGATACATCTCAAGTCACAACGCATGGGATAAGATTGATGAATCTTGAAGAACATTTGCTACGTCAGTTAAACTGGTCGAGGGGTACCCTCGGCCCTGGTACCCGTAGAGAAGGACTTATAGACCATATCACTAAAGAACTGCAAGAGATTAGGGAAGGAGATGGTGATCCTAAGGAATGGATTGATATCATTATACTTGGCTTTGATGGACTCCTCCGACAACTAAAGAGTGATGGTCTTTCTCATGAGTATGCTGCTAAGTACGCCTGCTCTTTGCTAGATGAAAAGCAAACTAAGAATGAGAATAGGAAATGGCCTGACTGGCGTACTGCTAATCCTAGGAAAGCTATTGAACACGTAAAGGGTATTCATGACTGAAGTTACCTTAGATGCATGGACACAATCAGTCCGAAGATTAGAGGATTGTCAAGATCTTGTAGCATACTACGCTAGGGTATCAAACCCAGGCCAACCTTCACGCTCAAACGAGAGACTGATAGCATACCTTATAAAGCATAAGCATTGGTCTCCTTTTGATATGGTTGATGTAGTGTTGGATGTAAGGCTTTCTCGCACCATCGGTAGACAATTCCTAAGGCACTCTTCCTTAAAGTTTCAAGAGTTCTCTCAACGGTATTCTGCTACAGAAACTGTAACTAACTTTCCTAAGGCTAGAATGCAGGACACTTCGAATAGGCAGAACTCACTTGAATGTACTGATGACGGAGTCATTGAGTGGTTCTTTGATACACAGAAGGCTGTTGCTGACCTTGCCTTTAGCAAGTACGATGAAGCTCTGAAGAAAGGAGTAGCTAAGGAGCTAGCTAGGGATTTGTTACCTGAGGGTTTAACCAACTCAAGGATGTTTGCTAAGGGTTCTATCCGTAGTTGGATACACTACGTTGACGTAAGGACAGGGCCAGAAACACAGAAGGAACATAGAGAATTAGCGGCTATGTGTGCTAATGAAATCGCTAAAGTCTTCCCGCTTATACAAGAGTTCAACCATTCCTTAAAGGAAATCACAGAATGTTAGAAGTATTTTATGTATCAATAGCTTTGATACTATCAGCAGCAGGTCAGCCTCATATTGTAGCTATGGACCACCCCTTTAGAACCTATGAGGAATGTATGGAGTCGTCTGCTAAAGCTAAGACTATGGTTGAAGGGGCTGGTGGGAAGGTTATCCTGGCTGAATGCGTTGTATTAGGTAAAAGGGCTTGATTAGCTACGAAGAGTTGGAGGCCAACATCAAAAAGAGGATTGATAGAGGAATGGATTCTATCCAAAAACCAGACCACTATAATGTAGGCAACATCGAAGCATGGGATTACATCTTAGATTCCCTAGGAAAAGAAGGCTTTGTGTTCTACTGCGAAGGGAACGTAAAAAAGTACCTTCATAGGTGGCGCTACAAAGGTACTTCTAGTGATGACCTTAGGAAAGCAAGAGCTTACCTTGATCGTATGATTGAGCTTAGTTCTTTAGCAGATACCTAAAACAGGAAAGACGAGGTCCTACTTTAGTTTGGGACACTAAGAAAGAGTGATAGTGCCGGAGCGCACGATGCCGTCCGAGCCCTTGGCTTTGACTGTTAGGGTTGTGTTGTTGGTCAATTCAAAGACCACGTCTCCATTATCAACCGGAGTTACAGATGTGCCGGGCGTAAAACCAAATGTCCCGTTCACATCGAGTTTGTAATCCGGGGCAGTCTCTCCAATACCCACGGCCCCTGTTGATAGGATGCGCAGCCGTTCCGCCGCGTTGACCGTCATCCGTAGACTATCATCCGAATGGTGATAAGCAAGAATGCCTATGGCACCGTTGTCAACGTCGCCGAAGTTTATGAAGTTGCGGGCGGTATTTCCCCCCAGCTGAAATCGAAGGAAAGTATCGTCCGAAGCCCCGGTGCCCAACGCTCGTAGGCGGATGTTCCCATCACCGCTTCCAGAGACACTGGCCACGTCCAAATCGAAGGCCGGAGTAGCGGTCCCTACGCCAAAGCCCGCCGCAATGGCCGTACCGATTGCCACGCCGCCAGCGGTGATTTTCACAGTGTTCGCAGCGGGAAAAGAAAGGTGGGTGTCACTATCTCCCGCGTGCTGTAGTTGGTTTCCAAACTCAACAACATCGGGCATTGTGAACGTGTTGCTCGCGGCTTCGATGTAGGTGCTTTTGTTGGTGTACCAACGGCTAGACGCAGGAGTTTGCAGGTGCATCCAGCCGGTGAATGTATTTAAGCCAGACACGTCAACTTCGGTTGGAGATCGGATTTGCGCGACCTGGATATTGACCCCCGTCCCGCTTTCAAAGAGTGGGTAGGTCGTGGCGTGTGAAGAGACGTTCAGTACCAGATGGGTAATGCTGAGCGTATCGGTACCGATCTTGCGAAATGGCGCGGCATGAACTTGAGATGCGCTCATCAGGTCAAGTTGCAACCGCTGCAAAATCTTAGTCCCGCCAGACGAGCCCACATCGATGGAGACCGGACATTTGATTTGGTTCTCCATCTGCCCATCCCAACGCACCTCGCGCGGAATTCCGTTACGGCAGTGCAGGACAATACCCGTTTCGCCATAGGAAAGCCCATAGCTGCCAGGGGCAAAGTAATACCCGACGCCTACCCCCAAGCAGGCAAAAGGCCCGGTCTTAGCCCATATTTCACCGCCGCTTGTGTACGCGGTGTAGCCCGTGCTGTTCTCGCCCTGGAGATCAAAGGTGCCGGAAAGGCCATCGCCCGCGAGAGACAGGTTCTCAATCGTAAACGACCGCTGCTCTAACTCTGTCACCCCCCCGGCCTTGCCATACGGAATCCAAACCTTCTGGCCATTAGCCATCCTTCCGCTTTGAGTTGTGTTCGCGACGGAGAACGATACAGTCGTAATAGCGCCAAGGGTTATGCTCGTGATCGTGCCGTTCCAATAGGCGGGGCGTTTCAATTCAACTCGGCCATAGTTATGCAGGATGTTAGAGAAGGCTCCATCAGCAGGCGTTGGAAGGGTGCATACCGTGCTGGTAAGCGCCGCTCCGAACACATCGACCGCATCCTGCATATGACCGGCATGAAACAGGCTAAAGACATTGTCGCCTTCGACATGGTTCCCGTTGCAGACGAGATTTAGATTGGAGACTTCAGAGCCAAGGTTGATCGCTTGCGCCTTCTTTGCACATCCGAATATGTGAACCCGTCCCTGAGCGGAGGGGGCGATGGGAGTAGGAGATCCCCCAAACAAGCAGCGTCCCACGCCGAACAGAGCGTCCGGGCAATTGGCTGGATCGGCTGGCCCCATGACTCGCAGCAATCCGAGAATGCTAAGTGAGTTGGTACCATAAAATTGTAGGCCCATTCCGGACGTAGCATCGATGAACACCGTACCGTTACCAAACAAGAAATTCGGCTGGCGGATGTTCGTTGCATCAACCACACCGGTCGTGTTACGCCAGACCATATCGCATAGGTCCACACGCGCTACGAACGAGCCTGCGTCTAGCGGGCCGCCCGCTGTTTCATATTTGCCGCTCGTCCAATCAATGCAAGCCTGTAGTGCAGTCGTCGCGTCGTTAGTGTAGCCCGGCAGTCCGCCCCAATGTGCAGGAGTAGCGTTGCCTCCCATTGGCGACCATTTCTGCCCGTCCGCCGTGGTCAACGCCGTGCCGCTGGCGTCTTTCTCATACAGGCAAAGCACGCCACCATGATGCACGGCCAAAAGGGTATAAGCGGTTGTGTCCGTCAGCAGCAGTGCTTCCGCCCGGCTCATGGCCGTGACGATCATGCTTGATGGGACTTTAGTTAGTGTCATGTTCATTACTTTCTGGTGGTGTAGGGTTGGCTATCTCTTGCAAAGCAAGCTGTAAGGTAAGGAAAGCCATTATTTCATTTGAAGGAACAGTCATCCTATCCATAAGTTGGAGGACATACCTAGCTGCATTAGCATCGAATGGTGGTACTGTGAGCATTACCTGTTTCATTAGTTTGCTACCCTTAGCATACGGTAACCAACACCACCACTATCAGCAGCACCAGCTAGTACAACTTTTAGACTACCACCAACACGAATGTTTACAGGATTGGAAGCGTTAGAAGTGACTACCATTTGAGATTGAACTACACCAGAAGCCTGAGACTTAAGGCTCATTACGTTAGGGCCATTCCCAGTAGTCGTGTTGTATCCTTCAGACGTAGCCTCAATAGCAGTAGACCCTGCTGCCGATGTCTTTATGTGAATACCGCTAGCCCCAGCCACAGTACTAGGATTATCTACGTACATACTCCAGTTTCTAGCCGCAGTAGTACTATAGAAAAGATAGTTCCAGCCCAGCGATGAGGCAGTGCGAGAAGCAAAGAAAGCGGCAGTAGAATACACACCTTGTGCATCTGACTGAGCCCAATAACCAGTGTAGTTATTTCCCGGAGAGGGGCCTACTCCTGATGTAGCCCCGTTAAAATGGATAATATCGACTTCGATGCCTACACAGTTGTCGGGTGTATTCCCGGAGGTTTCCGCCGCTACAAAGTTTGCCCCCCAAACGTTCCAGGAATCGTTGCCCGCCCCGGAGTTGGTCTGCCCGATGGCGCTAACCCCAACGAGGTTGCGTTGGTTCGCAGCCGCGCCAGCCGGAGTCGCTGTTGAGTAAGCACGAAAGGCCGCCCCGTTCGCCTCCCCCTCGAAGGTAGAGGAGGCTGTGTTTTCAACCGTAAGCGCGGGGCTTTTGTAAGGATTACCCCAAACACTCTGATCGACGGAGTGCGCCTTACCACTGTGCATTTCAATGTAGGCCGCCGTGCGGGCGTACAACGCCGTAGTGTCCGGATTGGTGAGCGTTCCCCGCGTCACCTGCAAGGCGTTCTGCCAGGAGTTCCCTTTGTTCGGTGCGGGGTGACCAAGCTGGCCCCTAGTCGGCTCGTAG
>Ga0070749_10000927_pt1 | contig 19822 bp, 23 predicted proteins | sample VirMetDEL_Nov_18_FD_75180 | JGI IMG/M metagenome (GOLD analysis project Ga0070749, IMG submission 75180) | Aqueous microbial communities from the Delaware River and Bay under freshwater to marine salinity gradient to study organic matter... | ecosystem: Environmental > Aquatic > Marine >...
AGAGTGAAACGACCGGTATCTTGGTTTTCTACAAAAAAAGTAATCGCACCATAGCCTAGATACTGTAATTTTATCTCAAAAACATTTCCTTTTGATGGATCTAACGTCATTCCAGATGGGCCTGTGCCATCCATAACATCATTGTTCCAGTTTTCTTGGGGTATGAATGTTTCAACCCCATTGCTTCCGGCTCTAGTCTCCACTAAAGAACCTGTAGCCGTTGCCGATGAAAAGGAAAATGTTCCAGTCTTATCACCTAGTGCCTGAGCTAAAAATGTTACAGTATCCCCGTTTTGATATGCTCGCCATGCTGATCCTGGAGCGAAATCACTATCGCTAGCTATCTCAAAAGCATTGTGGGCAGCCGTTCCAGACGTTAAGTTAACTGAATAAGCTACACCTGCAAGCGTAATAGTAGCCGTCTCGGAACCACTAGCGCCAGCCGTTATCGTCAATGTTTGGATTTCTAGCTTGCCATTCGATTTCCAAAATATTCCAAAGTCAAGGCCATTGAAACCAAAACTTAGTTCATTCTCTGAGTTTATTCCGCCTGCCCTCTGAGCGCCTAATGCTACAGGAGCACTAAAACCAGCGGTAAACCTTAAGATTAGACCTTGGCCTGGACGATAAGAAACTGCCCTTCTTGATCTTATAACCCCATAGCCGCCTATGTTCGTACCAGTCGAACATTTAAAGTTAATTCCAGTCGTGCCAAAGTCTTCTGAAGCCGACCCGCCCGTTGCAGAAAAAATTTCGGTATCCGTTTTGTCTCTTAAGCCATATACAGCATCGATTTGGATTTCAGGTCTTAGTTGAGAAACATTCAAAGCGCCAAATGCTGTTAGCATGTCATCAGTAAACTCTACCTGTGTAGTGCTACCGCTGTTTCTATCGCAGTTTATGCCAAAAGTTTTCATGTTGGGCAAATCCTTAGTCCTACAGTAAACGTCCCACTCGTCGGATTGTAGGGAACCCAACGAAATCTAAGAGCGGATACCAGTGTCCACGCTTGCGGAATGGCGACAATCTTTGAACTATCCGCAATACTATCGGCTATAACTTTTACTTCCTCGCAATCAGTAAGAGGTTCCCACTGATCTTGAATGATAGCCGCCTCAAATATAAACTCCCCTCGGACTGAAGAAGGCCAAACGAACTGATAAAAGACGCCAGCCACCGGATACGCAAGACTTAAAACAGGAGATGTGTACTCTTGAGTAGAGTCTTGATCTAAGACGTATGTCTCATTTAAAATATGTCTCGTTCCTGACATTTACTTACCTTCTAAATTAAGACAAACGAACAACTGTCCATAGAAGTAGCACCTCTAGAGTTGACAGCTTCGATGTAACAATTAACTGTCCCTACAGGTGTAACTAGATCGGGACCAGCAACGGAACAGGAATACCCTGTTCTACTCGATACACCGAAGAAGTGAACACCTGCCATCCACCCATCGCTGTACCTTCTAAAGTCAGCATTACTTCCTTCGTTATGTTGAGGGAAGAAAATGTTGCTGAAATTGTCGGACCCAACTGTAGAGTTATCGTCTAGAGTGTATGCTCCAACCGCGACACCATAGGTAAGGTCGTCAACGTCCCAACCGCCTGTAGCTGTGATAAAAGCCCAGTCGTTTGTTGCTTGCCTACGAAGCATGATCTTGGTTTTATCGTTAGGGTCATAGTAACAAGCATAACTAAACGAAGAAAAGTTTTGGGTCCAGTTACCACTACTGTTTATAAACCCATTGTCGAGTTTCCTGATATATGGCCTTGTAGGTTCTATTTCAGTTAGTAGGCTGTTTCTAAAGATTCTAGTTATCGGACTTCCACCACCGTCTTGAAATTCTGCTTCTACGATGCAATAGTCTGGGGAAGTGCCGAAGGAGTTGGAACCTAGAATGTCCATACTGAAGGCTACTCCTTCGGGACAGGCAAAGGTTTGATGCATGTAACCAGGAGTAGCTTGGAAACTATTATCGTTATCGCAAGTGACGAAACGTGTAGAGGTGTTCGGAACTCCGGGTAAGGAACTTGACGGCCATCCGGAATTCGGTGTATCTACTCCATACTCACCGTTGATGTGAGTGTATCCGCTCGGACTACTAACAACGCGAGTCCAGCCTGTGAAGTCGCCTGTTTCGAAATCATTATTTGTTATTTGTTCGCCAGCGGTGTAGCCAGGTCCAGATGCTTCCAGACCTATAGCTCCACGCATTGGGTTTCTCATTGGGGAAATAATACTCATATTACCCTCTACTTCGTTACTGCTACAGTGATACTAGGGGTTGTTGCACCTGCAAGCACCGCTCTAAGTTTCTTTCCACCACTTGCACCTTCGAGGAATTTAACGCCAGCCTCAGTGAATTCACCTCCTTCAACAGGTGCCCAATTTCCACCGATTTCCATTTCAATGGTGACTGTACCTCCTCCGAAGGTTCCCGATGCGCTAACGTAATGGCCTCTAGCATTAGTCACCACGATAAACCCGGTTCCCGTTGCATCACTAGCTTGGTTTTCGAAAAGTAAAATTATGTTACCTTGATCTCCGACTGCCATAATATGCTCCTTGTTTTATAGTGTTCTTGTAATTGTTCCACCGTCTATATTATCACCTACCCACCATAGTTTGTGCTTATCTGAGTAAGCATAAGACTTAGCTCCGAGGTTAATATTAAAACCTGGGTCGCCATAGTAGAACCAGTCTATTCCATTTTCACTTAGGCTTAAGTGTCCACTGCCTGAAATTGCTATCCATAGTTTATAGGCAGGTGAGTATGAAGGTATACCTATGTCGAGGTCGTTTATGGAACTTCCTCTCTTGTCATAAGTCCCGGCAGTCCAGGTAACTCCGGCATCGTCGGAGTAAACTACAGGGTCCGAACCTGCAATAGTAATAGAGTTTAAGCCTACAACGCGGCCAGAAACCTCGTCCACTGCAAGGTATCGAACTTCGAGATTGAGACTATCTCTTGCCGTCCAAGTAGTACCGTCTGGACTGGTCCAAATGTTGTTGTTTGTACTACCTCCTGTGTAACCTCCGGCAAAAAATAGTTGATGATACTCAGACCAGATAACATCGTAGGCTAGAGTAGTGGTCCCTGGTAGTGTAGCTGCGTAGGACCAAGTAATGCCATCGGCACTAGTGACTACGTTATTACTATTTTTGTTTCCAGAAACTACAACAAACAATCCATTGCCATATGTAACGGCGTGCATGTCTGCCCCACCAACACCGGAACCGTCCGGGTGAGTTCTAGCAGTCCATGTCGTCCCATCGGGAGATGTTTGAATTGCACCGTTTTCACCTACAACCGCTATAAGGCTGGCACTTTCAGCGGCAGCATTCCACAAGGCATTAGTGTCTACACTTGAAGCGTAAAAGTTAAGGCCATCGGGTGAACGGTAGTTGATTGCTTGCCCACCGTAGAAAAGGAAAAACATGTCAAGGAACTTGCTGTAGTACGTGCATCTTGAGAAGTAGCCTGACGTAGAAGGCGAGGTAACTTGACTAGTATTGCGAACTGCTTGCCATCCTGAGGCTAGACCTTGTTGGCCTTCCAAATATTGAAACCACTTGTGGACTGCATACTGCCAGTAGTTTTGCTCATTAAGGTTTGGCTTTTCACCTTGCTCACCGGGGAGGTTTCCAGGTGTGGCTTGCCATCCGAGAGTCCACCGTGAAGAATCGGTAGCTGTTCGGATTGCGTTAGCTCCTCCACTACCGTCACCTTCCGTTGCCCAATCGGTTCTTTCAGTTGGTCTTGTCATTATCTAATTTCCTCCTACAAGGCTTGAATAGTGGGTTCCATAGTATAGCTCTAGGGCTGACGATTGTACCATATACATTTGAATGTCGGCTGTGGTAATGCCTGAGATATTCGAGTTCCAAGTCACCCCACTATCCGAACTCGACCCGGCAAACCCGTTAGCATAAGGATTGTCGTCTCTGAAACAGAAGGCAAGGTTTGCTCCCCCGTACCCTACAACACTTACTACCAGGCAATAAGTTGTTCCAGGTGTCATAGCAAGTGAGGCGAAGTTAAAGGTCACGGCAGGATTATCGCGTGGGTTAGAATCGAAATACGTGTCTAGTGTGGTAGCGTCTATAGTGTTAGTGCTATCGCCTATGAGAGTATCAGGCAGATCACTACCGTCCGCTGTAAAGAGTGATAGCTTTATATTTCCTGTTGCTGTACCGAAGCGGTTGAAGAAACTGTTCATCGAAACGCTGATTAGTTCGGACCCTATAGCCTCAAACGATTGACAGTACTGACGTGTAGCAGTAAAGATTTCAGCTTCGTTATTTCCTGAAGCATAGGTTTCTTCCCCAGGAGGTGCAAGGGTTCCATACCCTCCTGCATTTGGGTCCGAGTCGAACCCGAAGTAGTCACCTGTCACGTATCTTAGTGTCAAGGCACCTACGCCAGCGGCTTTAGCCTTTTCCATACTGTCTTGAACAAGTTCGGGGTCAACTCCAGTTTCACCTTCATCCATACCATACTCGACCCGTACCTTAGCCGGGAAGAACTCTTGCACTCCAAGGGGTCCAGTGAGAAGGTCGCCTAAGATTATCTCGGTAATACCCAGGAGTTCTTTAGCGGTGCCGTCCGAGTTGTTTTCTGCAATCTGCCCGACGATTAGCTCCCGATACCTGGCATCGGTTTCACCTCCTCGATCTTGGCCTACAATCTGTCCTATGCGGTCAAGGTTTATTCCTTCGGCAGTGTCTAGACTTCTCTTAGTGAGCATGTCGTTAAGGACGGTTTCCATGTCTTGGGCTGGTTTTACAAATGATTGAAGAACTACGTCCCAAGCACTGGCATCATCACCGTCCCAAGTCCAAGTCTTGGCCGGGTCTTTATACTTTTGCGGCAAGCGTGAAATCGCTACATCCGCATGGTCAGTTATAGGGCTTACGCTACTTACAGCCATTCTTCACCCTCCTTAAACGAACGACACGTCAGCCGAATCAATAGTCGCTAGTTCGTCAATTGCTATCGGAATGTTGGTACTAAACCAACTGACATTATCTAAAGATCTCTCAACACTAATATCTAGAACGCCTTGAGCGTTTACATCACTGGCGACACAGAGTACTTTATACATAAGAACATCCACGCCAGCCGTGAGGTTTGCGATCGCCCACTCTGCCAGTGCGGTTTGTATTGCAGGTTCCGCTACTGAGGAGTCGTAAGTCGCATCTACTGTTAGAGTGTACCTTATCCATACTCGAACTTCCTCGACTTGTGAGAAATAAACGTTTTGGAAATCTCCGGCAGAGTCAGTAGCTCTACCTTGAAGGTCGCCAGCGGTTTGGATACCAGCCGCCTTCGTGTCCCAAATTTGTTGAGCTATGTCGTCGAGAGTTGTTCCGGCTGAGTTGATTTCCACAAAGGAAGCGGTAGGCTGGGAAGCACCCCCGGTTACAACCGCTGCAACAACAAAGTCGTCCCGAGTCGCACCTTGTATGGTGATAATGTTTCCACCGTCCGATTCTGCTTTGTAGACAAGCCCTTCAGCTTCAAGTGCTGCCGCTATTGCAGTCATGGTTGTTGCGTTATCGGTAGCAAATACTACTGGCGAACCTCCAATAGGACTGGCATCAATGGTTATAGCTATTGAGTTTCCTGTTACCAGGTCGGCACTAAAGGTTAGGGTCGCATCCATACCAAGGTTATAGCCTGTAGCTGGTACGATGGCAGCTTCGAAGGAGTGAGGAGGTAAATCACCCACAGTGAGGTCAGTGTCGTTAACATTAAGTGCTGCCGCTCTAACTTCATCCATAAGGACCAAACCACTACGAATACCAGCTTCGGTAGCAGTTCCGGTTCTACCGAGTTCGACTTGCCTTCTTCTACGTAAAGCAGCATCGGTTTCTCTGTCCTGCCCAAGTGTGGCATCGGCAGGGTTTGTAACTGAGTCTACCTTAGCGACCGCTGCGACTAGAGTGTCAATGGTTCCAGCCGGAGCGGCTATAGCTCCCTCGGTTTGAGCGGTCGCGGCTACCGTAATTGTCATGGTCGTGTCAAGTATTGTTGCTTCAACATCTGTTTCCCAAATAACTGTGGAACCTCCACTGGCATTGACTTGAGTACCAGCCGGAATGGTTACATCTCCTCCATTAATATCATTGGAGCGTGTGAATTGTAGGACTACAGTGGAAGCTGTAGCTTCTTCTCTTATCACACCGTTAAATGCGCAAGCTTGATCGAGATACACCCCGAAGGAGGTATTGGGAAATGAGGCTTGATAAATCGCTTCAACTAGCTCATACAGGAGCGAGTACCTTTCTGAGATGATTCCTACCAAAACTCCGAAAGGCGAGTCTTCTCCTAGGTCGATGCCATCACCAAAGCTTCCTCGAAGGTCTGCTTCGATACCTGCTTTAATATCGGCAAGTCGGTCGATCTGTAAACCATTTCCGTCAAAACTAGCCACGTTTATACCTCCACGTTATAATTTAACACGCCATCACTAGTTGTGACTTCAAACGATATATTTGCGGTTCGAGTATCATTTTGATAGTCAAGGCGAAATTTTGTAATGTCTAGAACACCTGGAACCGCTGAGATAGCGTCTAGGTAAATATTTTCTACAGCGCTTACCGAAGTCGCCTTCCTCAAGATTTCTTGAAATAAAGGCAGTCCTAAATCTAGATCTAGAAACCAATCACCCTGGACTGCGAGCAAGACTTGCTTAAGCTTTTGCGCTACTTCATCAATACTATCAACTAAGGCTAAAGACCCATCAATAAGCTTCAAGTCGTTATCAGTTGTTAGGAGTAAATTCATGGTGTCTTTTCCCCAAAGATGAAGTCAGAGTTATGATTAGGCAATGCACTCGACACCGCGCTTAATGCAGCTTCAACGGCAGTGGTTACTATCGTTGAGGTAACAGGCAGGGGTCCAGATACCGGGTCTGCCGCTGTTCCTAATGCTTGCCCTGTAGTAATCAACGCTATTAAGTCCTCGATAGCAGAGATTAAATCGCTGAGATTTGTGTTTAACTCAGTACCTAAAACCATTGGCTCGTTTGAGGTTGAGGTGTTTCCGATCAGAATCTTATCACCTCTAAGCTCCGTTGCATCAGCCACAGGTTTAGGGTCGATAGGTAAGTGATCAAGTCCTGGTACTGCAATGGCATCGTTTATGTTATGGAGTCGAGTATCCTTAAGATCAATCTCCCCTCCACTACCCAACCAAGTGTCGAGCGAGCGTTGAGAGAAAATAATCATTACAGGGTCGCCTTTCGCTATTGGAAAGACAATACCCCTCCCTCCAATTCGAGGAAATACGATAGGTACATCGTCCACTAGTGCGCGAGAGACGAGTTCTTTAGTGTCAGCCCTCAACCTTTTAAATGCGAACCTTATCGTGGCCTTCTGTGTTTCAGAGTCATACTCCTCCACTGTACCAGGCATACAGGTGTTGAGTTCCACTTGGTTTGCCCGAATTGCAGCTAGGATTAGATCAGTCAGTTGGGGAGTTTCTTCACCTACTTGAATTGCGTATGTCATGCTAGTACCTCCCCGGTGTTTATTGTCAGACTCGCATCAATCGGAGGTGCCGGGGTTAGTTCTAGAGTTACAAGAAAATCACCGGACCAGGAGTCACCTTGATACTTAGCAGTTTGTATCAAGTAAATGCCGGACAGTCCAGGTTCTAGCGTTGCAAGATCAACATAATTATTCGGTCTTAGGTCCGGGTCGATCAGGGCTTGCACCACTAGTAGACTCCCTCTAATGCGAGGTCTACCAACCATTCCAGTCGATCTAGATAGGAGGACGATATACTCGCGTTTGGGTTTCCTATCTTTAGGTGCAATAACTCCACCTTCATCTTGCATGTTGAAAACAAAACTATAAGTGGAGGATAGGTCTTGAATGTTCTTTATTGGGTCGCCTGTAAAGGTTCGAGCTAAGGGTAAGGTCGCAATAAGGGGAACGTCTACGGTTACAGAGAGTCCGGCAGCTTTAAGTAATTCTTTTACAATGTCGCTGACCAAAGTACCTGCCGGATACTTCTTTTCAAACGTCACCGCTTTTAATTCTTTAACACTATCTTCAGCCGTTATTTCGGTAATCCATTCAGGAGGCTTATGCGTGGATACAACATTGCCAGTACCTCGGAAAAGAATTTTCTCTCCCGAGGTCTGAAACCCAGCACGTAAGACCACCTTGGTAAGAGGACTACCTTCGGCAGTACGTGATTGAACAAGGTCGCGGCTATCTCGGGACAGATTATAAATGGAGATTTTTGCCGTATTTTCTGAAGACTTCGCAGTCTTTGTAACGTTAAAAGCAATGCGTAGGTTTTTTATATCTATCTTTTTTCCGATAGCCAGGTTCGTGATTGTTGCTGATACTAGGCGACCATAGCTTTCTGTTTCCATTATCCAGCCTCGACATAATAGAGTTTAATATCTGTACCGAGGTTAAATCTGTTAGGTATTGCACTATTGGAAGCCAAGGCTATCAACGTCCCAGGCCATTTATTAGGGTTTCTGTTTTGATAAAGGATAGGAAATTCGAGGACCAGCGGAACCCCTGATTCAATAACATTCCCCTGATTGTCACTTATATCAATGACCCATAGTTCGGTACGGTTCGTCCACCGGAAATAAAACTCATAGCTATTTCCTTCTAGGTCGTTGAAGAACCTGAAGGCAGGAGTAGAAGGAGTTAGAGGTATGTTTATTGTTGCCATTAGTCTATTACTCCTAAGTCTTGAAGGACACTCTTACCTTGTTCAAATGCGAGACTTCCTTCTTCTTCTTCCTTACCTGTCTTACCTCCTTGGTCTGCCGCTTCGGTAGCCGATGCGTTAGCAGGGTCAGCTATTTGACTTTCACCTTTCTTCTGCTTAAAAGCTTTAACAGTGACTATTTTTTGTAATGTCATGTTAAATCTAAGTGAATCCCCTGTCTGTTCGTTTTGTTCAAAGGATAGGGAGTTTATCACCATGTCTTTGTAAAGAAGGTCGGAAAAGTAAGTCCTGATCTTAAACAACGTACCTTTCTCAAATGCTCGCGTAAGTCCCAACATTGCCCTTTTCGGGAACTCGGGGTCATTCTCATTTCTCACAGTCAAGAGTTGAGTGAAGTTCGCTTTTTTCAAGTCAGGTGTCTCGTCGTCGCCAGCTACCGCACTGGCAAATGCAGAAGTAAATGCTGAAGCGAAAGTAGCTGACAGTCCTTGAAACTGACCAGTAGAAAGTGCGGCACCTGTCAATAAACTAGATGCGATTGTTAGTAGTTGTTGAGAAGGTGATTCTGAGATAAACCCCGTTATTTGTAGGACAGTAGGGTTGGCTTGAAAATGATCAGTTATCGTACCTCCACCTTCTACGGGGTACTTAGAAATGTTCGCACCTAAATTAGTTTGCAGTGAGATAGTCGCATCTACAGGAAACTCTTTTTCGTCACGGGTCACAGGGTCCGTGAAGGAAAAGACTGTCGCTCTACTTAATTTATTTTTTAATGCAGCTACCATTTATTGCTCCATTGGGCTTCGCAGAATTTCTAAAGCGGTCCTATGCGCGTCTTTGTTTAAGTTACTCAACATTTCAAAGGTGCCATCGGTACTCTCGCCACCTCTTAGCCCAACATGGTTATCTTGTTTGACTGTAATGTTGCCGATGCCAAATAATTTCAAGGCATCATTTGCAGCTTGGACTGTATTGCCAGACACTAGGTTTGCCGCAATACCTACCGTAGTACCTACCGCTGCAACGCTATCAAGCAGTGGTTTTAAATTCTGAATAAGATTCTGTATTCGGATAAAGGCACCGTCTATAAAATCGTAGACAAGATCTCGAAGGAAACTAAAGAATGTACCTATTACAGACTTACGGCCTTGGAATAGCGCGATAAGATCATCAATCAATAGGTAGATGCCTGTTATAGCGATTCCTACTGGTCCCGTCCAGGTTAGTATAGATAAGAACAGACCTCGGCCAAGCCATCGCAAACCGGAACCGAACTCATTTACAAGTTCAACACCTTGGGCAAACACTTCGATAAAGTTTGAGAAACTGAATGTGACACTCGAAAGGAAAGGCAACACACTTCTCACAAGTGCTCGACCTAATCTAAAGAATGCATCGTTTAAGTTCGACAATCTACCTCGAAGGGTTTTCGAAATACTTACCATTCGACCTTCAAACATTCCACCGTTTGAAGTCATTTGAATTAAGGCATCGTTAATTATTTTGAAACTTATTTGGCCGTCTTTAGCCATTTTCCTAATTTCAGTACCGGACTTCTTCAACTGTTTTTGCAGTTGTTGAAATATAGGAATTCCGGCCATCGCAAACTGTTTTAAATCTTGCGTGTATGCGCGGTTGTTTGCTCGAATCTGAATTAAGTTGATGAGCATACGGTTAAGCTTATCGGCACTACCGCCTGTTACATCACCTAGCCGTCCCAGAGTTGGAATGATTTCTTTAGCTGCAAAACCGCCAGCTAATAGTTGGATACCGAGGTCTTCTAGTTGAGGTATTTCAAAGGGTGTCTTTGACCCGAACTCAGCTAAGTCCTTAAGCATTGACCTAGCTTTATCCGCTGACTTTAAAAAGCCTTCGTATTCAACTTGAGCTACTTCTTCACCCATGCCAGCACGAAGCGCGGCACCTACTCCTGAAAGTGCTGCAATACCTCCTCCGGCAGCTAAACCAGCGGCAGGTCCGGCACCAAGTCCTAAAGCCCGAGCGGCAGCGAAGGTTTTAAACCCTCCCATGCCAGCGTTGGACTTAGCGACTTCACCTCGATAATTTCTAACGGATTTGTTTAAACCCCTCCAAGCTGTTCGGATGCGATTAACTTTATTAACTTCACCTTTAGCAAACTTGGAGGAGTGCATTTTAACATCGACGATGTTTTTCTTCAGCGACCTAACCTGCTTTATGGCAGCTTTAACTTGACTCGAATCGACCTTGTAGGTCCATTTCGTGACAAGCTCTTTAATAATTTGCGCCATGCCTAAGCCTTCCTCCCTGTATTGGTGTTCCGCAAGTGAAAGGCTTCGGCATCCGACTCAAGGTCGAGGGCTTCATTCGCGTCAGCCAGGTCGTTTAAATCCCAATAAGTGTTGACCTCATGCAGCGTAGTGATTTTCGCAAGTATGGGCCTCCACTTATAGAAATTTATGTTCATCTCATTTGGCTTATAGTGTTTACCATGAGCGGGTCCAGAAGTTAGTCTTCTGACTCGCTTCCTCCTAAAAAATCACCGTACTGATGCCTCAATACATGAAACATTAAGAAGTGGAGTTCACCAATTCTACCTCTGAAATGTTCGTTAAAATCTAAATCTCCCCCATTGACTTTAACCCCCATACATACCTGCCTCGCGTATGACGTATATTCTTTGGGGTCTAGTCTGTCTATAATCTTGCGAGCAAATTCTTCGATAACAGCGGAGTCTGTGTCGCCTACCTTACTGTCTTCGTCGAATAACTTGCCTACGGTTTCTCCCCCGTCTTCACTCATGAAAATGGAAACAAACCCTTCACCGAAAGTTTTTGTCAGCCAGACAAAGATTTCTAAGGATTTATCCACTCCCCATGAGCCGATAATGTACGTGTTTTTACCTTTGGTATAACGTGTGGGTTCCTTCATCTTACAATGTTCCTCCTGGTTTCATAATTAACTGACCAGTTTCTAGGGTCCAAACCCTATCGCCTAGGTCTTTTCCATATTCTACAGTTGGGGGTTGTTGTACCCAACATTCAGCGGCACCTACAACTGTAGTACCGTTGGCATCAATGATACCAAAGACAAACTTCCCTGCATTTAGTGGACTTTCATCGGCAAGTAACTTCCCAGAGAGGAAGTCATTTGTCTCTGAAGTTTGGAGCAAGGTTAGCTCAATTGTTCCAGAGAAGTCGTTGCTTTTTGCTCTGGCAGTCTCACCCGATGCGCCAGAGACAAGGTTCCAAGTTTGATTGTTTCGAGACACTGATATAAAAGTGCCATCGGCAAAGCCTTGAGCTATGTGACCTCCAAGGTTTACCGTCACTTTTTTAGGATCGTAATCTTTAGCCATTTTTTAAACTCCTTATGATAAAGTCACAGTACCTTGGACGTTAATTTTCTGAATAGCTCCTGCTAGTACTCCGGTGAACGTTGCATCGTTCAGTATTCTATTCTGCTTATCTGCGTTTGAAACATCAAGAATATCTGGGACCGTTGCAGTTGGTTCAACATCTAAGCTCAAGATACCTTGGTTTTGAGCTAGTGTTAAGCGGTTAAGCATAATTGATCTAATCTGAGAAAGACCGTTGGAGTCGTAAGGTACTTTCGGTGATTGAACAAGCAGTTCGTAAAGATCAGCGGTCATATTCACTTGTAACCAGTCAAGGCCACGAATAACGTCAATCCACTCGAAAGGTGAGTCTGAGACTTTGCCTTCTTCTGTGATGTTAACGCTAGCCACTGTATCATAAGTGTTTGCAGCTTTACCGAATGCAGCATTCTTCTGAGAGTCTAGTAAGCTATCGACTGTTACACCGCTAACTGTTTTATAAGCCCATGTGATTGAACCGGGGTCTGTAGGAAGCTGACCGCCTATAACACCCATGTCTAGGTACTCGGCATCGAGTGCGTGATACCAGATTGAAGTTCGAAAGTTTGCTTTAGCTTGTGTGATACTTGCAATGTCTGTATCGTCAGCCGCATCAAGGATTTTAGAGTCGTCACTTTGAGCGAAGAACAGTTTAGGGTTGGTAGCTCCTAGTGCTTGGATGTAGTCAGACACCTCTGTAATGTCCGCGTCCAATCGAGAGAAAATACATAGTGCATACCAATCATTGTCTTCATCAATCGCTTCAGTCAATGACTCGGAAATAGTACCAGCTTCATCGGGGTATTGAGTAGTAGCTACTGTACCCACAGGCTGAGATGCACCTAAAGTAACAACAGATGCAAGAGTGTGCGCATCGTTATCAGCGAAGGTAACAGTGATCTCCCGAGTGTCAGTTACCGTTGCCGTTGTTACGCTGGCATCGGTTTGAATCTCGGCAGCTACAGCGGCTAAGGTTGTTGCCTGATCTGTAGTGAAAACTACAGGAGTTAGGTCAACACCGTCCACTGTACTTAGGATTGAGTTAGACGCTACAAAATCCGCATCGAAAGTAAGTGTCATGATTTGCACCACGGCAGACTTTCGTTTGATTGCGGTTAGCTTAGTTGGAGCAAGTTGTTGCCCAAAGTAAGCGGCAGCGGCAGCTAGAGTATCCGCTCCTGCAAAGGTATCAGCGGCTACTTCCGAATAACTTGAATAGATTTTGGTTCTATTCTGAAACCCTGCGTCCTCACTTAAGAATGCTCCGGTTCCAAAACCAGCCCTTGAAGGAGTCGCAGTAAGCCGACTAATCTGTACGTTTACGATATTTTGTAAAGAACCCATTTTCTCGAAACCTCCTTATGGTTTTGAAACGGATATACTAACTGAATTTCCACTTACATTGCCTAAGACGTTGACCGTTGCGATTTCACCACTATCAATCGACTGTACGATAGCGGTTGACAATGTAAAGCCTAGACTTGCCCTCGACTCTGTAGTCGTGTTCAAGTTTTCGCTTAAATCTGTAACAGTACCATAGTCGATTACTCTGCAAGTGATGGCACTTAGCAAGTCGATAACCTCGGGGTAGTCGAAACTAAATCTCATTTCTTGAAGTATCGACCAGGCATCGTCGTCACCGTCCCATCTACTACTTGCATCGGATATCGCTATCATCTCGCAGCTAATTACTCTCTGTCCTCTAAGCGTTTCTACTCCTAAGTCGTCTACCCTTCTTTCATCGAAGCCAATGGTGTCGATGTTTGCGATAGGTTGGTAGGCGATATAAGGTAGCTCAGGTCGAGGAGCATTCTGTCCCATGTAGTAGGTGTTCATGCCTGGAAGGATTAGTTCAATCCAATCCTTAAAGAAAGTGTTTAGCTCCGACCTTTTCTGCTTTAGAACGTTTATAGCCATTCGTTAATCCCCATCATACAGGCGAAGAATTACGCGGTAGTGTTGAAGTGACAAGTGCTGCCACGACTCCACTCTTACTGGCTTATATTTTACACCCTCTACTGTTATTAAGTCTCGGGTTGGATTTGTTGAATCATCACTATTTTGGTAGACGATTTGAGGGGAGTACATTAAAAGCATTCTTTCAATGCGACTGCCTGTTACGTCCATGATTTGTTCTTGCTCTATAGTGCTATAGGGCTGGACACTGGCGTACATTTGAAATGTTGAATCTAGGGAGTAGCTGTAAATGCCATCGGTGTAACTCCCTGTATATCTCTCAACTGTTACTTGAGTACTTCCAAGTGAAAACTTGGCAAAATTTATCATTTCAACCTCCTTAGCTCTTTTTCTATGCGCTTGAAGGTGGAGGTGAGTCTTAGGTTTCTTGATTTAGGTAAGTGGACTCTAAAGCCCACGGCATTGATCATTGCCCTTGTAGCCAAGAGAGGACTGCTTCCCTGCCGAAGTCTTCGCTTCCTTCTAATAGTAGAAGGTGCATTCGGAGGAGTCCGCAAGGTGCGAATTTCCTGCCTTAACCATTTGACAAGTCTTTGGCCTTGTTTCTCAAGCATTCCTTCCAGGCTAATACCTAGTCCTCGACTTGAGTAAAGCTTGCGAACGTGAGCAACGGTTTGTTTGAAATATTGATCTTGACGTTTTTTCAACATGGGACCGAGTGTTGGCCTTGCAACGTGTCCTAGTCTACCTGAAGGAAACTCATTATATGCAGCGTAAGATGCGATAGCAGTCTTGCCATCAGGCATTTGCTTCGCTTCCGGAAAGTGGTACCCCACTGTTACACTGGCGCCATTTCCTATCTTTGAGATTTGCTCAAGGATAGCCTTCTCGCCTCGGTCTATTTCCTGAAACGTTATTTTTGGTTCAAGCATACCAACCTCACAGTACGAGAGGGGTTGGCTTAAACGTCTTCATCAAATAAACGAACTCAGTGCCATATTTGGTTTGAAGTAGCCAAAGCTTAGTGCCGGGTACAGTACCAAGATAAGGCTGGGCACCTCTAACTTGCGTTAGATCACCAACCTTCTCTGTGGTTATTGCACCTACTGAAGTATCTGGACCCCCAGCGTCAGGTTCTTGAGTGTCGTCTAAAGCGTAGTGGTGTGCAACAAGTAAAGCCAGCCCTCTAGTGTACTTTCGGTCTGGAAGACGTGAAGTTTTCCCACTTAGATAGGCATCACTAAGTTGAGACTTCAAGGCTTCGAACTCTACAGAGTCAGAAGTTCTTGTAGCATACTTATTGTTTGTCATTATATCGACATAGCTTTTTGTTACATCCGCAATTGCCAAGACTATTCTCCTGTCAATCCGTCAAGGTCCATTTCCTTAATCTGCTTCCTAATCGCACCGCGAAGTGGACCTTTATGTTTAGGGTCTGCTTCCCAATCACGAAGTAGCTCAACATCAAAGGTTTTTTGAACCATTTCAATTGTAAGCTTGGCCTTTTCATCAGTAATGACAAGAATCTCTGAATTGATCAGGCCATCAACCGATTTCTTGAAACCACTATCCATTAGGCGGTTCCAGCGCTTGGGGTCAACAAGGTTGACCCCAGGCATGAGGTATAGATTTCCAATAGATCTAGCTCTAGGCTCTCTGTTATCAACTAACATACTTAACTCCTGGGTTTCAGTGTGTGACCACACAAAATTTATGTGATCACACAGGATTCACTTAGACACCATTCGCTTGCGCGATTGATTTCGGATAGTAAATGATTGTGCCGGCCGTGCGCTGGTGCACTGGTACACTGTACATAAGGCCATTTTCTTGAACGCTCAAGAACTCAGTGTCCTGAGGCACTTCAAGCGTTAGCTTGTCTGGACTTGGGTTGTACAGGATAGCGCAATCAGTGCCATCGTAACCTCCGGCAGGAGCGGCACCGGATAGCTCATAGTTTGGAACTATAGAGTTAATCCAAGGGTTACTCTTTAGCACGAAGTCAAGGATAGTAGTGTCACTAGTGCTAGAACGCGGAGTTGTAGCAATGTGAGTGTACTGTTCTTCGGGAATCATTAGGCGAGTGCCAATTTCCACACCGTTCGAAATCGAGCGGATTGTCGAAGTCATCTGTGAGATGTCAGTGATGATTTCGTCAGGTGTTTTCGCGGTCCACTGTGTTGAACCTCCGGCACCTGTAGCGATTGTCACCGCGTTGACGTTGGAGTTGTTGATGAACGGAGGAATGTCAGTTCCAGGTACACCGCTGGCGCTGTTTCCATGCCATGCGATCTTGTTTTCCAATTGCAGCATTTGACGACGAGCGGCATTTGCCATCTTTTGGTCTAGAGGCTTATTTGCGTAACGTGCAGCACGAATATCCTGCAAACTATAGCCAAAAGATACACCCATAGAGTAGATCTCTCGGGTAGTTTTCTTGGCAGTGACATTTACCGCTGGGAGGTCGGTTGCATAGCTATGAATTAGCTTTGCCATTCCCACATGATCCCAGGTGTAGTACGACACTGTCTCAGCACCACTGTCAGCACTAGAATCGAGAGGTATGAGCTTGCGAGCCAACAACTCCGGATAAATCACATCGTACGTTTTCGCCTTAACGCTTTCAAGTTCATTTTCAAAGAAGACCCCGGCTTGCGCATCGAGGTTTACATATTTTTGCCTACGCATCTATAAATCCCCCTACCATAGTTCGATAATTAAAAGATCGCCATCGGCAGCGGCACTTGTCTTAGCCGTTCCAAAAGCTAAAGTAGTGGTAGCTCCAACAACCGCTCCGACTTTACCAGTCGCAGGGTCATAGGCTACGCTTGCACCAACAGCTAGTGCTGCATTTGCTATCGCGTAGTAGCGACCCTTGTAAAGAACAGGTAGTTGACCTTCTTCTTCGTAAACGAAGGCAGCGCCAGCTACTCTTTCTTGGTGGTGAGAGAAAACTGCAATGCCTTCAACGGCATCGTCAGCTACACAAGCTTCATATTGATTGTCGTTAGTCCCTCGCTTAACGGCAACACCTAAAGCAATGTCGCCACCTTCAACGAGTCCACTGTCAATCTGGCGAAGAGAAAAGTTCTCCGCAAGCATTCCGTTAAACCCAATATCAGGGGTTTGATCATAAGTAGTTTGAACAGTCATTATTTAACCCCCTTATAGAGTTCTTTATCTCTTTCCCAAGCTTTAGCTCTAGCGTCATAAGCTTTTTTGAAAACATCGTCACTGGAATCTTGGTTTTGAATCTTGTTGCCAAGCTTATCAACGTCTTTGTTCTTGTCTTCGGAGTCTGCATTGAAGTCTTCAAGTGCGATCTCATATCTCGCGTCGATGTAGTCCTCGGACTTGCCATCAAGAGAGATTGAAGGACGTAATTTCTTGACGACTTTACCCTTAATCTCGACTTCGCTAAGTCCGTCTAGGTTAGTGTCACCAAGAACCTTGGAAGCTTGAGACTCAAGTGCTACGCGCTCACGAACGGCAGACTTGAACTTTTCCGCATCGTCAGCATCGTTTTGAACTTTAAGCTTAGACTCAAGTTCATCACGACTAGCGGTCAGTTTCTCAATTTCCTTGTTTTTGCCACGAAGCTTTCCTTCCGCTTCATCGCAATTGGTTTGGAGCGAAGTAAGGAGCGAATAAACATCGTCTTCGACCTTGAACTCCTTCCCGTCTATGTTAAATACCTTCACATCTTCCTCCCTAGGGATTTTATCGTCGATTGAGAAACCATCAAGGTTGACAGTTTGCTCCTTACCGTCTAGTAAAAGTTTGCAGTTTTTCCCACCTCTAGCATGTTGAACCAGCGAAACGTGGTTCACTTTGATATTGCGTTGGATACAGTCGTAATTTTGGCCTTTGTAAACGCCAGGTGTGAAATCTAGTTCGCATTGATAGCCCAAGCTAACTTCTTTCTTGCGTCTACGTTTAATGTCGGTTATGGTGTCTTTATTGAATACAACCAAACGTTGCTGAATGTACTCCTCGGAGTCAGTATTCTCTGCCTTGATTTTCTTCGGCCTGTCCGAAGCCATGCCTACTATGTAATCGTCAGCATTTTCAGGAGTAACAAGTTCGTCGGGGTGATTGTTGGTGAGCGGCATTCCATGAAGACTTGCAAGCATTGACTCTGTATGTTCTTCTGCAAGCCTGAGTTGCCTGATAATGGCGACTTCCCCAGTCTCGGGGTTGACTTTCTGATAAGTAAAGATGCCTGTTCGAGTAAGATTTGCTACAATGGACATGAACCCTTGAGCATTTTCCTCAACATCTGATTCATCAAAATTTATATAGTCAACATTTCTCATGCATTCCTCTAGTTTAGAGTTCAACTGACAGAATAACCTACATCACCTATCGTACGCAAGTGGAACACCGATACAGTGGTACACTATTACAGTGAAAATTTAAAGGCCATCTAAAATATCGTCCTCTTTGTCGGCAGGATTTCCTTTTTCTGGGTCTGAAACGGCTCCTTTTCCGGTTTCAGCGGTCCTTAACTCCCTTTTTCTACCTTCTTCAAGGACTGTCTCGTAGCTATATCTGCCAGTCCCAAACCGAGAATTTGCGACTTCATCCGGGTCGTAGACACCCATATTGATGTATTTTTCATCAATTAGGGCTTGTTTTTCCCTCGATTTTGCCGTTGATTCTTCATCTTGCTGGAACAAGGGGTTGAATTCGAAGGTTAGATCTTGCGGTTTTTCTCCGGCACCTGTTTGTTCGAACAACAATTCCACCAATAGCTCTATGGGACCGCGAAGATGGACCTCCTGCATACTCTTAACTGAGTCATAGTAGTTAAGTGTTTCAGAAAGTCCCGTTGCACCGAGTCCTGAAGGACTGTTACCCAATAATCGAGTGTGCGGTATGTCCGAACCAGCCACAAGGCGTTGAACGGTAAGGTCTATAAGGTCTTTACCTCCTGCCACGTTAGTTGAGACGTTTTGGAACTCGTCTTCCTTATCCAAGACGATAGCTCGGGTTGTAGACCGCAATAAATCAACGGTTTGAAGCTTTTTGAACACTAAATCATCTTGATCTTGCGCTAAAGCTTCGGAAAGTCCTTCGATACGGTATACTGGCTGGTTGAAGTCAGAGATTATCGTCGAGATTGAATCATGAGTAGTCGCATAATTGCGAATAGCATGCGCGAGGTATCCATAAATTGAGTCATGCCAGTAGTTGTTTCGCTTGTAGAGGCGAGTCGGGAGGTGGACTCCATCGAATCTGATAAGTCTTGAGTGGTGAATTTTTATGCGCTCACCGCCTTCTGCTATCGGTCCTTCGCTTGTATTGTAGTAGTAGTACTCTGGAACACCGAAGTCTGGGGAAGAAATATCGGAAATTATCTCTGTAGACATAATATCGACTTCATATCGGTCTATCACATAAAGAGAAACAACTTCCTTGACTTTCGCAGGGTCCAGAGGCTTGTCTAAAGCCCTACCGTCTTTTACGTTGATGAAAAGAAGGGAACCTCCGTAGATGCGAGACAGGTTCCAAGCCCAAGAAAGTTTCGGCCAAATTTCAAGCCTTCGAAATTCTTCTTCGAGATACTTTATCACGGTTTCCTGTTCGGCAGACTTATCCATGTTCCAAGTCACGCCTTCCCGAGTGCCATCGTAGGGGATAAGTCGTGCGATCTTGTTACCCATTTCATCGCCTGCATACATCGAGTCAGCGTCCGATCTAGTCGTAGGCTGCCAAGTTACTTCTGAATAGGTGTTCTTGTCTTTGGAAGTACCAAGGCCAGTTATTATATTCTGCCACCCATCTAAATGACTTAGTGCCTTTTCCTTAGTACTCATTTCACTTACCTTTTTTAGCTCTAG
>Ga0070749_10000928_pt1 | contig 19818 bp, 25 predicted proteins | sample VirMetDEL_Nov_18_FD_75180 | JGI IMG/M metagenome (GOLD analysis project Ga0070749, IMG submission 75180) | Aqueous microbial communities from the Delaware River and Bay under freshwater to marine salinity gradient to study organic matter... | ecosystem: Environmental > Aquatic > Marine >...
ATGGACGCACTCCATAAACAAAAGGGCGCGCTCCCATAGCTCGGCTCGATAAGCTGGGTCGCTTTCCAGCTCGACCACGACGGGCTCGCGCGCGCCTTCGATTATGCTCAGGGCGATCGCGTCGGTCTGGGTGACGATCATCTGCCAGTGCAGCTGCGGCTGATAACGCGCGATCACGGCCTCGCGAGGCTCGAACCCGCCGACGTGCTTGCACTCGACCGGGCGGCGACGCGCTTCATCGAAGCCGTCGAGCGTTGCGGCTGCCCAAATCGCGTCGGGGCAGACAACAACCTCTCCGCGCCGGCAGACCGGGCCAATCTTCCGCTCGTACCAGTCGAGGTTCAAGGCCTCTGTCGCCGCGCCTAACTGCACCGGCCAGACGCCCGAAAGATCCTCTTCAACATAGGCCGGATCGCCGACCATCATTTGCCAGAGCCGGAGCAGACCGGCATCGTCGCCGGTCATGAGAGCTGCCACGCGAGAGGCCGTCAGCTTCCCGTCTCGCGCCGCGATCTGGGCGGATGTTAATGCCATAATGCCGTCTCCCCTAGCGCCTGGTTTAGCTCTGGAGCGAGCGCGAGAAAAACAAAGAGCAGCGCGAACATCCCCACGACGACGGCGAGCTCGCAGACAATTCGGCAAAAGCGGCGGGTCATCGCACACCATCCGGCGCGCCTGCGTATTCGCGGGCGAGCATCCGCTGCGCCCGGCCGTGCAGCTCGCTGTCCTGGTCTTGGATCAGATTTATTACGGCGATCCAAATCGCCCGACCGGCGAGCGGGGCCGTCATGAAGTCGATAGAAGTGCCGTCAAACTGGACATCCTTCACGCGCAGCTCCGCGTATCGCCCGTAGGCGATCCCAACGGAGCGCTGCGGCGGCTCGTAGTCATCACCAACGACGGTGACGATCACATCCACGTCCAGCATTAAATTTTGGTCATCGGTTAGTGGGACGGCGACGGTGGTGGAGATGTCAATCATGGAAGTGCTCCTCGGTGTGTGTGCCGGAATAATCCGCCGCCCCAGTCCGGCTGTCAACTGATAAATCCGCCGTTGTGGAAAAATTTTTTTGGGTCAGGTCAAAATGTCTTCCAGCTCCACGACGCGCTCCATCGCCCGGATCTTATCAGCTCGAACCGTCTGGCGGGTCTGGTCGCGGTGGGCGTGCAGGACCACCGCCTCAATCGTCTGGGCGATCAGAAGGCGAACGCTAAACGTGCCGTCAACCAGTGTTATCGCGACATGGCACCCGGCCGCAGCGGGCCGGCCGGGTGATATAAGGATGAGCCCGCCGATCCGGCGCCACGGCTCCATCGAGCCGTCGGGCATATAGATTGCGTAGCTGTCGGGCGCGACAAGCCCGGGCGGACGCTTCGCAAACGCGATGACGGTGGATGTCAATCGGTGCTCCCCCTCATTTGATTTATTTATAACAGTATTTATTTTGTAAATCGGAAGATTCCCCGGCCAGTCGCGTGTGTCAATGATTCGTTTTGTCGGCGCTGCGGCGGTGCCGAGCAAGTCCACCAGCTTGCACCCCAGCTCTTCTGCGATTAGTTCGATTTTATGTAGCCCGGGGTCGGTCGATCGCCCCGCAATAAGGTCCGATAAAAACGACCTTCCAAGCCCAGCGCGCTCGCTGACTCGCGCGGCCGAGCGCCCGCTCGCTTGGAGCCTGGCGCGGATGTTCTCAACGATCGCTTGGATGTCGGGTGTGGCTTCCATGCCACGGACCCTATGCCCCACCCCCCGCCGGGGCAACAAAAAAAACAAACCGAACGCTTGACGGTGGCGGAATTATCCGTCAAAGTCGGATTTATCGGTCGCGGTTCACTTCCCTTTACGCGGCCAAAACTTCCCCGCCCGGCTACGGCTGGGCGGGGCTTTTTCCGGGGGCGGGATGAAAAACAAAGAGCGGGATCTTCAAATAGCCGCAGTCGATTTCTTGCGGCTGGCACTGCCGCCCGACTGTTTCTTTTTTCATGTCCCAAACGGGGGGCCGCGCCCGATCGTGGCGGCCGTTTTGTTAAAAAAAATGGGAACACGGGCGGGCGTGCCGGACCTGATCTTCCTGGGCGCGGGCATCCGGCCCTTCTGCATCGAGCTAAAGGCGAAGGGCGGACACATCTCACCTGCTCAGGCCGAAACCATCGCCGCCCTTGCGCAGGCCGGGGCGCGAACCTTCATCTGTCGATCGCTGGAGGAGGTCGCCGCCGCGGTCGAGAGCTCGGGCGTGAAGCTACGGGCGCGGCTATCCGGCGACGCCAGCAACACCGAAAACCAGGCGAGGTTGCAATGACCCTTCATAATTGGGATGGCGCCTCGATTAGGCAGTTGACAGCGCTCTGGGCCGGCGGGTTGCCCGCATCAGAAATTGGCCTGCGGATGCGGCTCACGAAAGACGCCGTTTTGGGAAAAGTCCACCGGCTGCGGCTGCCCAAGCGGGCATCGCCGATTAAACCGCCTGTCTGCCGACCGCCATATACCAACACCGCGCGCAGACTCTCCGCGTTGGACATCCCGCATGCACCCGCGCCCGAGCGAAAATGGGGCTTCAATGACTGACGGCTGGGCCGAGATTAACGCTGATTACCGCGCCATGGTTCGGGAAGTCCTGATCGCTGACGGACGGCCGATAAAAGTCATCGCGCGCGAGATGGGGGCGTCGCCCAGCGCGGTAACAAAATGGAAGGGCGGGGTCACCACCCCACGCGGGCGGCACCTTTTTTTCTTCGCGCAGCACGCGCAAAAGCTCCGGGCCAGCGCACCTAGCAAACCAGTTAAAGAAGCAGAGGGTAAGGCAATGAAAATCCAAATAAAGAACTGGGCTAAGTTTCAGCACTATAAAGATCGGTCGCCGCCTTGGATCAAGCTTCATCGCGGTCTGTTAGACGACTACGGGTGGCACTGCTTGCAGGACGCTAGCAAGGCGCTAGCACCTTGCATCTGGCTCATCGCGAGCGAAAGCGATGCTGGCGTGATCGAGGCGAGCGCCGAGGCGCTGGCCTTTCGGCTTCGTGTGACGCCGGCAAAGCTGGCGGCGTGCCTTAAGGATTTGGAAAGCAAGGGCTTTATCACCACCCAAGAAGTCGATGCTAGCGCACTGCTAGCAGACTGCTCGCAAGGCGCTTGCCTAGAGACAGAGACAGAGGGAGAGGTAGAGACAGAGACAGAGGGAGAGGGAGAGGGAGAGAAAGAGGCAGAGGCAGAGGCGCGCGTTTCACGCTCGCCGGACCCGGGGAGGGGGTCAAGGCTGCCGGACGACTGGCGCCCCAGCTCCGAGAACGTCGCCTTCGCCGTGGCCCGGGGCTTTACGCCCGGCGCCGTCCGAGAGATCGCCGAGTCCTTTAGCGCCTATTGGCGAAGCACGGCGGGCGCGAAGGCGCGAAAGGCAAACTGGGATCTGACCTGGCAAACGTGGGTCCGGCGCGAGGCTGACAGGCATCGGCCGGCGGCGCCCGCGGTCGTGCGGACGACGCACTTCTGATGCGCCCGCCCGGAAATTACAGGTCGACCTGCCCCGATTGCTCGCACACACGAAAGAAAAAAAATGACCCATGCCTCTCCATCACCGTCCGCGAGGACGGAACAGTCCTCACACACTGCTGGCACTGCGGCGCCGGCCGAGCGGCCTCTCAGCGCGGGGGCCGCGGCGTTCCTGGCGGAGCGCGGACTTTCGCCTCGCATTCTGACGCTGCTGCCCGTCGCCTTCGGTACTGCGCGCGGCCGTGAGTGCCTGGTCTTCGGGCAAGTGGTTGACGGCGTGCGGGCCGGATACAAGGCGCGATTCTTGGCGGAAAAGGAGTTTTTCCAAAAAATCGGCACGCCGCAGCGACTCTGGAATTTGGACCAGTGCCAGGGGAGCGAGCGCATTTTTATCACGGAGGGCGAGCTTGACGCCTGCGCTTTAGTCCAGGCCGGCATTAGCGCCAAGGAGGTTGTCTCGATCTGGGGCGGCGCCAAGGGCGAGGAGAGCGCGAACCTTCGCCAGGCCCACGACGCGCTTGAGCAACTGGTCGGCGTCAAGTCGATCGTGCTCTGCACCGATTCTGATTCTCCGGGCCGGGCGCTGCGGGCCTGCCTCGCAAAGGTGCTTGGCGCCGCCCGGTGCAGCTTCGTTGATTGGCCGCCAGGCATCAAGGATGCCAACGAGATGCTGGTAAAATGCGGAGCTGACGCGCTGCGCCACCTTGTCCTGACGGGCTCGGTGCACTGGCCCGTCGACGGCCTGTTCCGCCTGTCCGAACTACCAGATCCGCCCCGGCTGGAGCTCTGGGACGCCGGCTTCCCGGAGTGGAGGGGCGGGCTAAAATTAGCACCCACAATGTTCAGCATCGTCTGCGGCCATGGTGGGCATGGGAAGACGGCGTTCATGGCCCAGATCTGGCAGCAGGTCGCGCGGCAAAACCTAATCCGCGTTGGGGTGTGCAGCATGGAGACGCGCGCAAAGCCCCATTACCGCCGGCACATTCGACAGTTCTTCGCCGGGAAATTGGAGGCGAACATGACGCCGGACGAGATCCGACGGGCAGATTCATGGATCGAGGACCACTATCGATTTATCCAGCATCCCAGCGATCGGCCAGACCTGCGATGGCTGCTGGATGTTGCCGAAACCGCGGTCGTGCGGGACGGCTGCCGAGCGATTGTGGTGGACCCATGCAACAAATTGGAGCGGTCGCGCGACACCCGGCAGAGTGAAACAGAATTTATCTCGCAGTTCATTGACGAGCTGATGCTATTTGCAAAGGATCTGTCCTGCCATATCCAGATAACGGTTCACCCATCCAAGACTCCGATCGGACACAAAGGCGCGCCTGAGCTAGAGATGGCCGCCGGCTCGAAGAGCTGGGAGACGAAGTGCGACCAAGGCTTCGTGGTGTGGCGCCCGAGCCTGTTTGCGGACGGCGAACAGCAAACCGAGTGCGAGTTTATCGTGAGGAAAAGCCGCTTTGACGAGCTCGGCTTCCCACGGACTTTCAACATGCGCTGGGATTTAAACTTGGGCCGGTATGTTTCGGCCGACCATCCCATGGGAGGCCGGCATGACGCCGCTTAAAGAAGACGCGGCGAGGTCTTATTTGCCGTCTGGGTTCGCCGAGTATGAGTCGCTCTGGATACTTGCCCGCCGCACGGCGACGCGGCTGGCATGGGCCGACGCCGATGCCGCTCGGCGCAGGATCAATGCCGTGGCCGCCCGGCGGGCGCTGTTCATCCTGGAGATGGGCCTGAAACCGGCATCGAGCAGACAGATCGTGGAGCGGCTGGTCGCGCTCTGGGCGGTAACCCCAGGCGCGGAGGGCGGCAAGCGCGCGGCGATCGCCGAGGCCGCAGCGTTCCTGGCAAACTACCCGGCCGACATCGCGCTTGACGCGATCAGCGCTCGCGCCGGGCGCTGGCCGGGCATAGACGATTTGAGAATGGCAGTCGAATGGCGAACGGCTGCCCGCCGCAGGAAGCTTCAGATCCTACGGTGCGTATGCGCCAATCCCCAAGTAAGGAGCTAGCAAATGGTGAGTGTGAACAAAGCAATCCTGATCGGAAACCTGGGCCACGATCCCGAGATCAAAGCTTGGCCGAGCGGCGAAAAATATGCGCGCCTTTCGGTCGCGACGACCGAGACCTGGAAAGACAAGACCACCGGGGAGAAGAAAGAGAAGACCGAGTGGCACCGGGTCACGCTTAAAGGCGACGGTCTCGCCCGCGTGGCCGAGGCGTATCTGAAAAAGGGGTCTGCGGTCTACATCGAGGGCCAGATCCAAACTCGCAAATATCAGGACCAGAGCGGTCAGGATAAATACTCGACCGAAATCGTGGTTGGCGCGGGGGGGGTCATGAAGATGCTGGGCGGGCGCCCGTCGGAAGCCGCGAACAAGCCCGCGGTGCCGGCGCCCGACGATGGGGTTAGCGCGTTGGACGACGAGATCCCATTTTAAGGAGGCGACAATGCAGACCGACGCCGACGAGCGTGAATGCGTGGACGTTAAAATCCGCGGGATCGACTCCGCGGGGCGTCGTCGTCTGCTGTTCGTGACGCGGCGGCGCAGGGATGACGCCCGCCTATCCGCCCTGCTGTCGGTGGGGAACCGCGAGGAGGCGGCCGCGCAGATCACGGCCGCCTTCAATCTCCTCGACGCAGGCCTGGGGGCCGTGCTGTCGGGCTGGATGGGCGGCGGGCCGGGCGGTTCGACGCCGCCCACCGATCGGATACATCGGATGCTGGCGCGGTATTTTCGCTGGATCGCTGCGTGCCAGAGCGGGGGCGCTAACCACCATGCGGCGCTCGACGTGATCGCGCGAGGGCAATCGCTGGGCGCGACCGCACGCGCCCGGCGGGTATCGCGCCGGCAAATAACAAATAACCTGGGCCGGGCGCTCGACCTTTTCGGGGGCGCCTGATATATGGGCCTTTCCCGGCCATTAGAAGGCCGCTGGTGAGTTTTTACGGGCAAGTGCAGGCAGACTAGCCCGGGTGCGCCAAAACCTGCCAGCGGTCAAAAAAACCATGTTAGCGGCGATTTGCCTTTGATGCGACCTGGATTAGCCAAAAGGCGACACGCGGTCACTAGGGGCTTGACAAGCGGACCGCGACTCGGTATAAATTACTAGAATGCGTTAGGCGCGTTCAGATGGATGTTAGAGTGCATATTGTCGCCGTGAGCCCTTGCAAGGAACGGCGATATTTTGAGGGCTGCACCTTCGCCGGGTGTGGCCCTCAGTCTTTTTTGGGGGATGCTGTGGATTTGGTGACGGTTTATTCCAGCGGCGGGATGACGAGTCAGCCGTTGGCGCTAGCGCTGCTAGACGAGGCTCGGCGATCGCCCGCGGCCGCGCGGCGGTCCTGGCTGGCGGCCAAGCTGTCAGCCGAACAGGGGGCCGGCGTTCTAAACGGCCCGGCCCTGCAGACGCTTCGGCGGCTCGCTCTCAGCGGAGACGAGAAAGAAGATCCGGCTAGCCACGGCGCGCTGCTGGCTGACAATCTGCCGCCGATTGTGCCGCGGTGGGCTTATGTCGCTGCGGCCGCGTTTGAACGGGCTGTCTGGGGTGATTAACCGCAATTGAGAATCAGTCGCAAAGCAAATGCGAATCAATCGCAATCGCTTTTTGTGTGAGTCCGTTATCATTTAGGGAACAATCTTTTCATGGCAGGAAACCCGGCTTGGGCAAAAGGCAAAAGTGGGAATCCGAGTGGACGCCCGGCGGAAAAGGCGTTTAACCGGCGCTTTCAGAGCCAATGTCGCGAGCATTGCGACGAGGCGCTGGCTGTGCTGCTGCGCCTGATGAGGGGAGATGACGGCCGTCTCGCATTACAGGCGGCCCAGCACCTGCTCGATCGCGGGTTCGGCAAGCCTGTCCAGGCAGTCGAGGGGAGCAGCGATGCGCCCGTCTTGGTTCGAGTTGTGACAGGGATCGAGCGCGGCGATGGGGCCGATGAAACGTAACCGCTTGGCCTGGACGCTCTCCGCACTGGTTCTGGGCGCAAGCCCGGCGCAGGCGGGCGTGTTCGCCGCACTGAACGCGACAACGCTGGTCGGCCCGCTGAATAGCGTGGCGATTAGGCAGGACGCGGCCGACGGCTCGGCCGTTGCGTCCGGCTCGGACTGGGCGTGGGCGGCGATAAATACGGCCGCGGTCTGGGGGCCGGCTGCAAGCGTACACGTGGAGCAGCGGGCGCAGCGCAGCGTGGCGATCGCGACGATTTCAAACGTCACCGTGCCGATTCAGTCGGGCGTTGGGCGCGGGATCTCAGCGATCGCGTCGGCTAACGGCCAGGCGCACGCACTGGCGCGGATTAACAGACTTTGACCGAGGCCGAGACCGAGACCGTCTCGACGGGCTATTCGCCCAGGCCCTTGCAGGCGCAGATCCACCGTAGCCTGCGCAGGTTCAACGTGCTTGTGTGCCATCGCCGGTTCGGGAAAACCGTCCTGGCGATTAACGAGCTAATTGACCGGGCGCTCCGGTGTGAGCTGGAGCGGCCACGGTTTGTGTACCTGGCACCGCTTTATAAGCAGGCAAAGGCGATCGCCTGGGATTATTTAAAGGCATATACGTCCGCAATACCCGGCGTCAGCAAACATGAGGGTGAGCTAAGGGTGGATCTGCCGAACGGCGGGCGGATTCAGTTGCTTGGGGCGGACAACCCCGACGCTCTCAGGGGCGTTTATCTCGACATGGCCGTACTCGACGAGTTCGCGCAGATGGACCCGCGGGCGTGGGGCGAGGTCATCCGGCCGGCGCTGGCCGACCGGCAAGGCGGCGCACTGTTCATTGGGACGCCCAAGGGCCGGAATGCGTTTTGCGATCTTTACGAGGCCGCGAGCGCCGGCAAGCTCGGTGACGAGTGGTGGGCCGGCCTTTATCGGGCTAGCGAAACCGGGGTGATCCCGGGGAACGAGCTCGCTAATCTGCGCAAGCAGATGGATGAAAACGAGTACGAGCAGGAACTTGAGTGCAGCTTCCAGGCCGCGATCGCGGGCGCTTACTACGGCAAGGAGCTCAGTGCCGCCGAGCGTGACACCCGAATCCGTCGCGTGGACTGGGAGCCGGCGCTCCCGGTCACGACGGCCTGGGATCTGGGCATCGGCGACGCGACCTCAATATGGTTCGTGCAGCAGATCGGGCGTCAGGTTAGGGTGATCGACTTCTACGAGGCGTCAGGCGTCGGGCTAGACCACTACGCAAAGGTGCTGAAAGAGAAGCCGTACGTTTACGGCACGCACCTGTTGCCGCACGATACCGAGGTGACGGAGCTCGGGACTGGCAAAAGCAGGGCGTCGGTGCTGGTTGGCTTTGGCATCCGCCCGACGATCGTGCGAAAGCTCGGGGTCGATGACGGCATCCAGGCCGTCCGGTCCCTGTTGCCACGGTGCTGGTTCGATAAGGAGCGCTGCGCCGCCGGCATCCGGGCGCTGCTAATGTATCAGCGAGACTGGGACGCCGGTCTTGGGACGTTCAAGCCGCGCCCACGGCACGACTGGGCGAGCCATGCCGCCGACGCGTTCAGATACCTGGCCGTTGGGCTGCGCGATGAGACGCCCGGCCACGTGCCGCCGTCCCGGCAGACGGTCGAGTATAACCCGCTGACCTATGGCTGGGGCGGGAGTCAGAGCGCGAGCGACCAGGCGTGGAGCCCATTAGACTGATGCGGCTGCTGCCGCTTTCGATCGAGCACGCCCGCCACGTCTGCTATAACGCGATCGACGCGGATCGGCGCGAGATCGGCGCCTTGATGTGGGGCGGATGGAACAGCGACCGCGTCGCTGCCGGCTTCGCCGCGTGTCGCGTCGGGTTCGTTGGCGCGTGCGACGACGGGGTGCCGGCCGCAATAGTCGGCGCTGCCGAGAGCTGGCCCGGCGTCTGGACGGTCGGGATGGTTTCGACCGGGCGACTGCGTGAGATAGCCTGGGATGTGGTCCGGCGCTTCAGAAAGCTGCCGCGGATCATTCTGGGCCTGGGCGCTACACGCGCTCAGGCGTTCGTCTCGGCCGACAACACGGCCGGGCAGAAGTTGCTGGCGCTCGCGGGCGCCAGGCGCGAGGCGCTGCTCGATGCTTACGGCTCGGGTGGTGTGGATTTTTACCTTTACAAGTGGAGACCTGAAGATGTGCATGGCTAAAGCCCCATCGCCGCCTAAACTCGAAAAGCCGCCGGCCGCGGACCAAGGCGCGTCAAGCGACCTGCGCAAGCGAATCGCTGCGGGCTACGCGTCGGCCGGGACAAAGAGCAGCGGGCTTGGCGTCCCTAACTTCCAAGGCGGCGCGACCTACTCGCTGTCAGCGGGCTAACCCGTGGAAAAAGCCACGGCGCTTTTAGACCGGGCCGAGCGTCTGCGCGGAGAGCGCGGCACGCTGGAGACTCATTGGCGCGAGATCGCCGAGCTGCTAGCGCCGTTTAGATCGGACTTCGCGATCGAGCGGACGCCGGGCGATAAGCGCACGCAGAAAATATTCGACGCGACGCCGAGCTATGCGGCCGAGAATCTATCGGCCGGGCTGTGGGGGATGCTAACGAACGCCGCGAATGCGTGGTTCGAGCTGCGCGTCGATGACGCGGAGCTGAACGAGGTCGGCGCGGTCAAGGCGTGGCTGGCCGATACCAGCCGGCGCATGCTGGGCGCGTTCAGCGAGGGCGGGATGCGCTTTTACGCGAAGGCGCTGGATCTTTATTCGGATCTTGTGCACTTCGGGACGGCCGTCTTTTACGTCGAGGAGGCGTCGCCGCGGGGCGGCGTGTACTTTACGAGCCGGCACTTGGATGAATGTCTGATCGCCGAGAACCGGCACGAACAGGTCGATACCGTATTTCGCCGGTTCAAGTGGACGGCGCGGCAGGCGGCGCAGGAATGGGGCAAGGACAAGCTTGGCCCACGGCTCCAGGCCGCGCTCGACCGCACGCCAGATGACAAGTTTGATTTTCTGCATGCCGTTCTTCCGGCGTCGGAATACGAGCCGACCGGCAAGAAAAGAGAAAAGGCCCACGCTTATGCGTCGGTCTATCTTTGCTACTCCGACAAGCACGTCCTGTCTGAAGGCGGCTATTACGAGTTCCCCTTCATGGTGCCGCGCTGGTCTCAGCGCTCGCGCGGGGTCTACGGCGACAGCCCGGCGATGCTGGCGCTGCCGGACGTGAAGATGCTAAACCAAATGGCGCGCACAACGATCATCGGCGCGCAGAAGTCCGTGGACCCGCCTTTGCTGGCGCCGGACGAGAACGCCGTGCGGGGTGTGCGAACCACGCCCGGCGGGATCATTTACGGCGGGGTCGATCCGCAAGGCCGGCCCATGTTCCACCCTCTCCAGACCGGCGGCGCGGCTGGGCTCGGGCTGCAGATCGAAGAGCAGCGCCGGACGGCGATCCGCGAGGCGTTCTATGCGAGCCTGCTGCTAATGGTAAACCAGCCTGGTCGCACAGCGACCGAGGTGCTGGCGCTCCAAGAAGAGAAAATGCGGCTGATGGGTCCACACCTGGGCCGCGTCCAGTCTGAATTTTTGGACCCGCTAATCTCGCGAGTGTTCGGCATCCTGATGCGTCAGGGTAGGATCGCCCCCTTGCCGCCCGAGTTGCGGGATGCGGGCGAGATCAAGGCGCGTTATGTCTCTCCGATGGCCCGAGCACAGCGCGCGAGCGAGGCGCAGGCGATCAGCCGGACGCTGGAGATCGCGCTGCCAATGGCCCAAGCCGATCGTGGTGTCTTGGATAATTTCGACTTCAGCAAGATGTCCCGTGCGGTTGCGGATGCGTTCGGCGTTCCGGCCGACACCATGCGCGGCGCGGATGAGGCCGCAGATATGGCGCAGCAAAGGCAGCAGGCCGAGCAGATGATGCAGATGGCGCAGATGGCGCCGGGCGTCGCGCGGGCTGCCAAGGACGGCGCGGCTGCGGCAAAGGACGTGCAGGGTGCTTAAGCCCGTCGTCGCCTGGCTGCGGAATCGTTGGGGCGGGCAGGCCGGCGACGTTCATGCGGCCTACCGCGCGTGCTTTAACTCCCCGACGGGCAGGCTGGTGCTCGCCGACCTCGCCGCTATGTGTGGACTCTCCACTACGTCGTTCACGCCGGGAGATCCGGGCGCCACCGCCTTCGCTGAAGGCCGGCGCGCGGTTTTCCTGCACATCGCCGACACGGTCGGCTTAACGCCCGGCGATCTCGCCGAGCATCTTATCAAGAAGGAATACGACATTGTCTGAAGCTTTAGGGTCCGTGACCACGGGCAACCCGGAACAGGTTGCGCAGCCTGCCGGCGACGATACGTGGGCGGCTGCGCTTGGGGATAAGGCTGGCGAATATCGGGATCTGGTCGCGGCCAAGGGCTGGAAAGGCCCGGCCGACGCGCTGGCGAGCTACAAAAGCTTAGAGGGCCTGCTGGGGGCCAATCGCGTCGTGGTGCCAGGCAAGGACGCAAAGCCCGAGGAATGGGATGCGCTCTGGAACAAGCTGGGCCGGCCGGAAAAGCCCGACGCCTATCAGTTCAACAAGCCCGATGACGCAAGCGGGTACGATGACGGATTCCTGGGCTGGGCTCGGGGCGCGTTCCACCAGGCGGGGCTGACAGGCCGGCAAGCGGCTGCGCTGCATGACGCCTATCTCGGCTGGTTTGGCGAACAGACACGGGCGCAACAGACGGCGCAGGCCGAGGCAATGAAAGCTGCCGGCGTGCTGACGGGCGATGCCTACAGCACCGCGCTGCGCGATAGCTTCGGCGACAAGTCGGAAGAGACGGTCGCGCTGGCGGCGCGGGCCGCTAAGGCGATCGGTCTGGACCAGGCTAAGATGTCTGCGATTGAGTCGGCCGTCGGCTCGATCGAGATGATCCGGCTGCTGGGAGAGATCGGCGGGCGCATGTCCGAGGACCGGCTCGCCGCGGCGACCGGAACCGGCGTCAACCCGGCGGATGAGATCAAGACGCTTGAGGCCGACGAGGCCTTCATGAAAGCTTACCTGGACGGCGGCCACGTCGGGCATCAGGCGGCTGTTGAAAAGTTGACCAGTCTATATGGGCGGATGCGGTGAGCCCGGCGCAGCAGATTAGGCTAGAATCCCTAAAGCTCGCGTACCGGCCTGACCAGGGCGTCGATCAGATCGTCGCCCGAGCAGCTGCCTTCGAGCGCTTCGTCGCTGGGGAACCCGACAAGGGCCTGGCGAAGCGACGCGCGACCACCGCTGGGGAACCCGACAAGGGCCTGGCTGCTACCTCGTAAAGAGCGAGCGCCGCCGCACGCAGCGGCTTCGCCACGCTTGGGCCGGCTCTGCCGGGAACCTTGGCAAGGCATTTTAACCGAACCTAAACCAAGGAGCGACCCTAATGTCGATTAACCTTCCTACTCATTACGTCCAGCAGTACGGGCGCAACGTCAATCTTCTGCTGCAACAGCGCGGCTCCAAGCTGGCCGGCACCGTCTCGGTCGGCAAGTATGTTGGCAAGCAGGCTTCGCCGGCTGACCAGATCGGCGCTGTCGCCGCCCAGCGTGTGACCACGCGCTTCGGCGAGATGCCCCGCATTGACGCACCGACCGATCGTCGGTGGGTCTTCCCGGTCGATTACGATCTGCCCCAGCTCGTTGATAACCTCGACCAGCTGCGCATGATCAATGACCCCAAGTCTGCTCTCGCGCAGAATGCGGCGTTCGCGATGGGCCGCGCCCAGGATGACGAGATCATCGGCGCCTTTTTCGCTAGTGCAAAGACGGGCGAAAGCGGCGGCACCACGACCACGTTCCCGGCCGGAAACCAGATCGCCGTCAACCACGACGCTGCCGGCAATACAGGCCTGACCGTGACCAAGCTCCGCGAGGCTAAGCGCCTGCTGCTGGCCGCGGAGGTGGACCTCGACATGGAACAGGCTTATGTCGCGATCACTGCCAAGCAGCACGACGATCTGCTGTCTGAAATCCAGGTCATCTCGGATGAGTTCAACAAGCCGGTGCTCGGCCAGGACGGCATGGTTCGGACCTATATGGGCTTTCAATTCAAGCTCACCGAGCGCCTGGATGTCGATGCGAACAGCTATCGCCGCGTCCCTGTTTGGGTGCCGAGTGGCATGCACATGGGCGTCTGGAACGACATCCAGTCGGCCGTCAGCATCCGCGAAGATCTGCGCTCTCGCCCTTACCAGCTCTATACGATCGGCACCTTCGGCGCCACCCGTATGGAGGAGGACCGCGTGATCGAGATCAAGTGCAGCGAAGTCTAATCGATAAAAAGGAGAACAGAACATGGCAGTTGTTGGAGTTTATAGCGCGGGTCTTACGAACCGCGATGCGTCGCCGCCTGTGAAGATGCCGGGCGCTACCGGCGGAGGCGCCGTGCGTCACGCTCGCGGCGTCGTCGCGATCACTTCGGGCAACAGCGTGGCGTCCATCTATTACGCCTGCTCAGTCCCGTCGAACGCGATTCCAATTTCGGTTCGCGTGACCTCGCCGGACATTGGCACAACCACCGTCGCGGACATTGGTCTTTATCAGACCACCGCGAACGGCGGCGCCGTGGCCGACGTTGATTTCTTCGGCTCGGCCGTCTCCCTGAGCGGCGGCGCGCTGGCGAAAAGCGACGTGACCAATGAGAACGGCGCGGTCGCTACGCCCGCGAACGGCGAGAAAGCGGTGTGGGAATTGTTGGGCCTGTCGGCCGACAGCCATCGCGATTATGACGTTGCCCTCACCCTGACCGGCGCTGCCGATGGCAGCGGCTCGGTCCTGGTCGAGGTTGACTATATCGTCTAAGGCTTGGGCGGGGGGGCGAGTGCTCCCCCGCCTTTTTTGAAAAGGAACGAGACATGGCAACCCGACGCTATGGAATTTCTACCGGGGAAAACATCTCTGACGTGACCGAGGATGTCGGTGCGGCAGTGTCTTCTGATACCGTTGAGCTAACGATCGATCTGGCCGCGATTGGATCGCGTGAAAACGCTATCAAGGCGATCGACATTATCCGAGGCTGGATTATCCAGGGCCAATGGCCGCCGGCTTAATGGGGATCTAAGGCAATGCCGTCCGACGTTCAGATCGTTAACATGGCGCTCCGGCGTCTTCGCGTATCTCCGATCACATCGATCGGCGAGGATAGCGAGCCCGGCGCGTGGGCGAGCGCAGTCTACGCGGCATGCCGCGATGAGGTGCTGGTGGGGCATGCGTGGAATTTCGCTGTTAAGCGCGCGAGTCTGGCCGCAGACCCCACCGCGCCCGCGTGGGGGTATGATTACCGCTACACGCTCCCGACTGACTGTCTGCGCGTCTGGCGGCTGGACGGCGAGCTTGAGGGCATCGCGGGGCCGTACAGGGTTGAGGGCCGGTATATCCTGACCGATGATAGCGCTCCGCTTCTCATTGAATACATATCCCAGGCGACCGACGCCGGGATCTACCCGCCGCTCTTCGTGAATGCCCTGGTCGCCCGGCTCGCGCTTGAGGGGGCGTACGGCTTGACCGGCTCTGGAACCCGCGAGGGCGACCTGCGCGGCGCTTATTTCCAGGCGATGGCAGACGCCCGGCGCGCGGATAGCCAGGAGGGAACGCCAGAGGATTTCAACGCCAACCAGTGGATTGAGGCGCGTCTATGAAATTTACGGCGGGCGTCGTTGCGTTAAACGCTGGCGAGTGGTCGCCGCGCCTTTGGGGCCGGTACGACCAGGCCAAATACGGCGCGGCCATGCGTGAGTGCAGCAATTTCATGCCGACCACGCAGGGGCCGCTCGTTCGGCGGCCAGGGACCATCTACGTCCAGCAGACTTACAAGAACGACGACGACACGCGGCTGGTGCCGTTCGTTTACAGCGACACACAGTCTTATATTCTAGAGTTCAGCGGGACCGACAACAAGGTGCGGTTTTTTCGCGACGGCGCCGCGATCACAGAGGCCGCAAAAAACATAACAGGGATTACCCAGGCGAACCCTGGCGTTGTAACGAGCACGGCCCACGGTTATTCCAACGGCGACGAGGTGTTCATCCAGAGCGTCGGCGGCATGACCGAGTTAAACGGCCGGTGGTTTCGCGTGGCGGGCGTCGCCGCAAATACGTTCCAGCTGGTCAGCGAGATCGACGGGACCAATATAGACACGTCCGGCTATACGGCTTATACGTCCGGCGGCACTTCATCAAAGCGCTACATGGTCGCCCATCCCTACGGCGCGACGGATCTGCCGAATATCAAGTGGGCGCAGTCTCTCGACGTTCTCTATATTTTCTGCCCCAGTTTTGCGGTGCGCACTCTAACGCGCGGGACCAGCGACACCAGCTGGACGTTCGCGACCAAGACCTACGACGACGGCCCATTCCTTCCCGAAAACTCGACGCCAACAAAGCTGACCGTCACGACGTGGAATCAGACCGAGGGTGGCAGCACAAACTTTTCCTTCTCCGGCACGACTGGCGTTAACGGGGGCGCCGGCCTGACATCTAACGACGTGGGCCGCCTGGTGTGGTATCTTGTCAAAGACACGGTCGCGTCGGGGCCTTTTTTCGACTACGCTGTGGGGAGGGTCACGTCCGTTTCATCCACGACGGCCGGCGCGATGACCATCTTGCGTCAGACCGACGACATTGCGAGCTATGACCAGCAGGGGAATAAGACGCGCTGGCGGCTCGGCGTCTGGTCGGATAACTTTGGGCATCCGTCATGCGGGGGGTTCGGCAAGGCGCGGCTCTGGCTAGCGAACACCGACACATACCCGGAGAACGTCTGGGCGTCCAGCACGTCCGACTTCGACAGCTTCGCCCCGGCGACCGGGCAGCCTGACGTTGTTAATGCGCTGCCGGTGTCGCTGCCCACCAATGCCATCAGCTTATATACGGGCGAGGATACGTCGTCGCGCGTTCGCTGGGTCGCATCGTCGCGGGTGATCGTGACCGGAACAAGCTCGGGCGAAAAGCTGGCCCGCGCAAATGCGCTCGATGAAGTCCCGACGCCGGAAACGGCGCAGGTCATCGCCGCAACGCAGGTTGGCTGCGCGGACACGCCGCCAGCGCGCGTCGATGAGAGCGTTTTCTTTATCGATCGGACTCGGCGCAAGCTGGTTGAGATCGCCTATGATTTTCAGGCTGATGCGTTCCGATCGATTGATCATTCAATCTGGGCCGAGCACCTAGGCAGCGAAAGTCAGTTCAAGCGCGTCGCGTGGCAGCGATCGCCGTGGCGCGTTCTCTGGGTCGTCCGCGACGACGGCCTGCTGCTGGGCATGAGCTTCGACCGTGACCAGCAGTTGCTCGCCTGGCACCGGCACGCCATCGGCGGGACGGACGCCGCGGTGCATGATATTGCAGTCGTACCTAGCGACGGGACCGACCAGGTCTGGCTCTTGGTTTCGCGCACAATAGGCGGTGGGACAAAGTACTACATCGAGCGGATGGCTGACGACTATTGGCCGGCAGACGCGAACGATAAGACGGGCTGGGTGCTGCTAGACGCCAGCTTGAGTTATTCCGGCGCATCGACGGCGACTATAACGGGGCTTCGCCACCTGGCGGGCGAGACGGTGTCTGTGCTGGCCGGCGGGGCGACCCATCCAGACGTTACGGTGAGCGCGGCCGGGGCCGTGACTCTTACCAGATCCGTGACGGATGCAGTGATCGGCTATCCGTACACGTCGCGGATGGAGACTATGGATCTCTTAAACGGTACGCAGGATGCGCCGCTCGGAAAGCGCCGGGCTGTGACGCGTGCCTGGGTGCAGCTTTTCAATTCGCTGGGCGGCTCCGCTGGCGTGAGCGGCGAGACGCTGCGGCCGATACTTTACCGCACGCCGGGCGACGCTATGGACGCGAGCCCGCCGCTGCGCACCGCTGTCGTCCAGGCGGCGCTCTCGGGCGGGTACGCCGGGGAACGGACGTTTGTCGTGGAAACAGACGCCCCATTGCCGCTGAACATTAGCGGTCTCGGGCTGGAGGAGATGGTCAACTAATGTGCACGCCCATCATCGGCACAATTGCAACGATTGTCGGGACCGTTGGGTCCGTCTTCCAGGGGTTCGGTCAGGCGCAGGCCGCCAATGCAAACGCCGCGGCGGCGAACGCTGAAGGCAAGCAGGCCATGATCAACGCCCGCATCCAAAGCGGGCAGCAAAAGGAGCAGTCGATCTACGAGCTCGCGAAGGGCATGGCGTCGGCCGCGGGCAGTGGCAGCATCTCTGCGCTCGACGTGTTAACCGACAACGCGGACAGGATGGGGCGAGACGTTGACATGATCCTATACCAGGGGCGCCAGCGGCAGCAGATGAAGCAATATGAGGCCAGCGTCTACAAGCAGCAGGCGGGGGCCGCGCTCATGTCTGGGTTCATCGGCGGCGCCACCAACGCGCTTGGCCTGTTTGGCACGCCAGCGCTGGCACCGCCCGAGGTCAGGTTTGTTGGCGGGGCCGGCTCGGGCTCGGCGAATTTCGCGAGGACGTAATAGTGAGCATTAATATCCGTCCATACTTCTCGCAAGTCGCGCCGCTGGAGCTGGGGCTGGCGCGCCAGTCCGGCAGCGCTAGCGCCTTATCTGTCGTCGGGGCCGGGCTCGGCGTTGTCGGGGAAAAGCTCCAGGCGCTGCGGGATGAGGAGGCCGGCCGGGAGGCGAGCAATCTTTACCTAAAGGCGGTGCAAGACTACGCGAGCTTTGAGCAGACGCTGACCGACGCGGACTATAAAACCTACGGCCAGCGCTTCGGCGCTTACGCAAAGCAGTGGCAGGCGGCCTATTTGAACAAGGCGCCGGCCGACGTGCAGCGCCGGCTCCAGGCGCAGTTCGGGGAGCTGACCGCCCGCGCGACTATGCGGGTTAACGATCGCGCTGGCGACAAGCGCAGGGACGTGGGGCGGGCCGATCTTTTGCGGTTTCAAGAAGAGGCCACGCGGGTCATGATTAGTGACCCGAGCGGGGAGGGCGTCGGCGCGCTCTCGGCCATGGCGGGGCGGATCGACGCTGCGGCTGCGTCTGGGCTGGTCACAGAAGAGGAGGCCGAGCAGATGCGCCTTAAGGCAAAGGGCGACATCCGCTGGGCGGCGGCAACAGCCGCGGCGCTGGCCGACCCCTACGGCGCCCTAGAGGCGCTGACGGGGTCCGAGGGCGGCTCTTACTTCGATAGGCTGCGTGGGCAGGAAAGCGGGGGCGACGACCTGGCAAAAGCGGCCACGTCTTCCGCGAGCGGGCGCTACCAGTTCACCGACGGGACGTGGGCCGAGGTGATGAAAAAGCACCCGGATCTGGGCCTGACCGAGGACGGCCGGGCAGACCCGGCGCAGCAGGAAAAGGCCGTCGTCGCGCTGACGGCGGATAACAGAGCTGGTCTGATTAAGGCCGGGTTCGCGCCCACTGAGGCCAACCTTTACATGGCGCACTTTCTCGGCCTGGGCGGGGCAAAAACGTTCCTTTCGGCGCTTGCAGATGACCCGACCGCCCCTGCGATCGACTACGTCGGCAAAGGCGCAGCATCGGCCAACCGGTCGGTCTTCTATCACCCCGACGGCACCGCGAAGACACTGGCCGAGGTCTATGCCAGCCACACGGCGCGGTTCACGGGCGACGGTGGCGTTGGCATGGCCGGAGACTGGACACCCGAGGAGCGCGAAAAGCTGGTGGCTCTGAGCGAGCGCCGCATCGCAACGCTCCAGGCAGAGGCGCGGGCGGATCTCGATCCGATCGTGGACGACCACCTGGCACAGGCTGCGATTAACGTGGTGCCGCCTAGCCCGCTGGGGCTGGAGCCTTTTGTTGCGGCCTACGGCCCGACGGACGGCCCGCTGGTTTATAGTCGGTATGCTGCGCGGATCGACACCGCGCGGGCCGGCCAGCGGCTTGTCGGCAAAGCGCCGGCCGAGGTTGCCGCGGCGATCGAAGCGGCTCGGCCTGTCGCGGGCGAGCCTGGGTATGCAGACAAGCTTGTGGACTATGTGCAGTTAGTCGAGGCAGCGAAGCTAGATAACGCGGCGCGCTTGGCGGACCCGGCCGGCTACGTTCAAGAGCACTCGGCCCAAGTTCAGGTCAAGTTCGATATTTATAGCGAGAGCCAAGACCCGGCCGACCTTGGGCGGGCGGTTCTCGCCGGCATGGACGAGCAGCGCAGGCTGGGGGTTCCGGCCGACAAGATTGTTCCGCTCCCGGCCCAGGCCGAGGCGGCTGTTATGGAGCAGTGGCGCCTGGCGGGCGCAGATATGGGCAAGAAGCTGGATATTTTGGGCGGTATCGCCACGGCCGTTGGCGACGACGAGGCTGCGCTTGCGGTCTTCGCGCAGTTAGAAGCGGCAGGGATGCCCGGCGGGCTTGAGGCCGTCGCCGAGGTTTACCGGCACGGGAGCCGCGGGCATGCCGCGACGATCCTGAGCGCGTTTGAACAGCCGGTGCCG
>Ga0070749_10000930_pt1 | contig 19808 bp, 25 predicted proteins | sample VirMetDEL_Nov_18_FD_75180 | JGI IMG/M metagenome (GOLD analysis project Ga0070749, IMG submission 75180) | Aqueous microbial communities from the Delaware River and Bay under freshwater to marine salinity gradient to study organic matter... | ecosystem: Environmental > Aquatic > Marine >...
GTAACTGTCTCGTTACCTAGTTGACCAGTAGCAGCTAGTCCAGAAACTGACAGTACTTGGTCGGTATTTACTGTCTCGTTACCTAGTTGACCAGTAGCAGCTAGTCCAGAAACCGACAGTACTTGGTCGGTATTTACTGTCTCGTTGCCAACCTGACCAGTAGCAGCTAGTCCAGAAACTGACAGTACTTGGTCGGTGTTTACTGTCTCGTTGCCAACCTGACCAGTAGCGGATACGCCAGTTGCTACTACAACGGCTTTAGCTACAACAGTTTCGTTACCTACTTGACCAGTAGCGGCTAGCCCAGTCTCTACTATAACAGAGTCGGCTGTGACAGTTTCGTTGCCAACTTGACCTGTAGCGGATACGCCAGTCTCTACTACAACGGCTTTAGCTACAACAGTTTCGTTACCAACTTGACCAGTAGCAGATACGCCAGTCTCAACTACGACGGCTTTAGCTACAACAGTTTCGTTGCCTAGTTGCCCAGTAGCAGATACACCAGAAACGGAAAAGGCAATGGAGTCACTAAGTTGTGTACTCCATTTACCTTCGGACCATGAGCCCCGACCCCACCCACTATTGGTAGTGTTAGCCACGACTCATGCCTATGCGCTAATTAAGCGATACGAATAATAGCGGTTGACGCGCCAGCAGCTGGGAACTGGATAGTAAAATCACCATTAGTAGACGTCTTATCAGCGCCAAAGTCCAATACAGCAACCGCAGGGTTACCCGCAATAGACTTATAAATAAGCGCACCACGCGCAGTAATAGTAGCGGAGCTCCAAGTTACATCTGAAAAATCAATGTACGCTGTAGTGCCTGACGTGGTAGGTGCAACAACGGTAAGTGTTATACCACCTGCGGTGTACCCAGTACCCGTTACTTCGTTAGTGGTAGAATACGCAGTGGTAGCTGCGCTAAGTGTAGCGGCTGAAGTGAACAGAGCGATCTTAAAAGTCTGCGCAGTATCGCCGCTAAAGTCCATTTCACCATCCAACAAGGCTTTCTTGAAGGACGTGCACATTGCCTGAGTAATAGCCATTTAAATCTCCTTAACTTACTGGGAACCTAGGTTGCCCTGATCTGTATGCGTCGGCTCTTAATTTACCATCTCCAAGAGCTTTCAGCAAAGTGATAGATTGTAAATACATCTTTTCGTAATTGGCTATAGTATCCTGTTCTGCCTTCATAAATCTAGCAGCTTCAAGTAAAGAGCCATTTAACAGCGCAGAGTCAAACTCGTCACCCAGCCATGTAGTACCTGCTGTGACTATACTTTCTGGGTAGTACCCGTAGTGTAGTTCAACTGTATATCCAGAATCTGGGGTAGGCCCAACAATAAATGTGTCCTCGTCAAAGTAAGCATAGTGCTTAGGTAGCCCAGTACTAGTTGGGCTAGGATACGCTTCTCTTATGAAGTTGACATCTTTATTGATTAGAAAATGATACGATCCACTACCATCTACAACCGCTAAACTGTAGGAATACAAAAAATCAGTAGGGGTAGTTAGATATTTGTTATCGGCTGTTAGAGCCCCTGTAGAATTCTTTCTAAGCGCGGGTATCTGCACGGAGTTGTATATAGCTTGCTCCGCTAGCTGCACAAACATAGCTAGCTGATCGTCGCTAAACGAATCCTCTGCTATGTCTTGTATATTTGTCTTTAGCTCTGTGTAATTCATAAATTACCTACGCAATATTTACGGTGACTCTACCCACAAACCCTGTACCAACAGATTGTATAACAGGTGTTATTTGAGCCCTACTCTGCCCGTATCCAGCATAATCTGGTCTTGGGTTCCGTATAGCCTGTGGGTCGTCTACTGGATATAACCCTAAACTATTCTGAGGGTGATCTGCATCCCAACACTCTTGGCAAGCTTTTAAGTTAGTATCCCTATTTTTTACAATGATACTACGAAGCTCTTTCAATTTGTAACGGAACCCACAGACATCACATTCTGCGATAGCTCGTTTGTTGGAAGCAAACCGTTGCCCCATATTTAGTACCTCGCCACTCTCGGTACAACTCTAAGGGGGGTCTTATCGCGGTCTTCGTCTGCGGCTAGTTGGAATTGCTCTTCGTATATTTGTTTTAGCATTGGAACACGGTCTGCTAACTCAGGTACTTTCATAGCGATGTGATATGCCAGACCTGCCACTAGACAAGGTAAAAAGCGGAAGTTCATGTCTGCTGTCTCAGCCCCACTACCCGCGTCTTGTACGCGTCTTATTCGCCAGTAATGGAACGTGTAGTTATTACTATCGGGTACAGGCCAAACGTTAATCTTAGGATTGTCTCTAAGACGTTCTATCCATACTTGTATAGGCCGTCCAGTAGCGTTTTTAGCGGGAATAGACGCATACGTGCTAACACTAATTCGAGATATAGTTAAATCTTGTTGGTTAGCACCGGAACCGGTACGGACAACCTGATCTAGTAGGTCAATGGTATCGGCTGGTAGGTCGTACTGCGCTGTACCACTTGTTAGCGATACTGACCCCTCGTCAATAGTCCACAAGTTGATCCCACGGTTCTGCCACTCAATAGTCATTAAATTCATAGACCGTCGAGCAGTACGCAGGTCGTACCCAGATCTCATCTCACGTCCGGCACGCTCCCACGCTTCCTCGGCGATTTCCGTGAAGTCCATGTCAAATGCTGTCGTGCCGGATGTCGTCATCTTCTACTCCTTAGCACATCTTGCAGGGGCGTACGCCTTTCATGGCCTTACCTGCGCCACGTACTGATCCGCCTTTTTTGTACTTCTTGGCCATACCACCGCACTTCATTTTCTTCGGTTCTTTTTTACCAGTAGCACGCTTGTAGCCTTCTTCCATGTTCTCGTCCATCTCGTCTTCCTTCATTTTACGCATCAGTTCAGCTTCCTTCTCAGGTGAAGGAACATCGCTACCGCGAATTGCTTTCATAAGCTCTTCGTCAGTCTTACCAATTCCGGGTACGCTAGTTTTACCGCCCGCTTGATATTTCTTCATCTTCATTGGTACCTCCTACCATTTTTCCTTGTTGGCCCAGTATGCCGCGCTCATCTTGCCTTTTGCAATGTTTTTTGCGTGGCGTGCTTTAAAGCTTTTACGCTTCTTTTTCATGCGCTCCGACTCTCCAGCTTTAGGTTTACCAGCAGTGCTAGCACCTTGCTCACCGAACCGAATGACCTTCTCTTTACCACCTTCACATGCTTTAACCACATGTGATTTTTTAGGGTGTGACGGAGTGCGTTTTGGCGAGTTACACGCCATTTTCGACTTCTCCACTCTACCACCGCTTGCAAATCGACGTCTCATAATCAATCCTTCAGAGCAATAAACTGCTCTACTGTAAGTGCATTTAACGTTGCAGCAACAGCGGCAGCAATTGTATCTGGGTCACCGGTAACCACGTTCTGCGTACTAACCGAAGTGTTGACCAATGACGACACCCTAGCGGGGTATATTGGGCTAACTGCATCTAACGACCAATACGCCGTATCGTAATCATCAGAATATAGTACTCCCGCTACTGCAACCACATTTGGGTCATAGCATAGCTTCCACCCATTTATCATGAAGTACGTATCCCCAGTGAACCCACCCGGAATAGGGTCAAGGCCAGTAAACCGCATAGCAGCTAAATACTGACTGTTCTGGTATCTCTCAACCCACCGTACCCACGCAGAGTATACGTCCGCACGGATGTTCAGCTCAGTAACTCCACTGTTTACCGTTATACGTTTGGTGATACCGTTAAACGAAACTTTGTCATCATCTAACCAAGTATCACCAAACGCTGTCCAAATGGCAATGGCCATTACTGCTTGATCTCATTCCAACCAAGAACAAAGTGAACCGTTATGTCTCGGTTGCTGGTTGATGCGTTGGTGCTGCCATAAGTGTTGGTTCCGTTATGAACCGACAAGCCAACCGGCTTTGCTACTACGGCGAAATACAAATACGGGCCGTATCCCGACAAAATAAATCCACCTGCTCCAGACCAAGTATTAGATCCGCCGTTTGTTGCGTTGCTTAGGCCAGATGTATCCCACGGGGTTTGATAGTCTTTGTCGGTATATAGCTCTGCCGTATCCTTTGACACCATTCGCAAGTAGAACGGGCCATTCTGTTCGTTAATTCCATAGGTAGCATCCGATCCGATAAGGCCGGGTATGTTCTCAAAAATGATTGCGTTGCCTTCGCGATGGTTCGACCATGACACGCCAGTTGGGGGCGTATTGATCGTAACCCGCGTAGCAACTCCTGCGCCTGATGATTGCGTCACAGTCAGGATTGGGCAGCGGTTATTGCCGCCATCGTCTGCGTACACTTTGAAAGCGCCATCCTGAAGGTTGCCGAATTGGTCTCCCAAATTTGTTCGATCAAATCCTCCTTTGCTGTAGGCTGCCAACTGATGGTAGCCGCCACCAAAGTAGTTCACACGACCACCTGTGTTTTTGTAAACGAGCGTTGCGTTGTACGGATCATCAGGCTCAACGTCTTCAAAGACGGCAGTCGTTGAAAGTAACGCTGCATCAGCCTCAGTGATAGGCAATACAACGTCATTACCAGATATAACCGGATCGACGTAGACCTCGATCTCTATGAAAGCGGGATCTCCATTTTCGTGGTAAGCCATAGCCTGCATGTACTGCGGGACGTAAAGTGTTCTGTTCTTATTCGGGTTGTTTGCAATAACTTCCCTCGGAGTAAGCAGGCCGACAAGGTGATATTCTTGATTGATCGCCAACGAAGCCCTGTCGCCCTTGCCGGTATCATTGAGACCTTGATAGTCGTTGATATTGTCTGGGGAGAATGTTGCTGTCAGCGTCTCCAGTTTAGGAGATCCAGAAGCCGCAAGCGCAAGGTCAGCTTCAGTAACCACAGAAGAACACCACACTCGCATGTACGCCAGAGACCCGTTGCCTACCCCGGACTTGTTATACATATTGAACTTGACTGGCAGAGCGCCTGTTTGGGAGTGAGGAACGCCGCCATTGGCATCGTGGTAATACTCGTGCATTACAATCCGAGCGCCTTCGTGGAAGGTTCCGAATCGAACGCGCCCAGCGCCTAGCCACTGTATATCAACCCAGTATATGTTGTCGTTCTCAACGTCCAGCAATTTGCCAGACCGGCCAGTTCCATCGACCTTGTCAAGATTGAAAGACGCTTGATTGATGACTGTCTCTGTTACGGACCCGCTTGCTGATGATCTGATCACGCACTGAATATCGTTATCCTCATCCAGCCGGAAGAAGTATCCGTTGCTTACGTCGTTGTATCCCCACTCCCTAACGATGCCAGCCTGCCCCCCGTTAGGGATAGCGACGGTACACATCATCAGTTGCGAAAACCCCGGAAAATAATGGTGGTATGTATGGCTGGTTATTCGCGCCCTGTTTACATCGTTGTTTGCTGGTGCAGAGCTTGCATCGACTCGCAATTCAAGGCAGCGAAGGGTCGTATTGTGGTTAATAGCCCCAGTGCCGTTTTTCGTTCTGGCAAACGAACTCGGCAGGATAGAGTCAGAGAAAATGTAATCCCCGATAATCGCAGCGCCAGATGTTCTGAGCTTTCCAAAAGCATCAAGCTGCGGGACACCCTCAGTGAAGCGGATGTTCATTGCGCCTTCATCGTCAACCGATACGCGCTGAGTAGGGGTATCTTTATCGCCAATGTGCATAACCTGCGTCTGCACGGTTTGCGCGTTGACGGTATGCTCCTGCGTCTGGAGCTTCTTCCCTGTTGAGTCCGGCGGTACTTGAATGTAGCTGTCAGCCATAACCTATTCCTTACGGTGTATATGCTCGATCCTGTTCGGCCACGAGCGATATTGAAATACCCTTAGTACGAGTTATTGTACCCGTAGTAACTACAGGTTTAGCAACACCCTTGTTACCTGCAACTACAGTTACTGGCACGTCACCACTGGGGCTAGTGAACACAGATCGTCCACCCTGTGTGTTAGTGTCGTACGCAAATGTAAAGGCAATAGAGCTGGCGTTGATCGTACCCGTAATTGGGTTCCCATCTTTGTCGTTTAGTACGATAGCAGTAGCAGTACCGTAGTCATCTCCGCCTGTTACAGAGTCGGTTATGTACATTGTGTAGTAACCAGTGCTACCGCTAGTTAGGAAGCTGTTGAATGTCAACGTACCAGACGATGCGAAGTTGTATTGTCTTGCGGTACCACCATCATCAGTAAAGGACACGTTGTTCAACTGGTCAGCATTGAAGTTCTCAATGAACACACCCTGCGTACAAATAAGATCTGCACCCACGAAGCGCATGAGTGAGTCAGCTGTCTTACCGTTTACTGTACCAAGCGAATCAGTTAACGCGGAGTTAATATCCGCATCTTGCCGCAGCAAATATTGAATTTTAGTGTAGATTTGCTCAAGCGTAGCACCATTACCTTCTACAATAATGCTAAAATTGAAGTTATCTGTAGGGGAGTTAATGTCGATAGATTGCGCGACACTGTAGTAACTAACCGTAATGCCCGAATACAACGTGGCATCGGGACCACCAGTGATTTGCGCATCGGTCGCCTGAATGTTGGTATCTGTAGTGTTCGACAGCAGTACGTTTACTACGTACGCACCAGTAGCCGTCTGGCCAGTGTCTGCCAAAGTAGACGACGCGTAGGTAAACCCTTCTTCACGAGCAAAAGCCCTAAAGAACGTTTGGCTGTCGATATCAGCAGATCCCGCGTCTACAGCGCTATCACCAAATATCTGTACGCCAATGTTGACTTCATCGTCAAACACGAAGTCCTGCGCAGCTTCACTAGAAGTGCGTTGGTAGTACAATTGAGCACCGGTATTTACATCTCCCAGTGATACAATACCTACGTATCTACGTCCTAAGTCTCCAGTGTTTGAAGTGCCGTCTACTGCGGGGGTACCGCCAGCTTTGTACTCGTCCCAACCACCATCACGAAGCATGTTACGAGTAGTGTCGTTAGCTGGACTCCAATCGCTATAACGCGAACCGTCAAAACCAAACTGGTACTGACCCGACTTAGCGTCGATTGCGTACATAGGGAATGGGAATTGGTTGTACGTGCTTGTTTCCCAAAGCTTGATAAACTTTGAATACAGCGCCTGTATTGTTACGCCATCTTTAGCGATCAAGCCGTTAGTAGTTGAACCGTCAGCGGAAGCTACGAGCGTAAACGTACGCGCGGTAGTATCAATAGTGATGTTAGTACCGACAATAAGATCATCACCGTCTATAATTTTTGCCATGTCTTAGCCCTCTAAAACTATTACGTAATTTGAATTAGACAGCACCCTGTTGTCGTATATTCTTGTCGTTACTTCCATTTTTTCACCGTCCTTGAACTGAATTACATCAGCAGTTTCATCGACGATGTCACCAATATGTTTTTTGTCTGTTGAGTCTATCACTTTTTTCATGGTGTGTAATTCCTATCTAATACCTGTGCTACAGGCAGAGTAGCATTAGTCGCTCCTAATTCGTACCCATTAACAAAATATGGTACGTATCCTTCTGAATACACCGCAATATCTACAAACGTGCTAGAAGCAAAATTATATTGATATGTTACTGACGTACCAACAATGTCCTGACTATCTTGCAGCTTTGTGGTCGTTCCAGCGGATTTTATAACTACGTCAGAGTTAGGGATAACGTTGGATATCGTGAGCGTGACCTGCTCTGACTGTATAGAGACAGTACCACCAGCAGTGGCGGAAGTAGTGGCAGTATTCGACAGAACAGTTAGCGTACCAGACGTGCCAGCCCAATATATGTCAGTGCCAGACCCGTCGAAAGTAAAGTTATTTAGCGACACAGTCCCTGTTATAGACGCCGGTATGTACACCGCGTATCTACCAGAGTACCCGTTGATCGTTATATTTTGTGTGTTAGTGAACGCGGCGGCGCTATCTAAGTTTATAGCACCTAGAGTCAGCTCTGCTGTATTGTTGATAACGTTGTTTCGAAAAGTGCTTCCCTGTGGGTATATAGGGCCGCAGCTATCAAAGGTGTTACCAGTAAACGTACCGTTGGCAGAGCTAGCAAAACAACGTACTTCATGCGCGTCACTAATAGAACTGTTAGTAAGAGCGACACTATTCATGCCAGTATCGTCAAGATCTAAGAAATAAGTAGCAGTACCAGCAGCGCCTATAACGCCGTTGTTGAAAGAAAAAGTACAGTTAGACGAGTTCCCTAAGCATTTTAACTCGTAAAGAGAGCCATTTATGCTACCTACAGCGCCACCATCTACCCCGCCAGTAGTAGGGTCTCTAAATATTAAAACTTCGCCTACCGAGCTAAACGTTGTTTGTAGTGTACCGTTACCAATACTCAGCCTTCCTTGACAAAACAAAACACTATTAATAGTCTGCAGTACACCGTACTGGTTCGCTAGTAGTTCATCTTGTCCAGATATATCACCTAAATCAAACGCTGTTCCCGTCGCTTGCAGCCCTTCTCCTACCCGAACTACGTCGTTCCAACAGTTATCAATAGCGCGGAAGTTAATGTTTTGTGTTGACGCAGACCACTGGATTTGAGTAACGCTGGCTAAATTAAGAGTTCCACTAGAGGCAATTACGTCAGTAGTGTTATTTAGATCAACTACGAAGCACCGCCATTCACCACGGTATGTATCGCTACCCGCTACACGCCATTCTCTGAAGCTAGCGCCGCTAGTAACGCGCACAGTTATACCACCACTAGCCCTAACGAGCGTAAACGCGGATACGTCGCAACGGAACCAAAAGTATATATGCGGAAACGTGTAGGCACTAAAGTTTAAGTTGGCCGTGTACTGTGAGGTGTCGGTGGTGTTTTTACCCACCTGCCATGTATACGAAGCTGGGGATGCCCCACCCTGTACATACACAAGATTGTCAAGCTGACCTGAGTTACCAGACCAGTTTGTCGTAGTGTCCGCGGTAGAAACTAGCGTTAGCAGTGGAGTTACAGTAACCGCCATTACGAGTACTCTAACGACGCGCGGTCGTCCCAAACATTAGTGAATGAGTCGTCGCCGCTAGCGTACTCTACGGACAAGACGGTACCTGATTTAGATAACCGTCGTATTTGCCACACAGGATCAGCTGTAGAACTTCTGGGAGCGGCTTTGCCTACGTAAGTGAGTGTATCGCTTACTTCGTCAAGTACAACTGTATACGCACTGGTACCAGCACTTACAATGCTTACGCCGCTCGACATTCATCACCCCAACTTGGCGCGAAGTTTGTCCAAAGCGTCTTCAGCCGCTTTCTTGCGTTTCTCCAGATCTTTAATTTCAGCGTTGTGCGTAGCAACCAGTTCATCGTGGGCCTGTTGAGCTTCACGCTGTTTAGTAGCGACATCAGCTTCAAAACTGTTAAGTTTTGCTTCTGCCTCTGCAATTCTGGTTTCTATAGCTGACAACCGGCTAGTTGCACGGTCGATAGAAGCCTTGGATTTACTAATAGCTTCTTCTTTCTCTGCGGCAATCTCAGCTAGCATTTCTTTTTTACGCTCAGCCAACTTGACCAGATCTTCGTTGGCAACTTGCAAACGTCGGTCGGCCTCATCGTACGCTTTCTGAACCTGTTTCTTGGCTTTATCCAACTCTTTCTGTTGGATAGCCATGTCACGATCCATGTCAGCCTGTTTTGCTACGGCGTCCATAACAGCAGGGAGTGCGTCCAATACTGGACCCCATGTGTCTTGGAATTTTCGTAGTGCACCTAAATCAACGGACATTGTTAACCCCCTGTCTTACCGGCTTGTACTACAGTCATCGTAGCAGACCCAGCGGTATAGGCGGTTACATTGAGCCGCACAGCTGTCACAGGGAAAGCATAGTTACCATCTAACGAAGCTGTCTTAGCTGATAGTGATGAATTTGGATACCAAGTTGCAGTAGCCGCATCAAAATCTGCCGCGTTAACATCGTCAAACGTATGCTGTACTGTGTAAGTCAGCGTAGATCCTGCAGCCACAGAAACACCTAACCCTACGTTAAAAGGGCCAATATAATGGTCAAGCGGAATCGGAGCAGACGCTCCTGCCGCACTAAGTGTTACTCTTATTGGGCGCATAGATCAACCCCCATTAACCGGCAGATACAGTCAAAACGCCAGAGTTATTCCATAGCTGTCCAGCTACTGAAGGGTCTGAGGTTGGTAATCCAGAAAGAATAACAGTACCTGAAGCCGTAAGGTCTGTAACAGTCGCAGGGGCAGGGGTGTTTGCACCTACTTCACCGTCAAAACCATTTGAAGATACAACAGGTCCAGAAAAATTTGTAGCAGCCATATTAATTCTCCTCCCGTGTCCGGGGTCAACTCCATCAGATTGCTAGTAAGATGGATCTATACAATTTGTAACGTCTTTGTACCACGGGCACAAAGTACAGTCAAATAAAAAGGGGGCCGAAGCCCCCTCTACATCATTAAGCTCCGGGAGAGCCGTAGATGCCCAACGGATCAGAAACACCGAAGCTGTAACGCTCACGAGCTTTGTATCGGCTGTTGCCAGTATCAAAGTCTGCATCCATAGAAGTCTGCATCGGAGTACGTACAAAGTGTTTCAGGCCATTCGGAACGTCGGTCAACAAGAACCAAGCGTTAGTGTCAGTCAAATAGTGGTTGACTGAGTAACCTTGGGGGATTGAACCGTTGCTGCGAAGAGCGTTCAGATCGTTGTCAGCAGTAGCCACTCGACCTTCAGTTTCGAGCAAACGAGTTGCTACGAACTGTAACGCAGGTGGAATGATTAGCTTACGAGGCTTAGCAGCGATCAACAAACCACGCTCGTCAGTCCACTGCGAAATACCGATAACAGCCGCTTCCAAAGAAGTTTCGTTAAGGTCAGCCGCAACAGCTGGGCGGTTTGCGTTAACTCCACCAGAGATCAAGGGGTGGTCAGTAGCACAAAGTGCTTTGCCATCACCGTAGGTCACGCCTGAGAAAGCATTGTTCAAGATAGACGCTGCTTTAACTTGCTTGGTGTAAGCCATTGCACGAGCCAATGCTTTGGTGTAACGAGACGATAAAGAGTCGTACAAGTTATCTTCGATTGCTTCTTCAGTGATTGAGAAGCCCATCGCAATGGTTTCGTGAGTGTAGCGAGCGGTCCATGCTTCTTGTGCATTGTCATATTCGATGGCAGAGCCTTCGTTTTTAACGGGTGCAGCTGAGAAGCCAGACAGCTTGGTTTCTTCTTCAAAAGAACGGTCAGAGGATTCTTGCTCGAAGATCTCTTTGTGCTCTTCACCATATTTTGCGTACTCCATACCGAACAAAGCGTTCAGTCCGGGCAGGAGTTCTTTCAGTAGCTGGGCGCGTGAAATTGCCATGTTACATCACTCCTTATACGCCAGTGGTATTGTTGTACTGGTGACCGGCATTCCACTTAACAAGTGCTTCCGTATATCCACCAGATGAGTTTTTAGTCTCTTCTACTAACGCAACAATACGCATAGGTAATGTAGCAGTTTGAGCAGAAGTATCGCTTACGGCGATAGCTGATTTACCAGTAGCAGCGCTACCAGAGTTGTCAACCATAGCTACGTTAGCGCCAATGTCGGTCTGCGCGAGGTCACCGATAGTCGTGCCAGAAGACACAACAGCAACTTTGAACAGAACGTTAGGGTCGTCAACAACGACTGCTTCGATGTCACTAGCAACTGTGTTAGCAGGGAAATACTGGCTAAACAGTTTGTAACCCAAAACAGGATCGGTGTATGAACAGCCCAAGAAAACACCAATCGGTGTCATAGCTGCGTCTGCAGCGTCACGCTCAATTGTTCCACCAGTCACCAACTTAACCGCGTCACCATTGAAAATGCTGGTGTTGTAGCCGCTCGCAATTTTATAAGTACGAGTAGCGCCAGCAAAAGGTAAGCCGTCGAGTCGCTGAACCGGAACTAGCCCATAAGGGGCTGCAACAGTAGGGTAAGCCATTTTAAGCTCCTATTTAAGTTCCTTTACCAAACGTAACCTTTGATTTTCTTTCGTTAAACAAAGGCATACGCGGATCATTCTCTCTCATTAAGCTGTTGTCAACAGATCTCATCTGGGCATCGGCCTGATCGTTGTAGTAAGAGTTTCGCTCTTCTACCAACTCTTTTGGCGCTTTGCACAGCATTAGACCGCCGATAACAACATTATCTTTGAAACGCTCGTTTTCTACGGTAACCATCGTGATTTCTGGGTGGTCACTAGCTCTGACCGGTTCCCATCCCTCACGAAGTTTTGAGGATACGTTAGTGGCATCTGCTTGTCCTTGGGTGCTTACGCGGACCCAATGGAAATCATATCCATCTTCTGGATCGGGAGTTGGTAACAATTCTGGGCGCTTCCAAGCGCGTTTCCGCACTGTGCTATCCCTTGTTTCTAATTCCCGTTTGATTCTGTTCTCAGCCATTATCCATTCCTCATTAAGTCAGCAACCTGTTTGGCGTATTGTTCAAGTGGTACTCCAAGCCTTTTGGCGATTTGAACCTGTGTTTGCGTTAATTTCACCTTTTTAGGTGCTGTGCTCCGCGTAGCGGGTGCAACCACGTTCTGTGCCTTTTTTGGCCTTTCAACCTCTTGTTGTGGTTCCTCGTCAGCCTCATCGAACTGGTCGGGGAACACTTGTCGCATACGAGCATCAATGCTCGTGTAGTATTCTTCACTTTGTGGATCGACTCCATTATTTACTAGTTTCTTATGCAATCCCAGAGCAAAACTAGTCATTTCGTCGTCCATTCCAAACCACGGGTTGGCATCTGCCCACTTAACCGCTTTATCGTCTGGTTTAATTCTTTCTGGGACGGGTTCAGTTTGTATCTGCGTTTGTACCTCATTCTCTTCCTCTTGTAAAGGAGTTACTTTGAAGTTTTCTACGCGGTCACTGCGTAACTTAGCAGTTGTTAACTTATCTTGTGCCTCAAGCATTGCATCAGCATCACCTGCTTCGTACGCATCACGGTACGCTTTTTTAGCTTGAGCAAGCTCCATAGCTACTTGTTTTTTGGCTTGCTCAAGTAGCACGTTCTGGTTTTTGGACACGGTGCCTTTCAGCTTTTTGTTCTCTTCAACAAGCTGTTGGGCTAGACGTTCTAGTTCTTGACGTTCACGTAGTGCGGCTTCCTTTGCACGGCGCTCGTCATGGTACCCCTTACTAAAGTGCTGTATACGCTTGCGCACTTTCTCGGAATACTCTTCTAGCTCGTCATCAGTTACATCAGGTGGTGGTTCAGACGGCTTACGGTTTCTATCTGCGGGCGGTGTATCGTCTACAACCTCGATATCAAACTCGTCAGAAGTATCTTTCTTAGGTCGGCCCATCTCTTCAGCAGAAGAGGGTTCGATCTCTAACTTGGTCTCTTTTTCGTCCTCTGGGAACGAGAATTCTACTTTTTCAAACGGCATGTTTTATCCTCACACTCGCTGCACACCACGGGGGTCTGCGACAACAGCTTCGATAGAATCGTCGTTCATAAGACGATACTCGACGCCACCTACTTTAAATCGCGTGCCAGTATTAGCACGAAACATTACGTAATCCCCTACCCTACACCAAGGGCCAGTCGGGAATCGGTCTCCATCAGAATAAGCTTGTTCGCCTATATCCAATACAAGGCCAATAATCGACAGCACTGACTCGTGGTTTTTAGTGATAGCGGCCTTTAACAACCCACTTTCGAACTTCTCTTCGACTTCGGGCATAGCAATCAACAGTCTATAACCTACTGGTTTAGGTAGTTGGGATTCCAGCTCTTCGTCAGTTACTTCAATTTTTTCAGCTGCGTCAGTCATCATCTTCGTCCATATAGTTACGCGAGAGGTCTTCTATGATTGATTGTGCGGAGCGTAGACCCCGAAGTAGCCCGCACACTTCCCTGTATTCGGCGTAGTCTTTAGGACTACCCCCTGACAAGAAATTCTCTGCAGAGGAGCATTGGTCCTCGATTCTGTCTATAAGCACGTCAAAGACGGTTTTAGCCATGTTTTACTCCCTGTTTTGGGTATTTCTTAGGTTTTGGATAGCATTAAACAGGTCGCTGTCGCGCTTATCCTTTAGTTTCTCTTGCTCGTTTTGGAGTTTGACACCCTGCACCTGCGCGTTAACAGCGGCTTCAGTGCGGTCTACTTCGAGCTTCTGCGCGTCTAACATAGCGTCAACCATGTCTTTCTGCGCTTTTCTCTGAGCTTCTGCTTGTCTAGCCTGTGCATCAGCGGCATCTTTCTGTGCTTTACGCTGCACTTCGGATTGTTTTACTGCCAATTCTTGCTGTTTCAGCTGGAACATTGGATCCTGTGCTTGCTGCTGTGCGGCTGCTGCGGCGGCTTGTTGCTGCTTGGACTGAGTCAGTTGCTGTCCTGCATCTGCTACGACCCGAGATAGCTGAAGTTCGATATCTTCTGGCATCTCTTGGTTTGGTGCGGGTAGCATAACGCCGACTTTCTCTTCGATCTGCGTTCTGTAGTCAAATGCGACGTGTTCAGCAATATGAGCGTGCAGAGCGGCCATCATCTGCTGTGCTTGTGGGTTTTGCCCGATCATCTGAGCGACCTGTGGATCTTGCATAAACGCCATGTGAGAAGCTATGTGCGCTTTGTGATCTTGGTAGATAAACGCTTTCATCGGCTTGCCAACCAAGACAGCCATGTTCTCGCTTATCGGATCCATAGGTTTCGCGTCTTCTGCTGTTGGGATCAGTTTCTCGGCGTTTTTTATTCCAAGAACTTCGATCATCTGCCTATGCAACTGTTGTAAATCGTATATTTGCGGAGCAGATTGTGCCATCTGCAGCACTGCTTGGTACTGTACAACACGTTGCGCCATTGTTGAGCTATTCGGGTCACTTACCGGAATCACGTCAACCATCGTATAGTCAGACTGTCGGGCAGACACCTCGCCTCTGTAAGGCTGGTAGCTGTACTCGTCAGACGCGTACTCGGCCATAATAGCTTTAAGCAGCTTGAACTCCTGCTTCATAGCATAGTGGACGCGGGCTTGTACCGCCGCCATCGGCTTCAATGTTCGTTCCAACAGAGCCAGAGTGGTACCAACAGGAGCGTTTGCCGACATATCAGAGACGTTCAAGTCACTGATAGCCCCTAACCTGCGACCTTCGTTTGTAATGCGGTCCAACAACGCAAGTAAGGTCTGGCTAGGCTCCTTGTATGGCAGGGGCATGATGTTGTCGCGTATGCTACCTGACGGTACATCGACATCCTTCCATTCCCCCGGCGATATAGGTGAATCATCTCCTTTTATGCGCAGTCCGCGAGACTTCAAGCCACCCGGCAAGTTAGCCAGTGTGCCAGCATCTACAAGCTGTCGAATCAGAGATGTTCCAGCCCGAGCGTAACCACCAATAATGTGGATCAACCCAAGCCCATAAAATCCAAATCCCGGTACATAAACGTAGTGAACGAAGTGCTGACGCTTGAGCATCAACGGATCATCCTCGTTCCAGTTTCGGCGAATAGCCAATACTTCTGAAGAACTGCGATCTATTGTCACGACATAAGGCTTCGCGATATCGTCTTCGTCGTCTACCCCATCCAGCACAAGATCTGCGTGGACTTCGTAAATGGCATAACGGTCGTCGTCAGTGAGGTTAAACCCACCTTCTTCGGCTTTCTTCTGCTCGATGTCTGTATGGAACGACTGCGGATCACCAAGCTCTACATCGCGGTAAAAACCAGCTGCTTGGAGCTTTTTAAGCTCGTTTTTGGTCTTACGCATGATGTGGGTAACGCGCTCAGCAGACTCAATATGTGACGCGCCGTAGGGCACAATAACATCTTCTGCTGGTATGTATATGGCGGTCTGACGCCCTAAATTGGGGTCGTAGTACACCTTTTTAAACGCTGATCCAGCCAATCCTAGGCTGTACAGCATACGTTCGTGCTCGGGGCGGTACTCAACCATTCGTTCGGTGAGTTCGTAGTTCATATCGGCTCTGACGCGCTCAGCAGCCTCTATCTTTTCTGGGGTCTCGTTACCTAAGATCTTTGTCTTAACTGGACCTGCCGCAGGGAACGTCTCACTCATTGTTTCCGCTTGGAAACGAATAGCTGCTTCAGCTAGAACTGTAGAGAACACACCACATGCACCGTCCCAAGGGTCTGAACGCTCTTCATACTTGAACCCAAGCACGTCAAGACCAGCTACAAACGTGTCAGCCCACTCTTTTCGGCTGTCAACGTCTGCATCAACAAGGCCGATTATGTCCTCAGCCACCAGTGATAGCTGATTCTCGTCCATGTACTCTGCAATATTCGCGCCAAACTCAGTGACTTCTTCCAATCCTTCGCTAGGAATTAGTGTTATTTCAACTGAACCGTCGTCTAACATCACCATTTCTGGGTCAACAATGTCAATTTCCAGTTCAGATTCTTCGCCTTCTAGCAGATCATCGTCTTGTATGCCTTCGGGAGCGGAGTACAACCCTTTATCTATAGCCATCACATGTCCTCTTAGTAATACCCGCCGTTACGACGTTTAAAGTATTGAACTTCTTCGGGCTCGTCGGTAGGCAGTCGGATAAATCCCCCCTGTCTAAACCGCATAAGAGCCATTACTGTTGAGTCTACTAAGTCATCGTGACTGCCAAACGGGAACGCCGCGATTTCTTCTACTACTTCTTCAGCCCAACGTGTTTGTGGTACCCACACTAACCCAGAAGCCACGATATCTGCAACTGAGTTGAGTCGTGCTAGTTTATCACCAGATCCTCTGTGCGGTGTATATTCTTGTACAGGCAAGCCCATCCGTCGCATTTCTTGGTACAACGCCGTGCCCGCGCTCTTCTTCTCCACGATGAACGAGTCGGGTTCCCACTCCTGATAATTCTCTAACGCCACCTTCTTGAGCTCTGGGAACTCAAATCTGTCCTTAATGCTGTTTAGTAAGATTATGTTGTAAGCGTCTGTTTCTTCATTAAAAAATACTCCCCAAGTGGTCAGCGCCGTGAAGTCAGCACGGTTGTGTTTCTCTGCTGCGGCGTCTAGAGACATAATTATGTACTCGCATGACGGTGGGCTATCTGCCCCCCAAGACTGCCACCACTCTCGTTTTACTAGGGCGGCTTCCTCAGCCGTTGGCTTCTGCTGGTACTGTGCGTTCCACTGGAACACAGGCATTGACGCCTTGGTTCTGATTAGCGCTTCTAGATCAAAAAACTCTGGCCATAGGGGTTTCTGTATCATCTCCCCTGTCCCTTTGTTCTTTACATCCAGTATGGCAGGGAACTCGACGACCTCGTACTGGTCAGCGCGCTCGTTCTTAGCCATGTCACGGGTAACCCGTCCTGTCAGATCGTCAAGATGCCATCGAGTTTGAATGATTGCGACTCTACCACCGGGCATGAGACGTGTACGTGCACCGAATGTGAACCACTCATACGCCTTCTCAAACACCTCAAAGTTGCCATTAATGACATCCTGTTCGGAGTGGGGGTCGTCCACAAGCAACAAATCAGCACCACGGCCAGCGATTGACGACCCAATACCGCAAGCGTAATACTCGCCACCAGCATTAGTATTCCAGCGACCTGCAGACTTAGAATCAGAAGCGAGGTTAACATGAGGAAACACCTCTCTATACTCGTCAGTTGCTATCAAATTACGCACTTTCCTACCAAAATCTACCGCCAAGTCAGTAGTGTGCGAGACCATCATAACCTTCTTATTCGGGTTACGACCTAAAAACCACGCAGGAAACATGATAGATACGAGCTGAGATTTGCCATGTCTTGGTGGAATGTTAACGCAAATACGATCTTTGTCCCCTCGCTCAATAGCCATGAGCATGTTTGCAAGGATTCTGTGGTGTTTACCGACCTTGTAGTCGGGCTGCATGTGCTTACAAAACTCAATTAAGTCGTTACGTACCCGCGCATTCTTAGCTCTTGTGTCGATTTCATCGACAATTTTCATGATCTCAGTGATTTCGTCTTCAGAATACTGGTCTAAGTTGTCCAGCATGACCTGCAGCTCTTCTTCGGTGAAGTCAAGCACTGGAGCGACGTTAGTCATCTAATGTCCCCAGCATGTCAGGCGTCACGTCTATAACGTCGTCGGGGTTTATCAGTTTAGTCAGCTTAGACCGCAGCGATTCACGCAACTCATCTGTCGTTTTGTGCGTAACCGTTACCTCAGTCTTTTCGGCGAAGAGACTTACGTCCGATATCTTACCAAGTAACTCTAAAGCACGCAGTCTGATGCGCGGATCTGGGTTTTCGGTCTCTAAAAGCAGTTTATTTGTTACAAGATGACGGATATGAGCAGAGCTTTCGACCACCGATTCCTTAAATTCGTCCAAAATGTTACCAACCAACACAAGTGAGGCAGGACGTAACTTTGCTGCACGCTTATCTGTTACTTTTTTGGACGTTTTTTCGGGGTCGCTTGCATAGGATGCAGCTAGGGTGGCTGCTATTTGCTTATCTTCTTCTGTAACTGTGATGTCTAGACCATTCTCCACCAACTCGTCAATGGTGTTACACGCAGCTTCTGCACGCTGCCGGAGATCGACATAGGGTACCTTGTCCGAAAATGGCACACCTATCTCTGGTGACACAAGAATAGTCATATTTCCCTAATTGTTCGCAGGTTTACACCGGTTAGCGCGATTTATAACAGAAAAATTTTTTACAAGCAAGGAGGTTTGGGTCCCATATAGGGGGGTGTTCCCTGTAACGCACTATGTTTCAGGTTCCGGTAGCAGTGCGCCTTTGTGTTTTACAAAATAATTTTTAGTATATGGGGTCCCAAACGTCTTTAGGTGGTAGTCGTTCGTGTAAATTATTAATACATAGTAACTGCCCGGAGTCCCAACGTAGCAAGGTGGCATAGGGGGGTAGTAGGGTCAAGCGAACCAGATTTTCAGGGTATCAGATCGTGCGCTACGGTGTCAGATAATTCTATACAGTGTATAGAATTGACTAGGTTTATCGGGAATTACCTTGTATTAACATGTTTCTGTGAGACTATTTAAGTGTGCCGAGGCATTCCGTCCGGCGCACGACAATTCATCAAATGGAGAACATGATATGTCAAACGTTACGTTGTATGGGATCGACCTGCCCGAAAAAGGTCAGAACCTTATCTCAAACGCGGTCAATGCGGGTGAGCGGGATCACAAGGCTTGGAAAGCGTGCGCCGAGTATTTGGACACGCTAGGCTTTACAAGCACGATTGTTCGATCCAAGTTCGGTGACGATAAGGCTTCACACAAGCAACTGACCGCGCTCATTGTTCGGGGCTTGCCATCGGCTATGAGTCAGGCGGTCAACATGCCAACCAAGGCGCGCTCGGTACGTCAGAAGGCGCTAGCCGAGCAGGGTCAGAATCGAGTCGGTGTCTACCGTGTTCGCCTAGCCAAATACTTGGATGAGATCCAAGGTGTGAAGCCTAACCGAGTGAACAGCGGTGTAGAAAAGACCGTCGGACACAAGGTCTCGCAGAAATTAGCCGAAGTGCTAAACCTGCTAATCAAGTCGGAGAAGTTGACAGGCTTACCGAAGGGATACCGGCTGAGTGAGCACATCGGGAATCTCAAAAACGAGTACAAGGCAATTGCCGGTGAATCGTACAAGGATTCAGAGTAACCATTCCGCCCCCGCAAGGGGGCTTTTTATTTCACGGGGAAACACGTTATGCCAATCAACGAAAAAGGTACCGTCTATATGACACGCACAGATCTAGAAAAACAATTAGAGCGCGCGGAAAAGCGCTTGATCGAGACCACCATCGAATGGTCATTTTATGTTAAAGGCATAGAGCACATCGGACAGCGGATCGACCGCAACAGCCACAAGTCGGGTGACCTAA
>Ga0070749_10000935_pt1 | contig 19762 bp, 31 predicted proteins | sample VirMetDEL_Nov_18_FD_75180 | JGI IMG/M metagenome (GOLD analysis project Ga0070749, IMG submission 75180) | Aqueous microbial communities from the Delaware River and Bay under freshwater to marine salinity gradient to study organic matter... | ecosystem: Environmental > Aquatic > Marine >...
CACGTTTTTAGTACGTTCTGGCAACCGATCATGGCGGTCGTTGAGTGATCGCGTGGGTGACGCATCATCTACCCGTCGAAGATACGGGCGGGGGTCGCTGGCTTCCCGGCAAGTATCGGGGCGGGGCTGAAATGTCCGATGCCGCGTATCGTGACTGTGCGCCACCGTGGGCAGAAATCGAACTGATCCCACCGCACGAATGGGAACGCGCACTAGGCGCGGAACGCATCGTGATCACGGGAACCGACCAGTTGAGTGAACAGGCGATGGTCACTTTGGCTGACGAAAACCCGATGGTGTTTCTGCACCATGAGCAGACTGAATCGCCCGGGCGCAACGCGCTGCTGAACGCTGCCGACCCGCTAGTTGTCCACACGCCTGCCCACATGGAACGCGAACTTGAATGGTGCGAGCCACGATCAGTCGAACTGGTGTTGAGTCATTTTGATACCACCGAATGCCAGAACAAAGAGAAAAAGAACTTTGCGCTTTGGGCCGCGAGGAACCACCCGCTGAAAGGTTTGCAGCAGGCGAAGGTATGGGCGTACAACTTCGGCATCGACCTGCTGGCGGTATCGACGCTGCCACGCGAGGAAGTGCTGACGCTTATGAGCCAAGCGGAATGGTTCGTACATCTGCCCCTGAACTTTGAGTCAGAAGGCCGTGCCGTCATGGAAGCGGTGCTGTCGGGCTGTCAGATTCACACCAGCCGCAACGTAGGTATCACCAGCGTCGAAGGCTGGGATGATCCGTCTAGGTTGCGGGAACTGGTTGACAATGCCGGGGTTTATTTTTGGGAGTGTGTGTACCAATGAAATGCGCTGTTCTGATCCCGACATTTCAGCGACCGCACCGCCTGTGGGAAGTCGCAGAGAACGCGCTGCAATCCTCGCCCAACGTGGTCGTGTATTTCGTGGTCGAAGCCGACGACGCAGGCACGATGGAGATGATTCCCAGCAACCCGTTCAGGAACGTGAACTTCATCTACAACGAACGCAGTCGCAACTATGCGGGGGCAATCAACACGGGCATTCACCGCACGACTGAACCGCTGGTATTCGCTGGGGCTGACGATCTGAACTTTCACGCAGGCTGGCTTGAGATAGCCACCGCCCAGATGGTTGACCCGATCAAGGTGGTCGGCACAAACGATCTAGCGAACCCTGACGTTCTGGCAGGTAGCCATGCCACCCACTATCTCGTTGCCCGTGACTACGCCACGAACGGGGTCGTAGACGAACCCGGGCTGATGCTGCACGAGGGCTACAACCACAACTGGACTGATACCGAATTCATCGCCACCGCCCGTCATCGTGGCGCGTTCACCCCTTGCCTTGCTTCGGTCGTTGAACACAACCATTGGTGCTGGGGTAAAGCCAGCATTGACGAGACGTACAACAAGGGCAGTCGTACTGAACCCGCAGATCGTGTTCGGTTCCTAGAAAGGCAACACTTGTGGACATAGCAATTACTGGGGCCGCAGGCTTCATCGGATCAAACATGGCGAAGTACCTGATCGAAGAGGGTCACCGGGTTCACGCCATTGACCACGCAGAACCCACCGACCAGTTCAGGCTTGGCATCTGGAATGAGTGCCATAACAAATCTGTTATAGACCTGACCACGACCGAACCCGTGATCCCGACCGCTGACATGGTGATCCACCTCGCCGCCAACATGGGTGGCGTTGGTTTCTTCCACAAGCACGACTACCAGCCCTACATCGACAACAGCCGCATCACGTTCAACGTGCTGTCGGCAATCGCACGGTGGGAAATTCCCACAAGTTTTGTCGCGTCGTCTGCCTGCATCTACCCGACGCACCTTCAGATGGATGAACGCCACCCGGCGTTGCTGCATGAGGACTTGATTGAATTCGGCTGGCCTGACCAGATGTACGGTCGGGAAAAGTTGATGATGCTTCGACTTGCGGAACGCCACGAACAGGATGTGCGCGTAGGCATCTTGCACACCGTCTACGGCATCGGGCAGGAATGCGAGGGTGAGCGCATGAAGTTCCCGACCGCTGCTGCGACGAAGGCATTGAAGGCGCGTGACACGGGATTCGTCAAGATGTGGGGCAACGGGGAACAGAAGCGTTCGTATCTCTACATTGACGATGCCGTGAACAAGATTTGGGCGATCCTCAACGAGGATTATGACGGCCCGGTGAACGTGGGCTACGAAGGCGCGATTTCGTGCAACGAAGTGCAGACCCTGTGCCTGCAACTAGCAGGCGTTCCCGAAGCCAAGATTTACTACGACGAAACCGAACCGTCTGGGGTGTTGGGTCGGGACTGCGACAACACGAAGTTCAATGACCTATACGGGGATTTGTGTCTTGTGAATTATGCTGAAGGCTTTGAGCGTCTCATCAACTGGCTAGGAACACGATGACGATAACGAACGGCTATACAACTCTGAACGATGTGAAGGCTGCGTTACGCATTGTCGATGCGGTCGATGACGGCCTGATCGAACTGGCTATCGAAACTTCGTCGCGGGAAATTGACGGGTACTGCAACCGCATCTTCTACAACGCTGGCACAGCGGCACGATACTTCGCCGCGCAGAACGAACTTGTTTGCGACGTTGACGACCTCGCCGGGACAGCGATCACGCTGCAAACCGACCAGAACGCTGACGGCAACTTTGCTCTGACTTGGACACCATCGAACTACCAGTTAGAACCGTTGAACGGGTACAGCAACGGTCAGGTCTGGCCCTACACGCGCATCCGCGCCAGCCTGAACTACCTGTTTCCGAACACTAACGATCTGGCTTTGGTGAAGGTGACCGGGGTTTGGGGTTGGCCTTCCGTGCCTACCGCGATCAAGTACGCCTGCACGATTCAGGCGCAGCGGCTCTACAAGCGATACGACTCCCCGCTTGGCATTATCGGATTCGGTGACATGGGCGGCATCCGTGTCGGCAGCAGGCTTGACCCAGACGTTGCCATGTCGATTGACCCCTACCGAAAGATGGATGGCATAGCGTGACCGCCACGATCAGCGAGGTGAAAGCGGGTCTGGCTGCTCGTCTGGCGACGATTACTGGGCTTCGCACCTACGCCTACCAGCCTGACCAGATGAACGCGCCAATGGCGTACCCGAACATTGAGCAAGTTTTGTACCACCGCACGATGCGGTCGGGGCTGACCGAATTCGTTTGCACCGTCAGCGTCTTTGTGGCGCGACCCACAGAACGACCAGCCGAAGCCAGCCTTGACGCATACGCATCGCCCACGGGTAGCGCGTCGATCAAGGCCGCTATCGAAGGTGACCGCACGTTGGGTGGCAAAGTGGATGACTGTCAGGTTGAACAGGTGTCCGGGATCAGTTCGATCACCGCGAACGAAACTGAATACCTGTCAATGGATTTCACCGTGCGCGTGTATTCTTCGTGAGCATGAAGTTCAAGATCGTTGGCCCGTGTGCCGTGCATGACAACCTGCCGGGGGAAGTGGTTGAAGCAACCCCCGCATGGGATGTAGATTTCTTGCTGGCAACGGGTCACATTGAGCCTGCCGAAGTTCCTGCGCCGAACAAATCAAAACCTGAACCCGTTGGAACGGAGAACGAATAATGGCAAAGCAAGTTGCAACCGCAGTCGTCGTCAAGGTCGGTGGCGTTGATCTTTCTTCATACGTCGCATCGGTCAACCTGACCAGCAACGTCGCAGAAGTTGGAACGACCACGTTCGCATCGGGTGGCAACACAGAGCGCGTCGGTGGTCTGAAGGACAATTCGCTTCAGATTTCGTTCATGCAGGATTTTGCTGCTGCCGCTGTTGAAGCCACGGTGTACCCGCTCATCGGTGGCACGGCTGCATTTGAGGTTCTCCCGAACGGTACTGGCGTTTCTTCGACCAACCCGAAATACACGGGTACGGTTCTGGTTACGTCGTGGTCGCCTGTCGCTGGTGCTGTTGGCGAACTGCTGACCGCTGATGTGACTTGGCCCATCACGGGCGCAGTCACGAAGGCCACCGCCTAATTCATTCACTACCTACCTGCGAGGTTTCTAAATGAGACAAGCACTTGAAGTGCTGTTCCAAGATGGCACGGTTGAAAAGGTCATCGCGTTCTACCCGGACTATGTGAAGTTTGAGGAACGCTTTGACCGCAACCCCATCGTGGTTACGTTCGATGATTTCCGTCTGACTAATCAAGGCTTCCTTGCGTGGGCTGCGTTGACCCGCGAGAAACGCACCGCGTTGCCGTGGGAAGAATGGATCAACACGGTGGAGAACGTGAAGGCGTTAGATGACGAGGTTGAGCATCCCCCTTTGGAGAGCAGTCAGCCCATTGGTTCATTGCCCGACTCGCAGTAGAAACGGGCATTGCACCTTCGGTGCTGATGCAAGAATCATCTAGGATGCTCTACACAATGAATGCCTACCTGCGGTGGCGAAGGATCAAGGAAGGCAGGTAAGCACAGATGCCCGGTACACGGTCGGTGACTGATCTTGCCGTACTCATTGAACGTGCTGGGCAGGCTGCGCTTGAATCTCAGAAGGAAGGCGTATTCAAGGCTGCGCTGATGCTGAAGAACAGCATCGAAGGCGAGCGCACGAAAGCCTTGAAAGGCAAAGACCACTTCTCGCGCATGAAACAAAAGAAACAGCGCAGCGGTTCGTTCACGGGTATCAGACCCGAAACGCACAAGTTGAAGATTTGGTTCGACATGAAAGGGACATACAACCCGACCGCCCTGCTGGTGGCGCGTGGCCCGTGGGGACTCATTGAGTACGGTTCGCCTGAACACGAAATCACCGCTGCGCTTGGCAAGGTGCAGTACGAGAAGGGCAAGAAAGGCGCACGGGCGTATGCGTTGCGTCAGCGTTCGCTAGACATTGCCTACGGTGGGGCAGGGCTGTTCAGCGGTGCAACCCCGTTGCGTACACCAGAGGGGCCGCGATACAGGGTAAGAAAGCACCCGGGCTTCAAGGGCAAGCAGCCTTTCAAGAAAGGTTTGGAAGCCAAGAAAGATGATGCCGCACGAGTGGCTACCGCGCTGGTGCAGTCGCGTGTTGTCGATGTGTGGCGCATGGGTCGGGAAACCACCATCACGGTTCGTGGCGATAAGCGCACCTTCGGGCAGGGGCTGGTCGGCTGATGGCGACGATCACGCAGCGTCTCGCGTTTCTTATCTCCGCTAACGCGGATCAAGCAATCAAGGCATTCGAGAAAACGTCTGGTTCGGCTGAACGTGAAATGCGTAAAGCGGAAAGCAGTCTTGCGAAGGCTGGCGCGAGCCTTACGAAGTTCGGTGCTGCCGGACTTGCAGCGGCAGGCACGTTGGGTGGTGGTCTGTTCAAGTTGGCGCAGGGCGCGATTGACGACCAGAAGGCACAGGCGTTGCTGGCTGAACAGTTGCGTAACTCAACTGGCGCAACCCAGAGACAGATCGACGCTGTAGAAGATTTGATCGACAAGACTGCCCGGGCGACGGGCGTTGCTGACGATCAGTTGCGACCCGCGTTGGGCAACCTCGTTCGCGCCTTCGGTGATACCGACAAGGCAACGAAGGTACTGAATACAGCCCTTGACATAAGCGCGGCGACGGGGCGCGACTTGGAAACCGTCACGATTGCATTGGGTCGCGCGGCATCGGGCAATGTCGGTTCGTTGTCGCGGCTGGGGATTCCGCTTGACGAGAACGTAAAGAAGTCAAAGGACTTCAACGCTGCGCTTCAGGCATTGAATGAGCAGTTCGGTGGGGCGGCTGCTGCACGGGCTGAAACCTATGCAGGCAAGTTGGATCGTGCGCGGGTGGCGATCAGCGAGGCTGGCGAATCTATCGGTTCAGCCTTTATCCCGGTGGTAGAGAAATCTGCTACAGCGATTGCTGGCACGGTCAACAAACTGGGGGAAATCAACAATGCGACGGGCGGTGCTATCGGCAAGTTCGCAGCCTTCGGGACTGTGGGACTAGGCGTGGTTTCGACCCTCTCGCTGATGGCGGGGCAGGCGATCAAACTGCGTGACAGGTTCACGACGCTTGGCGATGACGGTGAACGGTCGCTGACGAAACTTGGCAGCGCAGCCAAGTACGCAGGTCTGGCTATTTCAGCAATCGGACTTAGCGAAGCCGTGTTTGGCGTAATGAATGAAATCAGCGATGCGTCAGGCAAAACTGAACGAGCGTTGCAGGATTTGACCATTGCGCTGAACGCTGTTGATTCACGAAAGATTGTTGAACAGTTCCGCAATCTCGTCAAAGAGCAAGACGGTTTCCGCGCACTATCAAACATCTGGACTGACTTTGGCAAGGAAGTCAAGATTGTTGGTGGCGAAGCATCGCGTGACATTGAAGAGATTGACAAAGCCTTCAACAAGTTGCTGAAGCAGTCTGGCCCTAAGGCGGCACAGGCTTTGCTTGATGCGTGGTCGGCGCAGAACGCCACGCTGGGTCAAGCCAGCGGTCAATACAAAGACAATACGATGCTCATTGAGCGTTACCAGTCGCGGGTCGATTCGCTGACTGGTTCGCAGAAGGCGTTGAACCAGATCAACGCTGAAGGCGTAACCGGGCTGACTGACCTGAAGAAAACCTACGAGGACTACTCACGGGCGATTCTGCGTAACGAGGAACGCCAGCAGCAGTTGGACATTGACAAGGCGATTGCCGCGACCCGTGAACGTCAGAGCGCAGCCGACAAGAAAGCGGCAGAGGCTGCTGCCAAGTTCAAGTCAGAAGTTGAAGCCCTGGCGCAGGCACTTGAAACAAAACTGGCTAAGGCTCTGTCTGACGCTGAACAGAACGCGGAGAAGGCGAACACGGCTTACAAGAACTACCGCGACAGCATCGGTGGTTCTGTCTCCGGCGTGGTCAATTTTGCGAACGCGCAGAAGATCGCTGAAGATAACGTCAAGGCTTTGGCTGATGCGACGACGAAGCGCACCGAAGCACAGCAGAAACTTGATGACCTGCTGAAGGACAAAGACGCTACGCCTGAAGCGGTGGCTGAAGCGCGACGCGAGTTGGCTGACGCGACGAAGGAAGTTACCGACGCAGAGAAACTGCCGATGACATTTGACGCTGCCCTGAAGGGGCAGGTCGGTTCGGCAGAGACGTTCAAGACACAGTTGCAAACCCTGCTGGATTTGGGTGCGGATCAGGCGTTGATCGACCAGTTGACTTCGGCTGGTGCTGACGCTGGCGGCTCGATCATCAAGGGCATTTTGGCTTCGGCTGATCCGAAAGCCCGGGTGGAAGAACTTGACGCAACCCTTGCTTCGGTGTCCACTCTGGCTGACACCATCGGCAAGAGCGCAGCCGATTCCTTCTTTGGGGCTGGCGTGAAACTGGCAACCGACCTGCTGGCTGGTGTGAAAGACACCGTTGACAGCATTGACGTTGAGAAACTCAAGACTGGCAAGAACCCGAAGCGAGCATTGAAGCGCAAGACCGCTGCCGTTGATGCGTCGTTCGGCGCGTTGTTTGGGCTGGCTGGTTTGGACATTCCTGAACTGGCTGACGGTGGCATTGTCAAGGCTTCCGCTGGTGGCACGTTGGTTCGTGTGGGCGAGGGCGGTCGTGATGAAGCGATCCTGCCCCTGCCGTCTCCGATGCAGCAGCCAACTATCATCAACGTCACGGTCAATGCCGGGATGGGTGCGGATGGTACGCAGGTCGGTAAGCAGATCGTGGATGAACTTGTTGCGTATCAGCGTCGGGTTGGTGCGCTACCGATAAAGGTGAGTGGATAAATGGCTTCAGGGTTTCCGGGTTCGATTGACAGTTTCACTAATCCGCTGACGACTTCACCGTTGAACAGCCCTAGCCACGCGGGGCAGCATCAAGATTTGAATGATGCGGTGAACAAAATCGAAACCTACATGGGGCTAGTGAAGGTGACCGCTCAGGCCATTACCGCGGCTTCCACTTTAACCATTTCCAATTGTTTCAGCAGTCTTTACGACAACTACAGAATCGTAGTTAGCGGTTTACAGTCACCGACGCAACAGTTCGTAAACTGCACTCTTTCGTCTGGCAGCGCGTATACGAGTTGTATCGACTACAAAAAATACGACGGAACAGGTGCTGGATCAAACATTTCGACGAGCAACATTCAGTTAGGTTTGTCCGGCGCGAATGCTGGTAACTGCATCATTTTCGACGTTACTGCGCCGTTTTTGTCTATCCCTACGACCTTCTCAGGAATGAACGAAGGCGGAAACTATTTCGGAGTATTCCACGGCAGACAAACATCTAACACGAGTTCTACTGGCCTCGTTATGGACTGGCGAGACACCGTAACCGCTACCGGTTATGTCCGCGTGTACGGCTACCGCAACTAGACCATGCCTATCTCGTCTGGTCTGTACGACACATCGACGCTGACATACGACACGGCTTCACGTTCGTATGACGGCTACGACGCACCGCTGGCAAACCTGCCTTCGGTCGGTGTGTTCATCGCATGGACTGACACGCCCTACACAGTCTCGCCAGCATGGACAGAAATAAGCCAGTACGTCAGGCAGATCAGTATCCGTCGCGGTAGGCAAGACGACCTGCAACAGTTCGGCCCGGGTACAGCCTCGCTGGTACTGGACAACCGTGACAGGTTGTTCGACCCCTTCAACAGTTCGGGTGCGAACTACGCCAACCTGAAGCCACGCAAGCAAGTGAAGATCGTGGCGAACTGGAACGGTACAGAGTACCCGTTGTACCGGGGTTACGTCTCTGGCTGGCCTGTGGAATATACAGACGGTGGACTTGATTCCACGGTGACCATTGAATGTATTGACTTGATGGCGTTGATGGCGCGTGAAGTCTCTGCAAGTTCGTACTGTGAGGACTACACGCTGTCCCTAAATCCGACCGTGTTTATTCGCATGGCGCAACTGTCTGGCACATACAAGGATTCAACAGTCGGCACTTACACTCGTCGCTACTACGGGCTTGACACGGTAGTCAACAATTCCAAGTGGCAACCCAACCCGGCGGTAAGTAGCGGAACGACAAAATTGGATGCGTTTGTTATGTCGGTGATGATCAACGACAGCACCTCTGGCGCACAGGTCGGTTCGGTATCGCAGGTCAATTCAACCGCAGACGGTATTCTTACGCCTGCTCTGCAAGTGAGCGCGAACGCTGGTGTTGCTAATGCGCTTGGCGATCCGACCGCAACCGTTGCTGGTGGCTCGTTCACGTTCTCTTGTTTCGCGTCAATCTCTGGCACGTTCACAACGTCTGTCGGCATTCTGAACTGGGCCCCATCGCTCGCACCGAAGATTTACGTTTATTCACCTACGAACACAACTGTTGCTGGGAAGATCGAAGTGTATTCGTACACGACCGCTGGCGTATTCTGGGGCGTACCTACAACGAAGCGCATGATGGATGAAGCGGTACACCATTACTGCTTCGTCGTTGATGCTTCAGCATCGGTGCAATACATGTATCTGGATGGCGAACTGATCGGTTCGCAGGCGTACACAGGTACGTTGGCAACGTCGAACTTCACACAGTTGGGTGGCGGTAGTGTCGGCGCGGCTGGCAACATCACCTTTCAACACATGGCATGGTGGGAAGGTCGTGCGCTATCGGCAACTGAAGTGGCGACTATCTCGCGTTTCGGGCTGAACTACTACGACCAGCCTGCTGCTGACCGCGCACAGTTCTACTTGAACCAGACAACCGTACCGTCTGGGCTATACAACATTGACAGCCAAATGTCGTCGCGTGTCGCGGAATACCAGTTGAACGCCCAACCGATCCTGCCAGAACTGCAACGCCTGACCGCAGGCGATGACGGTGAAATGTACGTTGACCGTGCAGGTATTCTGCAACTGGTTGACGGTAACCAATACTTCAATTCGTCACGCTCTAATACTTCGCAGATGACGTTCACCGATTCTGGTACTGGGATCGGCTACGACGCTGACGGTATCCGTCTCACATTGACTGCCGATCAGGTGCGTAACACGGTGGTTGTTACCGGGTCGCGTGACTTTCAAGCGACTACATCTGATGCGACTTCAATCGCCACCTACGCTGACGCTGCCGAAAACATCGAAACCCGTCTGGCGACTGCGACGGATTGCAGCACTTTGGCGAGCAGGGTTCTGTCCATCTACAAGAACCCGAAGATGCAGATAGAACCGTTCATGTCGAAAGGTCAGGCGAACCCGTCTTACAACTGGCCTCGCCTGCTTGCGCTGGAACTGCTTGACCGTGTGACGTTCAAGAGGACACCTAGCGTCGGGTCTGCGATACAGAAGGATTTGTTGGTGCAAAGTATTGAACACAGGATTACGCCGGGGGAGTGGCAGACTGTGGTGAATGGTTCGACCCGTTACACGGGCTGGTTTATTATTGGCGTTTCGCTGATCGGTTCAAGTGAGGATGTGCTTTTGTAATGGCTGTCAAGACGTTCACCGATAACACGGCTCTTCCTGCAAGTGACATAAACACCTATTTGGCGAACAGCGGTTTGGTATTTGTCAAGCAAGTCACGGTCGGTTCAGCCGTGTCATCAGTTGATGTCACCTCATGCTTCAATAGCAGTTTTTCGTCCTATCGCATAGTGCTAGATCAAATTTCTGCTAGTGCGACGCTAAACCTCGGCGCACGAATGTTGTCTGGCACAACCCCAGCCACCACCGCGTATTACGGGCTTTTGACTTACGCGAGCGTCACAGTTTCAGGGGCGTACGCCAGCGCAACAGACAACAACGCGTCTGCGTATTCGTTCGTGTGTTCGTTGGGAAATGGAAATTACATTTCTGCGGCGTTTGACCTGCTCAACCCTTACGACACCCGCGAAACGCGTCTTGGGCCATCGGCGTTCATCAAAACAATCGGTGCGACGGACATTGGAACATACGTCGGAACGCTGTTCAACTCAACTTCGTATGACGGTATTCGTTTTTTGCCCAATGCCGCGCAAACCCTTACGGGTGGCACAATCACGGTGTACGGCTACAGGGAGGGCTAATGCCACGCGTACAAATTGACGATCAAATTATTGAATTGACCGACGACGAAGCAGAAAACGGTGGATACACGGCAACTGGGATGAGCAACTACCAGAGCCAAACAACCATTGTAGAAGAACCTGTTACGGAAGTACCTGCGCCTGTTGAAGGGCGCAAACATCAACCGACGCTGGCTGATCGCAGTCCCCGCGCTGCTACTCGCTTTCGCATCGACTGCGAACGCTGACAACCCGCGCATCACAGGAACACCCGCCGATTACTGGTTCACGTTCGATGAGCAACAGCAGTTCGTTGCCCGAACCTACGCGGCACAAGGCTACGGGTCTGATCCGATGCTGTGGCTTTACACGCAGGCAGGTGAACTGGTCGCACAGAACGACGACTGGTACGGGCTGCAATCCAACCTTGATCTGCTGGTAGCCCCCGGCACTTACCGTCTACGGGCAGGGTTCTGCTGCGGTGATCCTGACGCGACACGCCCCGGGCAGGTCTACGACTTAGGGACTTCCGCAGCCCCGGTCACTCCCAATGCCGATCCGACGACGACCTATCCGCAATCCACGACCACCAGCGTCGAACCGTCAACAACAACGCAACCACCAGAAACGACTTCGACCACCGACGCACCGACCACGACCCTTCCTGAAACGACAAGTACGGAAACAATACCGTTCACCACCGTTGCGGAAACGACACAGCCCGTGGTGACTGACGCGCCAACCACCACGGGCGAGCCTGTACCGCAAACGGATCAGGTGGGTACAACCATCGTAGATGTGTCCACAACCGAAGAGATACCAACCACAACGACGACTACCACGATTGCGGATGTTGCGACCAGTAGCGCAGAACCCCAACCAACTGTAGTGACCACGATCTTGCCCACGATCCTGCCCACCTCTAGCCGACCGTTGCCAGAGCCACGCCCGACAGCCACCATTCCCCCGACAACCGCCCTAGAAGCGACGACAATTACGGAACCGCCTACGACTAGCACCACCGAACTTTTAGTAACCACGACCCTTGTAGAGGCTGAACCGATCAGCCCCGAACCGATCACCGAACTGCCAGCCGACATACAAAACTTGACGGAGACAGAGAAGGCGCAACTAGTTGAGCAACTGAACGATGCCCCGGTGGAACTGAAACGCCAATTTGAGCAGACCGTGAACGTCTTTGGCGGTGGCTTCGATGACTATGTGCCAGCAGACCAGCGCGTACCCGTAGGCACACGCAGAACACTCATCGCAGTCACGGGTGCGCTGGTAACTTTGTCGTCAACTGCGCCAGCCCGAAGGAACAGACGATGAAAGTTTGGCGCGAAATCACAGCACTAGCCTTCACCCTGCTTGCTTCGGTCATCACGATCCTGACCCTTTCAGGGAGACTGCAAACGTGGGCGTTGTGGCTGACGTTCGGCGCACTTGGCTTGCATCTTCTGGGGGTCGTTACAGACAAGGAAGATGAATGAAAACTGTTGCCCTTCGGGTACTTGCCGTGTTCGGGTATTCCTCGCTTGCCGCTGTCGCAGGTGGGGCCATCGTCAATGTCGAACTGTGGAAGTCGGCGTTCATCGCTGGCGCGGTAGCCGCGTCGAACGTAGTCGGGAAACTGCTTCAGGCGTATGCCAACGATGGCAAGATCGACCGTGACGAACTGAACGATGCGTTTGGTGGGAAGGCGAAGCGATGAAATACACAGGTTCAACCGACGCGCCCGGGCAGACGAAAGCCCGACCCGGCACAGAGAAACTGATTGACATTCTGAACAGCCGATGGGGGTTCAGCAATCTGGGCATCTATGCGAACCGCCCGATGCGTGGCAGCAACCTTCTGTCAGTCCACGCGACGGGTCGTGCGGTCGATGCTGGTCTGCCGAAGAACAAGCAGGCAGATCAAGCGTGGGTATCGCAGGTGTTCGACTGGCTAGTTGCCAACCATGTTGCGCTTGGCATCGAAGAGGTACACCAATACTGGTTCAAGGACTGGGGCAGGGGATTCCGCTGCGAGCGTAAGGAACTGGGTGGCAAGCCCGGGGTCAAAGTCTGGACTGCGACCGACAATGGCGGTACGCCCGGTGGCAAGTGGCTGCACATCGAACTGTCACCAGCGATGGCAGACAACCCCAACGATTTTGTCAAGGCTTGGAAGTCGGTGAGCGCGACCGCACCCGCGCCAAACAAACCATGATCGCGTTCGTCGTCTTTCTGGCGTTTGTCGGGCTGACGATCTGGGCTGTCAACACTCTGCTGAATGCGCTGCGTGATTTCGATGACTGAAGCAATCATCGTTGCCATCATCACGGGCGGGTTCGCTGTCGTCGTAGCGGTGCTACAAACTTTCCGCAAAGAGAACCGCGAGGATCACAACTTCGTTGTAACCTCGTTGAACAGGATTGAACACAAGATCGACGACCACGTTAGGGATCACGCCACCGGGGAACTGTGAGAGGGGCCGAAGGGGTATGGGAATCAGAGACGAACTAGAAGCCGAACTGACGGTGGGGCTGACCCGCTGCAAGGTCGGTCGCTTCCTTGACACGCTGCCACCCGACGACGCTGCCGAAATTGGGCGCATCTTCAGCGAAGGCAAGTACCCGGTCGAAGCGATCCGCAGGGTTCTACTGAAGAGGGGCTTCGACGGTGGGATAACTGTGATGCACCGCCACGCAAGCAAGGACTGTTGCTGTGTCAATTGAAGAGGAATTGAACGCCATCGGCAACGACCGCATCGAATCGTTGCGGTACAAACGGCAACGCGACGACCTACAGAACCAGTTGAATCTGACGGTTGCCGAACTGGAACAGACCCGCACCGCGCTCAAGTTCATTGAGTCCACGCAGGCTGCGACGATCCAACCGCCCCGCTGGTTGTCGCCAGAAAAACCGAAGCAGTCAGCCGCGACCCTTGCCCTACTGCTGTCCGATACGCACTTTGATGAGGTAGTGAACCCCGACGAGATACACGGGTTGAACGCCTACAACCGCGAGATAGCCACGATGCGTCTGCACAAGTGGGGAACGAACGTGGTGAAATTGGCACGGCACTACCTAGCCGGGATCAAGTATGACGGCGTGGTGCTGATGCTGGGTGGTGATACGTTCAGCGGTGACATTCACGAGGAACTGTCAGAGACGAACGAAGATTCGATGCTTGGCAGTTTGCTCTACTGGTCAGAACAGATCGCCGCGAGCATCGACCTACTGCACGGGGAATTCGGCAAGGTTCATGTCGTCGCAGTACCGGGCAACCACGGGCGTACGACCCGTAAGCCACGGGCGAAGATGCGAGCCAAGACGAACTTCGACTGGCTGCTGGCGAAGATGGTCGAACGGCATTTTGCAGGCAACAAGGCGGTGACGTTTCAAGTCCCTGAATCTGCTGACTGCCTGTTCACGGTCTACGGGCGCGGTCATCTTTTGACCCACGGCGATCAGGCGCGGGGCGGTGGTGGCATCGGTGGCATCTGGCCCCCCATCATGCGACTTCGCGCACAGAAGATGCAGCGGTACATGGCGACTGGTGGGCAGTTCTCTACTTTGTGGATGGGGCATTGGCATCAACTGATCCAGACACCCGGAATGGTTGTGAACGGGTCGATGAAGGGTGCTGACGAATACTCAATCGTCATGGGCTTCGGGTATGAGGAACCGCAGCAGGCGTTTAGCGTCATCGCGCCAGAGAAAGGTATTGTCTGGCAAGCCCCGGTGTTCTGTATGGATCGGGCTAAAGAAAAATGGTGACGTACGATCTGGTGCTGGTCGTCTGGCATGACGCGCACAGCCTGAATCACGGTTGGCTGACCGTCGAAGAGATTGACGACGAACCGTGCGAGGTGCGAACGGTCGGGTATCTGATCCCTGACAGCAAGACGGGTCACGTTGTTGTTGCACAGTCTGTGAACACGAACGATGGCATTGACTCTGTGATGGCGATACCTGTTGCTATGGTTCAGCGTTTGACGATTCTTTCCTAGTCTCGCGGGGGGTCGGGTATTCCCCTTCCCCGATCCCCCGCACCCCCAAATGCAAAAGCCCCCCGCGAGTCATGGCGCAGGGGGCTTTTGTGTTCTGTCGTGTTTAGTCGGTGATGGGAACCAGTCGTTGTCCGAATCCCCATCCAAGACGCTTGTGCGTGTGTTCTGCAAAGTGTTGGTCGCACATGAACGCCCACAAACCGCTGATCGTCTGCGCGTCGTAGTGTGCTTTCTCTTTGCAGTAATCGCACGAGTACCCGTAATCGGGTGCAGTCGTGCCATCGGCTGACAAACCTTGTTCTTCACGCATCATTTGTTGCAGTTCATCTAGTTTGTCTTTTGCAGTCATTTCATTCCCCTTCTGTTTGTGTTGTTGTTTCAGGATTCCCACTCAAGAATGTCCACGCGCATCGCATCGGTTGCTGAACCGCTGATGCGCGTGATTTCCCATGCTGTTTTGCAGGTCTTGCAGACACGCGAATACCGCTGACGAGGAACCGCAGGGATGCAATCCAAGTGAACGATCTGCTGATGGCAGGGCATCGGGGCGGTAAGTCGCAGGCTGTCTGTGTCCATGAACAGAAGTGTACCCCTAAAGAACAGAAGTGTGCAAGTACCCGCCAAACCCCTATGAAATGGGGCTTTCAGCAGGGTTCTTGCATCGTGCTACACCCATCGGGCATGATTCTCAGCGTGGGCAAATCAGCCCACCACAAGCAAGGGGAAAACATGAAACGGATACCTAAACCCGTTCACGGGTCTGTCGAATGGCGCAACCTGCGCCACCGGGACACAAACGGCAACTGCATCTTCGGTGCGTCAGAAGCGGGTGCGCTGATGGGCGCGAGCGAATTTACGACACGCGCAGAACTGTTCGCGTCAAAGATGAGTGAACCCGTGATCACGCCACCAACCGCAGCGATGCTGAAGGGCATCTACTTTGAGTCGGGGCTAGGTCGGTTCGCAGCGAGCGAACTTGGCATGAACCTGCATGAGCCAACAGAAATGTTCGCGCGTGGTCGTTGGGTGGCAACGCTGGACTTCGCCAGCGATGACTACGCAACCGTCGTGGAATGCAAGGTAACGAACGCAAGAGTGATTCGTGACGAATCCGACCTGATGCCTGCGTGGGTTCTGCAAGGCCACGTTCAGCACTACTGCACAGGGGCGCAGATTTACTTCAGCGTGTTCGACCGTCAACAGCAGTTGTCGCTGATCCCAATGCAGATTCAGCCCGGTGTCATCGACCAACTGAACGAGATGGCAGAACTGCTGGGTAGCGCGGTTGACGAAGAGACGATCCCGGGCTGGTTGGAAGATGAAATGACCGCTGACTTGATTCAACAGTTGATCCCTGTTGAGGAAGGCAAAGGCATCGAAGCCGACGAGCATCTGGTCAATTGGATCACCGACCTTGAAACGTCAAAGAAGATGAAGAAAGACGCTGAAGAGGCTGAACAGTACGCACGGGATCAGATCGCCAAGCGCATGGGCGATGCCGAATTCGTGGTGGCTGACGGGCGCACGATCCTTTCGTGGAAGCGTCAGAAGGGTCGCGCAAGATTCGATCTCGAAGCATTCAAGACAGCGCACCCGGAACTTGCCAAGCAGTACATGACGGAAGGCGCGCCCATTCGGGTCATGCGCTTCGGAAGGGGAAAGTGAAATGAAACCAGATACAACACCGTTCAACCCGGGCATCGTCGCAGCGTTGTCGCGGGTCATGGAAGAGGTCGGCGCGGTACGAAAGGGCGACCGCAACACCCACCAAAACTTCAACTTCCGTGGCATCGACGCGGTGGTGAACGCTGTGTCACCAGCGCTGCGGAAGCACGGCATCGTCGTCACGCCACAAGTGTTGGATTACCAGTACGAAACGGTGCAGGTAGGCACTCCGTCGAAGAATATGGCGAGCGTTCGCGTGATGGTGCGCTATACGTTCCACGCCAGCGACGGCTCAAGCATTGAAACCACGGTGCCAGCGGAATCCTTCGACTCAGGTGACAAGGCAACAGCAAAGGCGATGAGTGTCGCGTTTCGCACCGCGCTGTTGCAAACCCTCTGCTTGCCAACTGACGAAACCGACCCCGATGCGCAGTCCTACGAACGGGCAAACCACCCGACGAATCACACGCCAGCCCCACGCAGGCCATCGGCACCCGTCAAGGAACCCGGTGAAGCGGCCCCTGTGATCCCGATTGGTGACGGGCAGATCACAGAACCGCAGATCGGCACGATCAAGAAACTGGTTCGGGAATGCAACCTTGAATCAGCAAAGGATGTGGCAAGCAACGTCACGGGGCGCACGATCACGAGCGCAAAAGACCTGACCAAAGCGGAAGCGTCAGCGGTCATCAAACAACTGCTGGAAATGAAAGAGGCGCTTTCGTGAGCATTCGACCTGTTCATGGTTACAAACTTGGACAACAACTGTGTGAACTGTTTGGTTTAGAAGCGGAACGGATTGAGCAAATCACCATCACTTGCAACGTGAACGATGTTGTCAAAGTTGAGGTTTTTTACGTTGACCTTGATTGTGAAGCGCAAGAGTTTGTTGACGAATTTGCGCGATACAGATTGGTGGAAGAATGAAACACGGTCGTTCGGCATACATGCGGAAGGTGTGCAGATGCGAAATCTGTGCGCAAGCAAACAAGGACTATCTCAAGGCGTACCGCAACACACCGTTCGGGAAACGGAAGCATCAGATCAACGCGCAGAAGAAAGCCAAGCGGGATTCGATGTGCCGTGAATGGGTCAAAGCCAACCGACCTGATGTGTTCAAACGGATTTGGAATGCGGTGGAAAGTGGAAGTTGAACGACTGAACAACGCGCTAATACTGATGCGCGGGGCGAACGAGAATCTGCGTAGGCAGGGCGACGATGCCGGGTTGGGGGAAGCCTTGTGCGACCTGATCGAAGAGGCCCGTGACTACATTGAACAGTTGCGCACCACCATCGCAGGCTTCGTGGAAGCAGACGGAACCGGGTACTTCCCGTTTGTGGCTGACGACTTCTGCGGCATCGGGCAGGTGCTGGTGCAAATCTTCCGCGAGGATGACGGCACGATGACCTGCGCTTTGGCGCACCGGGCAGACCAATGGGAAACATGGTCACCACCGGCGAAGGCGGTACCGGGATGATTCACGGCACCTATTCGGGCTACAAGCACGGTTGTCGTTGCACCGACTGCAAGAACAAGGGCCGGGAAGTGAACCGCAACAGGGGCCAACGAACGCAAAAACGGTTCAGCGTTGAACCGATCTTGGCGTTGATCCCGACAGCCAGAAAGACCCAATACAAGTCGCTATTCCGTTCAGGGCGCACCATCCGCAGATACGACGCAGACAGGTTCTGCGTCAAGGAACTTGGGTTGCATCCGTTCTTCGTGTACGGGGATGAATGGTATGAATGACATTGTTCAACATCTGAACGACCTGAAGTACCTTGCTTTGCATGATCGACTGTCAGAAGTTGATCCGAAAGTGGTTGCGGCGATCTGCTCGCTTGCGGTCAAAGCGATCCAGCCGACTGTCCCTGTGCGTCCCAACGCGCCCACGACCACCCGCAAGGCTGCGCAATCCGTAGCCCCGCGAGCAGGGTCACAACGGCATCGACTACTGGAACAGTATTGGCTGAACGGTGAACTGACCGACGAAGAGGCAGGCGAAGCATCCGGGCTGAGAACGCCCGGGTGCGCCTACTGGATGCGGTGCAGCGAACTACGCCAGCAAGGTTTTATTGAATCCACAGGGCGTACACGCTTGTCGATGGCAGGCGAACAGCAGAATGTATGCCGTATCACCGACGAAGGCAGGCGGGTCTTTGAGTATTCAACTGTGGCGTGAACGGGCTGCGTGTCGCGGCCTTGACCAGCGTGAAAACATACGCATCTTTTTCCCGTCAGGGCATGGCGTTCGGAAAGATCGTTGGGATGCAGCGTGGTCGTTCTGTCGAAGGTGCGAGGTGCATCGTGAGTGTTTGGCGATGATCATGGAAGTTGATGCGATTGACGACGAAATCGGGATGTTCGGCGGGTTGACTCCGAATGAGCGTCTGCAACTTCGCCGGGGGCGCATCTACTTTGACAAAGACTTTGATGACGGGTTCCGATACAGAACTAATCTGAAACTATGACCGACTATCTGAAACCGAAAGCGGATTGTGTCTGCGGGTGCGGCCTCTTCGGTACGCCACTCAAGCGGCCCGAAGGCCACATACGCGGCTGCAAGTGTCCCCGGTGCATGGGCAAACGCAACCGTGCGAAAGGCGACGCGAAGGCGCGTAAGGCTCGCAAGGCTCTAGGTATCACCGGGGTCAATTCGCGGCACGAGGAAGTTTGGGGCGGTCATGTGCGTGTCGAAGTCAAAGCAGGCGCACAAATCAAACCAGTCGTCACCGCCTTTCTGCGTTGCGAGATACAAAGTGAACAACACAGACCCATCGGGGATACAAGACCGTTCATGCTGGTTGCGATGCCCGATGGTTCGACTGACGGGCTGATCGTTATGCGTTTGAAGGATTATGTGAAGCATCACGGCATTCAGCCCGTGTAGAATTGCCAGACAAATTGAAAGCCCCCGCACAGCGCAAACTGTCGGGGGCATGACCTAAGAAAGAGGCTCTTAGATGAAGCAAATTGTAATACGCATTTACCTTCGCAGGCAGGTGCAGCGATGATCATTCGCGCAGCCAGACCCGAAGCAAACTTCGTCATGGTACGGAATGCCGTAGCCCGTGATGAACGGCTGTCATTCCGCGCTAGGGGGGTTCTGGTGGCAATCCTGTCGCGGCCTGATGATTGGTCGATCAGCGCGGAGAACCTCGCCCGTGAA